>Ga0255354_1000432_pt1 | contig 26387 bp, 24 predicted proteins | sample HBST50metaG_FD_189942 | JGI IMG/M metagenome (GOLD analysis project Ga0255354, IMG submission 189942) | Peat soil microbial communities from Stordalen Mire, Sweden - H.B.S.T50 | ecosystem: Environmental > Terrestrial > Soil > Wetlands > Peat | place: Sweden: Norrbotten County, Stordalen Mire...
GATTTGCTTCAAATAAAGCAAATTTGCAGAGAACCCGTGCCCCCAAGTGCGCATCCAAAAACTTGACGGGGACAGGCGTTTCTCTTCCGGCATCCCGCCGCCCTTCCCCGGCAGAGGAGGTTGCCATGCCCACATTGACGCACGAAGAGTTTTCTCCAACCGCCAAGCTGAACACTCCGGACGGTTTCTCCCCCGATGAAGTCAAGACCCTCTCCAAAGTGTTGAACGCGCTGCTGGCCGACGTGTTTGCGCTTTACCTGAAGACGAAGAACTTCCATTGGCACATGAGCGGCCCGCATTTCCGCGACTATCACCTGCTGCTGGACGAGCAGGCCGATCAGATTTTCGCCCTGACCGATGTGATTGCCGAACGGGTGCGCAAGATTGGCGGCACCACGCTCCGCTCCATAGGCCACATTGCCAAGCTGCAGCGGGTGGTGGACAACGACCAGGACTTTGTTGATCCGCTGGAGATGCTGTTTGAACTGCACGGGGACAACAAGATGCTGGTGGAAGCCCTGCGCACGGCGCACGAAGCAGCCAGCAAAGCCAGCGACTATGCCACCACCAGCCTGATCGAAGTATGGATCGACGAGGCGGAGCGGCGGGCCTGGTTCCTGTTCGAGGCTTCGCGGTAATGGTGGTTCACCGCAACCAGGCAGCCCTCCTGCTGAGGTTCAAGAAGACCCAGAGGGGTTGTTGGAAATCGTTCAACGAGCGGTCATCGGCGCAATCCCCTGCCCGGTGACCGCCCCCACACGAGTCCAAGTTCTTCCTGCTCTATACTTTTTCGTGACACCGCTTGCCGCCGTCGGGTGAACGCATTCTTGTCACGCTTTTTGAGGCAAACCCAGTCGATAGAACGACACAAGAACTATTTCGCAAGCTCGCAGGAGAAGGAATGAACGAGGCACTTGAAGACCTGAAGAAACGGCGCAGCATTCGCGCCTATACCGACCAGCCGGTTGCACGGGAAGTGCTGGAAGACATTGTTGATTTTGGCCGTTTGGCGGCTACCTGCCAGAACGAGCAGCCCTGGGAGTTTGTGGTGGTGACGGACAAGGCGACGCTGCGGCGGCTGCCGGAACTGACCGGCCATGCGCAGTTCATTGCCACGGCAGCGGCATGCATTCTGGTGATCTGCCAGCCCACTGTCCACTTTGTGGAAGACGGCTCGGCGGCCAGCGAACACATTCTTCTGGCGGCCCACGCCTACGGGTTGGGGGCCTGCTGGGTAGCAGGAGAAAAGGAGGGCTATGCCGACTCCATTTGCCAGCTTGTGGGAGCGCCAGCTGGGTACAAGCTGCTTTGCCTGATTCCGGTCGGGTATCCGGCCGAGTCGCCGGAGATGGAAAAGCGCACATTGCGGGACGTTCTGCACTGGGAAACTTATTGAGGCGATCCAGAAGAATTACTATCTTCCTGATCGCTGTTGAGACGATTGCAAGAAACTCATTAGACCAGTTTGTCGGGTTGTCAGACCCTCCAATCGAAGAGACATGAGTAGAAACTCCTGAAGTTTGCAAGCTGCCTGAAATCAAAGCAATGCAAGCTTCAGAATCATCAGAATAACGCGGTTTTGCTTGTGGGTGACGACCATCACCGACTGCCTTTTGTATGGACCTGTGTAATAGTTTCGCGTCCTTGGAGGGGTTGGGAAATGCAGTCTGCCCGTTCTTTCCTTGACGTTCAAATGTGCCGGCATCCCTTGTTTTCGTGGCGCTCCACCCTGCCGTTCGGCAGCTATTGCCACCAAGCAGAAAGATCCCCGCGCGAAACTTTTCAGGAGGAAATGTGACCCTCTATCCAATGCCCCCCCTTCCGTCGAACGACAAAAGATGGAAGATTGTGAATGGCACGATGCGCCGCCATGGTTTCACCCGCCATGCACTGATCGAGACGCTGCACACCGTGCAGACATCCTTTGGGTATCTTGACGACGAATCGATCCGTTTTGTAGCCAAGTCCCTGCGTGTGCCCCTCAGCCAGGCGTATGGAGTGGTCACGTTCTACCACTACTTCAGTCTCAAGCCCCCCGGCAAACATACCGCGACGGTTTGCACCGGCACGGCTTGCTACATCAAGGGCGCCGACCGCCTGATTGCCAGCTCGGAACGGCATTTGGACGTGAAGCAGGGAGAGACCACGGCGGACGGCAACATATCGCTGATGACAGCGCGCTGCGTAGGCGCCTGCGGGCGTGCTCCGGTCGTCATCATGGACGGAGAATTGATGGGCGACGCCACCTCCGAAAAGATGCTGGAGCAATTTGAAAGGTGGGCAGTTTAATGAACCTGGAAGAACTGCAACAAATTGCGGAGAGTTCCAAGCAGGAGCGGGAAAAGGCAGACTACGAAATCAATGTCTGTATGGGCACGGGCTGTCTTTCCCAACATAGCGACAAGATCAAGGACGACCTGGCAACTGAAGCCAGCGTGTCCAACAAACGCATCATTGTGCGCCGCACCGGTTGTATGGGCCTTTGCGCTTCGGGCCCGCTGGTGCTGGTGGAGCCGACCAACGTGCTCTATCAACATGTATCGGCCGACCGCGCCAGGGATATTATCAACAGCGTCGACGGCGAACCGATTCCCGAGTTGCTCTGCGACCTGCGCGAGCACTTTGACGATCAGGTGCATGTGGTGCTGGAGAACTCCGGGCGCATCGACCCGGAAAAGATCGAAGACTACATCGGGCGCGACGGTTATCTGGCTTTGGTTACGGCATTGACCGATATGACTCCGGCCAGCATCATCGACGAGATCACCAAGAGCGGACTCAAGGGCCGCGGCGGTGGCGGTTATCCGACCGGCCTGAAGTGGGGCACGGTAGCCAAGGCGCGAGGCGATCTGAAGTACGTGATCTGCAACGCCGACGAGGGCGATCCGGGTGCATTCATGGATCGCAGCGTGTTGGAGAGCGATCCGCAGCGCGTGATTGAAGGCATGGCCATTGGCGCCTATGCCGTGGGCGCGAGCCGCGGCTTCGTCTATGTGCGCGCCGAATATCCGCTGGCAGTGAGCCGCTTCAACACGGCGTTGCGCGATGCGCGCCGGCGCGGTTTCCTGGGCAACAACATCTGCGGCACCGACTTCGACTTCGATATCGAGATTCGTCTGGGTGCAGGCGCATTTGTTTGCGGTGAAGAAACGGCCTTGCTGCAGTCGATCGAAGGCAAGCGCGGAACACCCAAGCCGAGGCCGCCGTATCCCGCGGTTTCCGGACTCTGGGGCAAGCCGACGCTGATCAACAATGTGGAGTCGTTTGCCAACATTGCGCCGATCATCCGCAAGGGTGCGGCCTGGTTTGCGAAGATGGGCACGGAGAAGAGCAAGGGCACCAAGGTCTTCGCTCTGACCGGCAAGATCGCCCACACCGGACTGGTTGAAGTGCCGATGGGCATGCCGTTGCGCCAGATCATCTTCGGCATTGGCGGCGGCGTACCGGACGGGCACAAGTTCAAGGCCGTGCAAACCGGCGGACCTTCCGGCGGCTGCATTCCGGAAGAGCATTTGGACATTCCGGTCAGCTATGAATCGCTGATCGGCGTCGGCTCGATGATGGGTTCCGGCGGCATGATCGTCATGGACGACACATCGTGCATGGTGAACGTGGCCAAGTTCTTCCTGCAGTTCTGCATGGAAGAGTCTTGCGGCAAGTGCATTCCCTGCCGCGCGGGCACCTGGCAGATGCACCAGATTCTCACCAAGATATGCGACGGCGAAGGCACGCACGAAGACCTGGATCTGCTGGTCGACTTGTGCGGCACCATCAAGGAAACCAGCCTCTGCGGACTGGGCATGTCAGCGCCCAACCCGGTGCTGAGCACCCTGCGCTACTTCCGCAACGAGTATCTTGAGCATATTGACAACAAGAACTGCCCCGCCGGCGTCTGCGCTTGCGGCACCAAGGCAGCTAAAGAAGCAGAGGTGCATGCATGAGTCCGACAACGATCGCCGTTGATGTAAAGACGCTACAAATCAATGGGGAAAACGTCAGTGCGCGCGCTGACCAGACCATTCTCGAGGTAGCGCGCGAGAACGGCATCTTCATCCCCACGCTTTGTCACTTGGACGGGCTGACGGATGTAGGCGCCTGCCGCCTTTGCCTGATTGAGATCAAGGGTTCGCCGAAGCTGTTTCCGGCCTGTGTGGCCAAGGTGGAAGAAGGCATGGAGGTCATCACCAACTCCGAACGCCTGAACCGCCACCGCCGCACGATCCTCGAACTGTTGTTTGCCGAGCGCAACCACGTCTGCGCGGTTTGCGTAGCCAACGGCAATTGCGAACTGCAGTCGGTAGCCCAGACTCAGGGGCTGACGCACATTCGGTTGCCCTATCGTGTAGGTAGGCTGGAAGTCGATACCTCCAACGAGCGGTTCGTGGCCGATCACAACCGCTGCATTCTCTGCTCGCGCTGCGTTCGCGTCTGCGATGAGATTGAGGGTGCGCATGTTTGGGACATCATGGGACGCGGGATCAACAGCCAGGTGTTGACCGATCTGCATGAGCCCTGGGGCGAATCAAGCTGCACACGTTGCGGCAAGTGCATCCAGGTGTGCCCCACCGGCGCCTTGTTCGACAAGAGCAAAGTCGGTGTCAGCCATCCCAAGAATCCGGAATTCCTGCCCTATCTGAACATGATGAGAGACGCAAAATGAGCAAACTGAAACTTGCAACAGTCTGGCTGGATGGCTGCTCTGGATGTCACATGTCGTTTATTGACATGGACGAGCGGCTTATCGAACTGAGCAGTCAATTCGATCTGGTCTTCAGCCCGCTGGTTGACTTCAAGATCTTCCCCGAGGACGTGGATATCACCCTCGTGGAAGGTGCGATCAGCAGCGTGGAAGATGAACACAAGATCAAGATCATCCGCGGACGGACGAAGATGCTGATCGCCATGGGAGACTGCGCCATCACCACCAACGTGCCGGGAATGCGCAATTCCTTCGGTACGAAGGCCATTCTCGAACACGCTTACTTCACCACGGTGGAGCGGCAGCCACAGATACCGACCGTCGCTGTTCCCAAGCTGTTCGAAAAGGTGCGCCCTGTGCATGAAGTGGTGCCCGTCGACGTATTTTTGCCGGGATGTCCTCCTTCGGCCGATACGTTCTATACCGTTTTGACTGACTTGCTGGCCGGCCGCACGCCGGACATTGCAAGCCTAACCCGCTTTGGTGCGTAGGAGAAGCTATGTCGCAAACCATTGTGATTGATCCGGTGACACGCCTTGAAGGTCATGGCAAGATAACGCTGAAGACCGATGACCAGGGCAATGTCCAGGAGGCCTTCTTCTCCGTAACCCAAGTACGCGGTTTCGAGAAGTTTAACCAAGGCCGTCCTTTTTATGAGATGCCGTCCCTGATGGCGCGCATTTGCGGCATTTGCCCGGTAAGCCACTTGCTGGCCTCGGCAAAGGCCTGCGAAGCCATCATGGCCGTCGAAATCCCCTATGCCGCCGCGCAGTTGCGGCGCATAGCCAACCTGGCGCAGACGATCCAGTCTCATGCGCTCAGCTTCTTCTACCTGTCCTCTCCCGATCTGTTGCTGGGCATGGACGCGGACCCGGCAGTGCGCAACATCTTCGGCGTGGCCAAGGCCAAGCCGGAACTGGCCATGGGCGGAGTGGCACTGCGCCGCTTCGGCCAGCGCGTCATTGAGCTCATGGCGAAGAAACGCATTCATCCGGGGTGGATCATTCCCGGCGGCGTAACCGAGCCTCTGGATGCAGCCAAGCGGGACGAGATTCTCGCCATGATCCCCGAAGCTTACGCGAACGTGCAGTACGCACTGAACTGGTACAAGCAGATCGCGGGCAACTTCCAGAAGGAGATCGACAACTTTGCTAACTTCCCGAGCATGTTCCTGGGTTTGGTGAACGAAGACGAATCGGTGGAGTTCACCGACGGCTCTCTGCGGCTCATCGACGCTGCCGGCAACATCGTTCTGGACAAGGTAACCGCTGATCAGTTCGACACCCACTTCGGCGAGGCGGTCGAGCCTTACAGCTACATGAAGTTCCCGTTCTACAAGCCTCTCGGTTATCCGGGCGGAAGCTATCGGGTCGGCCCTCTGGCGCGGTTGAACATCGCCCGCACCATGGGAACGCCGCTGGCCGACAAGGAACTGGTCGAGTTCAAGCAGTTGGCCGATGGCCCGGTGCTCGGCTCGTTCCACTATCATCACGCGCGCCTCATCGACATCCTGTACGGCATCGAGATGATCGAGCGCATCCTTGACGACAAGGACACGATGGACACGCATGTGCGCGCGACGGCTGGTGTAAACCGGCTGGAAGGCGCGGGCGTTTCCGAGGCTCCGCGCGGCACCCTGATGCACCACTACAAGGTGGATCAGGATGGCAAGATGGAATGGGCCAACCTGGTCATCGCCACCGGCCAGAACAACAACGCCATGAATCGCGGCGTGCTCTACGCGGCGCAGCGCTTTATGAAAGGCGCCAAGCTCAACGAGGGTATGTTGAACCGTGTGGAAGCTGTCATCCGCACCTTCGATCCCTGCCTGAGCTGCTCCACACATGCCTTCGGCCAGATGCCGCTTTCGATTGAGCTGGTAGCTCCTTCGGGCGATGTCCTGGACGAAATACACCGCGGATAAACTACGCACTTGAAGTAATCAACGCAGCCGCTCCCCTGGGAGCGGCTGCGTTGTATAAGGACCGGGAATGACAAGTACACCTCACGCCGCAATGAACCACCGCAAGCTGCTGCTGGCCTGCGGCAATCCCCTGCGCGGCGACGATGGCGTTGGCTGGAAGATTGCCGAAGCTCTGGAGCTGGACCCAGCATCTGCCAGCGTCAAAGTGATCATCACACAGCAGTTCACGCCAGAGCTTGCGGAGGACCTGCGCGATGCAGACACGGTGGTGTTTGTGGACGCCTCGGCCACCACAGCGGCGGGAGAAGTAACAGTGGTGGAGTTGAACCCGGCAGAGGCCATGCCACGCATGCTCACCCATCACATGCCGCCCGATTCCCTGCTGAAGCTGACGCAGGAACTCTACGGAAAGCTGCCACAGCGCGCGTTTGCCGTCGTCGTGGGCGGAGAGTCCTTCGAACTTGGAGAGACGCTCACAGAGGCCGTGCAAGCCGCCATTCCGAAGGCCGTAGCCGCGCTTCAAGACATCTTCGCAGAGAGTTATAGAAGTTATTTATTGTGCAGGACTGAACAGATGCCGAAGCGCTGAATCTCTATTGCGCCTGCTCACCGGCTGCGCTACCCTTCGCAAGGGATGAATGCGTCTGTGAAGGATGCCTTCAGTTTCCGCGTCAGGAGCCTTTTCGCATGTCGACCAAGACCGTCATTGAACCCTTCCGCATCAAGAGCGTTGAACCCATCCGCTGGACAACCCGCGCACAGCGGGAGGAATTGCTGCGCGCCGCTCACTTCAATCTTTTTCTGCTTCCGGCCGACGATGTACTGATCGACCTGCTGACAGATTCCGGCACCGGCGCCATGTCCACGCACCAATGGGCCGCGATCATGGAAGGCGATGAGAGCTATGCGGGCAGCCGCAGCTTCGATCGCTTCAAGGCCTCCGTGCAAGACATCTTCGGCTACACCCACGTAATCCCCACACATCAGGGACGCGCGGCGGAGCGCATCCTCTTCCACGTAATGTGCAAGAAGGGCGATGTGGTGCCGAACAATACGCATTTCGACACCACGCGCGCCAATGTGGAGTCGGTCGGCGCTGAAGCCGTGGACCTGCTACTCCCCGAGGGACGGCAGCCGGAGACGCGACTCCCCTTCAAAGGCAATATGGATGTGGCCGCACTGGAGGCGTTGATCGAGCGCGTCGGGCGCGAGCGCATTCCTCTGGTCATGCTCACCGTGACGAACAACTCAGGCGGCGGCCAACCGGTGTCAATGGAGAATGCGCGCGCAGTTTCCTCCGTGTGCCACAAGCACGGCATTCCGCTGTATTTCGACGCCTGCCGTTTTGCTGAGAATGCGTACTTCATCAATCTGCGCGAGCCGGGATACGCCGACAAGACGCCCAAGCAGATTGCGCAGGAGATGTTCTCGCTTGGCGACGGCTGCACCATGTCCGCGAAGAAAGACGGCATGGCCAACATCGGCGGATTCCTCTGCACCAACGACGACATTCTGGCGCGGCAGGAGAAGGATCTGCTAATCCTGACCGAGGGCTATCCCACCTATGGCGGACTGGCCGGGCGGGACCTGGAGGCGATTGCGGTGGGCTTGCAAGAGGCATTGCAGGAGGACTACCTGCGCTACCGGATTGCCTCGACCGCCTACCTGGGCGACCACATTGCCGAGGCGGGCGTGCCGATTGTGCAGCCGCCCGGCGGGCACGCCATCTATATCGATGCCAAGGCGTTTCTGCCGCACATTCCCCTGGCCCAATTCCCTGGCGTTGCTCTGGCCGCGGAATTGTATCTGGAAGGCGGCATCCGCTCGGTTGAGATTGGCACGCTGATGTTTGGCGAAGCCGCACAGATGGAACTGGTGCGGCTGGCCATTCCGCGGCGCGTATACACGCAGAGCCATATCGATTATGTGGTGGAGATCATTCTCAGAGTATGGGAGAGGCGCGCACAGATCAGAGGAATGCGACTGACCTATGAGGCTCCCTTCCTGCGCCACTTTACCGCGCATCTGGAACCAATCGCCGGGAGCTGACGTGAGGCCACACCTACCCCATTCAAGGAAGTCGCAGCGATTTGGCTGCGACTTCCTTGAATCTGCCAAGTTCATGCGAAGTTAGCGTATCCCATACCTGCAAGCACGCCACGCATATAGGCGAAGCTGGCGATGACACCGGGCATTGGATCGTCCCCATGAACCTCATACTCAAGGTCCACGAACCCCTTGTATCTGATTGCGATCAGAGCCTCGAAAATATCCCGCATGGGCATGATTCCCTCGCCAACAGCAACCTGACTCTCCTTGCTCGTGAAACTGGTCAGGTCTTTCGCGTGGACGTTGTACAGGCGCGGCCCAATTTCGCGAATCGCCTGAACCACGTCCGTGCCGGCGCGCACCGTGTGGCCAATGTCGATGCAGCAGCCGATGCGGGGGTCGGTGCCCTTCAGCGACTTCAGCACATCCAGCGGCGACGGCCAAAGCTTATCCTCTGGCCCGTGATTGTGGATCGCAATCCGGATGTCGTATTCCTTGACGAACTTTTCGATGCGGGGAAGAGTCTCCGGCGTTGGGTCGCCAGCAACAATCACAGGGATGCCGGCCCGCTTGCAGTATTCGAACTTGTTGCGGATGTCGGAGTCGTCGTCCTTGGCAAAGTAGATAGCGCCGGCGGCATGGAGTTTGATGCCTGCGGCAGCGTACTCTTCCAGCGCCTTCGCTTCCAATTGAGGGTCGGCAGGCAGATGGTCCTTGATGTCTTTGACGTTGATCTCGGATACGTTGAGTTGCTTCAGATATCCGATCATCTGCGCGCGTGTGAAATTGCGGAAGGTATAGGTGGCCACACCTAATTGGATGGGGGACGGCTTGGTGCTGGCTTGCGACAACTTCGAGGCCTGCGCAAAGGACGGAATCGCATTCGATGCGGCGCAGGCGGCCGCAAACGCAGCGCTGTATTGAACAAAGTTACGACGAGAGAAGGTTGCTTTCATAAGGTGACACTCCTCGAATCATCCATACGACTGCTGCTGTTTTGGAAACCTCTGCGTGATTTGCATTGCATTCCATCAAGAGAATCATGGCGGCACCTAGAGGTGCGGCGCCCAGCCCTTTTCGTACTCACGTCCCCACAACTTCATGGCCTCAGGGTCATTCTGAATCTGCCCGTTGCGTGGATCGAGATGCAACTCACGCTTCACTTCCCAAGCGACATTGGACAATTGCAACATGGTAACGGCGACGTTGCCTACAGATACAGGAGCATTCAGCTTCTCGCCTTTGCGTATCCCGGCAATGAAGTTGGTGAAGTGCAGATCCGTCATGGAATCGCGACCAGTCGTATCGGTGGACGAAGTAGCGCCACCTGTTTTGAATTCGCCAGTCTTGTTCCCCTTGAGATCGTAGGTCTCATAGCCATCGCGATCCACAACCACGGTGCCAGTGGTCCCCATGATGGCCGAGCCGCGGTCACGATTGTAGAACTTCATCCCCTGGCAACACTTTCCTTCCCACGAGATCATCTTGTCGCCGTAGTCGAAGCTGGTCACCAGGGTGTCATAGAATTCCCAGTCGTCATGGAAGTGGTATCTACCGCCCGAAGCCGTAATGCGCTCAGGGAAATCGACACCGAGCGCCCAGCGGCAAACATCGACTTCATGCGTTCCGTTGTTCAAAGTCTCGCCGGTTCCGTAATGCTTGAACCAATGCCAGTTATACGGATGCAAGTTATCCTTGTAGGGCCTGCGCGGCGCAGGGCCCTGCCACAAATCCCAATCGAGGGTCAGCGGCACAGGGACAACCTTGCCGACTCCGATGGACTTCCTGATGTTGCTGTACCAGGCCTTGCCAAAATAGGCCCTGCCGATGAGACCATTGTGAATTTTGTCGACGATTTCGATGGTATGGGGCGACGAGCGCTGCTGCGTTCCCATCTGCACCAGCTTCCCATACTTCCGTTGCGCCTCAACCAGCATTGCTCCCTCAGCGGGATTGTGGCTGCATGGTTTCTCTACATATACATGCTTGCCTGCTTGAAGTCCCGCGATGGCCATAGGAGCATGCCAATGCTCCGGCGTGGCAATGGTGATGGCGTCCACATCTTTCTGTTCGAGGACATTGCGAAAATCCTTGTCGATCACAGGCGCATAGCCCATCTCTCTCTCAGTGGCTGCGGCAAACCTCTTCAGAATGACGCTGTCCACATCGCAGACATGCGTGATGCGGGCCGTGTCCTTGTTCGCCTTGAGTGAAGAAAGATGCGCATAGGCGCGGCCATTCAGTCCAATCACGGCAAAATTGACTCGATCGTTCGAGCCAAGAATCTGTCCATAACTTTTGGCGGTCGATCCGATCGCCAGACCTGCCGCGCCAACAGCGAGTGTATCCAGAAATTCACGTCGTGTAATCATTTACTTCTCCATCAAACCGAGGTTCAACTGTTCGAATCAAACGTTGCTGTAAAGCGCAAGCAGCGTATGCATGGCTAATAGGTTCCCGAATCCTGCAGGCACTTCTTCATGCCGGCCCAGCTGATGCGCGTGCACTGCTCTGGTGTGCCGCCGCCAGTCCAGTGTGTCTCAAGGCTGACCACATCGCGATAGCCACTTTGCTTCAACGCGCGGAACTGTGCCGCCCAGTCGATGTATCCAATGTCGACCGGTGACCACTCGATTTTTCCCGCTGCGCCCTTCACGGCATTTTTGACGTGACAGTGGTGAATGCGATCCTTGGGAATCAATTCCCAGGCTGTCGGGAAAGCATCGAGTTCGCCGCGCATCACGGCATTGCCCGGATCCCAGTTAAGCGCCAGATGCGGCGTCTTGATTGCATTCATGGTGCGGGCTGATTCTCGTCCGGTCGCGGTGTTGCAGGCGAACTCATTTTCCAGGACGAGCTGAATGCCCTGCTTGCCGGCGGTCTCCGCAGCCGTGCGGAGTTTCTCGTCGATGGCGGCACGATGAGGAGCCACATTCTCAATCCGCCAGAAGTCGAAGCAGCGAACCTTGCCGGTCTTGAATTGCCTGGCCAGTGAGATGGACCGCTCCAGAATCTCATCCTGCCTCTTGAACTCAGCCTCAGCGGCTCCATGCAGGTCTTCCTTGGAGCTATACGACGACTTCGGTGCGCCGGGCCAGTCGGTCTTGAAGAGCGGACTGGCAATGTCTGTGACCTGCAGATTATATTTCGCCAGTATCTTTTGCGCTTCATCGATCTGCGTCTGGCTAAGTTCCGCGATGTTCTTGCCCCACATGGAACGAAGCTCAATCCAGTTCATTTCGAAATCATGCGAAGCAACATAGCAGGCATGATCGAAGTCCTGCGAAATCTCATCGTTAATGACGGCAATCTTGAACGGCGATTTGGATCCTCCGGCCGAGCCGAAAAGTGGACGCGCTGCAAGGGCGGCGGTGACCATTCCTGCTGTTGCAACAAAGCTCCGTCTGGAAAAGACTCTCATAGTGCTCCTTTGGATTTACCTGGTTATGACGTGTTGTACTTTTGTTAGCAGCCAGTAATTCAGATCAGATTTTCATTCATCACCAGTGCGACAGCGCTGCGCAACCGGGCCCGGTTGCCTTCGTGAGCGGGCCGGAGCTTTGGAACGCGCACCAACGGGTTTCTTCGCATTTCGGCCTCAACCAGAGGCCCTACCAGATACCAAAGGTTGGCAATGTCGCCCACAACAACAATCTCGCTCGGCGCCAGAGCGGCTGCAATCGTATGCATGCCTTTGCCGAGCGCAACGCACATCTTATCAATCGCCTGACGCGCGGCAGGATCCTCTGCCTGGGCCATTTTGAGAAGGACATCGAAGGCTGGAGCTGGCTGGCCCGTAATCTCAGTGTAGTAACGAAGGCCGGCGCGATTGGAGGCCACAGTCTCCCAGCATCCTCTGCTTCCACAACCGCAAGGCAGACCACTGGGGTCCACCTGCACATGACCGAACTCCCCGGCTGAGCCGCCCTCGCCGCGCAAAATGCGGCCATTGGCAAAGATGCCCGTACCGATGCCCTCCGACACGTTGAGTACCACCAGGTCATGCATGCCGTCGCTGTAGCCGAACCAAACCTCTGACAAAGCACAGGCATTGGCGACATTGTCCACGATTACCGGCAACCCGATCGCCTGCTCAATGCGCGACTTGATGCGTCCGATGGGCCAGTCAATGTTCGGCGCAAAAATGGATTTCTCATGAAGATAGTCAACGCGCCCCGGCACGCTGATGCCAATGCCAATAAACGACCTGTCACTATTGGCTGCAATCATTTTGCGGATTGCGTCCACAATGGTGGGGATGACCTTCTGTGGATTCGCGGGAAGCGGAATCAGGTTGACGGCAATGCTCTTTCCACCCAGGTCGGTAATGGCCAAAGTGGTCTGCCCAGGGTGAATATCCAACGCCAGCACACCGCGCTGGCTGTTCAGATGCAAAAAGGTGGGTTTTCGGCCGCGGGGAATCTGGCCCATCGATCCCTCGATGATCCATTGTTCGTCTAGCAGCTCCTCGACGATGAGCGAGACGGTGCTTCTCTGCAGTCCCGAGACTCGCGCCAGGTCCGCACGGGAGATCGGTTGCCGGGTCCGAATCTGATTGAAGATGAGATTCCGGTTGATCTGCCGAGGCATTTTATTGGAGGCGCTCTGTTTGTTCGTGAAAATGTACCGCGCCGACGGTGTTTTGGATCGTTCCATCTTGATTCCAGCCTAGGGAGTCAGTATGACTGTCACATTCCAAAGCGAATGATTTGTAGTTACTCCGAACAAGATAGGCCCTTCTGCACCTCTACGGCAAGAAAATATTTTCGTCTGTTGTGATACTGCAGGTTGGAGTTGCCCGCCCCATAGGAAGAGCCCGGAATGCCAAGAGGCCCCGGCGCGGGTGCGTCGGAGCCTCTTGGATGAGTTTAATTCGTATTTCAGGTCATTCGCTAAACAGCGAGCGGCCGCCCTAGCGGTCGGTGCAGGAGTAGCACGGGTCGCAGGAAGCCTGAATGAGCGGTGAATCGGCCAAATCCTGCCCCAAAACGGTGAAGCGGACGGTAGCCATGTTCATGAAGGTTGGAGTACGCACGCGGACCCTCTCCGGAATATCCGTACCGTTGGAAGTAACCTGGTAAAGGACCTCGCCGCGTGGAGCTTCAACGCGACTGACTGCCGTTCCCGCCTGCACCTTGAAGCGCGCTCCCACGGGAGGCGGTGTGTGAAAGGGTCCCTCGGGCAGGGTGCTCAAAGCCTGACGCAGAATGCGGCAGCTTTCCAACATCTCCAAAGCATGAACCACAAGGCGGGCCTGCACGTCGCCCGCGGTCTCCACCGGGATATCGAACTCAAACCGGTCATAGGCGCCATAGGGGGCTGAGCGGCGGATATCCTGACCGACGCCGGAAGCGCGCGCCAGCGGTCCCACTGCGCCCATGGCCATGGCTTGTTCATTGGTCAGAATGCCCACGCCCTTGCAGCGGGATGCCACGGTTCTGTCTTCCAGAAAGATGGGAATGACAGTGCGCTGAATGTCGCGCTCCATCTCATCGAGAATATTGAGAACAGCCTGCGGATCGTCCACGTCGCGGTTGACTCCGCCGATGCGGTTCATGCCGTAGTTGACGCGGTTGCCGGAGATCGCCGAGAGCGCGTCCATGACCTTTTCGCGCAGCGTGAAGCAGGCCATGAAGATAGTCTTGAAGCCGATCAGTTTGGCGGCCACTCCGGCCCAAAGAAAGTGCGAGTGCAACCGCTCCAACTCAGCGAGGATGACGCGAATATAAAGGGCGCGCTCCGGCGGCGTTGTGCCGTTCAGTTGTTCCACTGCCTGACAGTAAGAGAGCGAGTGTACGTTGGAGCAGATGCCGCAGACGCGCTCTACCAGGGTAATCCCTTGCAAATAGTTACGGCGCTCGGCCAGGTACTCGATGCCGCGGAAATTGAAGCCAATGTTCATCACCGCGTCGCGCACTGTTTCGCCGTCGCAAACCAGTTCCAGCTTGTAAGGCTCTTCGAGTGCGGGGTGGTAGGGCCCGATGGGAATGCGGAAGCTCACTTGGCTACCTCCTTGTGCAGGTTGATGCCGATGGGATCGCCGGCGCGGGTCATCAAGGGCTTGGTCGTTTCGCGCCCGGTGAACTCCACGGCGAAGTACTCACGCGTCTCGCGCTCTACCCAATCGGCGGCGGGACAAAGATCGGTGATGCTGGGCATCTGCTGCGCGGTGGTCGCGGTAATGAAGCTGACCAGCTGGCCTTTCACATCCCATTGATAGTCGAGACGAATCTCCTTGTCAGGACGCTCCATGGCAGTGATAGCCACAAAGCGCGCCTTCTGCGCCACCATCCGTGCAGCAATGGAGCGCACGCCCATGGCGACCGGCGTATTCCACCAGGAACCGTTCTTCCACTCCCAATCGACGCCGAAGCCCAAGACCGCAAGTGACGTCACAAAATCTTCCGATGCAGTTGTCATTCCAAATCCTCTCTCTGCAAGTTCAGCCTCAGGCTAGACCACAGGTTCTGTGCTGACTGCAGCCGGGGCAGCCGGAATCGCTTCTGGGGCTGCGGCTGGCTTGTCTGCTGTGACTGCTGCAGGCGCTGCAGCCGGACGAACGGGCCGCTTGCGCACCATATCCAACTCGCAGATCAGATCACCCTGGGTACTGTAGAGCGGCGGCAATTGCGATTCCATGCTAAGGGTATGCGGCTTGCAGCGCTCCAGGCAGCGCCCGCAGAAGGTGCATTTGCCGGCGTCGTAGGTCCAACTGTAGTTGTCGCCGCTGCGCTTCACGACGATGGCAGCGGTGGGGCACACATAGGCGCAAAGCCCGCAGCCGACGCAGCGCTCCGGATCATTGACGATGAGGCCGCGATACTGCTCGCTGGTGCACTCGTGCTTGTGCGGCAGGCGAAACGAGACCGGGCCGCGGCGAAGGTTCTGGAAGATGAGGCTAAAGATGTTCACCCGCGATACCTCATATAGATGGCTGAAGAGAGAATAAGGACGGCAAGGATGGCAGCCCACTGCCAGTAGAAGCGAATGGCGCGTTGCAGCGTGAAGCGCGCCGTGGCCGCGGCGACGGTGGAGAGCAGCAACACCTGGGCAAAGGAAACCACCACGAAGAAGACTGCGCGGGACCACCAGGGACCACCGTCCGGCATGACCAAAACGGTGACGAATCCGGTGAGCGCAACCCACTCCAGGCCGTGCGCCAGTTCCCACATGGCCAGGGCCGCACCAGCGTACTCAGTGAGCGGGCCGGAATAAATCTCCTGCTCCGCGCTGGACGAGGAGAACGGATTGAGCCGCAACTTGGCGGGAATGCACAACAGGATGCCGAAGACGCCAATCCAGTGGCCGGGATTCCATGACCCGCCGGCCATATCCGTGAGGCGGAAGGTCTTCTCGGTCACAGCGATGGTCACAATGGCCAGCAGGAAGACCAGGTTGTTGGCAACGCTGAGGACAGCTTCGCGAATGGCGCCGATCTCTCCGTAAATGGAGCCGGAGGTAAAGCCAGCCAGAATGAAGCAGATCGAAGGCAGTTCCAGCAGCGCCACCAGGAGCACCGCGTCGCCGGAAAAGCCGCGGCCATCGGGAAAGACTGGCAGCATGGCGATGGCGCCAATCATGGAGAGCACAGAGATGGCCGGCCACAACCGCAGCAAGTCAGCCTCGATGCCGTGGCGCGACGGTGTGCGCTTGCCCAGCAGCTTCACAAAATCATAGAAGGGTTGCAGCAGAGGCGGACCAATGCGGCGCTGCATACGGGCCACAGCCTTGCGCTCGCCCCAGACATAGAACCAGCCGGCCGGAATGGCAAACAGTAGTCCTGGAAAGACGAAGAAGTGAATCAAACCAGTGATATTCATTTCTGTGGCTTTCCTTTCGCGCTTTCAGGAACGCCGCGATTAGCCAGGATTTCCGCGGCGCGGGCGATGCCTTCGATGATGGCGTCGGGGTGAGGCGGGCAGCCGGGCACATACACGTCCACGGGAATATGTTTGCTGAGCGGGCCTTCAATCACCGGGCTGCCGGCAAAGACATTGCAGGAAGCCGGGCAGGAGCCGAGCGCCACCACAGCCTTGGGCTCGCACACCTGCGAGTAGACGGTTTTGACCGCCTCCAGAGTATTGCGCGTCACCGGGCCGGTGATGCAGAGGATGTCGGCGTGACGCGGGCTGCCTTCCAGGTGGATGCCCAACTGCTCCACGTCGTAGCGTGGCGAGAGGCAAGTGACCAGCTCGATATCGCAGCCGTTGCAACTGCCGGTGTTGAGATGAAACAGGAACGGACTCTTCCGGCGGCATCTGTGCATCAGTCGCTTGAACAGGTTCATTGAATCCCCCTCGTCAGGGCCAGCAGTGCATCGGGCCAGAGGCCGCCAGCCAGTAGAACAACAATCAAACCGACCACCGCAAACCGGAAAAGCAGGCTTTCTGGAGTGTACGTGGTAACGTCATCCTCGTCGCGCGGTCCCCACCAGCAGCGGGTAAGGCACAGAACATAGGCGATCAGCGCAAACATCGAGGAGAGAATGAAGCCGGCCAGAAGCCAGTGATTCATTGCTGCCGCGGTCTGGTAGAGACGCCAACGCCCGGCAAATCCGAGCAACGGCGGCACGCCCAGCATGGCCAACATACCGACCAGGAAGCCCGCCGCACTGACCGGATAGCGCGTGGCCAAGCCGTGAGCGTGGTTGGTCAGCGCGCCATCGGCTTCCGGCGCACTCAAACAGATGAAGAGCAGCGCTTTGGCCAAAGCATGAACCGTAGCTGCGAACAGCGCGCCTTGCAGGCCCAGTTCACTGGCCGACGCAATACCTAGCAGCAGGAAGCCCATATCCTCAATGGTTGAGAGGGCCAACATGCGCTTCATGTTGCGCTGCGTGAGCATCAGCAACGAAGCCAACAGCGAGGAGGCGACGGCTAAGCCAAACCAGAGTCCGCTCGGAGACAGAAGCTCCGGATGCGAGACTGCGGTCAGGTAGAGTTCGCCAAAGGCGGCAATATCAACTACCGCTACGATGACGCCAATCACCAAAGCCGGAACCGCCTCTGCCACCAGCGGCAACCAAAGGAACATCGGCACAATGGCGAGCTTGAGGACAAAACCACCCAGCAGGAGAGCGCGCGCCCAGTCGGCGCTTCCCTGCTGCAAGGCAATCTGGCCGGCGACGAGGCTGACGGCGGAAAGAGCCACCACGGCAGAGTAGATCCAGGCAGCCTTGCGCGATCCAGTGCGCCAGACCAGCCACAGAGCCAGGAACGCAGAGGTTTCAAGCAAGGCAACACGCGCCAAAGGTTGCGCAATCCACAGCGCAGCCACTGCGGCGACGCCACTGAACGCCAGAAACGGAACCAGCTTGCCCCACGCCTTTTGCACGGCAGCGGCCCAGAGCAACGCCCCGAGCGCCACGGCACATCCAAGACCGAGCAGGACCGGAATCCTGTCCGCAACTTCGGTCACCCCTGACGGCACAACAGCGGGGGCGAACCAGCGCAGCGCGCAGATCAGCACCACCGTCAAAGCAGCAATCCAGGCGATCATGTACTTCTCTACCCAGGCCGCAGCACGGCCAAACGCGGCAGAAATGGCCTGCAAACCAGCCCATACAGCGAGATAGACGCGATCCACATCCGTATTGCGGTAGAACGGCGCCCAATGCTTCTTGAGGATCACCGAGAACTCGCCGGCTGGAAGACGCCCAGGTCCGGAGATGGATTCGCCGCCGGTGAAGACGCTTGCTCCGCCGCCGCCGGTCGAGCCGCCCACCAGCACCACGCCGCCTTCCGCAGCCAGAGTGCGGGTCCGAGACATGCCGGCCATGGCGTAAACCAGCGCTCCCACGCCTGCCGAAACAATGGCCAGCACCAAGCCGCCCATGGTCCACATGGAGCCGACATTGGGCGTCAGGCCGAACCAGGATACCTGCACGGTAGCCAGTCCAAGAACCGGCAGGATAGGATTAATGACGTAGTCAACGGCCAGTTGCGGAGCCAGGCCGATCACAACGCTGCCCAAGGCAAACAGGCCCATGGCCCAAACCATGGTGGGCGGCGATTCATGCGCGTTTTCAGACTGCGCGGTCGTGGGTCCGAGGAACACGGAGCTGGTGGCCTTGACGCAGGAGAACACAGTGCCCACGCTAACCACCCAGGCAGCCAGCGCCGGAACCACTTGTCCGGCTTGAAGCGCCGCGGTGTAAAGCAGCCACTTGCTGGCGAAGCCGCTCATGAGGGGCACTCCCATCATGCTGCCTACGCTGATCAGCCAGACAATCGAAGTCTGTGGCATCTTGCGCGCCAAGCCGCCGAGCTGATTCATGTCGCGGGTTCCGGTGGCATGTTGCACGGAGCCGGCTGCGAGGAAGAGTCCGCCCTTGAAGAGGCTGTGATTCAGACAATGCAGCAGAGCTGCCGCGATAGCCAGTGGCGTGCCGATGCCGAGGCCGGTAATGATATAGCCAATCTGGCTGACGGTATGGAAGGCCAACATGCGCTTGAGGTCGTGCTGCACCATGGCATACACCACGCCGACCACCATGGTCACCGTGCCGATCCACATCATGACCATGCCCCAGGAGGCGGGCCACTGGTTGAAGCTGTGCATGCGGGCGGCCAGATAAACTCCGGCCTTGACGTAGCAGGCGGCATGAAGCAGAGCACTCACCGGAGTAGGCGCGTTCATGGCCTCGGGAATCCAGGTGTGCAGCGGAAACTGCACCGACTTGGCTACCAGGGCCACCAGCATCAGCGCGAACACACCGCCCGTGAAGGCCTGGGCCACAGCAGGATCGGTCCAAAGCGCACTGCCAGTGCGCGCATAGATGAGCAGAATCGCGACCAGCAGTCCATAGCCGGCAAGATGGGTCATCAGCAGCACTTTGCGCGCACCAGCAACCGCTTCCTTCTTCTCGTACCAGAAGCCAACCAAACTAAAGGAGCAGAGCCCCATCGCTTCCCAGCAGAGATAAAGGAAGAAAAGATTGGCGCTGTATACCAGGCCCACCATGCCGCAGATAAAGGTGAGCATGAAGGCGTAAAAGCGTGTGGCGGAGCGGTCGTGAGCCATGTAGCCGATGGAGTACAGCAGCACCGCCGCGCCCAGGGCCGTGCCCATCAGGGCGAACATCAAACTCAGCGCGTCCACATGAAAGACAAGCGCCAGAGGCCCATCCCAGGGCAGCGCTGTGAAGTCGATGGGGCCGCTCTGGTTGACGCGCACAAAGGTAGCCACAACCGCCAGGAAACTGGGCAGGCAGCTGACCAGCGCCAGCACACCCTTGGCGCGGGCGGACAGCAGTCGCGCAGCCAGAAGCTGCAGCAGGACGCCGGCCAGAAGTGGAAGCAAGGCCAACAGCACCAGTGCTTCAGAAGAGAAATTCATCGTCCCTCCAAGGAACGCTGTGTTTTACGCGATGCGCGTGAAGTGTCTTGCCTGTTCTCGTGTTTGCAGAAACTTGCAGCCGGTGGTTCGCACACTCAGCCAGAGGCTCAGCGAGTATCCCGGTGGTAAATAGTTTTTCCTTCGAACTATTGAATCCAAATTGAGCGTATCAGCACCAGAACTCAATCGTACACTGACTGGTACCACGCTACAGGACGGTGTCCCATATTGCGATGAAGGAAAAAATAACGCCGAGAAGGAGGAGAATCTGCAAAAAGACATTCTCCCCTTCCCGGCGGATTCTTACTTGGCTAGAACAGCTTCTCCGGACTTCGCTTCCGCTTTGGCGGCAGGCTTGTCCTTTTCAGCTTTGGCCTTGTGGGCTATGACTGGCTTCTCAGAGAGCGCGACGGCATCCGTGCGATCCGTGAGCTCCACAAAGGGCCGACCGTAGAAGCTGTCGAGCAGGATGGCCTGCAGTTCCTTGATGAGCGGATAGCGAGGATTGGCTCCCGTGCACTGGTCGTCAAAGGCATCGATGGAAACATCCTTCAGCTTGGCCAAGAAATCAGCTTCGTCCACTCCTGCAGCCTGGATGGAAGAGGGAATGTCGAGTTCCTTCTTCAGCTCGTCTACCCACTTGATCAGGTTCGCGACCTTCTCGTCCTTGGTGGTTCCGCCCAGTCCAAGATGATCGGCAACTTCGGCGTAACGGCACCGCGCCTTGGGCCGGTCATACTGCGAGAAAGCAGCCTGCTTGGTGGGATTGTCGTTGGCGTTGTAGCGGATCACATTGCTGATCAGCAGCGCGTTGGCCAAACCGTGCGGCAGGTGGAACGCTGCGCCGATTTTGTGCGCCATGGAGTGGCATGCGCCCAGGAAAGCGTTGGCGAAAGCGACACCAGCCAGAGTTGCGGCGTTGTGTACCTTCTCACGCGCCTTGGGATCCTTGGCGCCATTCTTGTAGGCGGAAGGCAGGTACTCCTTGAGCAGCTTGAGCGCTTGCAGGGCCTGGCCATCGGTATACTCGTTGGCCATAATGGACACATAGGCTTCCAGAGCATGTACCACCGCGTCGATGCCACCGGCAGCGGTCAATGGCTTGGGAAGATTCATTACCAGGTTGGCGTCGATGATGGCGATATTGGGCGTCAACTGATAGTCGGCGATGGGATATTTCTTACCGGTGGCGTCGTCGGTGACCACCGCGAACGGAGTAACTTCAGAGCCGGTCCCCGAAGTGGTGGGAATGGCAATTAGCTTGGCCTTGATGCCCATGGTCGGAAATTTGTAAATGCGCTTGCGGATATCCATGAAGCGCATGGCGAGGTCCTCGAAATCTACTTCAGGATGTTCGTACATGACCCAGGCAATCTTGGCCGCATCCATTGGCGAACCGCCGCCGAGAGCTACGATTACGTCGGGCTGGAAGCCGTTCATCACTTCCACGCACTTGCGCACTGTGGACAGATTTGGATCGGCCTTCACTTGCGAGAAGGTATCCACTTCCAGTCCCAGCTTCTTCAGAGCGTCGATCAAGTCGTCGGCATACCCGTTGCGGAACAGGAAGTCGTCGGTCACGATCAGGGCGCGCTTTCTGCCGGCAATCTCCTTCAGCGCTTCAGGCACGCAGCCGCGGCGGAAGTAGATAGAGCTGGGCAACTTGTGCCACAGCATGTTCTCAGCGCGCTTGGCAACGATCTTCTTATTGAGCAGGTGCTTCGGTCCCACGTTCTCCGACACTGAATTTCCTCCCCAGCTTCCGCAGCCCAAGGTCAGGCTGGGAGCCAAGCTGAAGTTATAAAGGTCACCGATACCACCGTGCGAAGACGGCGTGTTGATGAGGATGCGCGAGGTCTTCATCTGCGCGCCGAAGTAGTTGACGCGCTCTTTCTGCTGGTCCTGATCGGTATAGAGCACCGAGGTGTGGCCGATGCCGCCCAGTGCAACCAGTTTGCCGGCGATGGCCACGGCGTCCTTGAAGTCCTTGGCGCGATAGAGGCCGAGGATGGTGGAGAGCTTCTCATGCGCGAACGGCTCGGCCGTGGTGGCGTCGGTGACTTCGCCGATCAGCACCTTGGTGGTGGCCGGAACGCTGATGCCCGCCAGTGCGGCAATCTTGGGCGCAGCCTGGCCAACAATCTTGGCATTCACGCTGCCGTTGACCAGAATGATCGCGCCAACCGCAGCTGTTTCCTTCTTGTTGAGAATGTAGCCGCCATGACGCGAGAAGCGGTCACGGACGGAGTCATAGATGGAATCGACGGCAATAACCGCTTGCTCCGAAGCGCAGATGACGCCGTTATCGAAGGTCTTCGACATGAGGATGGATGCTACGGCGCGCGTAAGATCCGCGGTCTCGTCGATCACAACCGGCGTATTGCCAGCGCCGACGCCGATGGCTGGCGTGCCGGAAGAGTACGCGGCATGGACCATGCCGGGACCGCCCGTGGCCAGGATCAGCTTGATGTCTTGGTGGCGCATCAACTGGTTGGAGAGGTCGATGGTAGGCTCGTCGATCCAGCCGATAATGTCCTCGGGAGCGCCGGCGGCCACAGCCGCTTCCAGTACCAGGCGAGCAGCAATGCAGGTGCATTTGCGGGCGCGCGGGTGGGGGCTGATGATGATGCCGTTGCGCGTCTTGAGGCTGATCAAGGTTTTAAAGATCGCGGTAGAAGTCGGATTGGTAGTCGGGATGATGCCGCAGATCAGGCCCACCGGCTCGGCGATGGTGATGGTGCCGGCCTCGTCGTCCTGGCTGATGATGCCGCAAGTTACTTCGTCCTTGTAACTGTTGTAGATATACTCGGACGCGAAATGGTTCTTAATGACCTTATCTTCCAGGACGCCCATCCCGGTTTCCTCAACGGCCAGTTCGGCCAGAGGAATGCGGGCATCGGCGGCGGCCAATGCAGCACAGCGGAAGATGTGATCAACCTGCTTTTGCGAGAAGCTGGCGAATTTCTGTTGCGCGGCTTTGACGCGTTCGACAAGGGCATCCAGTTCTTCCTTGGTGGTGACTGGAGACCTTTGATCTTGATTAGCGGAAAGAAATGCCTCGAAATTTGTCATTATCTCCTCGTTCGCCCGCGCCTGCCTTCTCACACCGGAGAAGGGCTCGCGGCTGTTACCTGGTTGATTCGAAACAACGTTTTAGGACAGTTATATTTTGATACGCGGATGAAATGATCGTCTGTGATGAATAACACACGAATCTTCAACCTATAAAAGGTAACTTCATACACATTTCATGCGCTCCAACTAATATATTCGCGCATTTATTGCACATATTGGACGAACATGAATCGCATCTGGAACCCGATTCAAGGCTCGATTCAAATTCTGACGATTCGCCAGCAATGCAACGCAGTCCGCTTTTGCCCCTCAATCGGTGATCTGCTTGCCCTCTTCGAGGCATCAATCAGCACATTCATCTACGCATCGATCCGCGCATCGGTACAATCATTTGGGGTAAATCACAGAAGCGCATTGCATACTTATGCGTTTCCGTTGTATATTTATGCAAGCGCGGCCGCAGCCTTGCGAGCCGCGCTTTCGATTGGCTGGAAGACGCCGTCGAAAGGTCCAAAAACGCGATGAAGTCTCAAAGACACAATGCGATACGGGAACTGGTGGCCAACTCCGCGGTCACCAACCAGGACGATCTGCGCCGCAAACTGCATCAGCATGGGTTTGAGGTGACGCAGGCCACTCTTTCGCGCGATATTCATGAACTGCGCCTCTCCAAAGGCCCAGGCGGCTATTCCCTGCCCAACGGCAAGGGCAGCGCAGAGGATGACGACGACACTCCGCCTTCGGTGGCAGAGATGATCGAGAGTTTTGGCCTGCGCGTGCGCCAAGCCATGAATCAGGTTGTTGTGGGAACGATGAAGGGCGGTGCACAACCTTTGGCCGCGGCCCTGGACTACGAGGAATGGCCCGAAGTGGTGGGCACCCTCGCTGGCGACGATATTGTATTGATTATTTGCCCCGACCAGCGCCGGGCAGGAGACGTGGAAGCACGGCTGAGGACGATTCTGGAATCATGACCAAGACGATACAAACAGCCGTAATGGGAGTCACTGGCTACGCCGGCGCAGAACTTGCGCGTCTACTGCTGCACCACCCCCGCCTGCAGAGTGCGCCGCCCGTGTTTGCCGGGCGCGTAGACGAAAAGAATGCTGCGCGCGGCGGCGTTCCTCTGGCTGAGATTCATCCTCAGTTGGCCAACAGCAAGAATCATCCCATCATGGAGCCTTTCTCCTGGGAGTTGCTGGCCAGCCGCGGCGTGGATGTTCTGTTCCTGGCCACGCCGCACGAGCAGTCGCGGGAGTGGGTTCCAGAAGCCCTCAAGCGCGGAATTCGCGTGATCGACCTGAGCGGCGCATGGCGGCTGACCGATGCGGCCAATCGCGCGGTGTATGCCTTCGTGGATCAAGATCCGAGCCTTGCAGCCGCAACGCAGGCGCAGGCTGTTTACGGCATGCCAGAGTTGCATCGCGCCCAGATTGCCGGTGCGCACCTGATTGCCAATCCGGGCTGCTATGCAACCTCTGTCATTCTGCCTCTGCGTCCGCTCGTGGCCGCAGGGCTTCTGGATTTGGGTCACGGCATTGTGGCCGACTCCAAAAGCGGCGTCAGCGGCGCGGGCAAGTCGCCCACGGCCAAAACGCACTATATGTACGCAGCCGACAATCTGTCGGCGTATGGCGCGTTTACGCATCGCCACACTGGCGAGTTGCTGGAGCAGATTGGCCTGGGCGCCGAGCAGATCACTTTCACGCCGCATCTGCTACCCATTCCGCGTGGCATTCTGTCTACCGTTTATGTGCGCTTCCGCGAGAAGCAGACGCAGGCAAGCATCGCGCAGGTGTACAGCCAATTTTTCGCCAACAGTCCCATGGTGCGACTCTACGACAAAGCGCTGCCGCAGATTCAGTACTCGGTGCGCACCAACTATGCGGACATCGGTTTTCAATTGGCGGCTGACGGGCATCGCGCCGTCATCGTCAGTTGTCTCGACAATTTACTAAAGGGTGCGTCCGGCCAGGCCGTGCAGAACTTGAACGTGATGCTCGGCTGGGGTGAGGCGGAGGGGCTCGAATGAAGTTCGTCGTTAAATTAGGTGGGGCGGGCCTTGAAAATCCCACGCTTCTGGAAGGCTGCACCCGCGCCATCGCCGATCTGGTGCGCGACGGCAATCAGGTGGCCGTGGTTCACGGCGGCGGCGTGCAGTTGACGCGCATGCTCAAGGCGCTGGGCAAGCAGAGCGAATTCATCGACGGCTTGCGCATCACCGACGCCGAGACCCGCGACATTGCTCTCATGGTTTTTGCCGGCAAGGTCAATAAGAGTCTGGTGGCCGCGCTCGGCGCGCTCGGCCAACCCGCCGTCGGCCTCTCTGGCGGCGACGGTCTCATGTTCCGCGCGCGCAAAAAGCGCACCGCGCCCGACCTTGGCTTTGTAGGCGAAATTGCCGCAAGCGATCCGCGCTGGCTTGAAGCCATCTGGCAGTTGAACGGCGTGCCGGTTCTCTGTTCGATGGCCCTGGGCTTCGACGGCCAGTACTACAACATCAATGCCGACGAAATGGCCGCGGCCTGCGCCGTTGCCTGCCACGCCGACGCCCTTGTCTTCCTTACCGATGTGCCCGGTGTGAAGGGCGCGAACGGCGAGGTACTCCGATGGCTCAGCATCGATCAGATCGCCGAGATGGCCAAAAACGCCATCATCACCGGCGGCATGCTACCCAAGTTGAGCGCCTGCCGTGAGGCTTTGTTGAACGGCGTAAAGCGCGTACGAATTTTACCCGCGGAGGCGGCCGGATCCCTTCCCGACCTGTGCAGTTCCCGCGTAGCCCAAGGCACTGAAGTCATGGTTGCCTGAGGAGAATTTCAAAGATGAATATGGAAGAAATTCGCGCTGCTGAAGCGCGTCTGCTGGTATCCACTTATGCTCGCAACCCCCTGCTGTTTGTGGGCGGCCAAGGCGTGCATATCATCGACGAACAGGGCGAGAAGTATCTTGACCTGCTCAGCGGCATCGGCGTCAATGCCCTCGGCTACAGTCATCCCGTGATTGTTGAAGCTATTGCCAAGCAGAGCCGCGCGCTGATCCACACCTCGAACCTCTACTTCCACCAGGGGCAGGCGGAATTGGCGATGCGCCTGACCGAACGCACTGGACTGGACCGCGCCTTCTTTTGCAACTCCGGCACCGAAGCCTGGGAGTGCGCAATGAAGCTGGCCCGCGCCCATGCCGGAGTTCTGCGCGAAGAGGGCGTGAACATCGGCACCAAGTTCCTGGCGCTGGAACAGAGCTTCCACGGTCGCTCCTACGGCGCCATGTCCACCACCTACAAGGCCAAGTACCGCGAGC
>Ga0255354_1000436_pt1 | contig 26265 bp, 15 predicted proteins | sample HBST50metaG_FD_189942 | JGI IMG/M metagenome (GOLD analysis project Ga0255354, IMG submission 189942) | Peat soil microbial communities from Stordalen Mire, Sweden - H.B.S.T50 | ecosystem: Environmental > Terrestrial > Soil > Wetlands > Peat | place: Sweden: Norrbotten County, Stordalen Mire...
CACCACAACCCACTGCGGCCTGGATCAACCCGCCAACAACAACCGCGACAGAGAGAAATCTACACTAAACTCTCGCGACACATGTCTCAAAGTCGTTGACACGCTCCGGTTTGCGCCCTCGAATTCCCTCCGCGGGACCGTAAGCCAAAGAAAAAACAGAGGCTAGGTCGCTATTGATCGGATTATCGGTTGGGCTATGAGTGACGTAATAATCGTATTATCAACGAGTTAGAAGGCATAGTCGGGGACTTCAAAGAGCGCTAAGTTGTTGAAAGTACGTATGGGAATTTCTTTCGGTGGGTTGAAACTGGGTTAAGGGCAGTACTCGCGATAGCTGCGCACGTCGCTCAATCGCATCGCAGGGCAACCGTTGGATTCACCCTCGTCGCAGAGCTTCCCGGAATCAGTGTCGCTAGGAGCGCAACAAGAATCAACAAGCCTGTCACTCCCGCGAAGGCAAGAGGATCATGCGGGGCGACATTGAATAGCAGGCTAGACAGTACACGGGAAAGCGCCAACGCCAAAACCAATCCGAGAAACACTCCCGGTACGATCAGCCGTAGTGCGTTCGCCAGTACAAGCCTCAAGATGTCGCCCCGCGACGCTCCCACCGCCATCCGGATTCCAATCTCCTGCGTGCGCTGAACAACAAAAAAGGAGATCACTCCGTACAGTCCAATCACGGCGAGAAGAAGCCCCGTGACGGCAAAGAATCCGACCAACAGCATTTCGAAGCGAGGCCGATCTGCCAATTTGCCGACTCTTTCGGAAAGCGTCTTGATATCTACTGGAACCGTGGGATCGAGCGATGCGACTTGCGCCCGGACCCATGCCTCGGTTGCTGTCGGTGGCAGCGTTGTCTTGAGAATCAGGACCGAACTCCGATCCCAATCCTGCGTTCTCTGGCGCCGCAGCCGATAGTATTCGGGTTCGTTGTCCTCAGCGAGACCGCCATTTTTCACGTCAGCGGCAACGCCGACCACGATGTAAGAGGGATCGTTTTCTGTGGGCGCGCCATTGTGGAGGTGCAGATGCTGCCCGAGCGGATCTTCTCCTGGAAACAGGCGAGCCGCAAGCGACTTGCTCAGAACCACGAAATGGTCATTCGATGTGAGTTCTTCATCGGTAAAGCCCTGCCCTTGCACGACCGGAATCTGGAGTGCTCGGAAGTATTCGGGCGTTATCCATCTCGATGCGACCCTGCCGCCCGTCCCTGATGACAAAGCGGGTCTACCCTCCACCCGCAGCGCGGCATAAATCTGATCGTCGTGATAGCCACCTGGCGGCACAGAGTCGCTGATTGCGAATGCTGTGATGCCCGGCCCGTAGCGCAAATTCCGTTCCAACCGTTGAAAGAAAGCCATCTGACTTTCCGGTGTGGGGTAGGATGTTTGGCCGAGGGAGATCGCGGTTGTAACGATGTTTTCGGCGCTCATTCCAAAGTTCTGTTTCTCAAGGTTCCAGAAACTGTGCGCCAAAAGCGCTCCGCCCGCGAGAAGGATCATGCTCGCAGCAATCTGTGCGATGACGAGCCAGCGCCGCAATACGGCATGGCGTATTGTCGTTCGTGCCCGCCCCGTCAGTGCCTCTACGCCTGCCTTGCGCATGGCCGCCATAAGACCAAAACAAACGGCACAGAGGAGTGAAGTCGCGAGAACGAAGAAGAGGATGCGCAGGTCGATTCGCGCTTTGCTCAGAAAGAGCATCCCATCCGGAGCCATGGCGACGAATAGGCGCAGCAGCAACATGGCGAACAAACACCCAGCAACGCCGCCGGCAACAGACAAGGCAAACGACTCTGTCAACGCTTGTCGGGCCAGACGCATCCTGCTCGCTCCCAATGCCGACCGTACAGCTAGTTCTCTCTCTCGGCTAGCCCCGCGCGCCAACAACAAGCTGGTCACATTCGCGCAGGCAATCAAGAGAACCGCCATGACCAGGCCGAGCAAAATCCACGCAGCCAGACGCACGTCATGCACCTGGCGATCACGCAAGGATCGCACTTGCAGGTGTACTTCTTTGCGGAACGGAGCAGGGGCCAATCGCAGTGAATACTCAAACAACGGCCCGAGTTCAGTCTTTGCCTGCTCGACGCTCACTCCCGGCCTGAGCCGGGCGAAGGCCCACATGGGATGCCCCGGATCAGCGCGGCGTTCCGCGGCCACATCCAGCGATTGCGGCAGCAACACATCGGCTGCCTGCAACCGCGGCATCTCGAAATCCTTCGGCAGAACCCCTACGATTTCCGTGGCATGTCCGTCGATGCGGATCAACTTGCCGACGGCTCCCGGATCCTTCTTAAAGCGGCTGAGCCATAGGTCATAGGAAATCAGCGCCACGCGAGGACCGTTAGGCCGGTCCTCGTTTTCGCTAAAGTTCCGGCCGATGACCGGCGAAACGCCCAGTGTCGGCAGAAAGTTTCCTTCCACTCGGGCACAGTCGAGTCGTGCAGGGTTATTCTCCGTCAGATCGCAGGGCTCGGTCCCAATCTCGGAAGTCAGCGCAACGAACGGCTTTTGATTATCCTGCCACTCATAGTAGGAACCGCCTAGCATAAACTCCTGCGGCTCGATTGGCGCAACCAAGCCGACGGAAACAAGGCGCTCCGAATCTCCATAAGGCAGGCTGCGGAAGAGGATTCTATCCACAACACTGAACACCGCGGTGGTCGTTCCGATCCCCAGCATCAACGTCAGCACAACGGTCAGAGAAAACGTCGGATTGCGTCGGAAGCCGCGTACGGCATACCGTACGTCCTGCACCAACGTTTCGATCCAATAGCCGGGCCGCTCTTCTCGGCATTGCTCGCGCGTGCGCTCTACTCCACCAAACGCAATGCCGGCTTGCCTTCGCGCTTCCTCGGCAGACATGCCAGCCTGGATGTTGGCTTCGATCTGCTGATCCAGGTGGAATCTCACTTCTTCATCCACTTCGCCGTGGCTCCTGCCGACGATAAAGAAGCGCAGGCGTGTCAGAAACTCTTTGAGCACGTTGCCTCCTAACCTTGCTCAAGCACCAGCGCAATTGCACCGGCCAGACGACCCCAGCTTTCGATCTCCGCTTCCAATTGCTTCTTGCCCGTGCGCGTCAAAGCGTAATATTTCGCCTTCCGATTGTTCTCTGACGCCTTCCAGTCGGCCTGAATCCAGCCCTTGTATTCCAGCCGGTGAAGGGCTGGGTAAAGCGATCCCTGGCCTATCTGAAAGGTGTTTTGCGAGGACTGCTGAATCCGCTGGGCGATCCCCCAACCGTGCATAGGCTCAAGCAGCAGCGTTCTCAGTACGAGCAGGTCGAGTGTTCCTTGCAGAAGATCAGTAGGCTGCGGCATATGCTTCCCTCGACGTTCTACAAGAGAATGCCCCGATGTCCTGTCGGATGTCAAGAGGAAAATACCAAGCACGATTCTGACGCTCGCTTTGCTCGATCCAGAAGCTCAGCTTGCGTATAATCGCCGAGGAACTAAAATCGGAACCGGTAGGATAATCCTGTTCCCGCATAGTACGAGTCTTCTGCCCCTGAGGATTGGGCTCCAAATATACCGATTTTGCGTTCGGGAGAGCACGGCAAGGTCCGCGAAGGATTAATTGCGTTCTATCGGATCGCTTTATTGCGCTTCAGTTTGCGCCCACGTTTTCAGGGTGATTCGCCAGCCTTGGTTATCGGTCAACATAGGCTGGTTTCTCATTCCATATCGTCTTTTTTGCAAGCAAATCCTCGATAAGCGCATTGGCCTTCTCATGGAAGGCCAATGCACGTTTCCAGGTCTCAAATGACGCACTGGCACACCAATTTTTGCAGTCGGTGAATTGCCGGAATCATTCTTGCTGGCGTGATCTCAGCAAACATGTCCAAATATAATGGATCATGTAGGGATACTTGGCGCATCGCGTTCCAAACAGGCGCGTGCCAGAATAGTTTTAAGCCCGTCACAGCCTTTTGCTACTTGTTCAACCTATTGTTCAAAGTAATATGAAGCGATCACTACAGGAGCATCTTGCATTGCGGAATCACGCGATTTTCCTCGGCTGCCTTGCCTCAAAGCCGTGTAGAACTGCCGGCGAGATTGCCCGTACAATTACGAGCGCATTTTGTTTGCCCGCTGTAGCAATTTTCTTCTGCTCCACGGTAAGCGCTGCGGCGCAGCAATCGACGTCTTCCTCTACAACTCAATACGAGCCGGCTACGGCGCCCAAACCATCGGGAAATACTCCGACTACCGCCACATCGGATATCAGGTTCAACAATACGATCACAACATCGAAGATCGCTTTCACGCTGAGAAACAGCGTCAGCGCGCAGAGATATTCCATTGAGACCATGACTGGCGGTATAGCGGTATTCGATTACAACAGCGATGGGTTATTGGACATCTTCTTCACCAATGGCGCCGAGATTCCGTCGTTGGAGAAGACAAATCCAAGCTACTACAATCGCCTCTTTCGCAATAATGGCGACGGAACCTTCATAGATGTCACGAAGAACGCGGGCTTACAGGGCATAGGCTACTCGATGGGAGTAGCCGCAGGCGACTACAACAACGATGGCCTTCTCGATCTTTTTGTCGTCAACTATCTCGACTACGATGTAGGTACCGCAGCCCTATGCAATATGGAAGGAACGCCAGCCTACTGTTCGCCAAACGGATTTCGGGGAACTTCTAATATGCTGTACCGCAACAATGGCGACGGAACGTTTACCGATGTCTCCGCACAGTCTCATATCTCTCAGTACGTCGGCAAAGGAATGGGTGTAGCTTTTGCCGACTACGATAATGACGGCTTTACTGATATCTTCGTCTCGAACGACACTTTCCAAAACTATCTTCTTCACAACAACGGCGACGGAACCTTCACGGACATGGCAATGGAGACCGGAGTAGCATTTACCGGAAACGGCAAGACCGTGGCCGGAATGGGTGCAGATTTTCGCGACCTAGACAACGACGGGAAACCGGATATCTTTCATACCGCCATGTTCGGCGATTCCTTTTCACTCTATCGCAATTTAGGGAGCGGTCAATTCGACGATGCCACTGGGAAGGCAGGCCTGACGGCCTTGACCAGCCGTTTCACCGCTTGGGGAACCGGTGCCTTCGATTTCGATAACGATAGCCGAAAAGACTTATTTGCGGCTACTTCCGACATTCTCGACAATGCGGACGCAGTTGTGCACCGGCCCTATGTGCTTCCGAACCTACTACTCCGCAACAAGGACAATCTGATCTTCGAGGATGTCAGTGCAAAGGCGGGCTCTGGATTCTCCGTTCCCGCTGCGCACCGTGGAGCAGCATTCGGCGATTTCAACAACGATGGGGAAATCGATATTGTCGTCACCGTGCTCAACGGCCCCCCTGAACTGCTTATGAATCGCACTAAAGGCCAAAATCACTGGGTCATTCTAAAGTTGATCTGCGTCAAGTCAAATCGCGATGGCTTAGGAGCACGGGTAAAGGTAACAACCACCTATGGCGATCAGTACAATGAAGCGACAACCGCAGTAGGATATAACTCATCCAGCGATAAGCGGGTTGTACTTTGGTCTCGGCAACGACGCCGTTATTGATAAGATCGAATTGGCGTGGCCCAGCGGCCTAAAGCAGACATTGACCAGTGTTAAGGCGGACCAAGTACTTACCGTAACGGAAGGACGACAGTAAAAGACACCGCTAGGGATTGGGATTGCCCGACAATCGCTGCGCGAGAGTAGATTCTTCGTTGCGACCGAGCAGATCGAGGAGAGAGCGCATTGTTTCCGGTTCATTCCGTGCATACGATGCCATCACTTCAGCGGTAAGTTCGGCGTCTTTCGTCTTGCCTAGATGGAAGAACGAATCGCAGAGCATGTACAGGTTCATGGGGTTACTCGTGCGGGAGCTCTCGAACAGATCCGCCGCCTCCGCCCACCGCTTCTGCCGGTAGCGCACCTCGCCTAACCCCGCTATTGCGGGCAGGTAATTTCTGTCGTTCGCAAGCTCATCTTTGAATTCTTTTTCCGCCTCTTGCAGATCACCCGATTGAAGCGCGGCCAAGCCCGCATAGGTGTGCGCTCTGCGCACTCTTGGCTCTATTTCCCATGCGCGGCGCAGATTGCGCAGGGCGTTCCTGGCGTCGCCCATAGCGAGATAGAGCGATCCGATAAATACATAGGGGTCTCTGGAAGTTCGGGAAGGATCTTTGGAGGCTTTCTGAAACAGTTTAAGCGCCTCCTCCTCTTGCCGCTCGACCAGTAACTTCCTGGCTTGGTCCCAAGTAGACGTGTTTCCTTCACTGCCGAGTTCGGGTTGCGCGATAGACATCTGGTCAAGCCTGCGGTGCAGTTCCGCCTCGTGCCGCGCTTCCGCCATCTTGCCCAATCCCGCATAGGCTCGTGACAGATAGAAATGTGACTGCGCCTGGGTTGAATCCACCTGCAAAACGCGCTGCAACGTAGTGATCGCCTCCCCATATTGTTTGAGCTCAAGCTCGCACTCGCCGAGTCCGAGCAAGGCCTTTTCATCGTTCGTCTTGATGGCAAGTATGCGTTCAAATACTCCCCGTGCATCCTGCCACTGCGACAACTTAACCTCAGCGGAAGCAAGCAGCGTCAGCACGCCCCTGTCGCCGGGCTGCTTGTCGGCCGCCCGCGCCAAATACTTGGCGGCACTCAAAACATCCATTGTTTTTAGATAGGCAGTTCCTATGTCCAGGTCGATTCTATCCAGTGTGGGATCGAGTTGCCGCGCGTTCAGTAGAAGCCGCAGGCAGGCTTCGTTGTCTTTGGAGGTGCAGGTCATTTCCCCGTATTTCTGCCAGCCTTGCGCATTGTGCGGCGCGACCTTCACAGATTCGCGAATCGCATTCAGCGCCAGGTTGTTCTGTCCGTTCAGATGATATGCCTGGGCAAGATAGAAGAGCGCATTGCCGTCTCGGGGTTGGATTGTCAAGTAGCGGGAAAACAGTTGAACCGACTGGACGTTGTCGCCAGTTGCCAGTCGCAAGACTGCAAATTCGAAAAGCAGGCGGGGATCTCTGGGCGCGAGTTTCAAAGCTCTTTCATAAACTCTCGATGCTTCGGCGTTACGCCCCGATTCTTCTAGCAACATGCCCTTCAATTTGAGTGCGGGAACGAAAGATGGATGTTGCTGCAACAGCGCATCGGCGAGATCTAGTGCTTGCGGCTTATCCCCGTGTTCGGCTACTGCGATGGCGCGATTCAGTTCTCTTGTTGTGCCGGATTCGGCGAGATGCGAGGTCGTTTGCGCTCCGACCGATGCGATGGCACATCCGAAAAGGACACAGGCGCGCAATGCGGCTCGTATCGCTCCCGATCTGAGCATGCACGTGTTTTCGCCAGCCAATTCTATCTCGCGCCTTGTAGTTTCGCTGTTGGACATATATTTGGAGACTGACATCAGGTTTGCGAACTACTCGGTTCTCCGCGTGCCCATACCAATTAAAACCGTTCATGAGATATTTGCACGCGGAGAGATTCCGTTATCTATATCGATTACCGGCGGGATCAAGCGATACGAAGGTTGGTAGGTTCCTGTCTACCTTCAACTGGCCGTCCTGCTCAGTCAGTTCTACGACCTGAATCACAGATCGATTCGCGGACTCCGGCCTATTGGGAATGATATCTGCCCCTTGCTGCTGTACAAAGTAGAAGAGAAAGGCGTGCCCCCTGCTGATTGCAACATCGGCATGGTGCCCTTCCGAGCGGTCCGTCGGAAGCAGCCCGGCACCGACGAGAAGATTATCCTTTTGCGGCGTCCAGTGCAAGGCATCGGTTGATCGGTATACCCCCAATCCGGCCCATGGATCGACTATCAGCCAGATGCTTCCCTTCCAGCGAAATACAATGGCTCCTTCACAAGGGCGGTCGCTGACCGCAACGCCTCCCTTAGTCCACTGATAGAGGTCTGGACTGTTCACATAATGGATGTGGCTTTGATCCGCTTCATCCTTGTACCAGAGACGCCAAGTGCCATCATCGAGCTTGAGGATGTACGGATCGATGGTGCGATTCGAGGACAGAGGCAACTTTGACTCAAATCTCCACACCGCCAAATCCTTGCTTGTGAGGTGAATGATTTCGCGCGGCGCATTCCAATCGTGGAAGATGCCTGGCACAACGACAACAAACATATGATACTGGCCATGATCCCAAATCAGGTCAGGCGCCCAGAAAGTGTAATCGGGTTTCCCGTAAGGGATCTTAGCTGTGCCCGCATACGTCCAGGTTGTACCGCCATCCTTCGATTCGGCTATTCCAATCTGTGTGCCGTGGACCCACGCAACATCCTTGGGATCGGAACTCGACAGGTCAGCTCGCCGATTGGTGTAGAACATCATCCATTTCTTTTCTGCGCGATTCCAGATCAGTGACGGATCGGCAGCTCCATCGTGGATTGGATCGCGATATAGGGGCTTGGGGGCTTCCTTGTCAGACTTTGCTGTGTTCAGATCATCTGCGTTGCATGGCGCTACTGCGCTGATCATAGTCAGCAGCGGAATGAGTGCGCAAACAACAAGCCGAAAAGGCACACGGAATCTACGGTTCAACATCCTTCCCTCCAGAAGCTTCGTTTACACATACAGGAACGTCAGAAAAAGCACTGGGTCGGTCACGCGATCAAGAGGACAGCGTGACCGGCCCAGAGGTTTTTAAAATGAATATTTCAGCCCAAACTGCACAATGCGCCCTGTTGTGGCCGAAGTGATCCTGCCAACGTTACTGTCGGACAGGCCAGCATCCGGATTGTTTAGATTGGCGTGGTTGAAAGCATTGAACAATTCCGCGCGGAATTGCACCGTATGCGCCCTGTAGAGTGGGAAGAGTCTGAAGAACGACAGATCGGCGTTCCAGTATCCAGGCCCAACAAGGAAGTTGCGTCCGATGCCGCCATAACCGCCGGTATCCGCCGCGGCAAAGGCAGCGGGGTTGAAGTACTCGGCGATCTTCTCCTGTCGGGAACCAGAACGGTGAGGATTACCAACTAGATTTGGGCGGTCATTCCAAACATTGTCGGCGTTGCTATCCTTTCCCGAAGTTATATTGATCGGAGTTCCAGTGCGCACTTGGACAATTGCGTTCGCCTGCCATCCGCTCAACGCATAGTTACCGATCCTGCCCATGTTCCGCACTTTGGGCGTTTCGTACGTTCCGGAAAAGTTGAAGATGTGGTGAGCCAGCCCGTCGCTCGGTCCCTTGTCCCGGCCGGGGTTGCTGGAGTCCGTAAAGCCGAGCGAACCATTGTAATTGTCTCCAGAAACAACGTCGATTCCCCTGGCAAACGAATAGTTGGCATTAAAGCTCATACCATGCGACATGCGTTGAGTTGCTACAACCTGCAGCCCGTTGTAGCTTGCATTGAATCCCGTTACATATGTTCCGATCGACTGAAGCGTTCCGGGCAAAATGGGGCGCCGCGAATCGACATTGGAGGATGTTGCTCCCGCGCTGTAGACCGGGTTGTTCCTGTCGACGTTGCCGCTCATCTTGCGCGAAAGTGTTCCTACATAAGCCACTTGCAGGCTCGTGTTCTTCATAATCTGGCGCTGCACGGTCAGATTCATCTGGTTCAGATAGGGCGTCGCTGAGTGCTTGTCGAAGACGATCAGGCTCATGGGGGTTTGGAATGTGGCACTTGTTCCTGTAGGCACCGTGTACGGGAATGGATTCCCTCCCGTATAGTTTATCCACGGATTGACAAGACTTGTATCGCCGTTGATGTCTACAGTAAGCACAAATGGCTGCGGCGCACGAATTCCGTCTCCATAGGCTGCCAGATAGTAGATGCCATACCCGGCACGGATCGAGGTCTTGCCGTCGCCGAATGGATCGATGGCGATACCCAGCCGTGGCGCAATGTTGTTCCAGTCGTTGGGCCTGCCGGCGCGCGTCACGCCCTTGTCGCCGTAGAAAAGAAGACCTTTGGGGGCATTGGGATAGACCGTGGACTGCACATCCTTTTCAAACGACGAGATGTAGTTCACCGTCCACACCAGGGGTGTGGTAATTTCATAGCGCACGCCAGCGGTGAAAGTGATGCGCGGATTGATCTGCCACGTATCCTGTGCATAGAGATGCCAGTACTTGGCGCTTTCGTCCGGATGATCGCCGCTGTCCTCGGAGAAGGTCGTCGAATGACCCAACATAAAGTCTGCCAGTGGGTTGCCGGTAAGATCGCCACCCTCGTAAATGGAACCTCCGCCCGCGCTGGCTCCAACCTCGCTATAGTAACCGGCCATGACGAACGTGCCTATCTTGATATTGTGCTTACCCTTGATCCAGGTAACAGAGTCCGACCCGCCGATGGAGTGATCGAGACCGTCGGCATCCCATGCGCCAGTCGAAAATCTGCCGTTAATCTGGATGCGGGGGGCTACAGACTTAATGGCACCTTGGTTGAAGTTGCTTCCATAGTCGGAGAGAGTTTTTCCGTCGACCATATTCCATGGAGTCTCGCGGCGCATGATGTTGAACCGCGCTTCGTTGAAGAAGTTGTTAGTGGCAGTCCATGTGTGATTGACAACCAGATTGTGTTGCTTCACCCCGTCTACGCGCTGTCCGAACCCAGGGAAATCGTTGAAGTAGGCAAATGGATTGTTCTGGACCGTATTCATCTGGAACCAGCTCACGGTGAACTTTTGCTGCTTCGTGAACTGGTAATCGCCCTTCAGCAAATATTGCCACTCGTTGACGGGGGTACCCGCCGACGCGGTATAGGTCCCATCCGAGTTGTTGCCGGCAGGTAAGGCGTTGGTGATCGCTACGCCAACCGCATCCATGCCAGTGAGTTGATCGTTCTCGTATCTTTTTCCAGTCGCGGGGTTGATAGGCTTGGTTGTGGCCTCGGAAAAGTCTCCCTTGCGCTCCAGTTCAGTCGGAACGGCAAGAGAGTTTACTTGGGAGGATGTTCTTTGCTTGAGCTCTTCCCATGATCCGAAGAGAAACACTTTGTTCTTCAATACCGGTCCGCCGGCGGTGAAGCCATACTGGTTTTGCTTGAGCGGCGTGACGCTCGATTGAAAGTAGGTCCTTGCGTCGAGGGCATCGTTTCGCAAGAACTCAAAAGCGCTTCCGTGGTAAGAGTTGGTGCCGGATTTTGTGATGATGTTCATGAACGCACCTGGCATGCGGCCAAACTCGACGTCGGAGTTGGAACTGAGTAGCCTGAACTCTTGCACGGAATCAGGGCCCGGTGGTGTGCTGCAATTGTTACGCCAAATATCGTTGTTGAAGCCGCCATCGATGAAACAGGAGTTGGTGGTGGAGCGGCCGCCATTGACAACAAAAGTGTTATTGTCGCGAGTGGGAACGGTCTGAGCGTTGATAGAAGAGGCTCCAGGAAGCGTTACCAGGAGACTGTATACGTTTCTTCCGTTGAGCGGCAGATCGGCAATCTTCTTCGAGTCGACAAGTTCGCCCAACTCTGGGGTATACGTGTTTACCTGCACGGTGTCGGCATGGATTTCGACCGATTCGCTGTTTTGGCCGAGTTCAAGGATTAGATCGACACGGTCTTCCTGGTTCACCGTGAGGGTGATCCCATCGCGCACAGTGTGCTTGAAGCCTGCTGCTTGAGTCTCGACACGGTAGACTCCGACGGAGAGATGAGGAATGACGTACTGGCCTTGCTCATTCGTGTTGATGGCGTGAGTTTCACCGGTCAGCGTATTGGTCACGGTGACCAGAGTTTTGGAGATTGCTGCTCCAGAAGGATCGGTCACCTGTCCCTGGATGGTTCCTGTTGTTGACTGCGCCAGCAGCATCGAAGTGCCGAACAAGCACAGCAGTACTGTTAATAGCAATGATTTGAAGGTGCGTCTCATACTTTTCTCCTAGAGATTTGTGGCTCATACAATCTGTGCGGAAAAGTTGGTTAAGACTGGAAAGACACTTTGCAGATTGTCTGTCCAGGTTGCGCGGAATCCGTGGCGAGTGTGTTGGCCTCGGCAGCAACAGCCCCGGATGGTTCGCAGTAGCAGGTTGGTAACGGGGCGAGCGTGAAACCTGTGGTCACCTAGACAATGGGACCGATTGAGCTTTGTCCCCATCGATTGAAGACGAGGTCCGCCATAGGGTCACGAGCATTGTCTGTTTTTTTTGTTGCCAGTCCTTTCTAAGGCATGAATTTTTCCTCATGGGCACCTCGCCTTTAGAAAACGTATTCTCTCGCGCCGACATCAATCTGCCTAAGCGGACAAAACAGGTTTCCCAAACCTGAATTTGGTGCCGCTTGATGTCCAGCCTGAAAAACGTGACCATCTGAGCACTTGTGCCATAAACGCGGAATGTATGTAACGGTATGTTGGGGTGTATCCTGTATGGAAACTACTATTTACCAACAACATATGCCCGTAACGACTAGAGATAGGATACGTTCAAATAGGTGCTTTCTCTGCTATGATTGGCGTCGAGGATGAGGTGAACCTGGAGGATGGCGACTTCCCAGCCAACTTGGAAAGGCAGTAAACTCACTTCCGAGCAGATCGCTTTAGTGCGTTATCACCTGAAGCTGGTGTTGGAGAGTCCCTTGTTCGCGGGAAGTAAACGTGCTCAGGATTTCCTTCAGTTGGTTGTTGGACACGCCCTCCAAGGTCAGGTCGATTTTCTGCGCGAGCGGATGATTGGGGCCGAGATGTTCGGGCGTCCAGTCGATTACGACACAGGAAACGATCCGGTGGTCCGCGTCAAAGCCGGCGAAGTGCGGAAGAAGCTGGCCCAGTACTACTCTGAAACAAAAGGCGAGCCCGCTGTCCGCATCGAACTTCCAAGCGGGCACTATGTGCCGAGGTTCCACTTCGCGGTTTTGGCTACAGTGGAGCCGTTGCAGCCTGAACCCGTCTCGCCATTTCCCGCAGAACAGCCCGCGATTCAGGGGTACAAACGATCTGGAGAGAGGCTTGAGACGGCAGACGCCGAGGTGCCTCCTCTCCTCCCGCAAAAAACGCGCCGACTATTGCGCATTTTCGCTGGCGTCGTGGTGGGGCTGTCTTTCTTGGCTTTTGCCGGTTACCTGGGCTTCAAAAGGGGGCATAGCGCCGCAAATGCAGCGTCAGAGATTCGCTCCATCGCAATACTGCCGCTCAAAAACCTCTCAGACGATCCCGGGCAAGATTACTTCGCCGACGGAATGACGGAAGAGTTGATCAACTCTCTTGGACAGGTTTCCACGCTACGCGTCATTTCTCTGACCTCAACTATGAGTTACAAGGGGACCAAGAAGAAGCTGCCCGAGATCGCTCGCGAGTTGAACGTGGATGGAGTGGTCGAGGGAGCCGTGCAGCGCGATGGGAACCTGGTGCGGATCAGCACCCAGTTGATCGATGCCACGACAGATCGCCCCATCTGGGCCAACTCCTATGTCCGCGATCTGACCAATGTGCTGAGCCTGCAGAGTGACGTGGCGCAAGCGATTGCCAATGAAGTAAGCATGAAGGAGAGTTCTTCTCGCCATGTCAGCGTTGCCCGCCGAGGCCCCGTCGATGCGGATGCAGAGAACCTGTACTTGCAGGGAATGTCGCGCTTGAACGGAGGCGATGTTAATGGCTCTATCGATTTTTTCCAACGGGCCATTGCCGCTGACCCAAACTTCGCACAGGGGCACGCCGCATTGGCTACTTGTTATGGCGTGATGGGGGAAAATGGCTATCTATCGTACGGTGTAGCTTTTTCCCAGCAGAAGACGGAAGCAGCCAGGGCCATTGCGCTGGATAACTCGTTGCCTACAGGCCATGTCGAGCTTGCCAACGCGGCCATGAACCTGAACTGGGATTGGACTACCGCCGAAAGGGAGTTTCATCGTGCCCTGGAACTCAACCGCAACTCCTCCTCCACCCACCAAAGATATGCGGTCTATCTAGAGAGGACGGGGAAACTGTCCGAGGCGATCGCCGAGATGGAAACTGCGGTGAAACTCGATCCTCTTTCCGCTAGTTTGTGGAGAAATGCGGAATTCACTTATTATTTCTCCCGTCAGTACGATCAAGCACTCGCAATGATGCGAAAGGCACAAATGCTGAATATTGATCCTTTTGATGGGGACTTTCTCTTGGGCGATGTATACGCGGAGAAGGGTATGTTCGCCAAATCTATCGAGAAATTCGGAAAAATGGGCGACAGCCCACACGCTCTCGGCCACTTGGGCAATGCCTTGGCCCGGTCGGGTCAGACGGACGCGGCACGCAGGGTTATCGTGCGCCTGCAGGAACATGCACGGCAAAACGGCGTTGGGATGTACGAAATCGCGTTGGTGTATGCCGGTTTAGGTAACAAGAACGACGCATTTAGATGGTTAGAAGAGTCTTATAAAACACATAATGAAGGACTCACTAATCTCAAGATCGATCCGTGTCTTGACCCCCTGCGCTCCGATCCGCGCTTCAGCGACTTGGTACGGCGCGTTGGCCTCACTCCATAAAGGCTGGATACTGTGAGCCGGACGGCCTTCTGCATCCGGATTGGCACGTGCTGCAAGACTCGCGTGAAGATTTTCGCGTGTGCGCTCAAAGGCGAACTGAAGCGGCTGGCCGAGACTGTAGCGGAAATAGGGTCTTCAGCGATCCTCGTGGCGGCGATCCATGAACGGGAGCAGCAACTAGATTACCGACAAGCTTCTCGCTGGCGGGTGCTTCTATGCCGTTTCGGCAACAGCGCGCAACTCATTGAAACTGCATGGTACGGACCGCACCCTACACAACGCATTACACCGCTTTTTCTCCTTATTGGACCTCGACAGAACCTCTGAATCCTAACCTCTCAGGTCAGTAAATACAGTCGACTATCGTTACCAATCGCAATCGCGACTTCCAGATCTTCCAGAAACCGGCCAGATAGGTAAGACGGCGGCCTGGAAGCTTGGAAGGCAGAGGGTTTTCCATTGGATACGGATTTCGCCGACCCCCTCCTGGAGTTGAAACGCCTTGGCGTTGAAATGTTTCCGTCACCGTGGACTGCATCCCATGAGGAGATCCTGCCCACGCCAAGCTAGTGTCATAGAATTGCGTCAGTAGCCAAACAATGGACAATGTGCCCGTACCAACAGTTGAAACGGTGGTGAAGCGTTACGAAGCGCTGTTGCGCATGTCAGCGTCTCAGACTCTGCAAACTCCGCAAGACATAGCGCAAAAACTGGCGAACGAGCTCCATTCCCTGCTTGATTTCGACTTCTTCGAAGTTCTCGTCTTCGAGCAGAACACGTGCGAGGTGCTCTGGCGCTGTATGGACATGGACCAGAGGCCCTGGCTGAATGAGCGCATGGAAGAGACTCCTGCCTGGTGGGTGCACCAGAACCAGCAGCGGCTGATCATTACCGATTGGGACGCGGACGATCGCTTCTCGTGGCTACGGGATGGACTGCGGGAGCACGGCGTCGAGGTTTGCTCAATTTGCTCACTTCCTCTCACCACGCCGCAGCGCAGTCTTGGAGTACTCTTTGTTGCCAACCGGACCCACAAAGAATATTCCGAAGAAGAGATCCACTTCCTTTCGTTTTTGGCGGATGGACTGGCGTTCGCTCTGGGCAATGCGTTCAATTACGAGGCGTCCTGCCGAGCGCAATCGGAATTGGAACTCCAGAATTCCCACCAGAAACTCCTGCTGGAATTGACGAATCGGGTGGCCTCCAATCTCGATTTGCGCGAATTGCTGAGGGCGATCTCGGCGAGCGTCCGCCAGACGATGGATTGCGATCTAGCAGGTGTGTCCTTGCTCGATTCTGTAAGTGGTCAATTCCAAATCTATGCCATCGATTCCCCCGATAGCCGTGGTTTTCTTCAAGAAGAAACTACGTCGCCTGTTGAAGGACCTGCCGCCATAGCTTTCGAAACGTTTCGACCGGTTATCAAGAACAGTTTTAGCCCGGCTGAGCCGGAGTCAACGATGTACCAGCGGGCTGTTGCCGAAGGGATCAAGTCAACCTGCCTGGTTCCGTTGGTCAGCCGGGGGCGCGCGCTTGGTATCCTCGCGCTTGGGCGTCGGATGGAGAGCCTATTCAAGGAAGAGGATGCCGAGTTTCTCATGCAGGTTGGGGGACAACTCGCGCTCGCCATCGAAAATGCGCTTGCCTATCGCGAGATCGCCGATTTGAAAGACAAGCTGGCGCAAGAAAAGCTCTATCTGGAAGAAGAGATTCGCACCGACAAGAACTTTGAGCAGATTATCGGCAAGAGCGCGCCGCTGCGGCACGTGCTGCAAATGGTGGAGACAGTTGCCCCGAGCGACTCGACCGCACTGTTGCTGGGCGAGACCGGAACCGGGAAGGAGTTGATCGCACGCGCCATTCACGATCACAGCCCGCGCAAAGGTCGCACGTTCGTCCGCATCAACTGTGCTGCTATTCCGGCGGGACTGCTTGAAAGCGAATTATTCGGGCACGAGAAAGGCGCTTTCACAGGAGCCATTAGCCAGAAGATTGGACGGCTGGAACTGGCAGACCAGGGCACCTTGTTTCTTGACGAAGTCGGCGACATTCCCCTGGAGATGCAGCCGAAGCTTTTGCGCGTATTGCAGGAGCGAGAGTTTGAACGCCTGGGCAGCACCCACACCCGCAAGGTGAACGTTCGCTTGGTGGCCGCCACCAATCGCGACCTGGAAGCAATGATCGCGGCCCGGGAGTTTCGTAGCGACCTCTTCTATCGCCTCAATGTCTTTCCCATTCACATTCCTCCGCTGCGCGAACGCCGTGAAGACATTCCGCTGTTGGTGCGTTACTTCGTTGAGAAGTTCGCCCGACGGATGCAGAAGCGGATCGACACGATTCCCGCTGCCGCCATGAAGAAGCTAACCGGTTGGGAGTGGCCGGGAAACATCCGGGAGCTGGAGAACTTCATCGAGCGTGCGGTGATCCTGACGCGGGGCAAGACTCTGGAAGTGCCTCTAGGCGAGGTCCGTCGCGCGCTGAAGGACCCGCTGACCAGCCGTTCCACGCCGCAGCAACGGGAAGAGATCGCCCGCATTGTGCGCGAGACCATCGGCGAGATAAACATGTCGGCAAACAGCGGCAGCGAGTACGACAAGAAGCCGCGTCAGGAGAGTGCCTACACTACGCGAGAGATCGCGAACGAGTTGAACGGCGGCATCGTGGCAAACCGCGGCACAGAATACGACGAGAAGCGGCGGCAGGAAATTACGCGCATTCTGATCGAGACCAAAGGACGCGTCGGCGGTCCTCATGGAGCTGCTGCCCGTGCTGGTCTCCATCGCACTACGTTGCTTTCGCGGATGAGGAAGCTTGGCATCGATCCAAAAGACTATTCCTCTTGAATAAACAATGATCGAAGCTTGTTTGATACCTGCTGAGCCCTTCCACAGGTGAATCTCCCTTTCATACAACCTGAATCAAGCGGCGTCGCCCGCGTCCAACTGTCGAGATCGACAGTTAAGACGATTCAGACACTTCGTCACATTAGACACATCCTGCCGACTTTCCTTTTATTTTCAATACTTTAAATAGTCATCCGGTTTGGCCATCGTGTTGCATCTCTCTGATCGTCGAAGGGAATGCACGATGTTAAAGATCTCAGTCATTGACAGCCGAACCCAGCGCCGCGTGGTCCTCGAGGGCACACTTGTCGAGCCATGGATGGCGGAACTGCGGAACTCATGGCAAGCAGCCAAAGCAGACTTGCAGGGTCGCAAGCTGGTTCTTGACTTGAAGAACGTAACCAGAATCGGCGAAGAAGGCGAAAGCGCGCTCTCGGAATTGGTAAAGGAGAGCGCCAGCATTTGCTCGAGTGGTGTGCTCACCAAATACCTGCTCCAGCAACTGGCGCGCAGGAACAAGGAGAGTGCGAGACCGGCAAGTATCCCGACGTATTCCGGCGCGAATCGGGAGAAGGAATGAATATGGGCATCCGACTCATCCCCCAGCGGAGCAAGCAGATGCAAGACCGATACGCGACAGCAGACGACTTCCGCAAGCTCTTCGCAGAAGACATGACAAGCCTGCATTTGCTGGCATTTCTATTAACCGGGAGTTACGAGCGTGCGGAGCAGTGCTTCGTCTCCGGCATTGAAGACTGTGCGCAGGGTAGTTCTGTGTTTCAGCAGTGGGCACGGTCCTGGGCTAGGCGAGTCATCATCCAGAACGCAGTCCGAATGATCGCGCCGCATCCGCATTTTCGGGATGAATTGATACCTGAATCCCCATCCGCAGTGGTTCGCAACGAGCGGAAACTGGATCAGGACGCAGCGTGGGCCGGAGTTCTCGCACTCGAGAACTTCGAGAGGTTTGTATTCGTCATCTCCGTTCTTGAGGGCTATGGAGATCAAGAGTGCGCCGCTCTGCTTGGATGCGCGGTACTTGAGGTTGGCCAGGCGCGGATGCGAGCTTCACAACAAATTGCAGATTTTGGCAGAACAAGTATCCAGTCGGTGAATGAACTTTCAAGAATGGCGGTGGGTTAGGTGTTGGTGATCAATCAGGTCTTTCAGTTTCTCTCGAACAAAAGTGCAGTGTTGTTGGTTGTGCTTGGCTGCGTCATCGCCGCAGTCGCGGTGGTTCGATCCGTGCGCCAGCGCTGGCCGCAGAAGCGCCGTCTCGCTGCTGTGCTGGCCTCGGTGTTACTGCTCCTGGCGGTAGTCGGCGCCAGCGCTCAGGCGGCGCAGGGCGGTTCCATTTCCACATCGTCCTTCATCTCCGGTAGCGTGCCAAGTGGTTTGGCGACCGGCGAAGAGCTGCGCCTCACTCTGCGCGATTCCATCAACATGGCCCTGCGATACAATCTGGGAGCAGAGGAGAGCGGAGAGAACAGCCGAAGCGCACGCGGTCAGCGTCTGCTGGCGCTGAGCCATCTGCTTCCGCAGGTGAGCGCGAGCGCACAAGAAAATGTCAGCCAGTATAGCATTGCAACGCTTGGCCTTAAACTGCCAAGCATACCAAGCGTTATCGGTCCTTACAGCTACACCACCGTAGGTTTGAACGCCAGCCAAACCCTGTTCAGTCTGGAAGCTGTCCAGCGTTTGCGCGTGGCTCGCACCGCCGAGCAAGCGGCCCAACTCGATTACAAAGACACGCTCGACGTGGTCACGCTGACGGTGGGCAACGCCTATCTGCAAGTGCTACAGGCAGCCTCTCGAATCCAGGTGCAGGAGGCTCAGGTGCGCAATGCCAAGGCACTCAACGACCAAGCTGTTGCAGGTTACGAGGCGGGCACACGCCCGCGCATAGACGCCACGCGCACAGAGGTTCAACTCCGCAGCGAGCAATACAACCTGATTGTTGTGCGGAACGAATTGGCGATTGCCAAGCTCACGCTGGCCCGTGCCATCGGACTCCCTTTGGGACAGAACTTCGAGGCTGCCGACACGCTTCCGTATGCGGCCATCAACCCACCCACGCTTGACGATGCACTGAAGATGGCCTACGCCTCACGCAGCGATTATGCGGCCGCCCTCAACTCAGAAAAAGCGGCGGAGCGAAGCCTCTCGGCTGCGAAGAGCGAGCGTCTGCCGGTCCTGTCCACATCGGGGAACTACGCAGATGTGGGAACCACACTCGGTCACTCGCACGGAACCTTTGGCTTCCAAGCCGGAGTCAGTGTTCCTCTCTTCACCGGCGGACGCATCAAAGGCGAAATCACGCAAGCAGACGCAGCCCTGCGACAGCGGAAGGCGGAAAGCGAAAACGTTAGAGGTCAAATCGACTACGACGTGCGCGCAGCGTATTTAAATCTCGCCGCAGCCAAAGAGCAGGTTGAAGTGGCAGAGCACAACGTGGCGCTGGCCAACGAAAACCTTGCACGCTCCAGGGATCGCTTCACATCAGGCGTGGCCGACAGTGTCGAAGTCGTGCAGGCAGAGCAATCGCTAGCCAGCGCCAACGACCAATCCATCACCAGCGCCTACAACCACAATCTCGCCAAACTCGCATTGGCCCGCGCCCTTGGCGTGGCACGAACCAGCTATGACCAGTATTTGGGAGGAAAGTAATGTCGAACAACCAATACAGTTCCACTGCTGTTTTTGACGAGGAAGTGCTCGCCACTCCGGACCAGCTCTCGAAAACTGATCGCGCAAAGAACACGTTACGCAGCAATCCTGGGAAGATTATCGTCGGATTGGTCGTTCTTGCAATCGCTCTGGCTGTTGGCGGCAAGTTTCTTCTCAGTGCCTATCTGCACGAAAGCACCGACGATGCACAGATCGATGGCCACATCATGCCGTTGAGTTCCCGCATCAATGGGCAGGTGATGGAAGTGCGCGTGCAGCAGGGCCAGTTTGTCCATGCTGGCGACGTACTGGCCGTCATTGACCCTGCGGACTATAAAATTGCCGTGGCCCAAGCCCAAGCAAGGTTGGCGGATGCGGAAGCCAATGCCGCAAGTTCCCACTTCAATGTTCCGATCACCTTTGCAACGGCTGGCGGCAATCTCGATTCCGCAAGGGTCGGCGTGATCAATGCCGATGCGGGCATCAAAGCCGCAGAACGGAATCTGGAGTCGGCCCAGGCAACGCTGGAAGAGGTCGAGGCCAATGCAGCGAAATCCGACGCAGACCTGGTCCGTTACAAGGCGCTGGTGGCTAAGGAAGATATTTCTCGCCAGCAATATGACCAAGCGGTAGCTGCGGCCAAAGCCAACCGCGCCGCTGTGGCATCGGCCAAGGCAGGTGCGCTCGCAGCTGAGCAGAACGTACGTCAGGCGCAGGGCCGCCAACTACAAGCGCAGGCAGATTTGCGCAGCGCGAGAACAGCGCCGGAACAGGTTTCCACCACCCATGCCAAGGCGGAATCGGCCGACGCCCAGGTGCGAGAGCACGCCGCGGAACTCGACCAGGCCCAACTCAATCTGAGCTATACGGTGGTGCGTTCTCCCGTCACAGGCATCGTTGGAAAGAAATCGGTGGAATCGCAGCAGAACGTTAGCGTGGGGCAGGAACTCTTTTCGGTTGTTCCTTTGGACGACATTTGGGTTACCGCGAACTTCAAAGAGACCCAACTCGCCCACATGCGGGCGGGACAAGAAGTCGAGATCAAGATTGACGCATACGGTCACACACGGACGGGGCATCTCAGCAATCTGGGCGGCGGTACCGGTTCGATATTCAGCCTCCTGCCTCCAGAGAACGCCACAGGCAACTACGTGAAGGTGGTGCAGCGCGTGCCGGTGCGCATCGATTTCGATCGTGATCAGAACGGCAGCTTTAACGCCGATGGATTGCTGAGGCCAGGCATGAGCGTCGAGGCGAGCGCGAGGGTGCGATGAACGGCGAAACTACCTCTACTGCCGAACAGACCGTCTGGCGTCCCCGCGTCAATCCCTGGATCATTGGGATCGTGGTGGCGCTGGCGGCCTTCATGGAGGTGCTCGATACGAGCATTGCCAACGTGGCCCTGCCCCATATTGCAGGAGACCTGGGCGCCAGTAACAATGAGAGCACCTGGGTTCTTACCAGCTATCTGGTTGCCAACGCCATCATCCTGCCCGCAAGCGGATGGCTCGTCAGCGTGTTTGGGCGCAAGCGACTCTTCATGGTCTGCATCGCCTTCTTCACGCTCAGTTCGTTCCTGTGCGGAGTTTCGTCCAGCCTTGGTTTTCTGCTGCTGGCTCGCATTCTGCAGGGAGCGTTCGGAGGAGGCTTGCAGCCCATGGCGCAAGCCGTGCTGGCGGACTCGTTCCCTCCTGAAAAGCGAGGCCTGGCCTTTTCAATCTACGGCGTCACCGCTGTTTGTGCACCAGCCATTGGCCCGACACTGGGCGGATGGATTACGGACAGTTTCTCCTGGCGCTGGATTTTTTTCATCAACATCCCGGTCGGTATTCTGGCTTTGGTGCTGGTCTACCTGCTGCTCGAAGATCCGCCGTATCTGAAAGAACTGAAGAGAGGATTTGCCAGCTTTGATGCCATTGGATTCTCCTTGCTGGTCCTGGGCGTTGGCGCTCTGCAGATTCTGCTCGACAAGGGGCAGGAAGACGACTGGCTCGGATCGCGCTTCATCACCATTCTGATGGCGGTGTCTGCCGTCAGTTTCGTTTCACTGGTGATTTGGGAGTGGCATCACAAGGAACCTATTGTTGACGTGCGCCTCTTCAAGAACTTCAGCTTCGCTATCGGAAACATTATGTTTCTCATGCTTGGCATCAGTCTGATGGCCTCGACTGTACTGATGCCCCAGTTCCTGCAGACTCTCATGGGGTATACGGCGCAGCAAGCAGGAATGGTACTTACCAGTGGTGCGCTGGTTGTGCTGCTGACGATCCCGATCGTGGGCATACTGACCACGAAAGTCCAGGCGCGCTACCTCATCGCCTTCGGATGGATCACAATGGCGGCCAGCCTATTCATCTCCTGTAGAGAGAACAGCCTGGCCATGAGTTTTAACGGCGCATCCTGGTTGCGAATATTGCAATCGATTCCGATGGGGTTCCTCTTCATCCCTATCACTCTCGCTGGATATGTTGGTCTAGCAGCCAGCAAGAACAATGCTGCTTCCGGCATCATGAACTTCATGCGCAATATCGGCCAAAGCATTGGCACATCGACTGTCACCACGTTGATTGCACGGCGCACGCAGTACCATCAAACCGTTCTGGCGCAACACACGTCCTCAGGGCAGTTCCAGGTTATGATCAGCGGTCTTGGGTCGAAACTTTCCAGTGCCGGTCTCGATACTCATGCCGCTCATCGGCAAGCAGTCGCTAGGCTCTATAACATGCTTCAAGCCCAGGCAATGGCACTTTCCTACGTCGATGTCTATTGGATACTCGGCATCGGATCGGCGCTCATGGTCTTCCTTTCCTTCATGATGCGGAAGAATGAACTGGGCAAAACTGAAGGCATTGCCGTCCACTAGTCGATCATCACAAATGCGAACCTCATGGAGGTCACGCTCCATGAGGCGGCGCAACCTGTGCTCCTGCGGGGTGGCCTAAAGACGCATTACTGACCCTCCTTATTTTCTGAAGCCGGGATCGTCGAGACAGGTCTTGCACACCAAGCTGTATGGGAGAGATTGTAGGGATGTAAACCAGGGTGACCAGCATGACGACCATTTTGCATGTGCTTTCTATTGGGTCCATGGAATCGCGCGACGCTGTTCGTGACGCCCTCCTGCTGCGCCGCAGGTGTCGTCTATTTGCCGCGGAATCCTACCGTGATCTTTGTGCTGTTCCAGCAAGTGAAAGTTTCGATATCGCCGTTCTTCACCCGGCACGATCCGAGCACGAACTGCGCATCTCGTTGGAGTATGTGCGTCGCAACTGGCCACGCACTAGGATTCTCATGGTTAGTGCGAACGCAGAGAATGTCGACGACCCGCTATATGACGAACGGGTATCGCCCGATATGTCTCAGGACGAATTCCTGTCGGTAATCGAGCGGCTCGCGATGGACGCGAGGCGAGAAAAGCGTCAATCGTTATCGGGACAATCGCGCAGCTGTGAGCAACGAAAGTTGGGAGTTCATGATTGAGAATGAGGCGAGCTTGCACGAACCGCGCCTCCGACCTGACGAAGAACTGGTTGCTGCGGCGAAGAACGGAGAACCTATCACGCCATGCAATTTTCTCTACCAAAGCAGGATTTGGGTGGACGGAATAGATTTTGCGGTAACCAGAATGGAAGTGCAATCGGGCAAGAATCCGTCGTTCTGGATATCAATGCAGTTATCCATCACATGAACACGGAGATGAGTGGTTTCTGGCTGCCGGAACAAAACCGGAACGAGATAAAGGTTCGTATTGGCGGCACGGCAGCAATGACGATTGACTACGGGACATATCGAATCGTTTCCAGACAATAGCGCCCGTGGTCTCGGAACTGCGCTGAGATGCGCCAAACAGTATGGGTAGCGTGTTGACAGTGGTTTTGCAGAAGCTGTGTGCGCTGGTCAACAAGATGGAAAGAGGAGGAGACACATGGTACAGCCGACGAAGCTCAGAGCAGTAATGGAGAGTATTTCCGGGGCGGAGGATCTTGCTGAACTGGCGCTCGATATGCGGTGGTCCTGGAGCCACGCAACCGACGAGCTCTGGGGAAAGATCGATCCGGAATTGTGGGAGATTACACATAACCCGTGGGTTGTTTTTCAGACAGCGTCGCCCGCAAAGCTCAGACAGCTTCTCAAGGAGAAGAGCTTTCGGGCAGAAGTGGATCGCCTTCGGGCCCGTCAACTAAGCGAGAGCGACACCGCAGTTGGCGGTGCATCGGCAACATGGTTTCAGAAGGCTTATCCCAGTTCCAAGCTGAAAACAGTAGCGTACTTCAGCATGGAATTTGGGTTGAGCGAGGCATTGCCTATCTACTCGGGCGGGCTCGGTAATGTTGCCGGGGATCAGTTGAAGTCAGCCAGCGACCTTGGCGTTCCGGTCGTTGGAGTTGGGCTTCTCTATCAGCAGGGATACTTCCGGCAGGTTATCGAGGCAGACGGTTCGCAGCAAGCGGTCTATCCATATAACGATCCTTCGCAACTGCCAATTCTGCCGCTCCGAGACAGCACAGGAGAGTGGCTTCGTATCCGCGTTCAGTTGCCTGGGTGTGCGGTGTGGCTGCGCACCTGGGAAGCCAGAGTGGGAAGAGTACGACTTCTCCTGCTTGACAGCAACGATCCAGCGAATCCTCCCACCTATCGCGGCGTGACCAGTGAACTCTATGGCGGCGGCACGGAAATGCGCCTGCAGCAAGAGCTCATTCTTGGCGTTATCGGCTATCGCATGCTCCATACGCTTGGGATACGGCCGGACGTTTGCCATTTGAACGAAGGGCACGCGGGATTTGCCGTATGGGAGCGTGCGCGCCTCTTCATGGAGGAAACAGGGCAGCCTTTCGATGTGGCGCTCCTAGCGACCCGCGCCGGAAACCTCTTCACGACGCACACGCCGGTCGACGCCGGCATTGACCGCTTCCCAGCATATTTGATCGAGCCCTATCTCCGCGAGTACTCCGCCGAACTGCATGTAAAAGTTGAAGATCTGTTAGCCATGGGGAGGAAAAACCCTAACGATCCAAACGAACCATTCAACATGGCCTATCTCGGTCTTCGTGGCTGCGGTGCCGTAAATGGCGTCAGTCAGTTACATGCTCAGGTAAGCAGAAAGATGTTCGGCAACCTGTTCCAGCGCTGGCCGGTCGCAGAAGTCCCTGTCGGCTGCGTCACCAATGGCGTGCATGTTCCGAGTTGGGATTCGAGTGAGTCCGATGCATTGTGGCATCAAGCTTGCGGCTCCGACCGCTGGAGGAACGATCTCGATAAACTTGACGAGCAGATTCGCGCAACGTCGGATGAGGAACTCTGGAGGATGCGCTGCGCCAATCGCGTACATCTGGTCGATGCGGTCAGAAGTAGGAACGAAAGACAGGAGAGTTCCATCGGTTCCAGGTTTGCAACTGGCTATGGGGAAACGAACATCTTCGATCCGAATATATTGACCCTGGGCTTTGCCCGCCGCTTTGCGACGTATAAGCGCCCCAATCTCCTGCTCCGCAATCCAGAGCGCCTGATCCGTATTCTGACGAACCCGGACCATCCCGTGCAATTGGTGGTTGCGGGAAAGGCCCATCCGCAAGATCGCGACGGCCAAAGGATGATCCAGGAATGGGTGCAGTTTTCCCGGTGGCAGGAAGTTCAAGGTCGCGTAGTCTTCCTGAGCGACTACGACATGAGCCTGGCCGAACAACTGGTGCAAGGAGTGGATGTATGGATCAATACTCCGCGCCGCCCATGGGAGGCCTGCGGCACGAGTGGCATGAAAGTTCTTGTGAACGGCGGGCTCAACCTTTCATCCCTCGATGGCTGGTGGGCCGAAGCGTACGACGCGTCTCTCGGCTGGAAGGTAGGAGACCATCAAAACTATCCGACTGAAGCGGCACAGGATGCTGAGGAGGCTGAACAGTTGTACTCCGTTTTGGAAAACGAGGTGATTCCTCTTTTCTATCAGCGCGAAGCTTCTGGAGTTCCTTCCGATTGGGTTGCCATGATGCGGGAGAGCATGGCTCGGCTCACCGGGCAATACTCTGCCAACCGGAGCGTACGCGAGTACACGGAACGCTTTTATCTGCCAGCCGCTGAGGCATACACAAAGCGAGCTGAGGACCATGCCAGTCGCGCGGTCCAGATTCGAAAGTGGCAAATTGAACTGCAAATGCACTGGTCTGAAATTCACTTTCACGAACTTGATGTGAGTCAGGGAGAAAACGAATATCTCATTCAAGCTCGTATCTATTACCAAAGGGAGAACCCCCGGCTTTGCCGGGGTGGCAGTAGCAGTTTGACAATTCCGGGAGTCCATCCAGAAACTCTTCGACGTGAGCCGCCAAGCACACGAAGAGGAGAAACCGGATGGAC
>Ga0255354_1000447_pt1 | contig 25930 bp, 17 predicted proteins | sample HBST50metaG_FD_189942 | JGI IMG/M metagenome (GOLD analysis project Ga0255354, IMG submission 189942) | Peat soil microbial communities from Stordalen Mire, Sweden - H.B.S.T50 | ecosystem: Environmental > Terrestrial > Soil > Wetlands > Peat | place: Sweden: Norrbotten County, Stordalen Mire...
GTCCCGCGGTGGACGTGCAGTTTGAAGAAGCGACGATGCCGCCCATCTATCAGGCGCTGCGCGTGGTAAGCGATGGCTTTACCGTGCCCACACCCATCAGCGTGATTCTCGAGGTGCAGCAGCACCTTGGCGAAGGACGCGTCAGAACCGTGGCGATGGAAGCCACCGACGGCATGGTTCGCGGCATGAAGGCCATCGACACCGGCGGCCCCATCAGTGTGCCGGTGGGCAAAGAGACGCTGGGACGCATCATCAACGTGATCGGCGAGCCTGTGGACGAACTGGGCCCGGTCGGCGCAAAGTCGCGTATGCCGATTCACCGCCCCGCGCCGCTCTTTGACGAGCAAAGTACCCACGAGGAGATGTTCGAGACCGGCATCAAGGTCATCGATCTGATCCAGCCCTTCTTGAAGGGCGGCAAGATCGGCCTTTTCGGCGGCGCCGGCGTGGGCAAGACCGTCGTCATCATGGAACTGATCAACAACGTGGCCAAGAACCACGGCGGTTTCTCGGTTTTTGCCGGCGTGGGCGAGCGCACGCGCGAAGGCAACGACCTTTGGACCGAGATGACCGAGTCGGGCGTCATCAAGCCCGGCGACTGGAAGGATTCGAAGTGCGCGCTGGTTTACGGCCAGATGACCGAGCCGCCCGGAGCGCGCCTGCGCGTGGCTTTGAGCGCACTGACCGTCGCCGAGTATTTCCGCGACGTGGAAGGCTCTGACACGCTGCTGTTCATCGACAACATCTTCCGCTTTACGCAGGCAGGCTCGGAGGTTTCGACTCTGCTGGGCCGCATGCCTTCGGCTGTCGGTTATCAGCCGAATCTGGCCACTGAAATGGGCGAGTTGCAGGAGAGAATCACTTCGACCAGCAAGGGGTCAGTCACTTCAGTGCAGGCAGTTTATGTGCCGGCTGACGATTTGACTGATCCGGCGCCGGCGACGACATTCGCTCACCTTGACGCGACCACCGTGCTGAGCCGTCCGTTGTCGGAGCTGGGAATTTATCCGGCCGTTGATCCGCTGGCTTCGACCTCGCGCATTCTCTCTGCGCGTATCGTCGGCCAGGAGCACTACGACGTGGCGCAGGGCGTGAAGCTCATTCTGCAACGCTACAAGGAGTTGCAGGACATCATCGCCATTCTGGGCATCGACGAGCTTTCAGAGGAAGACAAGCTCACCGTGGCGCGCGCCCGCAAAGTGCAGAAGTTCCTCTCGCAGCCGTTCCACGTGGCCGAGCAGTTCACGGGCATTCCGGGAGCGTATGTGAAGGTTGCTGATACGGTGCGCAGCTTCAAGGAGATCATCTCGGGCAAGTACGACGATATTCCCGAGCAGGCCTTCTATATGAAGGGCGCGATTGAAGAAGTGCTGGAAACCGCCGAGAAGCTGAAGGCGTCTGTTTGATAACAGGGGTCAGAGATCAGGGGTCAGGGGTCAGTCGAACCAGCCTCTAGCGCAACAGTTTTGCTGATCCCTGAACCCTGACCCCTGATCCCTTGAAGGAAGTTATGGCTGAAGAAACAAATCAACTGCGCGTGCGGCTGGTCACTCCCGAGCGCACCCTCTTCGATCACCCGGCTGCGGCGGTGGATTTGCCCGCCAAGAACGGGTACATGGAGGTGCTCTACGGGCATGCGCCGCTGATGGCCGAGCTGGGCGCGGGCGATGTGATCGTGCATGGCGGGGGCGGGGCGGACAGCGAAGCAGGCGGCGCGGATGGCGTGCTGCGCTGGAACGTCAGTTGGGGCTTTGCCGAGGTGTTGGGCGACCGCGTCACTATCCTTGCCAGCGACGCTCTCAAGCCTGAGGAGATCGATGTGCCTCGCGCCGAAGAACAACTCGCCCGAGGGCATAAGGAGTGGGACCAGGCCGGAGATAGCGAAGCGGCTTACACTGAAGCGCTGCGCGTCATTGCCGAAGCCGAAGCGAAGATCGCGTCGGCGACGGAAAAGCACTGACGGCGGTTTCACGAATTCTTGCTTCAATCGGAACGGCCCTGCTCATGTGAGCGGGGCCGTTCTGCATTGGCGGCAGATCGCGGAAATCTGTTTGCAGCGTCCTCGGAAACGGTATATGTTTTGGGGTGCGCGGAAGAACAAGCGTGAGCGCGCTATGCACTGCGTGAAAGGAAGTTGTTATGCTGACTAGTCGATCTATTCCCCCGGCTGTTTCCGTTCTATCGGTCTTTCTGCTGGCTTTGGTGGCTATCGTTTGCCGCCCTCAGACAGCCTTTGCGGCCACCAAGGTTGTCACCGACGCGGACAAGGGCGGCGTGGTCCATCTGAGGCTCGGCGACACGCTCGAACTCCGGCTGAAATCGAATCCGACGACGGGGTTCATGTGGTACGTGGAGAAGGAATCGACGCCGCTGGTGAAGCTGGTTCACCAATCGCAGATTGACGTCGAAGAGCCCGGCGAAGGCCGGCCTGTGTTTCAAGTCTTCCGGTTTGAGCCAAAACGCGGCGGCGGCGGGGTTCTGCGGCTGCACTATGTTCAGTCCTGGGTGAACCCCACACCGGACGATGAGCAATTCGATATTCATGTGGTGATCGAGTAAGGGCGCGCGAAAGACTGCAAAGGACCTGTAATTGTATATATTCCACCCTAAACCGATGCGCAAAGAATGCGAATTGCCGAAGGTGGGCCACTCAAACATTTTTTGGATGGTCAAACCTGCGCCACCCGCCATATGAAATAGCCCCATCAAGGCTTGCTATGCCCCGTTCAACGCGATAAAGCCGCGATGCACGGGGCACAACTTCTCATTGCGCATGATGATTTTTTAGTGCCGATTACCGGGGAACCTGCCCTGCTTTCCTCTGATTGAGCCAATCCAGAAAGAAGATTCCCGCCAGCAGCGGAATCAGCCAGATGATGCGGCAACCGTAGCGATCATCCACCACCGACATGACCCCGGTGACGAGCGCGTTGGCTGCGTATGTGGCGGCGACGACGAGGGTGAGCCCGGCGATCCGCGTGGAGTGGCGGCGCCAGAGGAAGGGAACCAGTGCGGCAATGGCTGCCAGCGAGGCGATGATGGTCCACCACTGAATCTCTGTGAGCAGGTCGAGCGGAAGGGCGTTGTGGGCCTGGCGGCTCCGAAGATAACTCGACCGCGCACGGGGCATGACTTCGCCGAATTGTTGCAACATCCACGGGTTGGAATCGAAGCCATAAAGGCCGAAGCTCAGGAACTGTTGGTTGAAGTTGGCGGCCGAGCGGGAGAGCTGCTGTTGGGGATAGGCGCGCAGTGTGGCAAGGACCAGAGGCATCTCTTCGTGATCGATCTGGTTTCTTTCCTCCTCTGTCGAACTCTGGTAGGCTCCATCCTCATCCCAGAGAAGCGTGTCCGGGTTGCCGGAGAGCTGGCTCATGTGGTTGCAGATGGCCCAATGCAACTGAGGGCAGTTCTTGTCGAGGTACCAGCGTCCGGGTCCGTCGGCGATGACGCGCGCCATCAGATAGGGCGGCCGCTCGCCGTTCAGCGAGGGCTTGCCGTAGAGGTAGCCATGCAGAGCCATCTGCGAAGCAGCCGCAATGGCGAGGACAGCCAACACCACGCGCAGGCTCCGCGGGCGGCGCCAGAACGGACGGCGCTTGAAGGCGACAAAGACAACCAGAAGCAGCCATAGGCCGGCAGCCACCAACATATGCGAGGCATGCGCGGTGATGCCCCACCATGCGATGAGACAGAGCGCCAGCCGCTCGGCGCGCGAGAGCGTCTCCCGCGCGAAGGTAAGCAGATAGATGGAGAGATAGGCCAGCGGGCCCAGAATATCGGGCATGATGAAGACCGCATACCAGCTTGCGCTGGTGAAAATACTGAGCGCGAGAATCAGGATGAGATAGCGGGCGACGGTGTGCCGCGGCGCAACCGAGCGGACCACCAGCCAGACCACAAAAGCAACCAGCAGGCATTGCAGGGCGACGATAGGCCAGGGCGAGATATTCCAGTGAAAGGGGAGGATGATGAGGCTGTAAAAGAAGGATCGCACGCCGTAGTATTCCGAAAACCGATGCAGGAACAAGGCCCGCGCCACGATGCGGCCATCGGAGAGATAGGTCAGCGAGTCCGGATAAATCAGCGGAAAGCCGTTAAAAAACGCCGGCCAAGCGAGGAAAAGCGCGCCCAGCAGCACGGCTCCACCGCGCAGGGCGCAAAGACGGCCTTTCGCGTGCTGCACAAGTTTTTGCCCCACAGTTTCAGCAACTGTCATGGTTGGGCGCACTCTCCCGCTGTGAATTGAGATCGCCCCATGGTATCACTCTCAAGGCTCGATTTTCTCAAGCCCTGAGGCTTAAGGCCGGATGCCGACGACGCTCATCATGCGCCCGGTGCGGCCCTCGGAGGCGCGATGAGAGAAGAACATCTCCGGCCGGCAGCTTGTGCAGCCGCCCACCAAATGAATAGCGTGGGGCTTGATGCCGGCGGCGATCAACTGGCGGCGATTGGCCTCGGCGAGATTGAGGTGCAGGCTAGGGCCGATATTCGAGTGGCCGGGCGCGCGCTGCGTCAGGAACAGCATGGGGTAGCGCGTGCGAATGGGGTCAGAGTCGTAAACCTCGCGGAAGAGCTCGCGGGCATAGGCGAACTGGGACTCGAACTCAGAGAGCACATCTTCGCTCACTGCGTAGCAGCAGGGGCCGATGCCGGGGCCGATGGCGGCGGTCAAATCTTCAGGCCGGGAACCGAAGGCGAGCCTCATGCGGCCAATGCCGCTTTCGACAATGCGTTTGACTGTCCCGCGCCAGCCGGCATGGAAGGCGGCCACGGCGCGCCGCTTGCGGTCGGCCACCAGAATCGGGATGCAGTCGGCGGTTTGTATGCCGATGAGCAGGCCGGGCTCATCGGTCATCAGGCCGTCAGCTTTATACCCCAGCGACAAAGACCGGTCGCTAGGAGCTCCCGATTTCCTGGGCTGCTCGCGGTTGGTGTCGGCAAGAATCACAAAGTTGGAGTGAACCTGGCGAAGGGCGATGAGCGGGGTTGCCGCGTCTCCCGTGATGGCCTCGGCCAGCAGGCGGCGATTCTGGGCCACCGTTTCCTGGTCGTCCATTGCCTGCCCATGAGGGGCCGTGAAGCTAAGATTCAATTCGCATTGGTCGCCATCGTCGCAAAAAAGCCGGCTCAAGCCGCCGCGGCGAGTGCTGAAACCGTGCCAGAGCCAACTGTTCTTTTCCCAGGCTGGCACAGGAATATATTGGACCCCGTTCGCTGCTACGCGGGGAACGGGCGCAGGTGTCATCAGCTCTTCCCGCGACAAGCGCTCGAAGCGCATCCGGCCGGTTACGCCTGGGGCTTTGCCGCGCAGATTGCGCTGGAGGCCCGCGCGCTCAAAAAGCGCGTCGATGGCACGAATTTCCAAGTTGGGGTAAGGCTTCGGCTTGGGCGAAGAAGGCATCTGGCTTATTTTATCCGGACAGGTGAGCGCATGGGCCTGCCTTCCGGCAGGCCCGCTAGAGAGGCAGTTTAGGAGGGGATCCAGAAGGGATATTGGGGAAGAGGTCCGTACAGGACCCTCGGCAAGGAAGGGAAACCTTTCTTGGGCGGGCGGTAATTCGGGGAAGCCTCTGCTTGTTACCCATATGATGCACTAAAACGAGAAAAGTTACACATCGATTTAAGATTTTTTTATAATTGGCAGTGGATTTCCCCTGGGCTGGTCTTGCCTTAACTCCTTGCCGCCTTCTTCCGGCAGGTTCCAAATTGGGAATTTGGCCATGATTCCCGACGAGGGTCGAAAACAGCGTTCATTTAGAATGTTTCTGCATATGGTTGACGAGACTACAGGTAAAGCGGCTGAAGCGGCGCGCCTTGACGGCGTGAAGCGGCCCCTTCGCCAACCGTCAATCAAGGACATTGCGCGGCTTGCACACGTGTCACATCCCACGGTCTCCCGCGCTCTGCAGAATAGCCCGCTGGTGAATCCCCGCACCGCCGCGAATATAAGGAGGATTGCCGACCAGGAGGGTTATCACGCCAGCGCCGTGGCGCGCGGGCTGGTAACGCGGCGGTCGCGAACCATCGGCTTGGTGGTTACAAACGTCGCCGACCCGTTTACCAGCGAGGTTTTCAGCGGAATTGAGCAGGAGGCCCACGACCGCGGCTACTGCGTGTTTCTCTCCGAATCGAATGCCGACCCGGAGCGCGAGAGGCAAGTGGTGAGGATCTTCGCCGAGCGGCGGGTGGACGGCATCATCGTCACTTCTTCGCGCGTGGGCGCTTTGTATCTTCCGCTGCTGTCGGAGATGATGGTCCCGATTGTTTTGGTGAATGACCAACATGCGGGAGCGTTTGTTCATTCGGTGATGATCCGCAACCTGGAAGGCAGCCGAGCGGCGGCCAGCCACCTGATCGAATTGGGTCATCGGCGGATTGGATTTATTGGTGACCAGATTGGCTATCAATCGGATACGGAGCGGTGCGCGGGCTACCGGGAAGCGCTTGAAGCGGCCGGGATTCTCTTCGCGTCGGAATTGGTGGTGCAGGGCGACGGCAAACCGGAGGCCGCCATGGGCGCTATGGATCAGTTGCTGGCGCTGGCTCATCCGCCGACCGCGGTCTGCTGCTACAACGATATGACGGCTCTGGGAGCGATGCGCTCCATTCGGTTGCACGGGCTGCGGATCCCAGAAGATATTTCCGTGGTGGGCTTTGACGATCTATTCTTCGCCTCATACACGCAGCCGCCCCTGACCACGGTTCGCCAGCCCATGCGGCGCATGGGACAAATGGCGATGGAGAGCCTGTTCAAGTTGATGTCGGGAGACGCGTCGGAGATCAGAATCAAGGTCGAGGCGGAGCTGATTGTGCGGGAGTCAACGGCAAGGGTGAAGCTGGGATGAGGCCGACGGTTCCCACCCTTGCGACAAAAACAAAGACGTCGCAAGGATGGGGCACCCGGCAGGTTGACTCTTACTAACCTGCATATGACATAAGTCATGAAAACTGGGAATTACCATACAGTGACGAGGTAATTGCAATGTGCAGGAAAGACAACAATCGCATCGAAAGATCGCTAGTGCAGGCGGTTCAAATCATCATTGCCCTAGTCGTTCCGGCTATCTTTGCATACTTCTACTACTACAATCGACCAGGCAACCCGCATGTACCATTTATTGTAGTATTCGGAATCGTAGCAGGGATCGGAAGTTATGTGTTTGGCCGCAAGAGCAGGTTATTCTGGTTCGTAAACGGCTTTTTCTTCGGAGTGTTATTGACATATCTCCTTACATTATATGTAAAGACTTGAAATTCATAAGTAGGCGGGTGGCGGGTGGCAACTACTCGAATGGATGCGCGATCTACAGTCCAGCGCCTCGACATCCCCGGTCCCTCGCTTTTGGGAACCGAGGATGGAAGCGCCACACTGCCCAAACCGCCACCGATTAGAGTATTCTCGTTGTGCATGAAAGGCGCACGGCGGGTGGCCCGGGTCCCGGGGGGAGTGAGTTCTCTCACAAATGATGGGGTGCCCCGGGTGCCTCGCCTTTGGGCACCCGGGATATCGATACGATGCAAGCACAGACTTCAATTCGAGTGCCCGATACATCTATGACGATTCCCCTCGCGTGTCTGCCCAGCGTAGCGTCCGCCCATCCGTCAATTTCTACCGGCAAAGAACGGGATACTGAATCAGGAAACGAGCACTTCAAGGCCAGACACTAGGGCGATTCCACAATCGGCGCGCCTTAGAACCTCAACCGACACACGCGTTTTCCTGACCGTTGCGGAAGTCGCGCCCGGTTTGCAGAAAATTATCCCTTGCTGGCGCACAATGCCAATTGGAGGTTCGAGGTGGACAGGATTGCGCGTACAGCTAAAGTCTCAAATGAGGGGCAGAGTGAACGGCAAAGCCCTACCCCCCACCCCCCTATTTTCTGTGAAACTGTGAGACTGTGAACTTTATCGCGTCGTCTGGTCGGTATAACTGTTCATATAGCTACCGCAATCCGGGAAATACCTTAGCCGCAAAAACAAAAGCGCGGCTAGGGTGGGGCACCCGGATTTTGTGGCATCCCACCCTTGCGACAGAAAAAAGTCGCAAGGATGGGGCACGGAGATTTGTTGAATGCAAACTATGAGAAGCGGGTTCGCCGCCAGAGCAGAGTCCCGCAGACGCCCAGAGGCAGTATGGTTCCCACCACAAGAACGATCATCCACGGCATGCTGATGGCGAGGTGCTGGCTTCGCGTGCCGATGGCCAGCCAGACAAAGACGCTCGTTGCGGCCAACATAATCACAGCTTCCCACCAGCGCCGCACAGGCGGATGCTGGGCCAGCGGATCGTCGCCCGCCACCACCTCGGCCACCACTTCTTTGTCGAGGCCGTAGCGGTCACATTCCCGGTGCATCGCATGCTTCCAGTTCACCAGTTCCGACGGGCCGGGGTCTGCCATGCTGATGGAAACTGCACCTAAGATCATCACCAGCGAGCCGGTGATGATGAGCGCTTTTCCGGAAGTGCTCAATCCTGAAAACTCCGCAAAGACCAGCGCGCCCCACGCTAATCCCCAAAGCTGATTGGTGTTGGAAAGCGGAATTCCGCGCCCGATGCCGATATATTTTGCCGCAAAGTTCTGGAAGAGGTCGCCGATGACCCAGCAGAATCCGCCAAGGAACGGCCAGAAAAGCATGGGCCGAGCGCGATGAAGTTCGCTGACCACATGGCCCACGCCGCCCATGTAAATTGAGCCCAGAGTGAGTACGGTGCCCAACTCGCCGAAGGTGAAGATGGTGACAAAGGAGAGCGGGTTCATGCCGCTGATATAGGCCTTGCGATAGGGAATATACATGGTACCCAGCAGGACGCCCGCGCCCAGCGCGGCGATGATGCCCACTGCGGCCTTGCCCGGCGCATTGGACTGTTGCGCCGTCGCGTAGGCAAGAACGGCTGCGCCGCCGACAATGGCGAACGCGCCGCCGAGCACCTTCGCCCATCCCTTGAATCCCGAGCCGCGCAGCTCCTTGAAGAGCAGCCAGCCCCAGAACAAACCAACCAGGCTATTGGTGTTCCACAGCGGAAAAGCGATAGCCAAGCCCACGTTGCGCACCGCGAAGATGGTGAGCGTGTTGGCCACGGCCCACAACATTCCCGCGAGCAGTGCCCACACAATGAGGTGCGGTTTGTCGCGCAGGTCGGCGAAGAGAAACCCCGTGCCTTTGAGCAGCGTGGGAACCGTCCAGCGCGCCACAAACGCGCCCATCACCATGCCCATGGAGATAAGGAACGGCGAGAATCCCGCATTGACCAGCTTGGTGGGCGCTTCGGCGGTGCCCAGCCAGACGGCCGCGGCTAGTCCGCAGAAGACGCCCAGTTTGTGCAAGGATAAGGTCGAGCGCCCTTGCGCGGCGAGCAGATTGTCGTTCACGAATTCACCTCAGGCTCATCAGAAGGAATATTCCCAGAATCAATACACCGACGGGCACCCAAAGATGCACGTCGGTGAGGATGGAAACCAGCGTGGATCGCTTCATCCACCCACCTCGCTGAGGCGCACGGGCCGATGTTCGTCGTAAGACTTGCGCGCCGCCAGGGCCATCGCCACGGGAATCCGCCCGTCGATGCCGGTGACCGCAGTCGTCCGTTTCTCACGCACGGCGGTGACAAAAGACTTCAGCTCGGCGGCGAAACTCTCCGTGTAACGCTCCATGAAGAAATTGAGCGGCAGGTCGGTGTGCACGGATTTTCCGTCGCTGACCACGGCCTGATTGGGATAGCAGTTTTCCGTCGCGATTTTTCCCTCACTGCCCAGAATCTCCACGCGCTGGTCATAACCGTAGACGGCTTTGCGGCTGTTGTCGATGGTGCCGATGACGCCGTTGCGGAAGCGCAGCACAATCAGCGCGGTGTCCAGATCGCCAGCCTTGCCGATCTCGGGATCAACCCTTACGCCCGCCGCCGTGTAAATCTCTTCCACCTCGTCGCCGATGAGGAAGCGAGCCATATCGAAGTCGTGAATGGTCATGTCCATGAAGATTCCGCCGGAGACTTTGACGTAAGCGGGCGGCGGCGGCGCAGGATCGCGGCTGATGATGTGCATCAAGCTGGGCGTGCCGATTTCGCCCGAGGCGACAGCGTGACGGACGCGCGCAAAGTTCGCGTCGAAGCGGCGGTTAAAGCCGATCTGCAATTGCACGCCAGCGGTTTTTACCGCGGCCAGCGCGTGATCAATCACATCAAGGCTGAAGGCGATGGGCTTCTCGCAGAAGATGTGCTTGCCGGCCTTGGCGGCTTGCGTAATCAGATCGGCGTGGGTGTTGGTGGAGGAGCAGATCAGCACTGCTTCGATCTGCGGGTCGGCGAGAATTTCGTCGCTCGATGCTGCCACCTTGGGAATGTTGCAGCGGGCGGCCAGGGCTTGCGCGGCCTCGCGGTTGATGTCGGTGATCGCCATGATCTGGGATTCTGGCAGGCGGAAGGCCAGCGTTTCCGCGTGGACTCGCCCGATGCGTCCGGCGCCGATGACGCCGATATGCAGTTTTTGCGTACTCAATGTGCCCACCTGATGCCTTTCTGGAACGGTATGAATGATAAAGCCTGCCGGCCAACTTCTGCGGGGAGGCTTCAAATTCCCGCGCTTTGAATGGGCGCGGTCTTAGAGGCTGCGGAAAAACCCGATATTTCGAGTGAAAATGTCCTTCCGGGGCTAAAGCCCGCAATTATTTTGTTGGCTTTATGCGGGGGTTGAAACCCCCGCCTCCCTCCGTCTTTAAGTTTTTCCGCAGCCTGTGAAGCCGTGCCCTTTCAAAACAATGAGATTTTTCGCAGCCTGTTTAGCCGCGCTGCCACAAATCAAAATGCATTGCCTCAAGCAAAATACTTTTCGACAGAGCGGAGGTATTCGCGGCTGCGGGCGGCGCTTTCTTTTGGCGTGCCCATGCCGGGCAGGATGTCCTGCTCCACAAGCATATAGCCCTTGTAGTCGCGCGCGCTCAGCCAGCGCAACATCGCCGGAAAGTCCACGCAGCCCTTGCCCAACTCGGGGTAGAGGCCGTTGCGCATGGCGGTGAAGTAGTCCCACTCCTCGTTCCGGCTGCGCCGGGCGACCGCGGGCTCAAGGTCCTTCAGATGGATGTACCAGACGCGGTCCGCAAAGCGATTGAGAGCTGCTGTCACGTCGCATTCTTCGCTGCCGGTTCCGTGGTAATAGTGGCCCACATCGAAGACCAGCCCGATGTAACGCGGGTCGGTCAGATCGAGGAATTTGGCGATCTCATCCGGCGTCTCGACATAGCCCGCGCAGTGGTGATGGAGAACAGTCCGCAGGCCTGTCTCATCGAAGACCGTTTTGGCAATCAGATCTGCGCCGCTGGCGAAGGTCTTCCATTCGGCCGCGCTCAAACCCATTTCCGGCGTGATGCGCCCGGCCATTTTGGTGCGCACGGGGTCAGTGCCATTGTCGTCCGAGAGCACCAGAAAAGGCGCGGGCGCCGTGGCCACGGCGGCCAGCAGGCGCGCCGTCTTCACCGCATTGGCGACGCCTGCGGCGTGAGCGGCAGAATACTTCATGGCCACCGGCACAAACGCGCCCAGCATGGCGAGGTTGCGCTTCTTCAGCTCTGCGGTCAGCGCGACCGCCTCCGTGGGCATGTAGCCCCAATCGCCCAGTTCCGTTGCGGTGTAGCCGGTTTCAACCAGTTCGTCCAACATGCGGTTGAATGGAATCTGCTGGCTGTTGTCCTGGTGTTCCAGCGTGCCCCAGGAACAAGGGGCGTTGCCAACCAATAACTTTTTCATGATTTCTCCTCTTTCCCGTTTCTCGATGCTTCAAAGGTGATGGCGCTCGCGTTTGCGCTCCTCGACATAGCGGGCCCTGGCGTCGCGCACGCTCTCCATCTCGGAGACTTCGGCCACCGCGACATCCCACCAGGATTCATAGCCGGGCACGCTTACCGCCGGGTCTGTCTCGACGACAATGACCGTGGTGCGATCCAAGGTTTTGGCTTTACTCAGGGCTTCTTTCAATTCCGCCAGCGTAGAGGCGGTCAGCGCGTGAGCGCCCAGGCTGCGCGCATTGGCGGCAAAGTCCACCGTCAGCGGCTCGCCGTCCAATTGCCCGGAAGCCTTTGAGCGGAAGCGGTAGCCGGTGCCAAATCCGCCCTGTCCCAGCGAGCGGCTCAGCGAGCCGATGCTGCCAAAGCCGTGATTGTCCACGAGCACGATGATGATCTTCACGCCCTCCTGCACGGAGGTGACAATTTCGCTGGGCATCATCTGATAGGTGCCGTCGCCCAGGAAGACATAGACTTCGCGGCTGGGATCAGCCATCTTTGCGCCGATGGCCGCGGGAATCTCATAGCCCATGCAGGAGTAGCCATACTCCATGTGATAGCCGTTGGGTGTGCGCGTGCGCCACAGTTTGTGCAGGTCGCCGGGATGACTGCCCGCAGCCGATAGCAGCACGTCGCGCGGGCCGGACGCCTCCCAGATGGCGCCGATCACTTCGCTTTGCGCAGGCCGGCCGGGATTGTTCAGGTGGAAGAGCCGGTCAACTTCGGCTTCCCAGGCGACCTTCAAACCGGCTACCTCGGTCGCATATTCCTTGGTGACGTGGAAGGCGGGGAGCCACGAGGTTAGTTGTTCGAGCGCCACGCGCGCATCGGCGACAACGGGGAGGGCTGCGACTTTGTATGCATCAAACTCCGCTGTGTTGATATTCACGAAGCGGACATTCGGATTTTGAAATGCGGTCATGGAGGCCGAAGTGAAATCGGAGTAGCGCGTGCCGATGCCGATGACCAGGTCGGCTTCGTGCGCCAGCCGGTTCGCGGCCAGCGTGCCTGTGGCGCCGATGGCTCCTACGGATTGCGGATGGTCCCAGACGAGCGAGCCTTTGCCTGCTTGCGTCTCGGCTACCGGGATTCCTGTCTGTGTAACAAATTTGTCGAGAGCATCCCAGGCTTCGCTCATCAGCACGCCGCCACCGGCTACAATCAGCGGTTTGCTGCTGGAGCGGATGGCTTCTACCGCGCGACGGAGAGAAACTTCATCAGGCTGGCCGCGGCGAATCAGCCATACCCGCTTGCGGAACAGTTCTTCCGGATAGTCATACGCTTCGGTTTGCACGTCCTGCGGCAGAGCCAGCGTCACCGCGCCGCAATCGGACGGCGAAGTGAGCATGCGCATTGCTTCAGGCAGTGAGGTAATGAGTTGCTCGGGGCGATAAATGCGATCCCAGTAGCGCGAGACCGGCTTGAAGCAATCGTTGACGCCAATATCCTGCGTGGCGGGCGATTCCAATTGTTGAAGCACCGGCGCTATGTTGCGGCGGGCGAAGATGTCGCCGGGAAGCAGCAGCACGGGCAGGCGATTGATGGTGGCCAACGCCGCTCCGGTGATCATGTTGGTCGCGCCCGGTCCGATGGACGACGTGCAGGCAAAGGCGCGCATGCGGTTGCTGGCCTTGGCAAATCCCGCGGCCAGATGGACGCCGGACTGCTCGTTGCGCACCAGATAGTAGGGAAAATCGGGATTCTGTTGCAGGGCTTGGCCGATTCCCGCCACGTTGCCATGCCCGAAGATGCCCAGCACGCCGGCGAAGAACTTGTGCTCTTGCCCATCCCGCTCGACATACTGGTTCTTCAGAAATTGAATCAGGGCCTGAGCCATCGTCATGCGCCGCGTTGCCATGTGTCTCCTCAATCGAGCGGATCGTAGAGCGGTTCCACAATTAACGTGCCATTTCTGGCATCGTGCGGGGTGGCATTTTCTTGAGGAAAATGCCACTTGAGAGCATTGGTTTCGGGGTACAGCAATTGTGGAACCGCTGTAGCGATTCCGGTTGTTATCTCTTGATCATTGGCAGGCGAGGGTCTTTCTCGCGCCAGGAGTTTCTCACCCACGCATAATCAGGGTCGTCGGAAGAGGCCATGGAACGCGCCGAGCCGGCCAGCGCATTCAGGTAGTAGACGTTGTAGCCGTGCGCGGCAACCACCGGATGATAGCCCTCAGGCACCAGGACTAACTCGCCGTCGCGGACCGTGAGCGTCTGGTCGATGCGGCGGTCAGGTGTGTACACCTTCTGAATGGCAAAGCCTTCCGGCCGCTCGATGCGGTAATAGTAAATCTCCTCGAGGTCTACTTCCGCGGGAGGGTTGTGGACATCGTGCTTGTGAGGCGGAAAGCTGGACCAGTTGCCAGCGGGCGTGAAGACCTCCACCACCAGAAGGCGATGCGCGGGAAAATCCGGCGGAAGCATGGCGTGAATCTGGCGCGTGGCGTTGCCGCCGCCGCGGATCTCGATGCTCACCTGGTCTGGCGTCACCAGCCGCGCGGGATGCTCTTCTTCGGCGCGGCTGTAGCAGATGGCCAGGTCGCAATCGCTATCGGCGATCACCGTGAAGCTGGTTTTTAACGGCAGATAAAGCGTATAGGGGAGGCCATCGAATACGGTCTTGCGGCCGCCGATGCGCCGCCACTCGCCCCGCGAACTCTGGACCGAGCAGACACCGCCCAGCACCACGATGGCCAGTTCATTGCCGCCGGTTTCTGCTTCGTATTTCTGGCCCAGCTCGAGCTTGCGGGTCTCGAAGGAGAGGTATTCGTAGCCAAAATTCTCAATACGGTTCCGGAAGGCTTCCGGGCGCACCAACAAGTCAGTCATCATTTCACCACCGGGGTATGCACACGTGTTCAACTAGCAGCCTATAATCGTCTTCGCCGAGTATTTCTGTCAAGAGGCGAGATTGCGGGGAGGCTCTTCCGCCGCAAGCCGCGTTGCGGCGATTGGCTCTCTTGACCGGTATTGTCAGCGAGTGGTACGGTTTCTCTGCACACGTTTGCATTTTTCGGAGGACCCATGCCCAGCAGCGAAGTGAAGCCCGCCTTCAAAAGTCCGCTCTTTCAAATGACCCAGACCACGCCCACTTGCCTGTGGAACGACTCGGCCTGCATTGAAGAGCTTACCTATTCGATCGAACATGGAGCTGTGGGCGCTACCTGCAACCCCTCCATCGCCGTCTCCGTGCTCAAAAAAGAGATGGCCTCATGGAAAGTGCGCATCAAAGCCCTGGCGGAAAGCTTCCCTCAGGCAACCGAAGATGAGATCACCTGGAAGATCGTGGAAGAAATGTCGGCCAATGCGGCCAAGCTGCTCAAGCCGATATTCGACGAGCAGAAGGGGCACAATGGCCGGCTCTCCATTCAGACTGATCCGAGAACCTATCGCAGTTACGATGCGATTCTGGCGCAGGCAATCCGGTTCAGCCAGCTTGCCCCGAATATGATTGTCAAGATTGTGGCCACACGCGCGGGAATTGCCGCCATTGAAGAAGCCACTTATCGCGGGGTGAGTATTAACGCCACCGCCAGCTTTACGCTGCCGCAGGCAGTGGCCGTCGCCGAGGCCGTGGAGCGCGGCCTGAAGCGCAGAGAAGCTGAAGGGCTGGATATTTCCACCATGGGGCCGGTGTGCACCATCATGGTGGGGCGGCTGGATGACTGGCTCAAAGTCTTGATGGAAAGGCAGCAACTCTCCGTTGATCCGGGTTACCTGGAGTGGGCCGGAGTTGCCGTTTTCAAGAAGGCCTACAAATTGTTCCGCAAGCGCGGCTACCGGCTGCGGCTGCTTTCCGCGGCATTCCGCAATCACATGCACTGGAGCGAGTTTATCGGCGGCGACGTGGTGATCTCGCCGCCCTGCGCATGGCAGCGCCGCTACAACGCCAGCGATATTGAAGTGATTCCGAGAATCGACAAGCCGGTCGATGCGAAGATTGTCGACACGCTGCTGAAGAAATTTCCCGACTTCGAGCGCGCCTACACGGAGGATGGCTTGTCGCTTGAAGAATTCGATACTTATGGCGCTACGCGGAGAACTTTGAGGGGATTCATTGCGTCCTGCGCGGAGATGAATGGGATGATTCGGGACGTGATTCTACCCAATCCTGATACGGAGTAGAGGCGAGTGCGGCGGAACACTGCGCTGTCGCACATCTATGGGAAGGTAGCGCGCGGATATGGGATGCTCTGATTAAGCTTGTTCTGCCTGGAAAACCTTCCCTCAGGGCCTAAAGGCCACGTTGATTTTGCGGCGTTTACGGCACGACTAAAGTCGTGCCCTTTCAAAACCATGAGTTTTTTGCAGCCTTTAAAGTCCTGCCCTTTCAAAACGTCGACTTAATCAGAGCTTTCAATGGGATGCCTGTAGGCGAGAAGCCGTAGCCAGTGGGCGGACGCGCTCTTTTACGGGAAGACCGCGGCCGGGCCAGTTTTTTCTTGACACCCGTGGCGGAGAGTTGCTAGTTTGCTTACGCGGAAGAGGAATAAGAGAAATCCACCGCCAGATGCAGGCCTTAGTCTTTCTTTGAGCGGCAACGCTCAGTGGTGAGACATCGGCGTGTATATGGAGGCGGATTTTTTTTTGAAGCCTCCGCCGTATTTTATCGGAGATTAATCGAGCCGTAACTGCAATGGTTAAGAATGGATGAAATGCAGTGTTATTCAGAATCTTCGGAGGCAGCATGATTTCGATGAATCGATTTTTGGGGCAACAAGCGCGCATTTCCGGCTGGATTCGCCTGGCCATGGCGCTGTTGTTGGTTCTTCCTGCGCTGGGCGCCTACGCTCAGTACGAAAATGGAAGCCTGGTAGGATCCATCCACGACGCCAGCGGGGCCGTAGTCCCCAATGTGAATGTCACGGTCACCAACAATGCGACTGGAATTGTTTCGAATGTGACCACGAACGCCGCGGGCGACTATGAAGTCCCTTCTTTGCGCTATGGCATTTACACGGTTTCCGCAAAGGCTGCCGGTTTCGCCGATGCCGTTGCCAAGGAAATCACCATTCCGGTTGGCGGACGTGTCCGCATCGACCTAACGATGAAGATCGGCTCGGCCGAAACCACCGTTCAGGTTTCTGGTGTTGCGATTCAGCTCGAAACCGAATCCAGCCAGCGCGGCCAGACCATCACAGAGTATCAAAGCGAAGGGCTTCCGCTGGTGAGCCGTAACTATTCCGACCAGGTGAGCTTTGTCACCGGCGCGCGCCAGGCGCCCACCATGGCTAACACCACCTCTGTCACCAGCTTGTTGCGCCAGGGCTCATATAACATCAACGGTCAGCGCAGCATGTTCAACAACTACATGATCGACGGCATCGACAACAATGCTTATGGCGAGAGCAATCAGGGCTTCGACAACCAGATCATTCAGCCCACGCCCGATTCCATCGCCCAGTTTGAAGTGGTGACCAACAATGAGAGCGCCGAGTATGGCCGCTCCTCCGGCGCCACCATCAACGTTGCCACCAAGTCGGGCGGCAATCAATTCCACACCACCCTCTACGAGTTTCTGCGTAACACCGACCTGAACGCCTTCGGCTATATCAAGCCAGTCACTACCAATCCTTCCACAGGCGCTCCGTATCCGTTTTTCAAACCGGCCTTCAAGCGCAATCAGTTCGGCGCCACCTTCGGCGGGCCGATCATGAAGAACAGGTTTTTCTACTTCATCGATTACGAAGGATTCCGCCAGACCCTTCAGCCAACCGTTGTGGGAACTGTTCCTACGCTGAATGAACTCAACGGCATTCTTGCGGTCAACGTACAAGATCCGTGGGCTCCGGGAACCTACCTGCAGGCGGGCACCTCAATTTTCACAAGTCCCGACATCGACCCGACCGCCAAGAAAATTGCTCTTGCCTACAAGAACGTGCTTCCCGCAAATTGCCAGGTAACCTCAGGCTCGGCGACAACGGGTATTGCCTCGTCCAATTGCCCAACAAATGCTCCCTTCACCGACAAATCCGACAAGGGCGACCTTCGCCTGGATTTCCAGCAGAGTGAGAAGACCTCCTGGTTCCTGAAAATCGACGACCGTAAGGAAACTGCCATCAACTATCCCACGCTCCCCGAGCCGATCGATGGCGAGGCCAACGGCGTCATCAAGATTCTCGACCGGCAGGTTGCGCTGGGTTACAACCACATCCTCAGCGCCAACAAAATTATCGACGCCCGCTTCGCCCTCTCCGGCACCAGGGCCGGCAAGTGGTCCAAGGCCATCGGCAATAATGCCTTCACCTCCACCGACATCCCCAACCTGCCCTCCATCCCTGGTGTCACTGGCGGCCTGCCCGAGATGATTATCTCCGGCGGTTTTACGAAATTCGGACACCAACCTACCAATCCGCAATGGCAGAACCCTTCGGTTCTGGACCCCAAGGTCAACTACACCTGGGTCAAGGGCAAGCACTCCCTCAAGTTCGGCTACGAGTACGAGTACATCTGGATGGAAGTGGAGGACAACAACCCGCTCAATGGCTCCTTCACCTTCGGCAAAGGCTATAGCGTCTGCCCGGCGACGGTTGGAGGAGTTTCCAACGCAACTAACTGCCCCACTGGCACCAGCGTCGTCGCCGACACCTACTGGGCCGACTTCCTCTTTGGAGCGCAAAGCATTTACTCACAGTCCAACTACTGGGTTACCCATCTGCATCAGAATATGGAGAGCGCATACGCACAGGACGACTGGAAGCTCGATCCCAAGCTGACCCTGAATCTTGGAGTGCGCTGGGAGTACGGTTCGCCTTACTCGGAGCGCAACAACAACCTCTCCAACTTCAACCCGGCGACCGGGACCATGCTCACTCTGGACTCTGGGTATACCACCTCTGCCGCAACCTGCGGCGGAACAACTCCGTGTATCTCCGGGTACACCGGCAACGGCGTCTACGGCAAGACCCTGATCCATCCGGACCTGGTCGACTATGCTCCGCGCCTGGGCTTTGCTTATGCGGCCACGCCCAGCATCGCGGTTCGCGGCGGCTTCGGCATGAGCTATGTCCACTACTATCGCGCCGGCTCCGGCAATATGATTGCCATCAACGCCCCCCACGCCATGTTTAACGCGGTCTCCAATCCCACACCTGCTACAGGCGTTGGCCTTGGCGCGACGAATGGTTTCCAGAGGCTTTCGCAAGGATTTCTCACTGGCCAGGCTACCACCTTCAGCCCCGGCACCGACAACATCGACTACATCCCGTCGAACACCAAGGACAGCTACGTAGAGAGCTACTTCCTCAGCGTGCAGAAACAGTTGGCCAAGAACATCCTCTTCGATCTGGCTTATGTGGGCAACCATGGCGTTCATCTGCAGGGCTTCGTCAATGCCAACCAGAAGAACCCGTCCAACGGCTGGGCTCGTCCTTACCCCAACTGGGGAGGGTACCTGCTCAACAATTCGACCCTTTATCCCAACTCTTATGCCAACGGCGACATTACCGAGGCTCTCAACGGGTTCAAGTCTCACTACCACTCGCTGCAGGCCCGTTACGAGCAGCGCTTTGTCGGCGGCTTGACTTTGTTGAACTCCTTTACCTGGGGCCATGCGCAGGACAATGCCTCCTCCACCCTTGAGGCCAATACACCGGCTCCGCAAGATGCCAACAACCTCCGCGGCGACTATGGACAGTCGGACTACAACTTGCCGATCGCCAATGTCACCAGCTTCGTCTATGACCTGCCGATTGGAAAGGGAAAACACTTCCTGGCCAACAGCAGCAGAATTCAAGATGTCCTCCTTGGCGGATGGCAGATCTCCGGTGTCAACACCGTTCAGGGTGGCACGCCCTTCAACTTGACATACACACCGTCCGCGACTAACCAGGTATCACCCATGCTTAACACGAGCTGGCGCGGACAGAACCTCTATCGTCCCAACCTGCTTCCCGGAGCGCACTATACCCAAGGCAAGGTGAAGCTGGCCAGCGGATACGTTCAATATGTGAACCTCAGCTCTTTGACGCTGCCTTCCACCTATGTCGGGAACGTCACCGCCAACGGTCCGTCGAGTCCGTTTGGCAGCCTGCCCAAGAACTTTGGACGCACCATGCCCTTCTACGAGACGGATCTGGACTTCAACAAGAAGTTCAGCGCGATGAACGACAAAATCAAGATCGAGTTCCGCTCGGAGTTATACAACATCTTCAACCACACCAACCTCTATCTGCCCGGAGGCTCGGGCGGCGGCACAGTCTCCGGTACGATGAACAACGCGGCTACCCCCGGCGGCAGCGGTGGCACTATCACCGGAACCTTTGAACCGCGCATCGTTCAGTTCGGTTTAAAGATCATCTACTAACCTGTAAGAAACCAGTGTGCCAGCCACTTTATGTGGCTGGCACATTTTTAATTCAGCTTCTTCGCGCTAACAGCCTGCGGTGAAAGTCAGGCTTTAAAAGGGCACGGCTTTAGCCGTGCCATAACTGCTGCAAAATAAACGGGGGCTTTAGCCCCCGAGGGAAGTTTTTAAGTAGTTTGGACTTTTGCCACGGGCTGCTACGCGCAGCTTGGGCTGTTCAGCCACGATTTGACGCGCAACGACTCAGACCATGGAGGCAAGCCCAAGAAAGGCGTGCACGGGAGAGATTGGTTGAAAAAATAGTAAAGTTAAAGTAACTGGAATTTAAACCCTATCCTTTGTCCATTTTGCGAAAGCAGGGAAGCAAGCCGGAAGTTACAGGTGAGACCATGAGAGCGGAAATTCTGCGGCAACTCGGCCGGCAAACGGAACCATGGGACGTGCTGGTGATCGGCGGTGGCGCCAGCGGCCTGGGTGCAGCAGTTGAAGCTGCGTCGCGCGGTTACCGTACTCTGCTGGTTGAGCGATTTGACTTTGCCAAGGGAACTTCAAGCCGCAGCACCAAGCTCGTGCATGGCGGCGTTCGCTACCTCGAACAACTTAACCTGACACTGGTGGTGGATGCTCTGCGCGAGCGCGGCCACATGTTGAGGAACGCGCCGCATCTGGTACATGATCTATCCTTTGTCGTCCCGGCTTATAACTATCTATCGCTTCCGTACTATGGTTTCGGACTCAAGGTTTATGAGATGCTATCGGGCAGCTTGTCGCTTGGACGATCAGAGTTACTCTCAGCGAAAACTACACTGGAGAAGCTGCCGGAACTTGTGGCGGAAAACCTGCGCGGCGGCATCCTCTATCATGACGGCCAGTTTGACGATGCTCGCTATGCTATCGTGCTTTTGCGTACCTTGCAGGACCTCGGCGGCACTGCGATCAATTATGTTGAAGCAGTTGGCCTTCTGCGGCGCGGCGACAGAGTTATCGGTATCCAGGCGCGCGACCGGGAAGACGGCGTCGACTTCGACGTGCAAGCAAAAGTGGTGATTAATGCCTGCGGGGTCGAAACAGAAGATATTCTTTGCATGGATGGCGCCGCGCCCGGCTCGCTGCTCGCTCTCAGTCAAGGGACGCATTTCGTTTTGCCGCATTCATTTCTCGCGGGAAATACGGCGCTCATGATTCCCAAGACGGCTGATGGCCGGGTGCTCTTTGCCATCCCGTGGCACGGCGCCACCATAGTAGGAACCACGGATGAGTCCGTTGATCACGCGTCCGCAGAGCCGCGCGCGCTTCTCACGGAAAAGAGGTTTCTGCTCGAACACATCGCCCGCTACTTTGGACGCACTCCGGCTGCCTCGGAGATACTAAGCGTCTGGTCCGGCCTGCGGCCGCTGGTACGCAAAGGCGGCGCCAAAACTTCGCAGTTATCCAGAGACCACACCATTTTAGTTTCACAATCCGGCTTGGTCACAGTTACCGGAGGGAAGTGGACTACTTACCGGCGCATGGGGCAGGATGCCATCGATCGCGCCTGCGAGGTAGCTTCGCTTCCCAAACAACCATCGCGGACATTGGAACTGAAGCTGCACGGATGGGTGGCGGATTCTGCCGCGGCGCCCGCATGGGAGAGTGTGTACGGCTCGGATCTGCCTTTGCTCCAGGCGCTGTCAAGCGAAGATGCTTCCCTGGATGCGCTTTTACACCCGCGCCTTCCTTTTAGACTTCGCGAAGTCATTTGGGCGGCGCGCTATGAAATGGCGCGTACCGTGGAGGATGTCTTGGCGCGGCGCACGCGAGCGCTTTTCATGGACGCGCGCGCCGCGATTGAAGCCGCGCCTGTCGTGGCCAGTCTCCTTGCCGAAGAACTTCAGAGAAACGAAGAATGGAAAGCAAAGGATTTGGCGAGCTTTGCTGAACTTGCAAAGGGTTACATCTACCAGGAAGGCGAAACGGAATGAACAAGCTGTTTTGCGCAGCCGCGTGTTTTCGGAGATGGACCGGTGAAATTGAGTTTAAAATATCGTCTCGTTGCACATAATTTGTCGTGAGCAGATGGCGTCAGTAACAGACACAAGAGGGTATTGATGAGTTGGAATCTTTCGTTTCTCAGGCCTGCGCAGCATATCAACAGACTCCCGGATACACAGGTTAAGCGGCTCTATCCTAAAATGCGCTGGCAGATTATGGAATCTACCTTCATTGGTTATGCCATATTCTATCTGGTCAGAAACAATCTTCCTATTGTCACCAAAGAAATGGGAGAGTCGCTTCACTACAGTAAAGGTCAGATTGGAAATATGCTGGCCATCACGGCCATCTCCTATGGTATCGGCAAATTCTTCATGGGCGCATGGTCGGATCGAAGTAACCCGCGATACTTTATGCCGATGGGATTGTTGCTGACCGCTTTTTGCAATTTCGCTTTTGCGACCGTGCATAGTTACCATCTGCACCTAGTCTTGTGGGGCATGAACGGATTGTTCCAGAGCATGGGATGGGCGCCCTGCGGACGCTCCCTTGGTCACTGGTACAGCATTCGCGAAAGGGGAACGAAGTTCGCGTTCTGGAACGTCGCTCAGAATGTTGGAGGGGGGCTCACTGGGATTATTGTTGCAAAAAGCACGATGATGCTGGGATGGCGCTCGGCATTTTATGTTCCCGGCATTCTAGCCGTAATATGCGCGATTTATCTTATCGTGAGGCTCAGGGACACGCCTCAGTCCGTGGGGCTTCCTCCCATTGAGGAGTACCACAACGACTATCCGGCCATTGAAAGTAAAGACAGCGAAAAAGAACTGGACACCCACGACTTATTGGTTAACTACATCCTGAGGAACCCCTATATCTGGCTATTCGCCTGCGCTAACTTTTTTGTATACATCGCCCGCTACGGCATGTTGGATTGGGGACCTTACTATCTGCAAGAGGTTAAGCACGCCAGCCTCGTCGAGGGAGGCGGCAGCACTGCGGCATTGGAGTTTTCCGCCATCTTCAGCACCATCCTGATGGGCTGGTTATCAGATAGAGTTGGAGGGCGGCGGGGAATGATCAGCGTATTTTGCATGATTCCTGTCTTTCTTGCATATCTTGGCATTATCTATAGCCCCGACAATAAGTTGTGGATTGATATGGTACTGTTTGGCGTCATAGGTTTCTTTGTATATCCCGCCATTCTTTTGCTGGTGGTTAGCGCGCTGGATTACACGTCAAAGAAAGCGGTTGGCACAGCGGCCGGTTTTATAGGTCTATTTGGCTATCTGGGCCGTGTGACAGAGAGTAAGGGCATAGGCATATTAGTTGACCGGTATCATAATTGGAATGTGGCCCTTTATGCGATCATGGCATCGGCTTTCATGGGAATAGTGCTACTGTCGTGGATGTGGAAGCTTTCACCGCGCAGAGTAGAGGCAATTGAATCTTCGGGGCTGCCTGGTGAATCTTCCAAGGAAAGTACGAAGCACTGACAGGCTGGCGCTCGCGTAACTCGCTCTTTGCTCTTACTTCACGCGCGACCGCCGCCATCAGAGTTTCACGCCGGGCCTGGAATCTAGCTGATCCACATCTCTGGATTGCTGATAGAAACAGCGTCGAGGCCTTGCGTCAATAGATCTTCGGCTTCTTTCATGGTCCAGATAAGTCCGCCGCCTACAACCGGGATATCCTGCGAGATAGCTCGTACGCTATCAAGCAGCTTCGGCGCCACCGGGGCAGGCAGGACTTCAAGCGCATCCACGGGCGTATTCTTCAACTGGTTCGTGATGGTATTCTTGGCGCCGCTATCCAGGAGGAAAGTCCGCTGGATAGCATAGAGGCTAATGGTATGCGCGTGGCGCAAGGGATCCAAATGAGTAGATATGATTCCGCTAGCGCCACAGTGCTTCAAATAGTTCACCGCATACTTGTCGCGTGAGAAGCCGTTGAGCAGATCGAGATTGAGGATAGGAAGTTTGCCGGCGGCAAGAATCTTCTGAATCATCGTCTCGCAATTTTCCGGATCGCCCGTAAGCAGGTAGATAATCTTTCCGTGCGCCGCAATTGCCCGGTCCAGGTTTTCAACGTGGCGCACCGATGGGATAATGGGAGATTCGCGGAAGAACACTCGTAGCGGCGTCAGTTGTGTTTGCATGATGCTTTTCGTCCTTTTCCCGTCGCCTGAAAAGTGAGAGATAGCCTCTCGCACAGGCGAATATGCGCATGGTTCAGAGCGGGCGCAAATGGCTCTGCCATCAAGGGAATCATTATAGCCGCTGCGAGGAACAGAAGCAAAGCAAAGTACACCAACTAATGGGCTTGTGCGCGATTTATCGACCGGGATTTCGCGAGTAGTCTTAGCCTCCCCAGTGAAGACGCGTGGCTAAGGTTCTGCGGCACGTCTCGAACCTCCGTCTGATGTATGCTGCGGGAACTTGACAGTGTTTGTTGAGCGAGAAGATACTATATAAGTTAGTTAGTCCGACACCGATTCGTGAAGAGCGCCTGAGACAGCACGAGCGGGAAATTGGATGCTGCTGAAGAAGTCAGGACCAAGTGCCGCATGGGCAACTGGTTTTGCGTTCAGAGTGGCTGCGATCCGATCCTTGCTCCTGTCGTTTGGAATCTTTCTCAGGGTTTAGGCTCCTTCCTTTCTGAAACAAATCCAGATATCCAATCATGTGTTTCAACGAGCACAGGCTCGAGTGTGCCCGGTTGCCGGTCATCATCCTGTTCTCTTCCGCAAATTCTTAATCGGACGACGCAGGGCATTCGTGCCCGTTGCGACGAGATGTTTCTGCGCCGCCGCGCGAATTGTGGTGCGGCGCGTGTTCGCGGATAGTTTGAGAGGCAGGGCATGGAAGCAACGCAGGTTGTGATTATCGGCGGAGGCGCGACGGGGGCCGGCATTCTTTGGGACCTGAGTTTGCGCGGCATCTCCGCCGTCCTGTTCGAGCAGGGCGACATCGCCAACGGAGCTACCGGGCGTTGCCACGGCCTGTTGCACTCCGGCGGCCGCTACGCGGTTAAAGACCCATTCACAGCGCGTGAATGTGTCGCTGAGAACCGGATCATCAAAACTATTGCACCACACTGCGTAGATGATACCGGTGGGCTTTTTGTCCAGTGCGCCCAGGATGATCCAGCCTTCTTCGAGCAGTGGTGGCGCGCGGCCCAGGAGGCTGGGATTCGCAGCCAGCGCCTGAGCGCAGAAGAAGCTCGCGATCTGGAGCCGAACCTGGCGGCGGACATTCTTGGCGCATACACATCTCCAGATGCGCACGTCGATGTATTCCAACTGGTGCTCGCAAATCTTGAGGCTGCGGTCGCGCGAGGCGGGCGATTTCATACTTACAGCGAAATAACATCCATTCTCACTGTGGACCAGCGTGTGCGCGGAGTTCGCTATCGCAACACGCGCAGCGGCGAAGAAGACGAAATCTTTTGCGAGGTGGTGATCAACGCCGCGGGCGGCTGGGCGCAGGGCATTGCAGAGATGGCTGGCGTTGACGTGCCTGTACTCTGCGACAAGGGAACGTTGCTGGTGCTCAATCACCGGCTGAATCACCGCGTCATCAACCGCTGCCGCAAGTCCAGCGATGCCGACATTCTGGTGCCCGCGGGCCCCGTATGCATTTTGGGAACATCCTCGATTCGCGTGCCCAGCCCGGAGGGACTGGCGGCCTCTCCCGAGGAAGTTGATTCTCTGCTGCGGCTGGGCAATGAACTGATTCCGGGGCTTGCGGACGCGCGCATTCTGCGCGTCTTCTGTGGCGTTAGGCCGTTGTATGCGCCGGTGTCGGCAGAGGCTGCGAAAGGGCGCGAGATCAGCCGCGGCTTCGCGCTGCTTGATCACGAGACGCGGGACGGA
>Ga0255354_1000448_pt1 | contig 25924 bp, 16 predicted proteins | sample HBST50metaG_FD_189942 | JGI IMG/M metagenome (GOLD analysis project Ga0255354, IMG submission 189942) | Peat soil microbial communities from Stordalen Mire, Sweden - H.B.S.T50 | ecosystem: Environmental > Terrestrial > Soil > Wetlands > Peat | place: Sweden: Norrbotten County, Stordalen Mire...
GGCCGGTTAATTAGGATGGTTGCTGGCTTTGCCCAGGAGTTAAACGTGCCCTTTGAATTCTCAGTTCCTTCCTCTCGGCGCAATTTTTTGAAGCAATCGAGTCTCGCCGGGCTGGCTGCGGCGCTGCCTGCGGCAACGCTGTTTGGCGCGGCGCATCCGGCTTTCGCGGCTGCGCTGAAATCGGCAGGGGAGTCTTCCGCCGTCAAGAATCGCGCACCGCTGGCCGGCAGCGCGTTTTACTTTTTGCCGCTGGGTTCCATTCGTCCAACGGGCTGGCTGCGAAGGCAACTTGAGACCCAAGCCAACGGGCTGAGCGGCCATCTGGATGAGACCTGGGAGGACGTCGGCCCCAACAGCGGCTGGCTGGGGGGAACGGGGGAATCGTGGGAGCGAGGACCCTATTATCTGGACGGTCTGCTTCCGCTGGCTTGGCTGCTGGATGATGCGCGGCTGAAGGCCAAGGCGCAAAAGTACATCGAGTGGACGCTGACGCATCTCGGAGCGAACGGCATGATCGGCCCATCGACCAACGATGACTGGTGGCCGCGCATGGTGATGCTGAAGGTCCTGACCCAATACCAGGAGCTGAGCGGCGATGCGCGCGTGATTCCGGCGATGGAGAAGTACTTCAAGTTTCAGCTCGCCGAGCTGCCGCAGAGGCCGCTGCGGGATTGGGGCAAATTCCGCTGGCAGGATGAAGTGCTGAGCGTGATCTGGCTCTATAACCGCACCGGCTCGGCCTGGCTGCTGGACCTGGCGCGCTTGTTGCACAAGCAGGGCTACGACTGGACGGCGCAGTACGCCGATTTCAAATATACGCAGAAGGTGACGCCGGAGTTTCTCAAGCTGGAGGAGGGCAACGGGCTGAAGGACCCGGCCCTGGCCACGCACGGCGTGAACAACGGACAGGCGATCAAGACGGGGCCGGTGTGGTCTCTGGTTTCAGGCAGCGCGGCCGACCGCTCGGCAGTGTTGCAGATGATGGGAGAACTGGACAAATACCACGGGCTGCCCAACGGTATGTTTTCCTGCGACGAGCATCTGGCTGGACCCGATCCCTCGCAGGGTTCGGAGCTGTGCACGGTTGTCGAATACATGTTTTCGCTGGAACATTCGCTGGCGATTCTGGGCGATGCGGCGCTGGGCGACCGGCTGGAGCGGCTGGCCTATAACGCTCTGCCCGGCACGCTGACCGACGACATGTGGGCCCACCAGTACAACCAGGAAGCGAACCAGGTGGAGTGCAGCCTGCACCACAAGCCGTGGGTGAGCGACGGGCCGGAGTCGAATCTCTTTGGCCTGGAGCCAAATTTCGGATGCTGCACGGCGAATTTTCACCAGGGCTGGCCGAAGCTGGCGAACAGCCTCTTTATGCTCTCGGGCGCGCAGGAGTCGGCGGCACAGGACGGGCTGGTGGCAGCGGTCTATGCGCCGTGCGAAGTGCATACGGTGCTGCGGGGCACAGCCGTTCATCTGGTGGAGGAGACCGGCTATCCCTTCCACGGCACGGTCAGAATCACGGTGAACCCAGCCGCGCCGCTCGCTTTTCCGCTCGCGCTGCGGATTCCGGGCTGGGCGGCGGAGACGACGATTACGGTGAATGGCAAAGCAGAGCCCAAGCCTGCCGCTGGCGGGTTTGCCCACATCGAACGCATCTGGATGGCAGGCGACCGCGTGGAGATTGTGTTCCCGATGAAGCTGCGCGTTTCCCGGTGGTTCCACGACTCGGTCGCGGTGGAACGCGGGCCGCTGGTCTTCTCCTATGGAATGGGCGAGAGCTGGGTAAAGTTGCGCGACCGCGGCATGACTGCCGATTGGCAGGTCTTTCCCACCAGCGGCTGGAACTATGCGCTGGAAGTCGATGCGAATGCGCCGGAGAAGAGCATTGTGGTGACGGAGACCGCGGTGGGCGATGGACCCTTCACGCGCGGCCATGCGCCGGTGCGGCTCAGCGTGAAGGCGCGCAAGCTCAACGACTGGCGTGCGGAAGACGGAGTGGCCAACCCGCTGCCACAAAGCCCGGTTGCGAGCGATCAGCCGGAGGAGACAATTTCGCTGATTCCGTATGCGGCCGCCAAGCTGCGGATTACGGCATTTCCGCAATGCAAGAGCTGATGGCTATTGGGTAAGTCCCGGATTGGGGGCAATCTTGCCGGAGCCCGCCTGGCGGACCGAATAAACTCTCACTGGGACGACCCGCCCTCGTGTTATGCTGCCCGCAATATGGAAGCCAAGGCATTGACTCCGATATTGAATGTGTCCGACATCGCGGGCACGTTTGCGTGGTTTGAAAAGTGGGGATGGAAGAAGTTGTGGGACTGGGGAACTCCTCCCACGTTCGGCGCCGTCGGATCGGGCAAGGAGGCGTGCATCTTTCTTTGCCTGGGCGGGCAGGGAGGCCGGGGACGAGGCGCAAATACCACCACGTTTCAGCAGGACGGAGACGAAGAGGGCGACAAGGGAGTGTGGATGTCGGTCTGGGTGGAGGACGTGGACGAGATGCACAAGCAGTGCGTCGCCGCCGGGTTGGAAGTCACATTTCCGCCTACCGATATGCCTTGGAACGTGCGCGAGATGCATCTTCGCCATCCCGATGGGCATGTGTTTCGCATCAGCAAAGGGCTTGGGCACGAGAAGTAGCTCGGATGCCGTTGCTGAGAACGGGGGTTCGCGCTCAGAGGTTCCCCAAGCACAGGATTTTGGGCAAGAACCCCCGCAGGTGAGTATTCCCCTGCAAAGGCCGTGGGGCTTCCCGCGTTGCACATTGGTTGGGTAATAACTGACGAGTTGGCGGTTATCCGCTCGCAATCGCGCTCTGTTGATTGCAGGCGCTCACTTGTCGGGTGGCCTATTCTCAGTCCATCTTTCGCGTCGGAGTCTATAACGACCTTTTACATAGCGATAAGAACGAGTGACCCTCTCGCTTGCAGAACTCCAAGTGCAGCGGACGTCCCTATAGCCACCAGATTTGGAATCCAAGAGTTCCAGGGAGTTTCCACCGCACCAGAGGATGACCTTCGGCTGCTTAAGCGGAGAACGGACAATCCAAAACCAGTCGTTGTCAGCACCGCTCATCCAACCAACACCTCGAACCACGAGAGCCGCGTCTTCAGAAGCGCCGAGGTGCACTTCAACCGCACGGAAAAGATCGGCTAGAACCGGCTCTCCCTTGGCGCTCGCAAATTCTAAGCCCTGCTTCCTGCATCGGTCTTTACCAACGCCCCAAGGACTTTCGAAGGAATTGGTACTGACGGTTCAAATGATTCTTCGTCTGCGATGAACGTGGTAGGTTCCGAACTCGGATTGTGGCGGCACTGTTGCGCAGACGCGGTCGTCGTGGTGATAGTCGTCGAGAAGGTCAATAGCAATACGGCAATACACGCATACTTCATGGTTCTCTGATCATCTCGCAGGTCATTCATCTGCGCCACTACGACCATCACACTCTCAACAAAATGCGAGCTTCGGGCAGTTAGTCGCCAACTCGGAAGTATCGTCACTCTGAAACCCTCAAAACAACCGCAGATCCCTCACTGCGTTCGGGATGACAGCGCTTCGGGTAGAGGAGGATGGTGCCGGAAGGGTGTTGGGGTCGAATTATCGCCAACTCGGAAGTAACGCCGCTTGAAACACTCAGAGGCAGCCGCAGAGCCTTCGCTTGCGGCTCGGGATGACGGCGCTGTGGGTAGAGGAGGACGGTGCTGGACGGGCATTGTGGGTGGTTCGTCTGCAAACCGGAAAATACCTTGTCGTCGTTCTCCCCCAGGAACGCTGAATTTCTCTCCAGCCCAAGGATTGATCGTTTCATCGCGAACTGGTCATATTAGACTGGAGGCGCGCACCTTTACCTCTGCAAATGCGGGTTTCTGCCTGAGACGATATGATTTCTTGGCGTCAGATTGCCCTGCATGGCTGCGGCCTGCAGAGAGCACGCGCAAAGGGAGCCTTCCACGATGACCTCGAACGCCGGCGGTTTCGCCTCCACGCACACCTCTGCCGATCCGCGGACCAAGCGCGGCTATAACATGTTTCTTCTTGTGGTCGCCGGTCTGGGCGGCTTGCTCTACGGGATGGACATCGGCATTGTGGGCGGCGCGCTGCCTTACCTGGCAGCCACCTCGCAACTGACCACCGCGGAGCTTTCCGTGATCGTCGCGGCCATGATGCTGGGCGGCGTCTTCTCCACGCTCTTTGCCGGCATGTTGGCCGACTGGATGGGCCGCAAGCCGCTGATGAACCTGTGCGGCGCAACCTTTGTGGTGGCCATTCCGATGATCGCCCTCTCGCACGGCTATACGTCGCTATTCTTCGGGCGACTGCTCGAAGGCATCAGCGCGGGCTTGATCGGCGTGGTCATTCCGCTCTACCTGGCCGAGTGCCTGTCGGCTTCGGAACGCGGCAAGGGAACGGCTGTCTTCCAGTGGATCCCGGTTTGCTCCATGGTCTTTGCCGCGCTGGCCGGTATTTACTTCAGCTATCACGTGATGGCAGTGGCCCAAACCGGCGACGCCGCGGCCCTGTTTGCTTACAAGGATCATGCGTGGCGGAATCTTTTCTGGGTGGCGCTGCCTCCCGGCATTTTGTTTCTGCTGGGCAGCCTGATGGTCTCCGAGTCGCCGCGCTGGCTCTACAAACGCGGCAAGAAGGAGCAGGCCTTTGCGGCCCTGCTGCGCTCGCGCACGGAGCAGCAGGCCAAAACCGAATTGCAGGAGATGGAAGAGTCGGCGCGCAAGGCTTCCACCGTTTCCTCGACCGGCAAGCAGGTAAAGGAATCGCTCTTGCGCCGCAAATACGTGGTGCCTTTTGTGCTGGCCTGCCTGGTGCTCACCTGCACCCAGACCACCGGCATCAACTCCATCATTGCGTACAACACCAGCATCCTGCTGCAGAGCGGGCTCTCCGATCTCTACGCGCATTGGGCCTATGTGATCTTCATGTCCATGAACTTCCTGCTGACCATGGTCGGCATGTTCCTGGTGGATCGTCGCGGGCGGAAGTTCCTGCTCACCGTGGGCACCAGCGGCATTATCCTCTCGCTGATCGGCGTGGGCGTTTTGTTCCATCGCACGGAGACGGTGAGCCTGGACGCGGTGGCCCAGGTGCAGAGCCTGGTGACGCCGAACCAGGACCTGACGCTGCGCTTTGACCGCGATCAGGCCGCGCAACTGCTGGCCGCGCAGGGCGACGCCGGCAAGCAGATTGGGGCGGAACGCGCTTCGATGGCCATCATCTACTCCTATGGCGACTACACCGCCGCCACCAGCTTTGTGCGCTCCGACGTCCCCACCGACCGGCCCAACATCGAAATCACCCGCGCGAGTTGCGTGCCGGCGAACAAGGTGGTGGCTTTCTTCAAGAACCCCATTGGCAACCTGGACGCCGCACAGACCGCTCCGCTGATGATCGAGAAAGCGCTGATTGGGCAGGTTCCAAACGAACATCATGGCTGGCTGGTGGCCATCGGCTTGTTCCTCTTCATGGGCTTCTACGCGGTGGGGCCGGGCGTCTGCGTCTGGCTGGCGCTGACCGAGCTGATGCCCACACGCATCCGGTCGAACGGCATGAGCATCGCTCTGGTGCTGAACCAATTGACCTCGACGGTGCTGGCCGGCATCTTCCTGCCCTATGTCAGCAAGCACGGCTACGCGTCGATCTTCTTCCTCTTTGCCGCCTTCACGGTGGTCTACTTCATCGTCGCGGTCTTCTTCCTGCCGGAGACCAAGGGCAAGACGCTCGAAGAGATCGAAGCCCATTTCGAGGGCAAAGCAACCAGTTAACGGCCAATCGCTCAACCAGACGCTCTCCGGCGCACTGCCAGCGTCTGGAAGGCAGAGGCTACGCATTGCCGGTCCTGCAACTGGGATACACTAGGCACTGGCAGGAGGACCGGGCGGTCGCTGCCGGAGGCTCGGGCGCAAGCCTGGGACCACCGGGGGAGGAAAGTCCGAACTCCGCAGGGCAGTGTGCCGGATAACGTCCGGGACGCGGACTTCAAAATCCGTGGACGGCCAGTGCCACAGAAAAGATACCGCCCCGGCTACCCCTCTTTCGGGAGGGCATCCCTGAAGCAGCTTGCTGCCTCAGCGCCAGGGTAAGGGTGAAAAGGTGCGGTAAGAGCGCACCGCCCGGTCTGTAAAGGCCGGGGCAGGGTAAACCCCACACGGAGCAAGACCAAATAGGGAGGGAAGCGGCGGCCAAGAGCCAGGCAGCCGTTGCGTGCCGGCCCGGCGCGCCCAGGCGGCTCAAGCAATTGCCGAAACCTCCGGGTAGGTCGCTGATGAGCGTCCGCGGCGACGCGGCGCCTAGAGGAATGACCGCACACGACAGAATTCGGCTTACAGGTCCTTTTGCCGAATTGATTCGGACCACCACGACAGCCCCGGCTGGGAGAGTCTTCCTGCCGGGGCTGACCAATTTGGGGCGAGAGGGCGAATCAGCAAGCCGGCTCCCTCGCGATACGATGAAAAGATGCTGCGAGTAAAACTGCTTGAAAAAGATGCCCGGCCGCCGGTAGTGGCGCATCCGGGGGAAGACCTGGGCTACGACCTTTTTGCTCTCGAGGGCGTCGCGCTCTCGCCCAGAGCCACCGTCAAAGTACGCACGGGCATTGCCGTCGAAGCGCGGGACCCGCGGAGTGGAGCGCCCCTGGGCCTTCTGGTCCGCGACCGCTCGTCGATGGCGTCCAAAGGCCTTGCCACCACGGGCGGAGTCATCGACGCCGGCTACCGGGGCGAAATCCTGGTGCTGATGACCAACCTGGGCGATCAGGCCGTCGAGCTCAGGGCTGGCGAAAAGATCGCCCAGATGATCCCCGTTCCGGTGTTGACCGGCGCCGTGGTTGTGGTGGAAAGCCTGGAAGACTCAGCCCGCGCCGGGAAGGGTTTTGGCAGCTCCGGACGGTGAGGGGAGTCTCACTTCAAAATCAGGCCGACTGACCGTCCTCAACGCGCAGCAGGCTGCGCCGTTTGGGCGCTCTGGCGGGCGGATTTCTTTTGAGCTGCCTGTTTCTTCCGTGGCGGCGCGAGGCGGGCAAGCCGCTGGTTGATTGCCGCGAGATCGAAGGCCTCGGCGTCGAATTCGTGGCCAATCCACTCGGACATTTCCTTATGTTCGGGATGCTTGGGGTCTTTCAATATTTCGAGCAGGTTGTCGTAACCCCACACGCCTCCACAATCCTCTTCCGGGCAGGCCCGCGCTCCGCCCAGGCAAAGGGCAAGGCAGGGGTCTTCCAACTCAACCACTTTTTCGAGCAGAATTTGGTGGTCCCAACTGTCCCCGAAATCGTATTGGTAACGGATATGCGAGCGTGGACCCGCGAGCACGGATTGGAGGGTTGTCTTCTTCGAGCTTTCCGCTTCTTCCAGTTCAAAGTCAGGATCGGCAAAGTAGCCGAGTGGGGTCTCGAACTGATACAGATGCGAGTTATCCCAACCCATCACGATTTGTAGAACGTCGTGAAGTCTGTCCAGCTTGATCTCCGGCGCGACGAGGATCCTGCGCCAGATCGGCGGCTTGGTGTTCTTGAGCGTTATTTTCAGTTGAAAGAATTCCATGGCATATTTCTCCGGGCAGAAAATTCTTTTTCACCGTCGCCCATTATCTCAGGTGGAAGAGTCGAATTCTAGATTCCCGACCGAAGTTTTTATCCGGAAGAGCCAGCGGCGCGGCGAGCGTTGGAAAGCTCACCGCATCGCACGCTCAGGGCTTGGCCGGATTCGACTGGCTTGTGCCTGCCGGCGCTGCCTCTGAGGCGCCCAGCCGCGTGATGTGCACGCTGGCCTGCGTCTCCGGCACCGTTCCGTCGTTCACCTGCACCTCTGTTGGTTTGCCCTGAATCAGAAGCCGCTGCACGGCCTTGCCGTGGGCCGGAACGCGGACCCTCTGCGTCACGGTAGCCGAGTCTGAGCGCACCGTCACCGGCACTTCGCTCTGCGCGTACCCTGCATTGGTCAGGTTCACGGCGACCAGCCAGTTCCCTGCCGTGTTGGGGCTGGGGAAGGCATCGTCGATGGTAATGTCGGGCAGTCCCTTGTCGGCATCGACCCAGTCGGCAAAAAACCACGAGAGATCGCGACGCACACCGGCCTGTTCCAGTAGAATCTCAAACGAACAGCGGCCGGTGTCTTTCCCCAGGTCCTGCGTGGGGTCGTAGGCCCGCAGCGCGGCGGAAAGCGTCTGGTCACCCGCCACGTCCCGCAGCATCCACAAAACATAGGTCGCCTTGGTGCGGTAATAGACCGGCGAGATGGCTTCAGCCAGCGGCTGTCCCGTGCTGTGGCCGGGGCTTTCCGGCTCGGAGAGGGCCAGTGCGGTGCGCCCAGTCTCCAGAGTGCCCAGCGCCTGGTCGCGGCCGCGCTGCTTTTCTACCCACAGCGTGCCCATAAAGTGCGCCACTCCCTCGCTGAGCCAGGCGCGCGGCGACTGCATCCACGCGTGTGTCAGAGCGTGGGCCAGAATCCCATCCAACTGCTCCGCGGGCGCTTCGTGCAGGCTGGTGGCCAGCATCGCGCCAGTCTCGAAGGGTGCGTCCTCCGGGTCGGGCAAATCAATCAGCGTGAGCTGCGCGCGCGGCCGCAGCCCCAGCCAGCTCTGCAGGAAGGGCGTCACCGTGGCTGCCGCCTGCGTCCAACCCTGCACCGCTACGTCATTCTCAGGGAGCGTCCATGCAGTCAGGTTGGTCCCTGGGTGCGGCGTGCGGATCGCCACCATCAGGCTCGGCGTCTCGTAGCCCAGGGTGGCGCCGTCCATCAGGGCCGTGGCCACACCGGCCACTTCCTGGCTCTGATCGAGAGTCCCCGATTCCGTGGTGGTCAAAGGCACGGAGTGCCCGTTGATCAGCGCCACGGTCGGCGCCTGCCCATGCGGAAACTCGACCGTCAGCCGCAGCCGGAAATGCGCACCGGCAATGCGCAGTTTGTGGTCGCCAATCTCGTCGAAAAGCCGCGCTCCGTCGCCTAGAATTACGGGCACGCTGGCCACCGGGTACCAGACCACATTGCCGAAGCCACGCAGGCCGGTAAACGGCACACCAATCTGGTCCCAGTCCGAGTGCAGCGCCACGTCCTGCGGCGTTCCAATCACCAGCAGCCGCTGCGCCGAGGGCGCAATCGCGCCGGAATAGGTCACGTCGAGCTGCAAGCTCTGTCCCGGCGCAAGGGGCTGGATGAGGGGCACCGCAGCCTCGTGCAATTGCCCCGTATGGTCGGCGTCGGAGTTCAGCGTCGCCACCTGGAAGGACACGTCTTTTGCGTTCAAGCGAATCCGCTCCCAGCTCAGCGACGAGGAAATTTGCAGCGGAATCCGCGCCAGAGGAGATTTGCCGTCGTTGCGCACCGTGACCAGCGCGCGCACGGCGATCTGCTGGGCAGCCGAGCGCAGCCGCACGTCCATGTCGAAGCCCGTGAAGGTGACCGCGAGCCGCTCGGCATCCAAGGCGGAGGGTTCTGCCGCCATCTGGAGCGCGGGCGGGTTCGCGGCCTGCGCGGCATGGGTCGAGACTTGCCCGTTTTCGTCGATGGAGCGTGAAAAGATGACCTGCCCCTTGGGCGGCTGCGCCGGCTCGGCGGGAGCGGATTGAGCGGCGCTGGAAACTGAAGCCAGACCGGCGGCTGCCACGGCAATTGCTATGGTCCGGGCAAAAAAGAGATTCATGAGCCCAAGCCTTTCTGTTTTTTAGGTTTGGCTCCTGCATTGGGGCCAACTTTGCCTTCTGCGGCTCCTGGTTGGACGCCGCGCGCGGCATTGCGGCGCTGCCGGAAGGCCTCATACAGCACTACCGCTCCGGCCGTTGAAACATTCAGCGAACTCACGCCGCCGGCCATGGGAATGCGCAGCAGGTGGTCGCAGGTGCGGCGGGTCAACTCGTGTAGCCCCTCGCCCTCACGGCCCAGCACCAGAACGCAATTACCGGTCAGGTCGGACTGGTCGTAGTCGCAGGTGCCGCGCTCGTCCAAGCCGATCACCCATATGTTCTGCTTCTTCAGCTCCTCCAGGGACCGCACCAGGTTCACCACGCGCGCAATGCGCAAATGCTCCGACGCTCCGGCGCTGGCCTTCACGGCCACCGGGCTCAGCGGAGCCGCACGACGCTCGGTGAGCACCACTCCGTCCACCCCGGCGCCGTCGGCCACCCGCAGCAGCGCGCCCAGGTTTTGCGGGTCTTCGACGCCATCCAGGGCCAGCAGCAGGCGGGCCGCGCCGGCGTTGTGCGGGTCCGCCGTGTAGAGGTCCTCGATGGACAAGGATTCCTGCCCCTTGACCAGCGCCACCACGCCCTGGTGCGAGGGAGTCTGCGCCATCAGCGTCAACTGCTCGCGGGTTTCCTGGCGGACGCGCACGCCGTTCTCGCGACAGAGCGCCACCACCCGCTCCAGCCGCTCGTCGTGGCGTTCGCGGGCCACCAAAACCTGGTCAAAGCGCCGTCGTCCGGCCTTGAGAGCCTCCTCGACCGGGTGCAATCCATAGAGAGTTTCCATAAGCTTTAGTGTAGAAGATCGCCGCTACTGCTCCGTCTTTTCCCCGTGCCCGGCGCAGCTCTCCGCATTCCTACCCACTCACCCAAAACTTAGTTGGGAAGGCGAGTAGGAATGCACGCTGGGTCCAATGGCATGAAAACCTAATTCCATCTGGTTGAATCTCTTACCCCCGGATGTTAGAGTCGTTTGCAAATGCGGCATATTCTGCTTATGACGTGTGCGCTCGCGTGCCCGATGTGGCTTCAGGCCCAGCAGACCGCCCAGCAGCAGGAATCCGAGAGCCGCTGGAAGCAGGATATTGCGGCGCTGGTTTCCGGAATGTCCGCGCGCGGCAGCTTAAAAGACCCTAAAAAAGGAGTCATTTCGCGCGAACAAAAAGACTTCCGAAAGCTCTACCCGCCTCAACGTTTCGAGGCAGATATTTCATCGCTTGAGACACACCTTGGAGCTTGGCCGGACGCGAAGATTGTCCTGGAACTTACTCGCATCATTGCCGCCGCTCATGTAGCTCACAATCTGGTGAAGATACCGGACGGAATGGGCTTCGAGCAGCGAATCCCCGTCTCTTTTACCTGGTTTCCTGACGGGTTGATCGTGTCCTCGGCCACGCCTGCTTACAAAGCTCTAATCGGCAGGCGCGTGACGGCGGTCGGTTCGATGACTCCCGAAGCACTGCAAAGCTCCGTGGAGACCTATGTTTCTTTCGAAAACGCTGGATGGGCGCGCGCGCGGGCAACGCGCTTCATGTCTTTCAAACCCATTTTGGATGAACTTGGCTTGGTTGGACCAGGAGAGCTTGTCGCAATCACGTTTGCGGCGCAGGGAACTGAATCCGTGGTCCAATTTCCATTCGTCGCGGATCCCAAGCCCATGCTCGATCTGTACGAAGGAATCGGTATCCCCGTTCCGTTGCGCGACACGCATGTGGACAGGAACTACTGGTACCAGTGGCTCGCGGAATCGGAGACAGCCTATCTACAGTACAGGGCCTGTACCCCCGATGCACGGATTTCCTTTCAGGAATTCACCCGGGCTACGCTCGCCGATTTGGAATCTCGTCCTTTGAAGCGCATCGTCATCGATCTTCGAAATAATCGCGGTGGCAATTCCGAATTAATCCGCCCTCTCCTGGATGGTCTCTCGGCTCATCCACAATGGAAGAATAAGTTATTCGTTCTCATCGGTCCCAACACGTTTTCTTCCGGCGTGTTAAATGCGATGGAATTGAAAGATCAGCTTGGCGCGACCCTCATTGGGGAGCCGACCGGAGGCAAGCCTGGATCTTACGGAGAGATCGAGCTTCTGAAGCTCCCGAATTCAGGACTTTCGGTGTACTACACCTCGAAGTTCTTTCGTGCTCCCAAAGGTATGAAAGCAGATGCAGTCCTGCCTGATATTCCTGTGAAGCTGACCTTCCACGATGTCAGGACGGGCCTAGATCCAACACTGGTGAAGGCAATCGCGGAAAACTAGATGTGGTGGTTGGCCTATCCTTCGCGTATTTCGCGAAGGGTGGGAGACCACAGCCCTCCTTCGGCCACAGCCAGGCGTTCCACCTCCGCTGACCCCGCGCCTTCTTTCTGGCGCGGACCGGCCGAAGGCAGTTGGCCGCAGCGCGGGCGCCTGGTCGGGTGGAGGCGGAGCTTTCTGGCCGAAAAGGAGAGCAGTGGGGGTGTCGGGATATATTGATCAATGGCCCGTTGGTGAAGTTAAAACCACCGGTGTACCGGTCATGAAAAACAGACACGAAGCAAGAGGAGAAACCATGCGGTTCCGATTTGTAGTCTCTGCCTTTTTCTTGTTGTGCATCAGCTCTCTACCCGCACTTGCCCAGCAAAGTTGGGGCAGGCCCCATGAGCCAGGAAGCGGTGCATGCTTCTATAGAGAGTCGGGTTTCAGGGGGGACTACTTCTGCCTGAAGGATGGCGAGCGCTGGCCCTCCATGCCCGTGGGATTCAACGACAGGATCAGTTCCATCCGCGTATTCGGTGGGGCTCGCCTGCGCATCTTCAATGACGCGAACTTCGGCGGCATCAGCGGCATGATCAATCACGACGTCTTCGACCTCCACAGCTTCAGACTTCCCGAATACCCTGACAAAAACTGGAACGACCGCATCTCTTCGATTGCCGTCTTCCGTGAACACGATGAGTGGGAACGGCATGATCGCGGTCAAGGGCAACAGCCCAATCCAGGGCAGCCTCCTTATCAGGGCCCGCCTCCCAATCAGGGACCTGCCCCCCGTCGTGACTTTCAGGGAGTTGGGGCATGCTTCTATTCGGATGCGGATTTCAGAGGAGAGCCCTTCTGTATGAAAGATGGCGAGCGTTCGCCAGTTTTGCCCCCGGGATTCAACGACAGGATCTCGTCCATTCGCGTCTTCGGCGGAGCCCGCGTCCGGGTCTTCAACGACGGCGACTTCGGCGGCATCAATGTTGTAATCGATCGGGACGTGAACAGTCTGCAAGGCATCCCTCTGGCTGACAACCCCTTCAAGAACTGGAATGACCGCATCTCGTCCATCATGGTCTTCCGCGGCCACGATGATTGGGATCGGGATCACCACCAGGATGGCCCGCCGCGTTATTAGCTCCCGATCGGGAATCGGCGGGTAGCGCGCCCATCCCGCTGTTTTCCTCTCTATCCAAACCACAAACCTGGTTTCCCATCCTTCCGCGATGAAACCGCGGAAGGATGGGAAACCGCTGATTTTTCTGGCGTTTCCTGCGATTTGGTAGGTACGGGGTCGGGATCCATATCGAGCCCGCCGCAGTGGCGGAATACCGCCCGGACCGATTCCCGATGACCCTCGGGAATTCAACGTTGCTCTACTGTCCCAGATACACCCGATACTGCTGTTCGAGAATGCCGGCGGAGCGGGCCAGAACGAGCTTGGAGAGGTTGTACTGGTAAAGGCTCTCCACCAGGTTGCTTTGGGCGGCGGCAAGAGTGGCCTGCGCGGTAACCAGGGGCAGATTATCGTCGACGCCGGCGCTGACGCGGTCGGTTTCGTCGGCCAGAGCGCGAGTGGCCAGGTCGACATTGGATCGGGCGACCGTGACGAGCTTGGATGAGGCGTCCACGTCGAGCAGAGCCGAGCGCACCTGCTGGTCGATCTGTCCGCGCAGGCTCTCGAGTTGCGCATTCACCGCGTCCAGATTGGCCTGCGCGGCCTCGACGTCGCCGTGCAGTTTGGCTTCGCGGAAGAGCGGGACACTCAGGTTGCCCTGGGCGACAAAGTTGCCATGGGAGCCGGAACCGCCGACCTGGCTGATGGCGTAATAGCCGCCAAAGCTGAGGCTGGGAAGCCGCTGGCTGCGATAGGCGGAGTGGATGTTCTTGAACTCGATTGCCTGATTTTGCAGGTTCTGATAATCCTGGCGGTTCTTGTAGGCGACGGCGCGGACCTCCTCGGGAGTCTGCGTGGCCAGGTCGCTATAGGGCGCCGGATCGGTGAGGGAGATCTTCTGGCCGGGGTCGAGGCCAATTTCCCGCTTGAGCAGGATCAGGTCCTTTTCGACGGTGTTCTGCGCAGTGATGAGGGCCTGCTGCTGAGTCTGAAGCTGAACCCGCGCGCGCAACTCATCCAGATTCGCGACCACGCCGGCCTGGTGCGCGGCGTGCGTCTGGTCCAGCGTCAACTGGTCGGAAGCCAACTGGGCCTGCGCATTGTCTACCTCGCTGGAGGCGGCAATGGCGTGAAGGTAGGCTGAGGCGACCTGCTGCACCACCTCACCGCGCGCCGACATTTTGGCGAAGTAGGCGGCCTTTGTGGCTGCCTGGGCGGCCTTCCAGCCGGCAATGACCGGGCCGGAGAAGAGCATCTGGCTGAACTGAATCTCGCCCTGGGTCAGATCGTCGCGGGTAATGTAGGAGATTCCAGCGGGCACCACGCCACCGGGAAAGAGGGAGGCAAACATCTTGATGACGCCCGGACCAAAGCCCAGTGCGGCCAGGTTGTGCTGGTAGATGCCGTTCGAGCCATTGAGGGTGATGGTGGGCAGAAAGTTCTGCAAAGCCTGGTTCTTTTGCCCTTGCAGCGACTTTTCGCTGTTTTCCGACTCTTTCAGACCCAGGTTGTTCTTCAGGCCCAGGTCAATGGCCTGGTCCAGGGAGAGCTTCAGCGTCTCCTCGTTGGCCGGGCGCAGGGTCACGCTGCCGTAAAACGGGTTGGTCGCCGAGGTAGGGTTGGGCGCCTGCGCAGGCAGAAGCGCCCCGGTGGCCGTCAGGGTCAGGGCAGTAAAAAATGCCGGCAATCCCATCCGGCGCAATTCAAAATGTCGTTCTCGACTCACTCGCACTATTCTCTCAGATGAGCGAGATGGCCGGAAGATTCCGGCTATGAACGGAAAATTGCCGCAGGCGGACAGGCAATCGTCCCCTGGAGCGGCGGCACTGGATCAAATCTGCACTGAAGGAGCGGAGTTTATGCAATTTGAGAATGTTGGCCGGCGATCTTTTTTGAAGACCATGGGAGCGGCGGGAATGATGTCGGCGTTGCCGGAGGCGGCGTTTGCGCTGCACCCCGGCGGCAGCACAATTGCGCATGAGGTGGCTGCGGCGGGATTGGACGCGGAGGCGCAGCCCAAACACTCCATCAAGTTTGCCGTAATCGGCCTTGACCACGGCCACATTCTGGGCATCACGGAGGCGGTGATACGCGGCGGCGGGGAGCTGGTGGCGTTCTATTCCACGCTGCCCAGGGAAACTGCGGCCTTCCAGAAGGCTCATCCCACGGCTCGTCTCGCCAAGAGCGAAGAGGAGATTCTGAACGATCCCTCGATTCAACTGGTGGCCAGCGCGGCGATTCCCTGTCTGCGCGCGCCGCTGGGGATTCGCGCGATGAAGCATGGGAAGGATTTCCTGAGCGACAAGCCGGCCATGACCACGCTGGAACAACTGGCCGAGGTGCGCAAGGTGACGGCGGAAACCGGCCGGCTTTACGGCATCATGTACTCAGAACGCCTGGAGGTACCGGCGGCTGTGCAGGCTGGCTACCTGGTCAAGCAGGGCGCCATCGGCAAGGTGGTGCAGACCATCAACATCGCCCCCCACCAGCTGAACGCTCCCAGCCGCCCAGCCTGGCACTGGGACACGCGCAACGGCGGCATCCTGTGCGACATCGGCTCGCACCAGGCCGACCAGTTCGTCTACTTCACCGGATCGACGACCGCCGAGGTGACGGCCTCGCAGATCGCCAATGTGAATCATCCGGAGCACAAGGAGTTTCAGGACTTCGGCGACATGATGCTCCACGGCAACGGTGGCGCGGGCTATGTGCGCGTGGACTGGTTCACGCCCGGCGGGCTAGGCACCTGGGGCGACGGACGGCTCTTCATCCTGGGAACCGAGGGCTATATCGAGCTGCGCAAGTACGTTGACGTGGCGGGCAGGCCGGGCGGCAACCACCTGTTCATTGTGGACGGCAAGCAGGCGCGGTACATCGATTGCAGCAAGGTGGCGCTGCCGTTCGGACCGCAGTTTGTGGGCGACATTGTGAACCGCACGCACACGGCGCAAAACCAGGAGGCGGCATTCCTGACCATGGAACTGGTGCTGAAGGCGCAAAAAGGCGCCAAGGTACTCACCTTTACCGCATAACGTCAGCGAACCAGGTCTTCACAGCCGAAAAGAAGACGCCCCGGATTCGAAGTTCGAGGCGTCTGCTTTCGTTCGTTGATGGCTTATCAAAACACGACTTTCACCACGGGCTTTTCGCGGTTGAAAGCTGCCTTTTACCACACCCGGCAAGGCCTCGGACTTACCATCGCCGCCGTCTTCTTGCAACTGAAGCTCTTGGCAAACTCCGGCAAATCCTGGAGCACGGTATTGGTCCGGTACTCGTCCGGCGCGTGCGGATCGGTCTGGGCCTGCGTTCTGAGCCGCTCGGGGCGCGTCTGCGTGCACCACTGCTGCGCATAGGCGATCCAGAAGCGCTGCTCCGGTGTGTAGCCGTCGGCCTTCGCCGTCAGGTCCACGTGCGCGGCCTGCGCCTTGTCCTCCCATGCCAGCCACGCCAGCCACAAGCCGCCCAGGTCGGCCAGGTTCTCGCCCAGCGTGAGTTTCCCGTTCAGGTGAACGCCCGGAACCGCTTCGATGGCGTCGTATTGTTTCACCATGCAATCGGCGCGGTCGGTAAACTTCTGCTCGTCGTCCTTGGTCCACCAGTTCTTCAGGTTGCCGTCCTTGTCGTACTGGCGGCCCTCGTCGTCGAATCCGTGCGTCAGCTCGTGGCCCACGGTCGAACCCATGTCGCCGTAGTTGGCCGCGTCGTCTTCCTTGTCCGAGAAGAATGGCGGCTGAAAGTAGCCGGCCGGGAAGTTCACGTTGTTCATCTGCGGATCGTAGTAGGCGTTCACCGTGGGCGGCGTCATTAGCCACTCGCCCTTGTCCACGGGCTTGCCGATCTTGGCCAGGTCCCGCGCCCGCTCGAACTCATGCGCGCGCATCTGGTTTCCCAGCGCATCGCCGCGCACGATTTGCAGCGTCGAGTAGTCGCGCCACTTGTCCGGATAGCCGACCTTGTTCATCACCGTGTGCAGCTTTTCCTTGGCCTTGACCTTGGTGTCGGCGCTCATCCAGTCGAGCGAATCGATGTCCTTCTCCATGGTCTGCTCGATGGCCAGCGTCATGTCGAGCGCTTGCTGCTTCTCGGCCGGAGGAAAGTAGCGCGCCACGTACACTTGCCCCAGCGCTTCGCCCAGTTCGCGGTCCACGCGGCTGGTGCAGCGCTTCCAGCGTTCCTGCTGCTTCTCGGCCCCGTTCAGCGTGTGCGCGTAGAAGTTCCAGGTTTCCTGCTCGAAGGCCTCCGGCATGCTGGTGGAGGAGTAGGCGTGAAGCAGGTGCCAGCGCAGATAGGTCTTTACTTGGTCGAGCGGCGTCGCGGCGGCCAACGTGTTGAATTCGGCAAAGAACTTGGGCTCCGTGTCGTTCATCTTGCCCGCGCCGGGCGCGTGCGCGGCGACGGCATATTCAGCCAGCGAAAAGTGCGTCAGGCCTTTCGAGAAGCTGGCCACGTCGGTGGGATGGTTAAGGTTCTGCGGGTCGCGTTGTTCGGTGATGGTGAGCGAAGCCTTGGCCAGATTGGTCTCCAGAGCGAGCACCGTCTCAGCATCTTTTTTGGCCTGTGCCTCGGGCTCGCCGGCCAGCGCGAACATCTTGCGCACGTGCTCCACATACTGCTGCCGCTGCTCGACAGATTTCGCGTCGGTCCGCGTGTAATAGTCGCGCTCCGGCAGCCCCAGGCCGCCCGCGTTATAGAAGCTGATCATCGAGTTGGAGTCGGCGAAATCCTGGTTCGCACCCATATCGAAGAAGACATTTACACCGATGGCGTGCAGGTGGGCCAGCAGAGCAGGCAGTTCCGCGTCCGTCAGCAGAGCGGCAATGCGGTCCAGCTCGGGCTTGAGCGGCGCAATCCCCAGCTTGTTCACCGTGGCCGTGTCCATGCAACTGGCGTACTCGTCGCCGATCTTTTGCTGGTTTGCCGAGCGCGAGGCCAAAGGCGCGGCGGACTCTTCCAGAATCTGCTTCAGATGCAGGCGATTCAGCTCGAAGAGCTCGGTGAAGCGGCCATAGGAAGTCTGATCGGCGGGCAGCGGATTGCGCTTGAACCAGCCGTTGCAGCTATAGCGATAAAAATTCTCGCAGGGATCGACAGCCGTGTCGACCAGCGCCGGATCGAAGACCTTCAACTCGGGCACGGCAGCGGGTGCGGCAGTCTGACAAAAGGCCGGAACGGCGGCCATTCCGGAGACCAGGATGGAGGCGAGGGCAATCGAACGGCGGCGGGGCAGGAAGCTCAAGCGAAACATGCCCAAAACTCTAGCAGAGTTGCACCTCAAAAGTCAGCCGGTCGGGCAGCCCATTACAATAGCGGAGACAAAAGCAATTCCCCAAAGGAGCAAACCAGTGGCGCAACGCACCTTCAGCATCGTCAAGCCCGACGCAGTCCGCAAGGGGTATACCGCGGCCATTCTGGCGGAGATCGAAAAGGCCGGTTTCCAATTGGTGGCCATCAAGAAGCAATCCATCTCCGTCGAGCAGGCGCGCGGCTTTTATCACGTACATGAGGGCAAGGCGTTTTTCAACGATCTTTGTGCCTTCATGTCCTCCGGCCCGCTTTTCCTGATGGTTCTGGAGAAGGACAACGCCATCGCCGATCTGCGCAAGCTGATGGGCGCTACCAATCCCGCCAACGCCGAGGAGGGAACGCTGCGCAAGAAGTTTGCCGGATCGATTCAGGAGAATGCTGTCCACGGTTCCGACGCCGAAGATACGGCTGCGTTTGAAATTGGCTACTGGTTCGCGGGGTACGAACTGATTTAACGATCCGGCGCGATTGGGGTGAAACAGAATAAGAGCAACTGCAGATCCTTCGACTCCGTTTGGCGCAAAAAACGCGCCAAACTCCGCTCCCAATGAACAAAGATGCCGAATGAAGAGTTTTATGAACAAAACCAGCAAGCTAGCTTTCGCTTCGCGGAAATCGCAAGTTAGCGAGTTGGCGGCAGTTCATCCCATCCATAACTCGTTGTGGCGTGTCGGGCTGCCCAGGATGACAGCTTTTGTTGTAACTCAGTTCTTGATTGGGGCCAGTCTGCGAGTTAGCTGGCTGGTTATCCAATCAATCCCCAAAAAGATCGTCGATCTTCTGGCGGAGGGCGGCCATCTCGCGGCGTAACTCGACCATCTCCGCTTCCAACTGTGCAAGGCGGTCGTCTGGGCTTGCATCCGTGCGGAGGACTGGCGGAGCCACTTGCCGGGGCACGAAGGTCGCTTGAGGAATGGCGGCGGGCGGAGGAGCAGGCAGGGGCGTGGGAACAGAAACGGGAAACAAAGTCGTCGCAGCTCCCGCTTTGCTCGAAAGCAGATGCGCGTAGCGCGACTCCTTAGTCCCCGGCTGGCGCGGCAGCACCGCCACCAGCGCCGGCTCGCGGACCATCAGCTTTTCCAGGCCGGCCAAAACATCGGCAATCTCTTCGAAGCGGTGCATCCGCTCGGTGCGCCCGCGCAACTCGCCGGGAGTCTGCGGCCCGCGCAACAGCAGCACGCAGACCAGCGCCGACTCCGCCCGGCTGAAGTTGAAGACCTCGCCCAGCCAGTGTTCGTACTTGGCGACGCGCCCATCGGCCGAGCGCGCGCGGCCAGCCAAATGAAGGTCTTCGAGGCCATGCAGCGCCTGCCGAACTGTCTCCTCGTCCAGGTCCATTACCGGCTCGCGGTTGGAGCGCTGGTTGCAGGCGTTGACCAGCGCATTCAGCGACATCGGATAGTAATCCGGCGTGGTCGCTTCCTTTTCCATCAGGGCGCCCAGCACGCGGGCTTCGGCGGTATTCAAAACGATCGGTTCGGTCGGAGGCATGCGTCCATTCTCCCATTTCCGCCGGCCGCACGGCTATCAAACTGCCTCTTCCGGCGGCGTCACTCGGGAGCGGGTCAACAGGTAGTAAACCAGCGGCGTCACCACCAGGCTGAGCACCATGGAAATCGTCAACCCGCCAATGACGGCAATGGCCAGTGGTTGCAACATTTGCGAGCCTGCGCCCAGCGCAAAGGCCAGGGGAAGCATCCCGCAGACGGCGGCAAGGGCGGTCATGACGATGGGCCGGAGACGGCGCTGGGCCGCGTGCAGCATGGCTTCCTTGGGCGAAGCGCCCTCCGCGCGGAATTTCTCGTCCGCATCGAGCAGCAGAATGCCGTTCTTAGCCACGATGCCGATGACCATGATCAGCCCCATGAACGAGGCCACGTTGAACGAGGTGTGCGTCACCAGCAAGGCCAGAATCACGCCGGAAATCGAGAGAACCGACGAAGTGAGAATCGCGATAGGGGCGGGAAAGTTACGGAATTCGGTAAGCAGCACACCGAAGACCAGCGCCAGGGCCAAGAGCAGCACGCGCAGAAGGTCGTGGAAGGACTTCTGCTGCTCCTCGTAGGTGCCACCGTACTCCACGCGCACCGAGGAGGGCAGATGGAGCTCCTCGACGGTGCGGCGCACCTTGGCCATGCCGCTGCCCAGGTCCGAGCCTTCAAGGCGGCCGGTCACCACGACCAGACGTTGCAGGTTTTCGCGGCGAATCTCGTTCTGCGGCGGCAACTGCTCAATGTCGGCCAGCGAGCCGAGCGAGGCAATGTGGCCGGCGCTGGAGTTGAAGACGGTGTTCTGGATGGCGTCGAGCGAGGCGCGATGTTCGTCGCCCAGCCGCACGCGAATCGTGTAGGGACGGCCGTTCGCAATCAGCGGATCGGCGGTGGTGACTCCGTCGAGAATCGCCGTGGTGTCCTCAGAGACTTCAGTGGGCGTGAAGCCCATGCGCGCGGCGACGACCGGATCGACTTTGAAGTTGGTGGCCGGCCCGCTGATGGTGTTCTCAATGCCGTCCTGCACATCGACCACGCCGGAAATCTTGCCGATGGCGTCGCCTACCCTGGGACCGAGCTGCGCGAGAAGATCCGGATCGTCGGCGAATATCTTGATCTGGATAGGCTCGGGCGCATTCGAGAGGTCGCCGATCATGTCCTGCAGGACCTGCGTAAACTCGATGTCCAGTTCCGGCTCGGTGGCCCTGATCTGTGCGCGCACACCTGCCATGACGTCATCGATGGCGCGGCTGCGTTTGGCCTTGAGCTTCACCGTGAAGTCGCCGGTGTTGGCTTCAGTGACAGAAGCCAGGCCCATCTGCAGGCCGGTGCGGCGCGAAGTGCTTTCGACTTCCGGCGTCTGGTGCAGAATGCGCTCCACATGCTCCAGAACCCGGTTGGTCTCGCTGAGGGAACTGCCGGCGGGCATGATGTAGTCGAGAATGAAACCGCCCTCATCCATCTCCGGCAATAGGTCGCTGCCGAGGGCCTGATAGCCGGCCCAGGTTCCAACCACCAGCAGCAGGCACGCTCCTCCGACCCACAGGGGCTTGGCCAGCGCGGAATCCAATGCCCGTTTGTGAAACTGAAGGACGCGGTTCATCGCGCTGCGCGGCCGGTGTTCTTTCTGCTCTCCTTCGCTTTGCCGTTCGCCCAACAGCATCAGGCTCAGACCCGGCGTCCAGGTCAGCGCCAGCACCAGCGAGGTGAGCAGCGCCGCCGTCATGGTGATGGCAAGCGCACGGAAGAAGCTGCCGGTGACGCCGCTTACGGAGACCAGCGGCAGAAAGACCACCACTGGAGTGATGGTGGAGAAGACCAGCGGCGTGGTGATTTCCTTGAGAGCCTTGCGCACTGCATCGGCGCGCGGCTCGCCTGCGTCACGGTGCAGGACGATGTTTTCCACCACCACGATGGCGTCGTCGATCACCAGTCCGATGGCCGCCGCCAGTCCTCCCAGCGTCATCAGGTTGAAGCTCTGCCCGATCATCCACAGCACAAGCACCGTGATGGCGACCGTCACCGGTATCACCAGTCCCGCAATCAGTGAAGAAGTCCAGTCGCGCAGGAAGAGAAAGAGAATGATGCAGGCCAGAATGAGCCCGATGAAGATGGCGTCGCGCACGCTGGAGATGCTGTCGCGCACAATCTGCGACTGATCGTAATAGGGTTCGAGGCGCACGCCCGCGGGCAGTTTGTGGCGGAGTTCCGCCACCTGTGTCGCCACTGCGTCGGCCACAGCCACCGTGTTGCTGGAGGGCTGGCGGGTGATGTTCACCAGCACCGCCTGCTTGCCGTTGGCGGTCACTGTGGTGTAGACCGGCATGGTTCCCGGCTCCACCGTGGCCACGTCGGCCACATGCACCGGCGCGCCGGCTGCGGTGGTCTTCACCACCAGTTGGCGCAGCTCAGCGGCGTCGTGAACCTGCGCTCCCACCAGGCCCAGTATTAGTTGGTGGTTGGCTTCATAGAGGCCCGGCGAGTCCACGATATTCGACGCCTGAATCGCATTGACCAGATCAAGAACCGTGACGCCGGAGGCCTGCAGCAGCGCCATGTTCGGGACCACGTGAAACTCCGGCACCTGGCCGCCCTGTACGGTGACAGTGCTTACGCCGTCCACGCGATTGAGCGGCGGTTTCAGGTCGTACGTGGCAATCTCCCATAACTGCGTCTGCGGCACCGTGTCCGACGTAAGGCTGTAGCCGAGAATCGGGAAGGTGGCAAAGGTCAGCCGATTGGTGGTGACCCGCGCGGTGGAGGGCAGCGTCTGCTCGACTTTGCTGAGCGCCGCATCCACCAACTGCAACGAGTGGAACATGTCCTGGTTCCAGTCGAAGAAGAGGCTGATCTCCGCCGAGCCGCGACTGGTGGTGGAGCGCACTGTCTTCAGCCCCGGCACCGAATTCACCGCGTCTTCAATGGGCTTGGTGATGGTGACCTGCATCTGCTCCACGGGCATCACGCCGTTGTCCACGCCAATCACGACGCGCGGAAAATTCGTCGCCGGAAAGACCGAAATCGGCACCTGAAAAGCGAAGTAGATGCCGGCAATGGTCAGAACCGCCGCAAAGAACAAGATGGTGCGTGTTGATCGCGAAAGCCAGAAGCGCTCGGGAGCGGTCGGCATCAGTCGGCTCCTCCGCCTTTGGCCGCTGCGGGCTTGGCGTCGCCCTGTGGCGCGGCGACCACTTTTACTTTGGCTCCGTCGTCCAGTCCGTAAGCTCCCCCGGTAACTACCATGTCAGTGGGCGCAAGGCCGCTGGTCACCTGCACATCTTCCGCGTCTGCCAGACCCAGCGTCACGGTCTTGCGGTGCGCCGCCCCATCCGCACCCACCACCATGACGGACTTGCCTCCGTCCTGCGCGGTCAGGAGCGACTTCAAGGGAATCTTCCATGCGTGCTCGTCGCTGCGTCCGGTGATGGAGACCTTCACCGGCGTTCCCACCTTCAATGCGCCGGTCTTGTTGTCGATCTTGAGCCACACTTCGACGGTGGTGCTTCCGGGGTCGAGTGCAGGACTGATCAGCGCGATCTTCGCTTCCACGGGATCGGCCAGGCCCGGCACTGTAACCGATGCCGCATCGCCCACCTTCAGCCTTTGCGCCACACTCTGCGCCAGATGCGTCTTAGCCAGCAGGCTCGACGTATCCATCACCGTCACCAGCGGCGCACCCGCGGCCGCCGTTTCTCCGGCGAATTGTGGACGGTCCGTGACCACGCCGCTGATGGGGCTGCGAATCTCGGAGTAACTCACCTGTGCCGCCGCGCCCTTGTACTTGCCTTCCGCAGAAGCCAACTGTCCCGCAGCAGACTTCATTGCCGCCGCACGGCTGACGCCGCGCACCGACTCCAGATGCTTGGCGGCCGCGTCATAAACCGCCTGCGCCTGCACCAGCGCGGCTTCCGCCGTATCCAGATCGCGCCCCGGAATCGCGCCCTCGGCAAAGAGCTGCTTGCGGCCCTTCACGATGCTCAGGTTCAGGTTGAGATTGGCCTTGGCCTGCGCCACATCCGACTCAGCCTTCAAGGTATCTTCCGGCACCTGGGCCTTGGTGGCTGTGGCATAGGCAGCTTCGGCCGCCATGTAGGTGCCCTTGTTGTCCTGCGCGGCCGCGGCCAGATCGGCGTTTTCAAGAACAGCCAGCAGTTGGCCTTCCTTGACCTTCGATCCGCGCTGCACCAGGAACTTGCGCACCGGTGCTGTGATCTTGGGAGTAATCGCCGCCTGAGCCAGCGGAGCCAGCACCGCGTCGGCAACGATATGTTCGGCAATGGCGCCCTGCGCCGGGTGCTCGGCCTGCACGGTCACTTGGGTCTCAGGGGGCGCATCTTTCTTGCAGCCTGCCAACAAGGCCAGGGGCAACGCCACGGCGGCCAGCAAGGCCCAGCGATTCTTCGAGTGCGTGTTCGACAAAATGGATTCCTTAAAAGCATTCGTTTTCGTATGTGTGATCGATGCTGTCTTCGTCATCGGCTTACATCGTCCCCGTCAGCGTCTGCAGATCTGCGCGCGCCGTCTGGTAGCGTGTGCGTCCGTCTTCGCGTGCATTTTCTGTAGTCACAAAGGCCGTTTGCGCGTCCACAACTTCCAGCACCGTGGCCTCGCCTTCGGCATAGCGCAGCTTGGTGAGGTGGAGGCTCTCCGCCGCCGTGGTCACGCTCAAATCCAGCGACGAAAGCTGATCGCGCGCCGCCTGGGCCTCGCTGTACGCCTCATCGAGTCGCGCAATCAGCCTTCTTTGCGTCGCCGTCAGCGCCACTTTCGCAACGTCGCGACGGATCTCGCTCTGCTTCACCTTGTGCGCGGTCGAAAGCCAGTCCCACACAGGGACATCCACCGTCACGCTCGCCGAGTAGCCCAGATTCCGCACGTGGTCAGGGCCGTTCACCGCAAACTGCGGTGCGTCGATGCCGTAGGTGACGTTGAGGCCAAGGTCGGGCAGATAAGCCGCCCGCGCGGCCAGCACCTCCGCGTTGCTCACGCTCACCGCTGCCAGAGCGCTCTTCAACTCAGGATTGTTTTTGCCTGCGGCTGCTTCCACCGCTGCGCGATCGGCCAGGGGCGCGGTGGTGTCATCCGCGGCAACCTTGTAGGACGTGCGGGGATCGGCAAAGAGCAGCACGCCCAGTTCCAGGCGCGCCTTCTCCGCCGTGACGCGCGCATCGGACAAATCGCGCTGCCGCTGCTGCTCCAGCAATTGAGCCTTCACCACGTCGGCGTGCGCGGCCTCGCGGGCTTGTTCGCGCTTGCCGGTCAGAGAGGTGAACTCTGCGGCCTCGGCGTGAGCCCGCTCAGCAATTGCCAGCTTGTTCTCTTCGGCTGCAACGCCGTAGTAAAGACCGGTAACCGCAGCCACAAGTCCACGCCGCGCCACCTCGAGTTCGGCAGCCGCCCGCGCCGCTCCGGCATCCGCGCGCCGCACGCCCGCTACTCCGGCCAGGCCAAGGGTCTCGTTGAAGACGACCTGGCTGGCATACTCGCGGACCGCATTGTTGGCGATGAACTTCGGCGCAGCCTGCGCGCTTACGCCCTGTCCAGCCTGGTTCTGCTGGCCGTTGGATTGCGTGTAGAGAGCCTGGTTGTGATAGACGGCGCTGGGCAGAAGGCTCGCCCGGGCAATGGAGCGGTCGAGCCGTGCGGAGCCGCTCTCGGCCTTCGCCGCGGCAAACGTAGGCTCATTGGCCTCTGCCCGCCGGATCGCCTCGTCCAATGTCACCACCGCCGGACTGTCGGTAGCCGCTGGGTTGCCCGCCGTCTGGCTGCACGCTGGAAGTTGAGAGCCCATCGCCGCCAGCAGGAGGAGCGAGACAAATGTTGCGCTTGCCGGAAGGTCGAAACTCCGCACCTTCTGGTCCTTGTTGATCTTTGACCGCATCTTCACAGGTCGAAGCATACGAGGGGGAACCTTAAATTGAACTGAGTGTTGGGCGTTTCCGGCCGCAGCCCCTTCCCGCATTCAGCTTCTTCCAGGGTTGGAAGAGAGTTCTCCGCACGCCAGCCGTTGAATCATGGGAGAATGGATGGGTAAACATCATGACCAACGACAGCCTTCCCGAATCCCTCCCCGCCCTCGAAAATAC
>Ga0255354_1000456_pt1 | contig 25785 bp, 25 predicted proteins | sample HBST50metaG_FD_189942 | JGI IMG/M metagenome (GOLD analysis project Ga0255354, IMG submission 189942) | Peat soil microbial communities from Stordalen Mire, Sweden - H.B.S.T50 | ecosystem: Environmental > Terrestrial > Soil > Wetlands > Peat | place: Sweden: Norrbotten County, Stordalen Mire...
GCCAATAACTTCCGCCGCAAATCATCCTCATAGGCTCGCGCCATAGCTCTCGCGTCGCCGGAGTTTCGCCATACACAGATTACACTATCGGTGAAAATGCTCTAAATGCAAGGCAAGCTTCAAAAAATGTGACGAGCAAGATTGGCATCCTCCGTTTGGCGAACCTCCTCGTGCCATATGGATCAGCTTGCGGCGGAAGCCCTGCCCGGCAGCAGTTGCCATGCCGCCTAAACGCTCGTTCAAAGCTCATCTTGCCGGGCGCGCACCCAGGGCGAATAGTGGTTCTTGGTAATGCACACGCTGGAATGGCCGAGAAGGATCGAGACTTGGTCGTTGGGAACGCCGGCCAGCAGCATCTCGACGGCAAAGGTATCGCGGAATATGTGGCAGTGGGCGCACTTGGGCGTGCCGTCGGGATTGCGCAGGTCGACGACCGCGAACAGGCGACTGTAGCTGCGCTGCCAGTTGGCGACGTAGGTCTTGGGCGGGCCGTTGCCGCTCCAGAAGAAATAGCGAAGATCGGGTTTGAGGCCGGGCGGGATCGCGCGCAGCAGATCGGCGACCTCGGGCTGCAGCGGCACGAAGACCGGAACGCCAGTCTTGGCCTGGTAGAGCATCCGTTTGTTGTCGACCAGCCGCGAGCACTCAAAGGTGCCGCGTCGCGGATGCGCAGGCCACTCCAGCGCATCCGCTCCGTCAAGGTTCGGATGGGGCGGATGCCGCGCTTCTCCGGCCCCCAGGAGCGCTCGGCAATCTGTGATTGTATGGAGGCGGCGGGAGTCGAGCTAGTTCATGCGCATTGTTTTCTGCAACTTACAGATTCTACGAAGTGAATAACGTGCCAAAAAGTCGATAATGCCGGAGCTATCGTACGCGTATCGTACACAGACAGTGGGCTAAAACGCATCCATGCAATGTGAATTCTCCATATAAATCTACTCCAGTTTCACGGTTTTCTGTGACAATAGCTAGTCAGGATCCAGGAAGTACTGTGGGGACTTCTTGTAGACTTGCGCAAGCTGGATGAGTTCAAAGACCTCGATACTGCGCTCGCCTGTCTCACATTTGGAAAGGAAAGAATGTGCCCGTCCCAGCCGTGCGGAAACATCACGCTGTGTCAGGCCTGCTTCTTCGCGAGTCGTGATCAGTTTTTGAAGAAATTTGGCATAAAGCTCCTCATGCTGCGCTGTTCTTCCCTTGCGCGAGATGCGAGTCTCAGGCTTTATCTTCACCATTCAAGTGTGGTAAATTTTTGTGGAATCCCCTAATAAGGGACGTTCCAGCCTGCACTTAATCCTTTCCAGGAGAGAGATGTGCCAAGAGATTGCGTGGAATGTACGGAGCTTGCGGGTAAAACCATCAAAACTCTCAAGATATATGAGGATGATGTGGATGGCTGTGAGACCTTTATCGAGTTCACAGACGGCACATCTTTCTCTAGCTCTGTCTCCTATCAGCCCGCCATGAAGGGAACCTTATATAGAGGTGGCGCGGGAACTCCACAAATCATCCACGAGTATGAAATATAGAGAAATTCCTCTTACGTTCTGGAGGCGTCATTCCAAAATGGAATAACGCTAGCCCAAAATGTCATTGGACGCGGCCTCGATCTCACCCTACCTTTGCGCCATAGCTGACACGCAAGTCAGCGGAGGTGCAAAGTGAATCGATTCCGCCGTCTCCTCCGATTCGAAACCTGTCGCAATCGGCTGTTCACTCTGTTTGCCAACCGGCAGACGGAGTTCACCCTCAAAACCTTGTTGCACTCGGCCATCCGCACAATGGCCCCGAGTCTTCTTGCGCTTTCGTGTGCTGGCGTGGCCCACGCCCAGGGAACGATGGACTTCTCCGGGGCGACCACGCTGATGTCAACCTTCAAAACATTCGCCATATACGCCGGAGCAGTCATCTGCTTCGGAGGACTAATCTTTGCCGGAATCCGCATGATGTCCGGCAGATTTCAGGACGCAATTCCCGGACTCTTCGGTGCGCTGTTTGGTGCTGGAGTTCTGGGATGGGGCGCTGGTTGGATCGGCTCACTCACTGGCCAGTCGATGTAGGAGGCGCACCATGACCAAGCGGGGAGAACCGTTACCCATCAATCAGGCGCTTAATAGGCCGCGAGCTAAGTTGGGTCTCGACCTCAGCGCATGGATGGCGATCGTATTCGTCTCGGTAACGGTTTTCCTCGTTGGGTTCCGAGTCGTAGCGCTGATCGCTTTCCCGTCGCTCGCTCTGGGCGCGTGGTTGATCGTCCATAAACATCCCAAGATGTTCGAACTCTGGGGCCTGAGCCTCAGTCAGAAGAGCTACTATGACCCGCGCAAACACTGAGCAATTGAAGTACACGCCGTGGTTCGCGAAGGCCGGAGCCGCGTGCAGCATCGTTCCGATTGCACGCTTCGTCAACGACCGCATTTTCGCGTTGAAGGGCGGCGGCTATGGATGCCTGTTCTCACTCGCCGGAGTGGACGAGGAAGCGTTGACCGACCAGGAACTTGAGGCGCAGATGCGCTCGATTGAAGGCGCACTGCGCGGCCTGCCCGAAGGATCGTGCTTGTACCAGTACACGCGCGTTATGTCGGGCTTCGACCTGCCGCGCAAAGAGCACTACGCCAACCCAGTCACCGAGGCATTCGTCGATGACCGGCTGAACTTTCTTCAAAAGACCGCAGGCTTCCGCCGTATCGATCTTCATTGGTGTCTGACGCTGGAGCCGCCCAAGGCGGCGGCCTTCACTCGCAAGCCGAAGGAACACGATGCCGATACAACGCGGATGCTGGCCGACCTTGAAAAGACGGCAACGCTGCTCGAAGGCCACCTCGGCGCGTCCTTGGGCCTCAAGTTGCTTGCGAAAAACGATACCTACCAGTTTTTCAGCTACCTGTTCAATCACGAAGAGTGGGCCGCACTGGACGGCTTGTCTGCCGATGACGGCGTGGATCGCCAGATCGTGAAGTGCCCGGTAGCGTGGCATAGCGACCATTTGACCATCGGACGCCGCTATGTCCAGATGTACTCGCTGAAGACAACGCCAGAAGCATCGCGGCCCTGTCTGTTCTCGGGCCTTGCAACGCTCGACTGTGACAGCGTCCTTTTGATTACGTGGCGACCGAAGTCCACCTCTGCGGCGCGCAGTGAAATCGACGCCCAGGAAAAGTTCATCTCGTTCTTCAAAGTGGGCGTTCTAACGCGAGTCATGAGCGGGCATGATACGGCGTCGCTCGAAACCGGCGCTGGCGCGCGCGCCGCCAACACGCAGGTCGATGACCTCGGCGAAGTCATCCGCTCGCTCGACAAGAAGGCGCAGGGCGAGTTCTCCCTTCGCTTCCTTGTGGCCGCGCGCAGTGTAGACGAACTGCGCGGCCTCGCGCCCGCCGTGCATCGCATCTTCGTCGATGCGCGAGCACAAGTGATGGAAGAGACGCTGGGCAATCTCTCGGCGTTTTACGCCATGTTTCCCGGCAACGGAAAGTTCAACGTCTTCCCCATGTGGTTAGCCGAAGATCATCACGCCCGACTGTCCTCGATCTTCGCGCCGAATCTCGGGCATCCTTACTCGGAGGATTTGGAAAACGAATATTTGAACGTCTTCGAGACGCGCACGCGGACACCGTTCTTCCAGGATGTGTACGTGGACGGTGTGCGGGTGATGCTCATCCTCGGGCCAACCGGCAGTGGCAAAAGCGTGGTCGGCAACGCCACCGTTGCGCTGGAACAGAAGTACGGTGGGTTTACGTACATCTTCGACATCGGCGGCAGCTATGAAAGTGTAGTCGAATTGTACGGCGGCCGCGTGGACCGCATCGGCAAAGACGGCCCGCGCGTCAATCCCTTCTCGCTGGAGCCGACCGAGAACAACGTTGCCTTTCTCTATTCGTTCGTGAAGCTGCTGCTCACGAACGGCGGCGCGGAACTGGAGCCCGAAGACGACGACGTGATCCACAAGGCCGTGCGGGATATGTACCTGCTTGACCCGGAGAATCGGAAATTATCCAATCTCTTCCTGCCCAAGAAGCTCGATAGATACTTGGCTAAATGGGTTGGAACAGGCGTCTATCATGCCATCTTCGATAACGTCGAAGACAGCCTGTCGCTCTCGCGTTTGCAGTGCTTCGACTTCCAGGGTGTCAATAACCAGCAGAACGCCGACCTGATCGAGCCGCTGATGGTGTGGCTTCTGCGCCGGATCAATGACGTTCTCTATAACCCGGCCAATCTCGGCGTACCCAAGCACATTCTGATCGAGGAGATTTTCTCCTCGATGAAGAACCGCCAGCTCTTGGAAGGCGCGCTTGCTTCGATCAAGACGGTCAGGAAGAACCTGGGCGGCGTGACCATGATTGGGCAGTCCGCCGAAGACCTGGGCGCGAATGCGGACAGCATCGTCAATTCCTGCACATCATTCCTATTTCTGAAAGACGCCACATTCAACCGCAAGCGATATGCGGAACTCTTCAAGATGAACGAGCAACAGCTTGCTCTCTTCGAGAGCTTGCAGGACCGCGAGGGCTTGTACATGCGTCGTGATGGCGTAACCAAGATCGTCAAGCTCAACCTTGACAGCCGCAGCTATGCAATCTTCTCGACCAAGCCAAAAGACCGCGTGCGCCGCGCCAAGTTGATCGCCAAATACGGACTTACCGAGGGCATCAATCATTTCGCCCGCGGAGAAACAGAATAACCAAAAACTCGCCGCAGAAAGGACTTGAGAATATGCGCCCCACCATTTTTGTCCCACTTTTCGTTTGCATGATGCTGGCCGCGGGCCAGCTTCATGCTTCAACCGAAACACGTCCCCTCCAACCCGGCGCTCCGCGCACGGTTGTCGTGTCGGAGTCAGATAAACCGCCCGAGATCCGTGCGGGCCTGCTGCAATCAACGCTCATCGTATTGCCTGCCGAAGAAAAGGTCGCCAACGTCTTTGCCGGCGACACGGTGAACTGGGTCTTCGACGGTGGTCATGTGGCGTCGCGCTTTATCAGCGTCAAGCCCAAAACCGCAAATGCAGCCACCGACATCCATATCGTCTCCGATCACGGCAATGAATACACGCTTGCACTGCGCGAGGTATCGAATGACTCCGATGCGCACTTTGATTCCAAGGTCTTCATCAATCCTGGCGACCAGGCTGCAAAAGACCGTCTGGCGCAGCTTCCCGTGTTCGTGCCTGCGGCCGAACTCGATAAGGCGAAACAAGAAGCTGCTACCGCGAAGGCCGCTCAGGCCGCAGAGCTCAAGGTCGAACAGACCAAGGCCGAGCAATACCGTTCGGAGTACCCCAGCTCGCTGCACTTTGACTACACATGGGACGAGCGGAAAGGTAAGGAACTCGGACTCCAACAAATCTGGCACGACGACAAGTTCACCTATCTACGCGGCCAGTTCCAGGAAACACCGGCGCTCTACGAGGTCAAGGACAAGAAACCGTCGCTCATCAACTTCGATTTCAACGGCGGACTGTATACCGTGCCGAAGCTCTTGGACAACGGGTATCTCGCCATCGGCAAGCAGAAAGTTGAATTCCATCGGCTGGGAGGTACGAAGTAGCCATGACCGACCAGACACCCAATACACCAGCCACTATCCCCGAGCAGCCGGAAGCCAAGCCACCACTGCGCAAGGGGATGCCCGTGGTCATTGCCCTTGTGGCGATTCTTGCCATACTCGGCATCGCCAACGTGACCAGCCTGCTACGCGGCAACAAGAAGACGGCCCCGGCAAGTGCTTTACAGATGCGTCCGGTTTCACCGAACGCGCAGCAGGTGTCGAGCTTCGAGACCCAGCAGCAGTTGCAGGCGCAGCACGACGCCGAGGAAAAGCAGAAGCAACAGGAGTTGATTGCAGCGATGCAGCAACTCCAGGCTGCCGAGACGCCCGGCCCAGAGTCCTCGAATGCCGCGCCGATGACCACAGCGCAGCGCGACGCGATCTACGGCAGCAGCCCAAACGCTCCGCAACATACCTCGAACGTCTCGGAAGCTCACGCCGAGGCCAAACAACGGGCCTTGGCGCGGGAAAAGCAGAAGCAGGAGGCCATTAACAGTGGAACCGTAGCCATCGATTTTGCACATTCCGGCGAAGCCTCTTCTTCTTCCGCTGTGGTCCCGCCTGTGGCGGCAGAAAACGCGGCCAACAAGGCCCTGCCCAACCAGCCTGCTGCTGAATCCAAAGCAAACGCCAAAGCCGATCCGATGGGGTCGTATGAATTCGATCAATATCAGGGCCGTCTCTATCGGATCTTCGAGGGCACGGTTCTTGAAGGTGTCGTCACCAACCACATTGACGGTGGTTTCAGCGGGCCGATTCTGGTCATGCTGACCACCGACTATTACTCCCACGACCATCAACAACTACTCATGCCACAAGGCACGCGTCTTATCGGCACGGTGCAGAGCGTGGGCAATGCCCAGCAGCGCAAGATGTTCGTTACCTTCCATCGGGCCGTCTGCCCGGATGGCTTTTCACTGGACTTCGACAAGTACATCGGTCTCGATCCTATCGGAACTACGGGACTGGCAACCAAAGTCGATCACGGATACCTGATGGCCTTCGGCGCGGCGGCGGCCATCGGCGGCCTGGGCGGTCTCACCCAGATTGGCAACAACGGCAGCACTCTTTCGGCGTCTACGGAGATTCGTAACGGAATTTCCGAGCAGTCGGCCGCCGAGGGCGAACAGGTCCTCAATCACTTTCTCAATCGGCTGCCTGTCATCACGCTCAAGGAAGGCTCTCGCGCCCGCGTGTACATAGGCCGCGACATTCTCATCCCATCCTATGCGGAACATCGCATGGACCCAACACTCTGACCGGAGTTTTCAATGACCCGTCGCAGACTCGTTACAGGAATTGCAGTATGCGCGCTGGTGGCTGCCACACTCGCCACTTCCACTAAGCGTGCTGTGGTTCTTGCTTCACTGGTTCATGTCGTAGAGGTTGGCGCGAGGATTCTGCGGCTGCCATGCCAGTTCTTGGACCACAGCAAATGTTTCACCCTGGACAGGCTGAACCCAACCTGCCCGCAGTGTTTGTAACCGCCCGATCAAACCTAAGGAGGCATTATGCCGCTTCAACTCAAGAAACATCGCAAATGGTTCATCGTTGGCACTGCGCTGCTCTTGACAGCACCGCCCAGCTTCGCCCTGTTCGGCATCGGGGATGTGGTGTTCGATCCCCAGAGCTACGCCAGCTTGGTTCAGCAGCTCACCATGATCCGAACCCAGTACAACATGCTCAAAAACAACATCACCCATTTCTCGATCAAGCGTCAGTGGCAGACAACGTTGCATACGCTCGAAAACGTGAATGTTGCCAATATGTTCGGTGAGACGGCAGGTATCAAAATCGCGCTCAGCAGCAACTCGCCTTCTACATCGGCAACAGCATGGAAGACGGCCACAGTCACGATGAATAGCGGGACGAGCAGCTACCTGCGAGGGCAGTCGCTCGGCAGCGCGCGTATCTCGCAACTCGCCATGGTGGAAACCTCGGACTCCATCTCTCCCGACTGCCTTACCGCCGTCGGCCAGTACCGGAGCGGCAGGAGTGAGAACGCCACGGCAAACACTTCTCTCCTATCGCAGCAATTCGACAGTTCGGACAGCACCAACAGCGAGGTCCAGCAACTCAACCTCTTGAACGCTTCCGAAGCCCAAAAGCTCAGTGAGATGCAGGCGCAAGGTGCGCTTCACACCTGCATTGCGGGGCAGATGACAGTCGCCAACATGGAACGGCATAATGCCGCCGTCGAAGACCTCAATACCGCGGTCTTCGTCCAGCAGCAGCGCTCAACAAACAACGTAAATGCCGCCAGCGAAAGCAATACCTGGCGGACCTATCTTCCGTGAGTTGGAACCGGGCAGCGCTTGCCGCTTCGGTTAGCGCTGCCTCTCCCGCAAAGAGGTGGCGATTATGATTTCACCGACCCTGTTGGCCCAGGCACTACCGAGTGCAACTTCCGGCGTGGACTGGCTCTACCAGTTCACCAACAATCTGACCAATCTCACCACGCAGAATGGCGGTGCATTGACCCAACTTGGGCTCACCGAGCTGAGCTGTATCGCCATGTTCACGCTCATCAGCATGGTCATCAACTGGAATACTTCGGAGATGACCGTGTTGCGCTTCCATGCGCACCCGGTTCGGGCGGGCGATTTGACGCACTTTCTGCTGCGCCTGATCGTCTGCTGCCTGCTCATCAATTACTGGGTGAATCCTCTTCCAGGCGCGAGCTTCGGCCTCAATCACTTCTTCAGCTACATCGCCCAGGCAATGGTCGCCGCATTCGATCAGAGTTCGCTCGACACGCTGCTCCAGCTCCTGAAGACAGCCGGAGACAATACATCGATGCCGTCACTGACCGCTCCGGTGCAGATCCTCTGCTACTTCTTTGTGCAGGCATTGCTTGGGCTGGCATCGGCGATTCTCTTCTTTATCAATTGCAGCTCGTTCATCCTTTACGGCGTGACAGCGCTGTTCGGACCGGTCTTCATTCCGTTGCTGATGACCAGGACATTCCGAGGAAAGTTCTTCCACTTTCTCGACGTGCTGCTCAGCTTTGCCATGATCCGCGCTGTGGCTGCCGCTTTCATCTTCGTGTGGGCAGGTTTTCTGAACACCTTCATTCAGCAAACCTTCAACGGAACCTACTCGATGGAGATGTGGCTGGCCAATCTGATTCCCTGCACGATGGTCTTCATCGCCTTCATCATCAACCTGCTCTTTATTCCGAGCATGACGCAGGCGATTTTCGGCGGTACGGCAGGGATGGCAGACAGCGTCTCCAAGGTCGGTGGAGCCGTTGCGTCGCTGGCCATGATGGCCGGATGAGAGGAATGCTATGTGGACTTTCCTTTTCAGCTATCTATTTCTTCGCAAGCTCGGAATCTCTAAGCCGATCCGTTGTTTGCTCACCGTGCTCATGATCGGCCTTATTGTCGCGGCACTCATCTACGCGCTGGGCCTGTTTCTCACTCTTGAGGAAAGGACGAATCCTACTCATGTCTACGCACGAAACTTCTTTGACGCCAGCGCAATCGCTGCTCGTTGATCGCATCGGCAACGAGGTGTATTCCGCGCACTATGCTGAGCGGAAAGCCTACCGGATCATCCTGGTTTGCGGCACAGTTGTCCTGCTCGGATCGCTGGCGATGAATCTATCGTTGACGCGTCGCCCCATCGCCAATCGTTACATCCGCATCGACGAGATGGGCCGCGCCCAGGCCATCCAGTATAGCGACCTCAACTACAGCCCGCGCGAAGGCGAAGTCCGCACCTATCTGACCGACTGGGCGAACTACCGCTACACGGTGAACCGCGACGTAATTGCCAAGAAGTACCCGCTGAACTACTACTTTCTCTCGCAGGCTTTGGCCTCCAAATTGATGAACGACGACAACGACAACCACTTGGTTTCACAGGTTACGGCTGGACAAGTCGAATCAAGCGATGTGCAGGTGCAGAATGTGACCATCACCTCCATGTCCGAAGAGATGGTCCAGGGTGCTCGCATCGCCCGTGGCACGGCTCTGATGACCGTGGATCGGTTCTATTCCGCGCAGAGTTCACGTGAGCCACGCACAGAGCATTGGATGCTCAGTGTCACCTACTACCTGAATCCGAAACAAGTCAGCGATCAGGCCCGCGTTTATCCGCAATACGAGTTCATCAATCCCCTGGGATTGACCATCACCGAGTTCCACGAAAACCGCGTCTCTGTCGATCCGCTCAAGCCAGATGTAACCACAGGAGCGGCGCGATGAGTTACGAACTGATTCTGCCGTTCTTCCCCGAGGAGTTGCGCGAGCTTTTGCTCGACCCGTCGATCTCCGATTTGATGATTAACGGGACGACAGGAGTGTTTGCCGACCGGAACGGCGTCGTCGAACAAATACGACTCAAGCAACCGTACACGAACGAACGGCTGCAAGCCGCTATTGAGCGCGTCGCTCGCATTCTTGGGCAGGACTTGACCGGTCAGAATCCGATTCTGAACACGCGCTTGCCGGACGGCTCGCGCGTGGCTGTCGTCGGCCCGCCGTCATCCATCAATGGGCCGACCTTTACCGTGCGCAAGTTCAACCGCTGGTTCACCTCGGATGAACTTGTGGCATCAGGCAGTTTACCCGCCAAAGTTCGGGATATGGTCGTGGGGCTGATAGGAGCACGGAAGAACGGCATTATCGCCGGCGGAACCGGCTCGGGAAAAACAACCCTAATGAAAGCACTGCTCGACCACGTCCCCATACAGGAGCGGCTCATTGTGATCGAGCAACCAGCCGAGCTAAAGATTGCGCATCCCAACGCCGTTCGCTGGGAAGCTGTTGCGGCGATCCCCGGTCAGGTTGCGGTCACGCCAAGCCAGTTGGTGGCCGCCGCGCTCCGCCATCGTCCAGACCGCATCATCATGGGCGAAATCCGCGATGAATGCGGCTATGACCTGCTGCAAGCGATGAACACAGGCCACGGCGGAACGCTCTCGACATTGCACGCTGATTCGGCGCTCGATGCGCTGGATCGACTGGCGGATATGGCGCTCAGCGCCAGAACGAATTTGAATCAGCAATTCATCCGGTCACAGACCGGAAAGGCAGTGGACTATGTCCTCTACTGTGAACGCAATTCCACGGGACGACGCTGGGTGCGCGAGCTAATCACCGTGAAAGGATACAGCCATGCGGAGCAGTCCTTCGAGACGGAGGAAATCTATCGAGCTTCCTCCCCGGCGGCAGCGTGAATTTCGATGCGGATCGAGCGGATGGAATCGGCGTACGGAGGCACGGCTATGACAAGCCTTCTTGGGCACGGTGGAGCAAACGAAATCTCGTCCTTGTTGTGCGCTTTTGAGCGTGGCCGCGCAGAATTTCAAGACGCGCGAATGCGGGTACGAGATGCGATGCCTTGTATTGCGGTCTTTGTCCCGAGGTCAAGTGGCGAGGAATGTGGATCTGCTTTTGCCGATCTTCTGACTGATGGCATCGCCAGGAAGCGGGGAGTTTGCATCGTTCAGATGCGAGTCTCCCCAGATCAATTCCTCACTTGCTCGGTCACTGCTTCGGGGCATTTGCGACGCCCTGCGGCACGGCACCGTTCTGCTTTCTGGACTCCTCTCCCAGAGCAAGTCTGGGCCCCTGCTCCAGAATGCACGGCTTGGCGCTTGGGAGTCGCGCCCACTCGCATAGCTTCGCCAGGTGTGACCCGAGCAGATCGGGAATTCAAATCAGGAGACTCACAATGTATCTGAATCGCGCAACTCTCATCGGTTACCTGGGCGGCGACGCCGAAATTCGCACCGGCAAAAATGACCAGAAGTTCACCACTTTCTCCATCGCCACCAAGACCTCTTACAAGGACAAAGAGTCCGGCGAATACATCTCGCACACCGAATGGCATCACTGCATCGTCTTCGGCAAGTTCGGCGAGTTCGCGGCCACGCTCAAGAAGGGCGCGCATGTACAGGTCGAGGGCGAGATTCAGCATACCGAGTACACGCCCAAGAAGGCCAAGAAGCCGGTGCGTACCGACAGCATTCGCGTCAACTCCATCCTCAAGCTCGACCGCGCGGAAAAGGCCGCTGCGGAAGAGCAGGAAGTCGAGCAGGAGATTCCCTCCGAAGAAGCAGCCGAATAGCTGCTTCCCTTCACGGAGAAAGCCCGGCAAACGCCGGGCTTTCTCACTGGAAACGTCCCGTGGAATTGCGTTCAAACGAGGTACACCATGAACCAGATTGCCGCCAACTTTCTTACCCGTTGTTTCGCTTCGAGCGAAACGATTGCGCTTTTGATTCGCCGGGAAGATGCGTCCCGGCCACAGCAGCGCGTAGTCACGCTCGAACAAGTTCTCGCGCCGCGCTATATGGCTTGGCTTACCTTTGAGAATGACAACGGAGCGAACATCTATGTCTCCGCAAATCCACTTCGTGCAGGCAGCAGAAAGCGCACCAAAGAATGCATCGCTTCCGTTCGGCATCTCTATATCGATATTGACGACGACGGCAACGCCCGACTCGCTGCGCTGCGGGCGTCGGATCGAGTGCCCACGCCGACCGCCATTCTCTCGACTTCGCCGGGCAAATATCAGGCACTCTGGCGGGTCGCGGGCTTTGACTTCGAGCACCAAGAACAGACCCTCAAGCTGATCGCCCATGCCTTCGGCGGCGATCCCGCTTGCACCGACTGCAACCGGGTGCTTCGCATCCCAGGTTTCTACAACCGGAAGTATTCTCCCGCGCACCGTGTCGCGGTCGAATACCCGGCCGATGCGACCTATGGTCCCGCCGACTTCCGGCTTGATGCCGTCGTCGGCTCTTCCGTGCTGCCGCTACGCGGGAACGCACGAAAATCGTCCTCCGTAAAGCACTCGCATTCCGAAGACGATTGGGCGTGGGTTTGCACGCGGCTTACCCACGGTCAGGACGCCAGAAAGTTGACGCACGAACTGATCGCTCGTCGCTCCGATAAACCCGATCCGCTCTACTACGCCCAGCGCACTGTCGATGTTGCCTCAGCCTGTCTTTGGCTCGCCGAGGGCATCCCCATCGACGACGTTATCACCATGCTCGAAGTTCGTCGCCGCTTCGAAATTCCCGCTGCACTTTGCTCGGCTCGTGCACGGGAAATCGCGGCCACCGCCCAGCGCATGATTGCCCGTCGAAAGACGGCCTGATCTCACAGCCCAAGGAGAATTGATATGCCTCTGCTTGAAGTCGTCCAAACCCGCTACGTCAGTGCGTCCGTTCGATTGACGGATACGACCGCAATCCAACTTGATCAATATGCCGCTTTCATCCATGCAGCCGCCGATGAAGTAATCGACCAAGCGCTCGCCTATGTCTTCTCGAAAGACCGCGACTTCCAGGAGTTCCTTCGCACTCCCGAAGCACAGCGGATCACGCCCACGTTGCGCGTGCGCCGGCCACTCGCCAATGAACCAGCCGACCCATCTCGAAGGAAGCCTGTTTCAGTGGCTCAATCGGCATCCCAAACGGCAGCAGCGGTGGTGGGATCGAAAGCATGATCCCGCGCCTACAAGGGTGGCAAAGCCACTGCGGTGCTGCGCACCGGAAGAATTTAGACACTCCATCCCTCAAAGGGTGGTGTGTCGCAGCGTCACCGTATGCAGTTGTCTACTCGTCATCCTGTAATCACTTAGCAGGAGAACGTATGCAATTGCATACGCGGTAGGAGGATGTGTTATGAACCGTCTTCGAGAACAAGTCACGGACAACTTAGAAGCACGTTTATCACGCTCCAGAAGCCGCCTCCCACGAATCCATGTCGCCCAGGCGCGTGTCACGCAATCTGAACATCATGATTTGGAAGAAGCAGCGCGGAGAGAAGGCAAAGCCCTCAGCGAATGGGCACGGGACGTTCTTTTGCGTGAGGCACGTCGCTCTGATGGCGATGCTGTCTTTACCGAGATCGTTGCCACGCGGATGCTGTTGGTCAACCTCATCAAGCCACTCATTCTGGGCAAACCAGTCACGTCGCAGTGGATCACCGAAGCCATGACCGCCGTGCGCCGTGAGAAGCGCCGGGCGGCACAGGAGGTTCTGCAACAGTACGCGGACGACACGAAGGGAGATCGATAATGGCTACACACTGGGGACGTAAAGAAACAATCATCTGGCCACCGCATGTTCCGTTGATGAGCTATTCAGCTATCGCGGGGGCGCTCTTGTTCACCTGCCTTCTGCTCTGGCAGCAGGTCCGCTTCAGCCTGCCACCGCTCGAACAGGCATACATCGGAGATTATGTTCGCGCCCGCGCCGGGGCCACATTTCACCAGAACGGCAGCTACCGGCTCGTCTATTTGGGCGGCGGAAAGGCCAGGCCTCGGCTGGCTTTCCCGTTCGACTTTACACGGGGTCACATGACGCTTCCGAGTGGCAAGACCGCATCCTTCGCATTAGCGGAGTTGGCACGGTCACAGGGATACGAGTTCCCGCTCCGCGCGCCGACCAGAAAGTATATAGACGCCTCCATGTACCGCTGGCTGCACGATGTGATCTTCGGCGGCAAAAGCCTGCTGGTGGTATTCGCCGCGCGTCTCATCGGCGGCGGCGTCATTCTCGTTGGTCTACTTGCATGGGCCATTCCAGCGGACTTCAAGCGCTTCCGGCAGATGAAGTATGGCAGAGTCCTGCGCGGTCCGGTCATGCTCACACCCCGGCAGTTCAACCGCGCCGCCAGGGGCGAAGGCGTCGGTTTCGTGACCACCGAATCACGCCGGATGATGCGGATTCCACAGCGCAAAGAAGCGCAGCACATCCAGATTATGGGCGACACCGGGGTTGGGAAGTCCCAGCTCATCATGCAGATTTTACGCCAGATCAGGGACCGGAAAGAGTCGGCTATCGTTTACGATCCGGCCTGCGAATACATCCAGAGATTTTTCGACAAAGAGCGTGGCGACGTTGTCCTCAACCCGCTCGACGACCGCTGCCCGTACTGGGGACCGGCCCAGGAGATGGAATCGAACGCCGAGGCCGACGCTATCGCCGCCTCGCTTTACCAACGCAAAACGGACGTGATCGACGAGTTCTTTCACGATACGCCCGCCCAGATTTTTGCACACCTTCTGAAGTTGGGGCCAACGCCGCAACAGCTAGCAGCATGGATGGCCAGCGACACGGAACTATTGAAGCGCGTCGCCGGCACAGAGATGGCTTTTTATATTGATAGAAAAGCCGGGCCACAGCGTTCGGGCGTCTTATCTTCTCTTGGCCTTGTAGCCAAAGGCTTCCGGCTGCTACCAGAAAAAGATGAAAACCGTCCTCTCTGGACGGCCCGTACCTGGGCGAAGAAACGACAGGGGTGGATCTTCATTACTTCGCAGACGGAGGTGCGGGATGCTCTGCGTCCCTTGCAGTCCCTCTGGATCGACCTCTTGGTGATGCGTCTGTTGACTGCGCCGCAGCCGGGACAGCGGCCGGTATGGTTCGTGATCGACGAGTTGGCGAGTTTGCAGAAACTGCCGCAGCTTCACACGGCAATCACAGAAAGTCGAAAGTCTAAAAATCCACTCGTATTGGGCTTTCAGGGCAAGGCCCAGCTTGAGGTCACCTACGGCCATCTGGCCGAGGTGATGCTTTCGCAACCGGCCACCAAAATATTTATGAAGACGGCCGAGCCAAAAGCAGCCGAATGGATCTCCGAAGCCATCGGCAAAGTCGAAATCGAGCGGCTGAAGGAGACCAAGTTCGACGGTACGCGCTCGGGCAAAAACTTCACCGTGGAACGGCAGATCGAGCCACTCGTCATGGGTTCGGAAATCTCGGGCCTTGATGACCGGCACGCGTATCTCAAGCTCGGTAACGCGGTCGCTCGCTTCGCATTCGACTATCTCGACCTGCCTATGAAAAACGCAGACTTCATTCCGCGGAAAATGGCCGACGGTGGATTGGCTTTCGATCCCGACACGCTCAAACCGATTCCATCGGAAGACGCGGAGATGCAGGTAAACACAGGTTCCGAACCCGCGGCTACCGTCTCCGGGGATGCTCCGATTGTCCAGGAGAAGTCGCCGCGCCCGATCCCCTGGCCGGTGCAGCAAGCAATGGAACAGACCGAGATCGTTCCTGAAAATCCGTCTGCGCCCGTTCAGAAAGTTGCTAATACACCTGTCATTCCAGATTCTCCCGATACGCAGGAACAGTCGGAAGACGAACAAATTTCCCTTGATTTGAGGTCATTGTAACCATGTTGACTATCTCCAAATCGCTCAGCGCCAGCCAGGCGCAGACCTACCACAAACAGGATTTCGCCTCCGAAACACAGAACTACTACAAGCAGGGCGACACCGTGCAGGGCGAGTGGCAGGGGCAACTCGCCACGCGGTTTGGTCTGTCGGGTGCGGTTTCACCGCTTGAATTTCAGCGGCTCTCGGAAGGGCTGCACCCTGCAACAGTGCAACCTATGGTCCGCTCGCGCGCCGCCTTCGAGTACAAAAATGCCGATGGCGAAACGATCAAGAGCGTCGAGCACCGCGCCGGTTGGGATGCAACCTTTTCAGCTCCGAAGTCGGTCTCGCTTACGGCTCTTGTAGGCGGCGATGAGCAGGTCCGGGAGGCGCACCGCGTCGCTGTCGCCGAAGCCCTGAACGAGCTTGAGCGATACACCCAGGCGCGGATCGGCGGCAACCATCCGGCTGAAACGACCGGTAAATTCATTGCCGCCAAGTTCGAGCACGACACGGCGCGGCCCGTCGCCGGTTACGCCGCACCTCAGCTTCACACCCATGCCGTCATCTTCAACGTAACCGAGCGCGCGGACGGTACTACGCGCGCTCTTCAGGAGCACGGCTTCTTTGAGTCGCAGCAGTTCGCCACCGCCGTCTACCAGTCGGAGTTGATGTATCGGCTGCGCAATCTCGGTTACGAGATCGAGCGCGGAAAGAGCGGAGCGCCCGAGATCAAAGGCTACACCGAGGAGTATCTTGCTGCTTCGAGCCCACGCTCCCGGCAGATACGAGAACAGCTCGAAAAGACAGGCCGGGCCGGTGCCGAGGCTGCGGAGATTGCAGCGCACTCGACCCGCGACCGCAAACAGAATCTCACCGCCACAGAGGTTCTTGACGCGCACAGGAAGATGGCTGTCGAGTTCGGCAATCAGCCCGAAAAGGTCATTGCCGCTGCTCGGGAGCGCGCCCGGCAACAGCATGTTCCGTCAGAAGTCAGCGTCAAAGCCAAAGAGGCTGTGACCTTTGCGCGGGACAGTGTTTTCGAGCGGGAGGCGGTCGTCGATGAGCGCAGAATTCTGCGCGACGCCATACGTCGGGGGATGGGAGAGACAACGTACCGGGAGATTCGTTCGGAGTTCGAGGCACGGCGAGCAGCGGGAGATTTTCGGATGGTAGACAGCCCGAAGTATGCTTCCGGGCGCAGGTTCACCACGCCGGAGACGATTACCGCCGAGCGCGCCAATGTCGAATTCATGCTCAGCGGTCGCAACGCCGTTGAGCCGATCCTGAGCGCGGAGCAGGCGCAGGAACAGGCGCGCTCCCGCGACTTTCTGAACGAAGCGCAACAGCGCGTGATCGAGGAAACGCTGAATTCTACCGACCGCGTTCACGCCCTTCAGGGGCGGGCCGGAACCGGGAAGACGACCGTGCTTCAGAGCGTCCGCGAGGGTGCGGAAAAGAGTGGATACACGGTCGAAGGCTTTGCACCCACCTCCCGCGCCGCTGCCCAACTTCGCGAGGCCGGCATCGACGCCAGCACACTGCAAAGTTTCCTCGCCCGTGGTGAAAACCATCCCAGCGTGAGCCCGGAACCTCGCCACCTATATATGTTGGATGAGTCGAGTCTCGCAAGCACCAGGCAGATGCGGGCCTTCCTCGAAAAGCTGAAACCCCAGGACCGGGTACTCGTCATCGGCGATACCAGCCAGCACCAGGCGGTCGATGCCGGTCGTCCTTTCGAGCAGATGCAGCAGGCCGGGATGCAAACCTCGCAGCTCGACCAAATCATGCGCCAGAATGACACGGGATTGCGGCGCGCCGTCGAGCTTCTCGCCAACAACGAAACGGAAAAAGGGGTTGCGCTGCTCTCCGAACAGGGCCGGGTGACGGAAATTGCGAGCGCCAATGAACGTATCGCAGCGATTGCCAAAGACTACGCAGAACGGCCTGAAAACACCATCATTGTCTCTCCCGACAACCGCAGCCGCCGACAGATCAATGAGGCCGTGCGTGCCGAACTGCGACGCGATGGAACCTTATCTGAGGAAGGTCACGAACTCCGCGTGCTCGACCATCGCTCCGACATGACTGGAGCCGACCGGACTTGGGCGGCACGGTACAACGTGGGCGATGTGCTGCATTACCATGCGGGCAGCAAAGCCGAAGGGATCGAGCGCAATAGCTTCGCCCGTGTCCGTGAGGTCGATGCTCGTGCCAACATGCTCACCGTTGAACTCGACAACGGCGTCTCTGTTACCTACGATCCGCGCCGGTTGCGCGGCGTGAATGTCTTCACCGAAGCCACGCGCGAGTTCTCGACCGGCGACCGGATTCAGTTCACCGAACCCAATAAGACACTCGGCGTAGCCAACCGGGATCTTGGCACCATCACTGCTATCGACAATGGGCAAATGGCCGTGCGTCTGGATGGTAAGCGACCGCGTGAGATCACCTTCAACACCGAGCAGTTTCGTCAGTTCGATCACGGCTATGCAGTTACGTCACACAGTTCCCAAGGGTTGACTGCGGGGCGCGTGCTTGCCAATATCGACACAGAATCGAACCGGATGCTCATCAATACTCGGCTCGCTTACGTCGCTGTTTCTCGTGCCTCCGACGACGTGCGGATCTACACCAACAATGCTGAAACGCTGGGCCAGCGGCTCGCCGCCGACATCTCGAAGACCGCCGCAGTGGACGTTCGTCCGCCGAGTGCGACCGAACAAACGCGGGAAGCCGTTCAGCTTTTCCGCGAGCATCAGCCAGGTGCAGCAACCGAACAGCTTCAGCAGCAGGGCCGGGTCCATGAGTACCAGAGTCCGGATCACCGCCTTGCGGCGGTTGCTCTGGACTACGCGATGCAGCCAGACAGGACCGTTGTCGTCGCTCCCGATGCGGCGGAGCGCCGGGAGCTGACGCAGTTAATTCGCACTGAGTTGCAGAGCGAGGGGAAACTTGCACGAGAAAGCCATTCGCTCCCGGTTCTCGTCGAGCAAAAGTTTACGAATCCGCGCTTCGCCGAGAACTACAGGCCCGGCGACGAAATTCACTTTCGTACCGGCAGCCCTGCGCTTGAAGGCATTCCGCATAATAGCGTTGCGCATGTTCTCGAAGTCGATTCGCACAGGAACACACTCACTATCGAGACCGCCGAAGGCGAACAGGTCACCTACAATCCCGCCCAGCTTCGGAGCCAAACTAGAAAGAGCACTGTTTACCGGGAAGAATCGCGGGAAGTGGCCGAAGGCGAGCGCATCCAGTTTACGGCTCCCGACAAAGAGAATCACATTCGCACTGGTGACTTCGCCACCGTAGAGCGAATCGAACCCGATCTCGCTGTCCGGCTCGACAACGGCAAGGCAGTTGATCTCGACACCGAGACGGCCCGCCATATCGATTACGGCTATGCCGCCGAGTCGGCTGGAAACGTCGTCGCCAACCGGGTGATTCTGACTGGTGAGGCCACACAGCTTGCCGGTCTCGAAAACGATCTGGCGCGTCTCAATCCCAGCATCCGCGAGCTTTCCGTCTACACGTCCGATGCGTCTCAGGCGCTCAAGGTAGAGCTAGCACAAAGTCCAGCCGCCGCTGAAACGCTATCAAAATCTCTTGCCGACACGGCTAATCGCGGCGTCTCGGCGCATTCACTCGCAGAGACCGTCATTGAGGAACTCGGCATTCATCTCTAGTGAAATCTACAATCGGTCCAGACCGACATACCGCTCTACCCAAGCCAGTTCCTGGTCAACTTCGAGTGAGGCGTAATCGCCAAACATCAATGCGCCCCACCGGATTCGCTTCAGCGGAGATGTAACTGTTCCTGAAAGGCGAAGTCATCTATGAACTCAGACATTGCAATGCAATTGCGTAATTTCCCATTTTCGAGCGCCACTATACGTTCCACGGTCTGAGCAAGGAAGTCCAAATCATGACTGGCAACAAACGTAGTAGTTGGTAGCGACCGAAGCAAGGTAATAAGTTCCCGTCGTGCTCGACCGTCGAGTTCAGCAGTGGGCTCATCCAGGATCAGCAGATCGGGCGAGCACACCAGCGCCGCCGCGATTGCAGCGCGTTTTCGTTGGCCGAGGCTGAGTTGCCGCGCGGACTTGTTACTCAGGCCGGCGAGCCCGGCCTGTTGAAGAACTGCATCCGCTTTCGCGACCGCCTCTTCGCGCGCGATGCCGCGGTTCAACAGGGGCAGCGTCAGGTCTTCCAGGAGTGACGGCATGAAGAGCTGATCCTCTGGGTTTTGAAAGACTACACCGACGTTACGCAAAGGTTCCGCATTCCGCTTCTGTCCGAAGAGTCGCACCGTTCCGCAGTGATGGAGGAGTCCGAGCGCGCACCAGAGCAGTGTGCTTTTCCCGGCCCCATTTCCACCTACAAGGCCGATCTTCTCGCCCTGATCGATGCGCAGCGAAATATCAGACAGAACATCCGTCTTCCCGTCGAAGGAGAATGACACGTTTTCGAGTTCCAGCACTGGGTTCATTCCGCCAAGCCCCGTAGAAGCTGTGCGGCATAGAATCGTTCAGCGCGGAAAAAACAGCGTCTGAAGAATGAATCGAGGCTATAGGCGAGCGCGCGAAACCCATCGCGCCTGAAAGGATGCGGGACCGCAAGGCGATATGCTGTGAGCGAACGCAAAGCTTCGTCCCGCAAGATGGACGTGAAGTGCCGGATGAAGAGGAAGAAGAGTATTGGTTGGAAGAACCAGCTTCGTGGTGGAACTGATCGAACGAGGGCCACCCACGGCATGATCCTGAAGGCCAGGGCAAGCGCCAAATAGCTCACGAGCGCTTTGAGCGGCAGAACAGAGACAGTCCGATGGTCGATCCATTCCAGGAAGGCGAGAACCGCACAAAAGAGAAGGATGGGGAAAAGCCAGTGAATCGTCCGCCGTATTGCAACTTCAATGCTGGCAGCACATGCCGCAGCGACTGCCAGCCCAACGACATTTCCGTGAACCAGCAAAACAACCAGCCCGCACAGAAGGAGTATTGAAAGCGTGGAGCGCACCACTGTCATTGCGCTTTCTCCGCCCGCACGAAATACCAGCCCTGCTGCTCCTGAGCCATTACGTTGATCGCTCCCAGACTTGAGAGGATTTTGCCAAGTTCCCTCGCCGGAGGAAGATGGTCATGTGCCACCGGGCCATGCAGATTTCCGTGGAACTGGTTGAGTTCCGCGCTGTTCATCAAGTGGCCGACCGCGAGCACACCACCACGGGCAAGCACCCGGAAAAGATCACGGAACGCAGGCTCGCCGCTTCCGAGGTGGGGTGCCGCGTTGAAACAAAGCACCACATCCATCGACTCGTCCGGCAGGGGCAGATTCGTGGCGTCGGCTGCCAAGCGTGCGAGACGCGGGTCGGTGTGTTTCGCTCGATTCACAGCCAGCATCTCTTCTGCAAAATCGAGTTCTACGATCAACTGGGCGTTTGGATATGCCGTCAGCAGATGCGGTACGAGAACGCCGGTTCCGCAGCCAACATCGAGAATGGCCTTTGCGCCGTTCAGGTAAGCACTTTGCACGAACTTCCGAATGCCGGACTTTGTCTCTGGGCTGTCCTGCTGCATGTCGTCCCAGGACGGAGCAATTTGGTTGAAAAACGCTTGCTTCTCTTCAGTCATCCTCATGGAACAGCAAACTCCTCCGTTGCTGGAGACCTCTCAAGATAATCGGAATCAAGATTATCTGTAAGGCTACTCCCGGCAACCCCTCCGCGAGTGTGGAGGTCGCGGTGATGGTACGTGGTAAATGAAAGGCCGCAGCGAGAGCCCACATCAGCAGGAAACCGGTCACACGGCTCAGAACGACTGCAACGACGAGTGCGGGCCAGACACGCCGATTCGTAGCGCGATACAAAATCGACGCTACACCCGCCAGCACTATTCCCTCTCCGGACATGACCAACGCGATCGGCGGGTAGACGGGCGGCATTCCCGTCAGCGCCGCCGAGAGCCATGGGGCGATCAATGCCGATAGTATGGCCCACGGCCATGTGGACAAGAATCCATTCAGCAGCAGGGGCAGGAGCATTGGCAGGAACTTGTTTCCCAACCCGACTGCATGAAAAGCCATAGGCAGTATGATCGCCAGCGCCGTCATCATGGCGCTGACGATCATACTGCGCAGTGTCTTGCTTGTCATTTTCATAGCGCTAAAAGTGCAACACGAATCCGCCCGCTCCGTTGATGCCCGGCATAGGATAGCCAGTCACGACCTGATAGCGATGGTCCAAGAGGTTGTCCACTGTGGCAAAGAAGTTAAGATTGCGAGAAACGGGAACACTGAGCTTCATGCTGGCTTCGGTGTAGCCACCAAGTTGTGCAGAGTGTGCCGTGGTAGTGTAACGTTTGCCCACGGCCTGCACACCCAAATGCAAGAAAGCGCGCTTTAGATCGGCATCGACTGCGAGATTGGCCTTGTTCCCCGGCACAAGAGCCGCAAGATTGGTCGAACGAAGGTAAGCATAGCCGCCGGTTGCGCTCAGCCGGCGATGAATCGCCCAGCGCAGATTCGTTTCGACACCTTTGTTGATGGCCTTTCCGGCATTCAGCAACTGCATATTGGGATAGCTGCCGAGCGTCACAATCTGGTTGTTGAGATTGGCATAATAAAACGTCGTCCACGCGGCCATCGTGCTCGTTAGGCGAGCCTGTGCTGTGGCCTGATAGTTCCATTCGTGTACCGGCTGAAGATTTGGGTTGGGTGCCGGAAAAAGGTAAAGCTCGCGCATCGTCGGATTGCGGAATCCGCGGCTGATCGCGCCCGAGAGTGTAATGCGGTCAGTCGTATGCCAGAGTCCGCCGAACTCGGGAACGGCAATGTTGCCGAACTGGCTGTTGGCCTGGAAACGCACTCCCGCATTGAGAACCGACTTCACCGTGGGTGCCCAGTGCGCTCGCACAAATCCAGCATCGTCGTTAATCAGGTGCTCGCCGCCGTAATTCGTGCCGCCCTGCTGTCGCGCCAGACCACCATAGTTGACGAGATCGGCGCCGAAGTCGATAGCGAGCGTCTTCGGCAAGGACCAGGTCTGAAAGATGCGCCCCCCGGTAATGCGATCCGTCGAGCGAAATGTATCGTTCAATCCAATGAAATTGTGCCCCCACGTGGAATAGAAGCGCGTGTAGCCAGATAGAACTGGGGTGGAGTTCGCAAGATCTGCGCTAAATCCGCCGCGGCCCACCGTCGCGTAGGTCCGCTCGGAAGCGCTGCTACCGAGGGTGCCAGGGTCCTGAACATAAAAATGCCCGTAGTTTCCGTCTAGCTTTGCAGTCCAGACCGAAGACAGCCTGTAGCTCGCCCCGACCGAGCCATCCTGTGAACGGTAGGCCGAATACTGCCGGTCGCCATCCGTATGGTTAATGCACGACGAGAAAGTGTACGTTCCGCGGCCGTGTTGAAGGCCCGCGAACAGGCGATGCTGCCCGGTCATGAAGGAGCCGAGCGATGAGGTCAGTTCGAATTCCGCGCCTTCATGCGGCTCACGAGGCTGCACCTCTATAGCGCCGCCCATGGCGTTACTGCCATAGAGAACGGAAGCCGGTCCTTCGATGACGCGGATGCTGCCGGTGTTCGACAGGCTGTAGAAGTCGGGTAGTGTGTGCCCCATCTCGCCCTGAAAATCCGGACGCCCATCGATCACCATCAGCACATCCGTATTGGGCGATCCACCGACACCGCGAATGCTCATCTGTCCGGTACCGTTGGATGAAATGCCATACCCCATCACACCACGCCGCGTTACGAAGATCGCTGGCGACAGGTCTTCCACCGCATCCATAACTGTCCGCGCCGTGGTGCGGCTGATGCTCGACGAGGTTGCAGTCGGCTCATTCGGAGCCGTATCGGCGGTAACTGTGACATTGATCGTGGTCTCGACGGATGCCGGTGCAAGTCGAATCGCGATCTCCTGCCCGCAGGAGCCCACCGACACAACGCGCGTCTCGAAGCCGAGCGCGCGAACCTGGACCTGCGAACCTATCGAACAGGGGACGGCAACGAGACCGTCTGCATCGGCGGTGAGAGATGAGGCACTCTCGCCGCGAGCAGAGACAAGAGTCACCTGTGCATTGCGGATCGATGCGCCCGTTTGATCCGTAACTCTTACTGAGACCTTCTGTTGAGCAAAAGCACTGCCAGCCGACAGGAGGAGCGCAAAAGCAGAGGAATAAAGAGATGAGCGTGACGCTCGTATGATGAAATTAGAAATCATGTTACCAACTGCCAACATCTTACCGATCCTTTCTCATTGTTGCTGTTGGTGAGTGCAGATCCTTTCTGCGTTAGGAATGAAGGTTGCCGGTAGTACGAGAGAAGTCGCATCGGTCCCAACGCGGGATCTGACAATCGCCATATTTGTCAAAAGCTTCTTTTTAACCCGAAGCGAACCTGAAACGGTTCGACGGGATGGGCGACACGCGTGAATTCCGCCGCGCCTATCGGAGTTCCTCCTGAAGTTAGTCCTGGCGTGACGCGCGACTCATAGGCGTAGTCAATGTCGCTATCCTCGCGGTCCAGCATATTCAGGAATTCTGCCGATACATGCCATTTCTTTTTGATTTGATAACCGAGTTCCCCATTGAGCATCACCGTTTGATTCGAGCGAAAGATTCCGTCGGACGTTAGATCGCGCGGACCAAAGTAGCGCAGGCGCAGGCTCGACGAAAAGCCCGCGTAATCATGCACGGTGACGCCGGATGAAATCACCACCCCAACCGCTTCCGGAACACGCTTGCCACCCGCGCTGTTGGGTGCCGCGTCATCGCCGTCCATTTCGGTAAATTGGGCCCGGGAATTCGCAAAGTCGAAATCGAAGGCCAGATGTTCCCGAGGCGTGTAGTAGTTCGCCCATTCCACTCCATAGCGGTTGCTCGGCTGTGCTGAAGCAGACGTGCCTCCAGTGTCGCCAGACTGTTGCAGTTCGGAATTACTGCGCAGATACCAGAGCGAAACCGTGCTTTGCAGGTGCGGAACGGCAACCGTGCGCGCGCCGATTTCCCCGCCTTTGGTTTGAACCAGTGGCGGAATTCTCGAGCTGGATGTATTGGGGTAAGGATTGTCCACTGAAATCGGCTCTACCGTCTGCGTTGTGCCCCGGCCGTCATTCGAGTGAAAACTGAATCCGCCCTGGGTATAGAACTCGGTATTGGCCCACGGGCCGAAGATCAAATTCAATTTCGGACTAGGCAGGAACTTGCTGGCCGAGCCGGAATTGGCTGCATTTATTGCAGCCGAGTAAGCCAGGCTAGTGACAATGAATTTCTGGTCATCGCCACGCAAGGCCACAACCGAGCGAAATTTATCCGCCCACTGAATTTTGTTTTCCGCGTAAAAACCTACGATCGTGTCCGTAAAGCGGTCTCGCTCCCTGGTTGCGGGCAACGTCGGGGGAGTCGAGTCGTCGGTGTTGTAATCGGATTTTTCCATGCGCACGCGATTTTCCGTCGCGTAAAGGCCGTTGTGTATCCAGTCGTTGCGCAGTTGCAGGCCGACTGTATTTTCCACTTTGCGGCCAGCCCATTGGCTGAAGACCGTGTGGTACGCATCAAAGCCGGTCACCCAGCGCCGATCCTGCTGTTCAAACTGATCGCCGCGCACGGGGTCCACCAGAAAATAAGTGAAATCGGAAAATAGATCGAGATCGTAATAAAATCCGTAGGCCATGATTTTCGACGCGGAATTTGCCCCCTGCCGATGCCACTCACTCTGCAAGCTATAACGCTGCGAGTGGCCACCGTCGGTCGGGTCCAATGTGCCGTATAAACCAACCAGAGCCACTGCGCTTACGGGGATTTGATCGCTCGAGTGCCATCTTCCGTGATAGCCGCGGGCCGTGATGCTGGCCCCATTGGCGTCATCTCCCTGGCTGTAGGTCAGCAGGCCGTTGATTTTGGTAAAGGCATCCGGATGCACCCACGGGCCGTTGTCGTAATACACCTCTGCGCCGGCAATCAGGCTGCCCGGTCCGAGCTTGTGCGACGCGCCGAAAACCGCCCGCCCATAGCCATAGGTGCCGCCTTCCACCTTGGCGAAGTTCTTCTCCAGCGTCCGGAAATATTCCACGTGGGCCGATCCAGCCGAGCCATAGTTGCCAAT
>Ga0255354_1000460_pt1 | contig 25740 bp, 26 predicted proteins | sample HBST50metaG_FD_189942 | JGI IMG/M metagenome (GOLD analysis project Ga0255354, IMG submission 189942) | Peat soil microbial communities from Stordalen Mire, Sweden - H.B.S.T50 | ecosystem: Environmental > Terrestrial > Soil > Wetlands > Peat | place: Sweden: Norrbotten County, Stordalen Mire...
CCGCGCTCGCCTCGTCGGACGATCCGGATTGGCCGCGCTTTGTTCATCAATGCGAGCCTCATCGGCCTACTTCACCTGAATGCTTATCTGCGCGCCCGTGGCCGACAACTGCTGCTGCGTGCTGCTGACTGCGCCCGGACGGGTGATGGCGATAAAACTATCTCCGGCGGCCTTGGCCTGGAATGTCAGAACGCAGACCACGCCGGTTCCGCTCACCCCTGCCGCTCCCGGCGGACGGGAGGCAACAACGTTGATGGCGCCCGGTCCGTCGTCGCGGTGGACGAGCGCCACCGCCTGCCCATCGCTGCTCAAGAAGTTGCCGCTATCGATATTGACCAGCGAAAGCCTGACCGGATCGTAGGAAATCTGCAGGGGAACGGCCGCGATATTCGCTCCGCCGTTCAGCACCACTGAAACCGGGAAGGACGTGCCGGAAGCTACCGGGCCGGGCTGCCGCGTAAGCATGAAGCTCACCTTTGCCGGTTGCGGCGTTGCAGCCGTTTGCGGAGTGGCTGCCGGCTGCGGCGCAGCAGGCTGCGTGGCTGTAACCGTATTTCCGGTGGTTTCCGCGGCCTGGCTCAGCAGCTTCAGCGCTCCTGGGGCGGCGGCCATGGCGCTTTCGCCAGGAACCGTGCCCACATTGGGTTGTGCGTTGGCCGGCGGCCGCGGCGGTGCGGGAATTACGGCTGGATTCAAAGCTGGTTTCGAGCTTGGCTTCGTGGCTGGTTTCGAGCTGTCGTCGGAAATCTGGCGCAACTGGATCGAAGTGCCCTCGCCGGTATCCACCGTGCGGAGATTCACCTGCTCCAGCGATTGCGAGCGAACCACGTGCGGCACCACCAGGAAGACCAACTCGTCGTCCTTAATGGTGCGGTCCTTGGAGCCGAAGAGGTACTTCATAACCGGAATGCTGCTTAACCCTGGAATACCGTTCCAACTGGCGGATTCCTCGTTGTCCTGAATGCCGCCCAGGATGCTGGCCTCGCCCTCGCGCAGACGGATTACCTGATCCACCGTGCGCTGCGAGATGATGGGTTCGGTCACGCCGCTGATGGTTTGATCGCCGCTATGCGAGGTGACCTCGATTTTGATTTTCAGCGTCACATCGCGGTCGAAGTGGACAGTGGGCGTCATTTCGATATTCACGCCCACGTCCTGATACTGGAACTGCGTGTTGACCAGTGAGCTGACCGAGGAGGTGGCGGCGCCGGTCTGGTAGGAGCCGGTGGCGACGGGGATCTTGGAACCGATCTTCATAATCGCCTTTTGCCCGTCCGTGGCGCGGATGCGCGGATTCTGCAGAATCTTGGTATCTGAATCCGTGAGCAGCAGGTTGGCCGTGGCCGAACCCACGGTCACGGCAAAATTCGATGCCTTCAGGTGGGCGAGATTGTAGAGAGTGACGCAGGCTGAGGTATTGCTGCTGGAACAGGTGTTTGTACTTGAACTCGACGAGGTGGATGTCGAGTTCGGCTGCAGCGTGACTCCCACGCTGCTGGGCCACGCGATGCCCAGGGTCTTCTCCCAGTTCTTGCTCACTTCGAGCACGGCGATGTCCACCACCACCTCGGGGCGCGCCTTGTCCAGGTCGTTGATGAGTTTTTCCGCGAGAAGAAGTTCGTCGGGCGTGGCCCTCATCACGATGGCGTTCTGACTGGCGACGGCGTAGACCTTGGCGTTGGGCAGCACGTTGCGAATGGCGGTTTGCACATCGGTCAGATCATTCTGCTGCCATGCGTTCGACAGATAGAAGGTCTGCACCGCCTGCTCATCCAGCTCCGTGTGACGGGCGCGGGTGTTGGCGGCCACAAAGATCGTGTTCTCGGTCACCGGACGCCAGAAAGTATTGGAGATGGTGCCCACAATGCGCAGCGCGTCGAGCAGCGAAACGCTGTTCAGGTCAACCTGAACGCGTTTGGAGGCGAATTCCGGATCGAAGAGTACATTGATTCCCGCGGCTTTGCCCACCGCCTGGTAAACCACCTTGGCGTCTTCCTGCATATGCAGCGTAAGCGGCTCGTCGGAAACGGGCCGGAGGACGGCCGGCGCGCTCATCGAGTCCAGCGCCTCCTCTTTGCCCGGCGCCACGGGAAGGCTGGTCTCGTTCACGGGCGTAACTTCACCGTGCTTCTGCCGCACCCTGGCTATGTCCTGCAGGGCAGCTTCGTTGCTAGGGTCGATCTCGGTGGCGCGCAGAAACTCGGCCAGCGCCCCTTGATCATTGCCGGCATCCAGCAGTTTCTGCCCCTTGGTCACATGCACGGATGCAGCCGTGCTGCGTACGCGATAAAGATAGGCTCGGTAGCGCAGATCCTTGGGAGCTTTGTTGTATGCCTTCTGATAGTTGCTAAAAGCGGCGTCGTAGTCTTCCTTCGCCTCGGCGGTTTGGCCGCGCTTGAAGAAGGAGGCGGCCGACTGGGCGCTGAGTGGAACGCTGGAAAGGCCGAAGACGGCCACAACGGCAAAAAGAGCAATCCAGAATGCGGTTCCCGAAAAAGCTGACCGGGGGGAAACGGATTTGGAGGCAGCCTGTGCTTGAACGCGGCTTTTCATCGAACTCCCCGGCGTCTTCGCCGGCCCGCAATGTTCATCGGGCCCTTGAGGGCTGCCTTGGCCGCCCCGGACGCTCATCTTGACGCAATGTATGTTGGCAAAAACTCCCATTCAACGATGCCTCATTTTAGCAAAGCCCGGCTCCGAACTGCCCAAAACCCTTGCCAATGCTACGATTGAGATTCGAGGATGCCTCCGGATGGCTCGCCAAACCAGCCACGTAATTGTTCAACCGGCCGCTACCGGCCCCCAGAAGCCGGCCCGGCCACGCGACCCGGTGGCCTCGGGCGAGCGCGATGCCGCGCATAATCGCGTCGCCAGCCACAACTACTTTCTGCTGGAGAAGTTCGAGGCCGGCGTGGCCCTGCGCGGGACCGAGGTCAAGTCCATCCGCGAGGGCAAGGCCAACCTGAGAGATTCCTACGGCCTCATCCAGAACGGCGAGGCGTTTCTGCTCAACCTGCATATCGGTCCTTACTCCCACGGCAATATGGCCAACCACGACGAAACGCGCACCCGCAAACTCCTGCTCCACAGGGAAGAGGTTCGCAAGCTACTATCGAAGACGCAGATCAAGGGCCACACGCTCATCCCCACCCGTCTTTACTTCCGCAACGGCCGGGTCAAATGCGAACTGGCCGTGGCCAAGGGCAAGCAGGACTGGGACAAGCGCGAGACCGAACGCAGCCGCGAGGCCGACCGCGAAGCCCGCGCCGCCATCAACGCGAACAAACACCGCATGGGGCGCTAGAGCCGTTTCTGTCGCCGACAGCGCCGCCAGACCTCAATGTTCCCCCTCTTCGGCCCTGAACGTCCGTCGCTCCGCAGCCGATGAAGGTCAAGTTGGTTATAAAATTGGATTAAGGTGCAGTGCAATGTACAGAGTTTCTAAGCAGAGCTACGGTTTCGAACTCACGTTTGGAGGCACGATCAGCCTCGACGAAATGAAGCAATGGCGAGTGGAAGCCGTCAGGGCGCTGGTCGGGGCGCCAGATTCCTTCGGCGTGCTGATCGATATGCGCACCTTGCAGCGAGATGACATCGATCAGGAGACTCAGGAAGCCATCGTCGAGGGAATAGGACTCTTCAAAAGGGCTGGGATGCAGCGCAGTTGCTTCATCCTCGACTCGGTTCAGACTACTGCGAACTATAAGCGCCGGGCAAGAGATTCGAGAACCCATTTTTTCGAGCGCTATATTAATGCATCGGTTGACCCCCGCTGGCGGATCAAGGCACTCAAGTGGCTTGAAGAACAAATCGATCCCGATCGGTGAGAGTGCCGGAGTCGAATCTCGCGTTTCGAGACTCCGGCTCAGGGTTTCACCGAACTCTAACCAGAGCCTTATCTCATTTCCGCTCTCCGCAGTGAAATAATGGGCAATATGCGGACCCAACTGTCTTTTGCTCCTCTTTCCGGAATCGAAACCGAATTACTGGCCGTTCTGGCCGCTGACACCCAAACCTCGAAGGCCTCTGACGCTAAGCCTCAACCTGTGCTGCTGACCGCGGACGCTGCTGTTTTGGCCGCGGCAAAGGCCGCTCTGACCAGCGGCGAATTCAAGGCCGGAGCCAACGAGACCCTGCTGTTGCACGCTCCGGCGGGCTTGGCTGCCAAGCGGTTGCTGCTGGTGGGACTGGGCAAACAGGCCAAAGCCACGGCTCATGGCGTGCGTTCAGCCGCGGGAACCGCGGTCCGGTTTAGCAAGCCGCGCGGCATCCGGAAGCTGGTATTTGTCCTTCCCGAGCTGCTCCATGAGGCTGCCGCACGCAGTGCGCGTTCGGCCGTCGAGGGCGCGTTTGTGGGCGACTTCGACCCCGACACCTATCGCAGCGACCGCAAAGATCAGAGCGTGGAATCGTTCACGCTCGCTCTGCCGGCTGGCGCCGATTTAGCCGCGCTCGAAGCGGCTTTTACCGAAGCCATCATCATCGGCGAAAGCCAGAACTTCACCCGCACGCTGGTCAATGAGCCGGGCAACAAGCTCACGCCCACCATCCTCGGAGAGCGCGCCTCGCTGATGGCCGCCGAAGTTGGACTGGGTTGCGAGGTCCACTCCACCGAAAAACTGCGAGAGCTGAAGATGGGCGCCTTCTGGAGCGTTTCGCAAGGCTCCGCCGAGCCGCCCGCCCTGATTGTCTTGCGCTATGAGCCGGAAGGCGTGAAAGACGGGCCGGTCCTCGGTCTCGTCGGCAAGGGCATCACATTCGACTCGGGCGGCATTTCCATCAAGCCGAGCGACAAAATGGACGAAATGAAAACTGACATGGCGGGCGGTGCGGCTATGCTCGGCGCCATGCGCGCCATCGCCCTGCTCAAACCAAAGGTGCGCGTGATTGCTGTCATTTGCGCGGCGGAAAACATGCCTTCGGGAACGGCGCAAAAGCCCGGCGACGTGCAGACAGCCATGCCGTTCTCCGCCGACAAGCCCGGCAAGACCATCGAAATCATCAACACCGATGCGGAAGGCCGGCTGGTCTTGGCAGATGGCCTCACCTACGCCCGCCAACTCGGCGCAACCCACCTGATCGACGCCGCCACGCTCACCGGCGCTTGCGTTGTAGCTCTTGGCCATATCAACGCCGGAGCGTTTTCGAATGACGATGAGACTTGGGCGAAGTTTGACGCGGCGCTCTCCACCTCCGGAGAAAAGTTCTGGCGGCTGCCCCTCGGCGAAGAGTACGCCGAGATGATCAAGAGCGACATTGGCGACATCAAGAACACTGGCGGACGCTGGGGCGGCGCGATTACGGCAGCGGAGTTTCTCAAAGTCTTTGTCGAAGATACTCCGTGGATTCACCTTGACATCGCCGGCCTGGCCTGGGCGGAAGACTCCAAGCCCTACATCTCCAAAGGCCCGAGCGGGGTTGGGGTGCGATCGATTCTCGAATGGGTGCGGAGCTTCTAAGGGCTAGCTTGTTGCCTTTGGATATTGCGGTCAGGCGTAACGGGGTGGTTATTCTGGGACGCCTGTGCTTCTTGAGCGAGCTGCAAGAAACCAAGGGGCATGAGGCATCGTTTTAAACTGGCTTGGTCTTCATTTCATGGTGTAGCGGGCCTCTTCCTCTTCTTTCAGTTGCCGGCCCCGGTCAGGGAGAGAAGAAATCCATTTATGCCACGCGTCGTCGAACGCATAGAGTTTCGGAACATCAAGGTTACTCTCGGCGGGTGAATTCGAAATGAGACGAATGGAAGCAACCTGATTGCGGCCCCCGGGATCAATCAGGTAGCTACTTACTGAGCGCCTTCGGATCGACTGAGTAAAAAAGACGCCCCGTACGGTCACGGATTCCTGATCAAAAAACACAACTGAATAGGCGGCGCTGATGGCGAAATAGGCAGCCACCAAGAAGAAACCAATTCCAAAAGCTGAAGACAGGAGACGGTCGCCCTGCGCGTTACCGGAATCCCGCATTAACAAAAGACAGCCGATCGCAGCGAACATGGCTCCGCGCACAAGATTCCAGGCCCACCCTCTGAGCGAATACCGATAGGTGTGGACCACAACCGGTGTTTCCTGCGAGATTTCCATGACAGACATTCCCAGTGAGCAAGTGTTTTAAACAGTGTTTGAGTTTACATCGCCTCCGGGCTTTCGATGCCCAGCCAACTAAGCGCCAGCACTAACTCACGCAACGCGACGGCGGCAGTGGCGAGCAGGAAAGTTTTCCGTGCCGGGTCTTCTTCCTTGAGGATCGGATGGTTGTGGTAGAAGGTGGCGAACTCCTGGGCTAACTGGAAGACATGCTTCGCAAGATAAGCCGGCTCTGAAGTCGAGATGCACTGCTCCAGTACTGTCGTGCGGCGCGCTGCGCGAAGCCAAAGCGCCCAGATGTCTTCGGCATCATCGCCTTCGAGGAAAACGCCGAACTCCGCTAACTCCGCGAACTTCGCTAACTCCGCTTCCGGCGTTGTCTCCGCCTTGCGGAAGATATTCCTTGCCCTCACTACGGCATACTGAATGTACGGCCCGGTCTCGCCTTCAAAGCTCAACGCATCCTTGAAATCGAAAGCAATCACCGAATTGCGCGTGTACTTGAGCATGAAGTAACGCAGCGCGCCAATCGCAATCTGCTCGGCGATCTTTTGCCGTCCCGCTTCGGCATCGGCTCCGCCTGTTTGGCGCGCGTCCACTTCGGCCCGCGTGGCGACGATGAGCTTGTCAATCAAATCATCTGCCTTGACGCCGAAGCCCTTGCGGCCGCTGACTTCAATGTAAGGTCGCGCCAAATCTTCCTCGGAAACGTCGTAGCCTAACTCGACTGCGCAGCGCGGCGTCAGCGCGACCATCTCATAACTGAAGTGCGTGTAACGGTTGGCCTGCTCGGTGTATCCCATTCCGCGCAGAGCCTGAATCACATTGGCCTGCGGGTCGCTCTGCCGCGCGTCAATGACGTTATAGATCGCCTGCGCTCCGCCAAAATGCGGATGATGCTCATCGCCCTTTTCCGCCGAAATCCAGCACTCGTGATCGGGATAAGTGAAGAACGGCTTGTAACCGAAGTCCTTGCCCAGCAAGCCAAACTTCCATAAGTGATAGGCAATATCTTTGCCGACATAAGTTACTGTTCCATTCGACCGGACAATGACTTTGGCGTCTTCGTTCAGGTCTCCCTCGGCTATCTCAGCGCCGGGCCGAGTCATCACCCAGCAGCCTTTGTTCTTGCCCTCATTCTCAAAGTAAAGGACGCCGGTTTTCTTCAGTTGCTCGAAGGCAGACTCCCAGAACTTGAGGTGCAGAATCTCGCTCTCGCGCGGCAGAAAATCATATTCAATGTCCAGCCGCAGCATGGTTTCCAGATGCCGCCGCAAAACAGCCGTCGAAATCAACTCCGCCACTTCAGCCGTCTCATTGTCGCCTTGCTCCAACTCGTGCAGCGTGGCGTAGCGCAACTTCTTCCGCTCGGCGTTCTCTTCGTCGGTTCCGCTGGTGTACCACTGCGATGTGCGCGCATAGAGATCCCAACAGTAATAGTCGATTCGCTCGCCCTTTTGCTTGAGCTCGTCGAGCAGCAGATGCGCGTCGGCCAGCGATTTGCCTTCCAAGTGCAGAAACCCCACCACCACATCGGCCACCTGTACGCCGGTGTTGTCGATGTAGTTTTGCACGTCCACTTTTTGTCCGGCGGCGCGGAGCAGACGCACAAACGTATCGCCCAGAATCGCATTGCGCAAGTGGCCAATGTGCGCGGCCTTGTTGGGATTGATGCTGGTGTGCTCCACCAATGCGTGAATACCGCTTAATGCTTGTGATCCGGCTTCGGCGTTTGCCGTTTCTCTCACACCAACGGTGCGGTCCAGATGGGCATTGATGTAACCAGCACCGGCAATCTCAAAAGAAGAAAAACCACGGAGCGAACCCAACGCGGCCACGATCTCAGCCGCAATGATCTTTGGCGCCTTGCGCAGCTTGCGCGCCAGCTCGAAGGCAATCGGCGTTGCCAATTCGCCAAACTTGACCTCCGGCGGAATTTCCAGCGGAATGGTCTCAAGTTGTAAATCGTACTTTGCCGCGAGAACACTGCGAAGATGCTCTGTGAACCGTTTCTGTAATTCCAGATACACGTTGTTTGGCCTCAAAAATCCTTGATTTTCAAGGTGATTTTAACAGAGAGCGCTCTGCACCGGCTCGAAACTGGAAGATACAGGTGAAGATGCTCCGCTACATACCTGCAAGAATGATCACAGTCACAATTCGCCCTATTTACACATTGCGCGCGCCTTATCGAGCAATTCCGGCGTATATTTCTCGGGAATCTTGACGAACTTGATGTGGTCTGTCTGTGCGCGCAGCATCAGGTCATTCATATTTTCCTGAGTTTCAAGAACTACATCCTGATCCAGAGTGTAGTTCTGGGTTTCAATAACAGTGAGCTTTCCCACTGTCTTGGTCGTTACTGCCACGCCCCAGAACATTCCGGTGGTTTTATGGCCTTCCTTGAAAATCACGCAGCCGGTATTATTCGTGAGAATACCCCACACAATTGGGCGATGGCCTTGGGGGTTTTTGTCAGCGGCAAGGCATACGGGCGCTAAAACAAAGAACAACAGAAAAGTGACGGATAGTTTCATCGGTCCTCGCAGGATTGATAAACCGTTGCCCAAACCTGGGGCGGTAGCCATCTGTTTCTTTTGATGGTGCCCAATCTACCACAAGGGTGAGGCGCCCGGCAATGAAAATACCGTAAGATGGAGAGTGACAGCCACTTGCCCCCGAGATGTTTCAAAGGGCAAAAGTGCGGAAACACCCTACCTATGACAAATTCTGCATCCAGTTCAGCACGCTTTTATCTGACTACGCCCATTTATTACGTGAATGCGCGGCCGCACCTGGGCCATGCCTACTCGACCATCGTCTGCGACACGATCGCGCGGCGCAAGCGCGCTCTGGGCATTGAAACCTGGTTTCTCACCGGTACGGATGAGCACGGGCAGAAGATCGAGCGCTCGGCTGCGCTGGCCGGACGCACGCCGGCCGAGTTCGCCACGGCGGTTTCTGGCGAATTTCGCGGGCTTTGGGACCAGTTGGGGCTGACCTACGACGACTTTATCCGCACCACCGAGGAGCGCCACAAGCGCGGAACGCAAAAGCTGTTTGCCACGCTGCGCGACAAGGGCTTCATCTACAAAGGCTCTTATACAGGCCAGTATTGCGTGAGCGACGAGCTTTATGTGGACGGGCCTCCGGGAACGGTTTGCCCGGACTGCGGCCGCGTGACGGAGACGGTGAGCGAGGAGAATTATTTCTTCAAGCTCTCGGCATTCGAGCGCAAGCTGCTGGAGTTTTACGAAGCCAACCCTGACTTCATGGGGCCTGAATCCACGCGCCGCGAAGTGATCTCGTTTGTGCGCGGCGGCCTGAAGGATTTGTCAGTAAGCCGGACGAGTTTTTCCTGGGGAATTCCGGTTCCCGGCGACGAGAAACACGTCATCTACGTGTGGCTGGACGCGCTGGTCAACTACATTTCGGCGCTCGGTTACGGGTCAGATGATCCAGAAGACAAGGCGCGGTTTGCAAAGTTTTGGCCGGCGGATTTGCATTTGATCGGCAAGGAGATCAGCCGCTTCCATTGCGTTTACTGGCCGGCGTTTTTGATGGCGGCGGGGCTTCCGCTGCCGCGCTCGGTGAGGGCCAACGGCTGGCTACTGTTCGACCAGGGCAAGATGTCCAAGTCGAAGGGCAACATTGTGCGCGCTGAAACTGTACATGAGGTGCTGGGGGCTGATGCTCTGCGCTACTTCTTACTGCGCGAGATTCCCTTCGGCCAGGACGGCAGCTTCAGTTTCGAGGCGCTGGTGCAGCGCTATAATGCCGACCTCGCCAACGGCTACGGCAACCTGGTCAGCCGCGTGGTCAACATGGTGCACAAATATTTTGGTGGAGTTTTGCCGGATGCTGGCACCGAGACAACTGCCGAGGTCGCGCTGCGCGAGAGTGCGGAGAGAGCGATTGCGGCCTTCGGGCCGACTTTCGATGAAATGAATTTTTCCGAGAGCTTAAGGAGCTTGTGGGTTTTGGTTGCGGAGACTGACGGCTATCTGACCGCCAACGCGCCGTGGAAGCGGCCAGCCGACCGCTCAGAAGCCGACCACGCCGCGCTGCAGGCCCGCGTGCTGGCTACGGCTGCCGAGGCCATTCGCATCATCACTGCGCTGGTTTATCCCATCCTGCCGGATTCGGCTGCCAAGGTCTGGCGGCAGCTTGGGCTGGGCGATATTCAGGATGCGGCAAAGAAATCATTTTTGACAAAGATCGCGTGGGGCGGATTGAAAGCCGGGACGAAGTTTGGCGAGCCCGCGCCGCTGTTTCCTCGCGCGGAAAAGGACGCGGTCGAACGCATGCAGAGCATCGAAGAACAGAACAGCAAGACTGTTATTGAAGCCGCCAGCGGCGGCGCGCCCGGCCGGGTCTCTGAGGCGGAGGGAGATGGGGGTTCTAATCCCCGTGTAAAGCCAATCGAATCGAAAGGGGCTTTAGCCCCGGATGCAAAAACCATTAAAGAAGAGGCCGTCGTGAGCGAAGAAACCGAAAAGCAAAAGTCCTGGGATAAAGTTCCCGTTGATTCAATCGGCGTTCAGGCTGGGGATGAAGCGCTGGCCTATGAAACGGTGGCGCAGGCTGCCAAGGAGTCAGCCGCAGCCGCTTCGGCTTCTGTTGGCGCAACGGCTCAATCGCCAGCAACACCGCTTGTGGCGGCAGAGCCGCAGTTGGCCGTACCGCTGGAGCCGCAGCACATCACCATCGACGACTTCGTCAAAGTCGACCTGCGCGTGGCGCAGATTCTCGTGGCCGAGCGTGTGCCCAAGGCCGACAAACTGCTTCGCCTGGAAGTCGATCTGGGTTACGAGAAGCGGCAGATTCTGGCCGGCATCGCGCAATACTACGAGCCGGAAAAACTCATCGGCCGCAAGATCGTCATCGTCGCCAATCTCGCTCCGCGCAAGATGAGGGGCCTGGAGTCGAACGGAATGTTGCTGGCGGCGTCCTTGCCCGACGGCGCACCGGTGCTGGCCGGATTCCTCGAAGAGGTTCCGCTGGGTGCGCGGTTGAAGTAACCACCTGCGGTGGGGCAGACGCCTTCGGCTTGTATGCACCCGCATACGAGGCCGCGCCTCATCCCGATTGTCTATACACATAAATCATGCCATACTTACACATCGGGAGACGCTGTGTATGCGGACGAATATCGACATTGACGACAAGTTGATGAGGCAGGCGATGAAGGCGACAGGAGCCAGCACCAAGAAGGCTGTTGTCGAGGCCTGTCTGCGCAAGCTGGTCGCGCTGAAGGTCCACGACAAGAAAGTAGAGAAAGTCTTCCGCCAGCAGGAGCTAGACCGACAGGCGGCCGAACGCGATGGCCGTCTCGACGAGTGGCACGCGGCGCTGGTGAAAAAGGGCAATTGGCCGGAGTTTACAACCGATGCGCACGAATATTGAGATCGACGATAAGTTGATGAGCCGCGCCATGGCCCTGAGCGGCAAATCCACGAAGAAGGCTGTGGTTGAAGAGGCGTTGCGCCTGGCCGTGCAACTCAAGCGTCAGGAGGGGATCAAGCAACTCTTCGGCAAAGTTCAGTGGGATGGCAACCTGGATGAAATGCGCGAAACCAGGTTTCCCGACTGGGATATGCCGCACGATGAAGAGCGGGAGACCGTGGACAAGCCGGCTGCCTAGGGCCTGTCCATTCAATAAGCAGAGGAGGCGGACACCGCATGGTGATCGTAGACAGCAGTGTCTGGATCGACGCTTTGAATGGCAAGGATACACTCCAGACCCGATGGCTCCGGGTTGCCCTGGCAAGAGGCGGCATCGGATTGACGACTCTGATTCTCAGCGAGGTTCTGCGCGGTATTCGCTTGGACAGTGAGTTTCGCCGAACTAGGAACTGGCTTCTGGCGCTTCCGGTCTTCGAGAGTATGCCGACCGAACTCGCTATAAAGGCAGCCGAGAACTTCCGCGCACTCCAACGCCGGGGCATCACTGTGCGCAAGACAGTCGATTGCTTCATTGCGACATTCTGCATTCAAGAAGGTCACGAACTCCTGCACCGGGATAACGACTTCAGGGGTTTCGAGGATTTTCTTGGCTTACAGGTCGTCCATCTTTAAGTCACTTTTGAGGCTCCCTTGCTGATTGATTCCCACGCACACCTGGACAGTCCGCGCTACGCTGACGACCGCGAGGCGATGCTGCGTCGTGCGTACGAAGCGGGCGTGGGCACCGTGCTGGCCATCGGGATTGGCGAGCAGGCGGCGGGGATGGACGGAGCGCTGGCGGTTTGCCGCGAATTCAACGGACGGATTGACAGCGGGGCTGGCCTGCCGAAGCTCTACTCCAGCGCTGGTGTCTATCCGCACAATACGCACGAAATTGACGATAGCGTCCTGGCGAAACTAGACAGCCTGCTCGCCGAGCCGGAGGTCATCGCCTGCGGCGAGATCGGCCTGGACTACTACCACGAAGGCGCGCCCCACGAGACGCAGCGCGATGGGCTCATTCGCCAACTGGAGATTGCCGCTGGGCACAAGCGGCCCATCCTCATCCATTGCCGGCCAAAGGACGGCGCGACCGACGCTTGGGACGATCTCCTGGAGATACTTGAAGCCCATTGGCGGAGCACCGGTCTGGGCGGCGTGATGCATTGCTTCAGCGGCAACGATGAACAGGCCGCCCGCTCGCTCGACCTGGGTTTTCTGATTTCGTTTGCCGGCAACCTCACCTTTTCCAAAGCACAGCCGCTGCGCGACGTAGCAGCCAGATTGCCTTTGGACTGCCTTCTGGTGGAGACTGACGCGCCCTGGCTGGCTCCGGCGCCCCATCGCGGCAAGCGGAATGAGCCGGCCTGGGTGGCCCGGACCGCGGAAACTCTCGCAGAACTTCAAGGCACGGAAGCACAAGAAATCGCCGCGGCAACCACGAAAAACTTCAATCGGCTGTTTGGTCTTGGGGCGAACGTGGGAAACTGTTAAAGGTACCGTGCCCGATGAACGGGCTGGTTCAATGTTTTGGTATCCCACCCTGGATCACCCCAACGACGAAGACCTATCGTTGGGGACCCCGATGCCGCAAATGCAAATACGCGGCGAGGGTGGGGCACCCGGTTTTTGCAGAAGTTTGAGGATTAGATAGCCATGGCTCAGGACAATTCGTTCGACATCGTCAGCAAAGTGGAAATTCAAGAGGTTCGCAACGCCATCGACCAGGCGCTCAAAGAGATTCGCCAGCGCTTTGACCTGAAGGATTCCCACTCCGAGGTCAATTTGGCGGAGGGCGACAAGGAGATTCAGCTCGCGTCCGACGGCGAATACCATCTGGAAGCGATCAAGGAGATTCTTGGCCAGAAGCTGATCAAGCGGGGTGTCTCGCTGAAGAACGTGACCTACGGCAAGGTTGAGCCCGCGCTGGGCAAGAGCGTGCGCCAGAAGATAACCTTGCAGCAGGGCATTCCCGCGGAAAAGGCCAAGGAGATCGTTCGCCTGGTCAAGGACGCAAAAAAGAAGGCGCAGGTCAGCATCCAGGGCGATACTGTCAGAGTATCGAGCAAGGACCGTGACGAGCTGCAGGGGATCATCGCTCTGCTGCGCGGCAAAGACCTGGGCCTGGATTTGCAGTTCACCAACTACCGTACGAATTGACTGCTGTGGGGCGGCCTTCCCCTGGGTCAACGAGCCAGACGCTGCGGCCGCACTATAGGATAAAGCACGGGAACCGGAGAGCTTTGAGCACATTGGCGATAGCGACGGCAAGAGAGGTCTTCGAGTTGCTGCGGGACGACCTCGTGGCAATCGAGCAGGAGCTGGGCCGCGACGCCGCCTCCGGCGTAAGCACCATCACGGAGATCGCCGAATACCTGCGTGGCGGCGGCGGCAAGCGCATCCGGCCCACGCTGCTGCTGTTGAGCGCGCACACTCTTGGCTTCACGGGGCAGGGCGCCATCCGTCTGGGCGCGGTGGTGGAGATGGTGCACACGGCCACGCTGGTCCACGACGACATCATCGACAGCGCGGACACCCGCCGCGGACGGCCCTCGGCCAACACCACCTGGGGCAACGAGAAATGCGTGCTGGCGGGCGACTGGCTCTACATGCAGGCTTTCAAAGTGGCTCTGGAAGAGAAAAGCCTGCGCGTCCTCGACCTGCTCATTAGCCTTACGCAGCAGATGGTCGAGGGCGAGTTGCTGCAGATTCAGAAGCTGGGCCGCGCCGTCTCTGAAGCCGAGTATTACGACCTGATCTATCGCAAGACCGCCTGCCTCTTCTCGGTTTCCATGCGGTTGGGCGCGGTGCTGGCCAGGGCCACGGAGGCCGATGAAACGAGCCTGGCAGCCTATGGCCGGGCGGTTGGATTGGCTTTCCAGATTGTGGACGACGTGCTCGACCTGACGGCCACCGAAGAGGTTTTGGGCAAGCCCGTGGCGAGCGACCTGCGCGAGGGCAAGGCGACGCTTTCGGTGATCCACTCCATCGACCACGGCACGGCTGCCGACCGGCGGACCATCCAAAGAGTTTTGGATGATCGCAGCTTTGAGAATGTCAGCCGAGAGCAGATTCAGAAGATTCTGGCGAAAAACGGCTCAGTGGAATACGCCATGACTGTCGCCGACCGCTATGCCGAGCAGAGCCGCCAGGTGCTGGCCCAGTTGCCCGATTCCGAGTACAAGCGCGCCCTGCTCTGGGTGCCGGATTTCGTGGTGGCGCGGGAGAAGTAACGGTTCTACGCCAGACAGCTCTTTTCAAACATCCTGAACGATGGTTCCCTGGTGGTAGACAATCTTCCAGCCGTCGGCCGTGCTCCGCCAGATGGTTGACCGCCTCGTCAGCCGCTGTTTGTCCTGGAGCAGCGTGTAAGTCAGTAGATAGGTATCCGCGCCCAATCTGCGGCACTGAAAGTCGCTGGCCTCCCATACGTCGGTGTGCGGAACGGAAAAGCGTTTTTCCAACTCATCAAGTACGAAGTTTCGCGAGTAACGGCGTCCGGAAGCTCCGACTTCCCAATAATCCTCCGTCGTCATCCGCTCGAAGTCGGCCCGCGTGGTTCCGAATTCAGGGCGATGAAAGATAGGCTCGCGGCTGGAGAGTTCGGCGAGTATGCCTTGCAGCTCTGGGGCGGTTGTGAATGTGGGTTCCATGGGAAACAGCATAGCGTGATCTCGCACTGTTTCCGCATTCTTTTCTGAAGGGCCGCGGAGGGACGGGGCGCGTGTCCCTCTTATAATCGATGCCATGAAGAGACTTCTTGCAACAGTTGCGTTCTGGATGGCCCTCAGTGGCCTTGCTGTTGGGCAACAACCGCAGCCCACCTTTCACGACGAACTTCTCGATCACTTCGAAGGCTCTTGGGTTCTTCAAGGCACGATTGCCGGGAAGGAAACAACGCACGATATTACCAATGACTGGGTTCTCAACCACCAATATCTGAAGATCTACGAGGTCTCGCGCGAAAAGAACGCCCAAGGCGATCCGGCCTACGAAGCGATGGTCTTTGTCGGCTGGGATCAGGCTACCAGCCGTTACTTCGCCATCTGGCTTGACATCTGGGGAGGATTCTCCAAGGCGACCGTCGGTTATGCTCCCCGGAGCGGGGATGAAATCCGCTTCATCTTCAAAGACGGCAAGAGCGATTTCCACACCACCTTCGTCTACGACCGCAAGGCCGACACCTGGGAGTGGCGGATGGACTCTGAAGAGAAGGGGAAGCTGAAGCCTTTTGCCCGAGTAAAACTGATCAAGCGCAACCCTGCAAATTAAGCGCCTACTCGCTGGTTATCACGGTTCGCAACGCGGCGGCATACTTTTCCGGCAGGGGCTTCTTCTTCATATTGACGTCGCAAACAACGTGTGTGGTTTCGCCCTCGGCCAGGAGCGCAGGCTCCGCGCCGTCGGAAGCCTTGCGCAAGACGCGGTAGGCAAATTTAATCAGCGAGCCGCGCACCACCAGAGGCCGGGTTTCGATGAGGATCTGCTCGTCGTAGCGAGCTGAAGAGCGGTAGCGGCACCGGGCATCGACCACCGGCAGAATGCACTGGTGCTCCTGCTCCAGCAGCTTGTAAGAGAAGCCGAGAGCGCGGAAAAGCTCGACGCGGCCCACCTCAAACCATACGAAGTAGTTGGCGTAATAGACCACAGCCATCTGGTCGGTTTCTGCGTAGCGGACGCGAATTTCAGTGGTCACGGGCATGAAGTGAACCTCATTAATGTCTGATAACAAACAAGTTTTGTACCCGGTTTTCCACGCAGAACACAAGTTTATCCACACTTCTCCGGGCTTCTTCGGATTTTATCCGCGCAACGGAGCTGAGGGTTGTGCTCTCCCACCCTTGCGACAGAAACAAGTCGCAAGGATGGGGCACGGTGCGTTTCTCGGGTCAACCCACTGCCCAAAATCAGCTTTGTCACGGTTTCAAATGTGTGATGAATGGCAACTGCGAAATGTCGTTGAAGATGACGAAGGCAAAAAAGCCCACCAGCAAGACGAACGCCGCTTGATAGATTCGCTCCTTGACGGGAATGCTGATGTCGCGGCGTATGACGCTTTCAATCAGCAGGAAGAAAATCATGCCTCCGTCGAGAATCGGGAAGGGCAGCAGGTTGAGAATGCCAAGGTTGAGGCTGATTTTTCCGGCGAGGTCAATCTTTGTTCCCCAGCCCTTTGTTTCCGCGGCGTCGCCAGCCATGCGTGCAATGCCCACCGGCCCGGCAAGCTGAGAGACGGAAACCTTGTGGGAGAAGAGCCCGCCCAGCACATCGAAGATCAGAAGCGAATTGTCCGCGCAGTATTCTCCGGACTTGACCATCGCTCTGCCCATGGGCAGAGGGTCGTTGCGGAAGGGAGGCGCCGCGGCAATGAAGCCCAGTTTCCATCCGCCCTGGATTTTGGCTGGCTGGGCGACGATAGGCGCCAAAGCTACACCATTGCGCAGAATAACTAGCGTGAGCGGTTTGCCTTGGCCGGCCTTCATGTAGGCAAGCAGAGTGGTGACTGCATGGAATGGGTGACCATCCACAGACTGGATGATGTCGCCAGAGCGCAAGCCGGCCTGAGCGGCTGGCATTCCCGGTTGCACTTCATGGATGCCGATGGAGCCGAGCAGAAATTCCGGCGCAAGACCCTCGTCGCCAGGGTCAAAGTCATTGGATTTGGCCGAGGCGGGAACATGGAGGTTCAGTTGCAGGGTCGTGCCGCCGCGCTCAACGGCGACCGGAACGGTTTGGTCGGGGTTCAGCTTGAGCCGATCGTAGATGTCTTCCCAACTGGGATTGTTTACGGTGTCGAAGTGGCGGATGATGTCGCCCGCCTCGAAACCGGCCTGGGCTGCCGGCGAGCCTGGAGTGACCCATTCAATGGTGGTGGATTTGACTTCGTTGACGGGAACCTCGTTGAGCCAGCCGAAGTAGAAGACCATCAGTACAAAGGCCAGTACGAAGTTGGAGAAGGGACCGGCGACGCCGATCAACATGCGCTGCCAGCGGGGATGCGAGGTGAGCGCGCCTGGGTCCTCGGGCGGCGCTACCGTGGCCGTGCCGGTGGCTGCGTCAGTGAGCTCGCTGAAATTTTCGCCGGCCATCTTCACAAAGCCGCCCAAGGGAAGCAGGCAGACCTTGTAGTCGGTGTCGCCGTATTTGTAGCCAAAAAGGCGCGGGCCGAAGCCGAAAGAAAACTCCTCGACACGGACCTTGCACAGCTTGGCCACGGCGAAGTGGCCGAACTCGTGCACTACCACCATGACGCCGATGAGGACGATAAAGGCGGCGACAGAAATCAGAAATTCATGCATAGATGTGCGGTTTATCCTTCGAAAATGTGCGGGTCATCCGGCCAGAGCCATCCGTGGTTATGCCAACAACGCGCGAGCAGTCTGCCGCGCCTCCCGGTCCGCGGCTAACACGCCGGCAATGGTGGCCGGATGCGCCTCGACCGTGGATGCGAGCACCTTTTCAATTGTACGCGGGATGCCTGTGAAGGGAATGCGGCGTTCCAGGAAAGCCTCGACGGCCACCTCGTCGGCGGCATTGAGAGCGATGCAGTGTGCCCCGCCTTTTTCCGCGGCCTCGAAGCCCAGGCGCAGGCACGGGAAGCGCTCGAAATCGGGCTGCTCGAACTCAAGATGACTGAGCGCGGCCATGTCGAAGGTCAGTGTCGATGCCGGGCGCTCCGGGTAGGCCAACGCGTAGAGGATGGGCAGGCGCATGTCGGTGACGGAGATCTGTGCCAGGATCGAACCGTCCACATACTCCACCAGCGAATGGACCGTGGATTGCGGATGGACCGTGACGCGGACCTGGCTGGGCGTCACGTCAAAGAGGCGGCAGGCCTCGATGATTTCCAGGCCTTTGTTGAGCATGGTGGCCGAGTCGATGGTGATGCGGCGGCCCATCACCCATGTGGGGTGCTTGAGAGCCTGCTCGGGAGTGATGCTGGCGAACTGGTCCAGCGGCAGCTTGCGGAATGGCCCGCCGGAAGCCGTCAGCCAGATGGTCTTCACTTCGGAGTGCGAGCCCACGCGCAGGCATTGATGGACTGCGTTGTGTTCGCTGTCGATGGGCAGGATGGGCACGTTGCGCTCGCGGGCCGCGGCGGTGAGGATTTCGCCTGCGGCTACCATGCACTCCTTGTTGGCCAGGCCGAGGGGCTTGCCCGCCAGAATTGCCGCGTGCGTGGCTTCGAGTCCCGCGACGCCGACGATGGCCGAAACCACGAAATTCGCTTCAGGCAAGGTGGCGCAGGCGACGGTGCCTGAGGTTCCGTAGACGACTTCGATGCCGGTGGCGCCGGACTTCTTGAGCCTTGCGGAAAGCTCGGAGGCCAACTCTTCGGTGGCCAGCGAGACGAGGCGCGGGCGCCAGCGAACAGCCTGCGCGAAGGCTTCGTCGATGTTGTGTCCAGCAGCCAGCGCGGCTACCGAGTAGCGGTCAGGAAATTGCTCGACGATGGATAGGGTGCTTTGGCCGATGGAACCGGTGGAACCGAGTATGGCGAGTCGTTTCAAGGTGTTTGTATTTTTCCTCGTACTCTGATTATCGCTCGGACGGCTCCCGCGGAAGTGGGGACCGTCCGACTCGTCTGATCCCGGAACCCTGATTCCGCCCCCCGTTCTAAAACGACTGGTGAATCAGCAGAGCGTACCACAGCACCGGAGCGGCGAGGAGCAAGGCGTCGATGCGGTCGAGCACGCCGCCGTGTCCGGGCAGGATGGTGCCCGAGTCCTTGACCCCAGCCGAGCGCTTGAGCGCGGACTCGGCCAGATCGCCTACCTGTGCAGCCATGTTGACGACCACCGCCAGCGTCATCCAATACCAGACGCTTTGCGGATAGGAGAGCCAAGCCTTATCCCATTGCGCCGCAAACAGGTGAGCCAAGCCGAGCAGGACGCCGGTTGCGAGCAGGCTGCCGGCCACCGAGCCGAGCGCGCCTTCCCAGGTTTTGTTGGGGCTGAGCGTGGGCGCCATCTTGTGCCGGCCCAAGGTGCGGCCCACATAAAGGGCGACCGTGTCTCCGGCCCAGACCGCGCACAGCAGGAAGGCCACGAGCGACGGACCGTTGCCCTCGGGGCTTTCGCGCAATGCGGGCAAGGCGATCAACGTGAATCCGATGTAAAGCAGGCAGAAGATGGAGGACGATGCGTCGGCCATGAGCTTCTCGACGGGCCTGAAAAGTGTGCAATAGACCAGCAGGGCCAGGCTGAGAATGCCGAGGATGGCCGCAGTCTGTCCGGGCCACTCAAAGTAGCCGGCAAAGAGCGCCAGAATCGCGATGAGCACGGCGATGCGCGGTGGTTGTGCTCCGGTGTGCTCCGCAAGGCCCAGGTATTCCCAAGCAGCCAGCGCGGCTACCGCCGCAACGGCCCCCGTGAACAGCCATTGCCACCACGGCCCCAAAAAGACCAGGACCAGAACCAAGGGGATCAGGATGAGTGCGGTGATTATGCGTTTCATTCAGGGTTGAGAATACACCGCCGGGGCGGAGTGTGAGTGGCCAGAAAGGCCAGCCGCTGGGGATTCCGATGAAAATGAACCGGATATTGTGCGAGTGAATGGCATAAGAGCGGTCGCGAGGTATGGAAGGGGCCACTCGCTGCGAGCTTTCCTGGTTCTAGCCTTTTTGCCATCTTTTCCACAGCCTTATTACCCATTGCGCGGAATCCATCCTAAGCAGCCTCGCTTTCCTTCTAGAATTCATCCAGAACATCAACACATTCAAGTGGCGACGGGAAATGCAAGGGCTCTATGAATGTCACGAGGACAAATCGTGCTGTCTGTATGGAGGCCACAAGAAAATGAGTTTTCGCGAGCTAGCATCCAAGTGCGGCAGTCGATTTCGGAGAATATTGGCAGAGACGGCTCTTCCCGACGGCATTATGGCCTTTTCAACCGCTTGCTTGCTGCTTGTAGGTGTGATTGCCGCTGGTATCTCATACTTCCAGTGGCATGAGATGCACATGGGAGGGGTTGATACGCATGATCTTGCCCAAGCTGCAAAAGTCCAGGCCGATGCGACAAAGGCAGAGGCGGACTCTATGAAGGAACTCGCCACGAGAGCGCTTAGACAAGCAGAAGCAACCGACCGGTTAGCCGTACAGGCAGAAAAATCCGCCGCTGCTTCCATCCAGAGTGCGCGTGACGCAAACGTTTCTGCGAGAGCAACCAAGGAAATGGCAGATACCTCAGCGGAATCGTTAGAAAACGCCAAAGAAAGTGCTCATCTCGACCAGCGTGCGTGGTTAGCGATGACGAGTCTGAGACTCACTAGATTTCAGCCGGACAAGAAACTGGAGGCCCAAATAATCTTCACGAACAGTGGCAGAAGCCCAGCCCTTCGTGTCTCGATCATCGGTACTGTGCTGCTTTTAGACGGGAAAACAGAACCAAGTATCTTGCCCTTAGCTCCTCCCGAAGACTTCACCCAGCTTCGCGCAATTGCGCCTCAGTCAGGGAACACGTGGACGCAAACCAGCACCAAGCTCCTAACCGCCGAAGAGAAGGAGGAAGTGGGGAAAGGCTCGCGAACAATATGGGCATGGGGTTTCGTCCGCTACGAAGATACATTCGGTATCGCACACGTAACGCAGTTCTGCGGAAACACCAGAGTTAAGGGGATTGAGACCACTCCTGTTCAAGAGGGGATGGACCTTAACCTCTGTCCAAACCAAAACGGCATGAATTAAATCTAGCGATCGATCTCCGGTTTCAGCTTGACCCAATCTTGATCTTGTCGGGATTCTCTTCCACTTCACCAACACTGTCGCTCAGCCCGCCGTAGCGGCGTTCGCGCTGCTGGAAGTCGGCGATAGCTTCCAGCAGATGGATGCCGCGAAAATCAGGCCATAGACGCTCGGTGACGAAGATCTCCGTATAGGCGATCTGCCAGAGCAGAAAGTTGGAGATGCGCATCTCGCCCGAGGTGCGGATCAGCAGATCGGGGTCGGGGATATGCGCCGTGTAGAGATGGCGGTGAATGTCTTCCTCGGTAATCTGCTCCGCGCTTTGATGTTTCTGTTTCATCTCTGTCGTGAGCCCGCGAAAGGCGTCCACCAGTTCCGAGCGCCCGCCGTAGTTGAGGGCCAGGGTGAGGGTGGTTCCGGTGTTACCCGCAGTGGCCTCCTCGGCCCAGCGCATCTTTTCCTGAACCTCGGCGGGCAGATCGTAGGTTCGGCCAATGTATTTCATGCGCACATTGTTGTCCATCATGCGCTGGAGGTTCGACTCCAGGTATGACTTGAGCAGACGCATGAGAAAGTTGACTTCGGCTTTGGGGCGGCGGAGGTTGTTTTCCAGCGAAAACGCATAGAGAGTGAGCCAGGGCAGGCCGATGCGGGATGCTGCCTCGGTGACCAGTTGTACGCTCTTTGCGCCCTGCTGATGTCCCACAAAACGCTTGAGCAAGCGGCGTCCGGCCCAGCGGCCATTGCCGTCCATGATGATGGCCACATGCTGCGGCATGCGCTCGGGGTTTAGCCTCTCGTAGACGGCGCGTTCCTCGGCGGTCAACTCATCGGTGCGCAGCGTGGCAGCAGAATACAAAGGACCTTCCTCGACAGTTGCTCTTGAGACTCCGGATGGGCGTCTCGGGGACGCTGGATGGGCGCAGCCCGCAGCCGGGGTCCAGAGCGGTTACGCCCGGTTCGGAGCGATTTCAGCGCGCTGATTTCTCAGCCGCTGGGAACCAGAGCGTTGCAATCTCGACCGTAGCACAAGCGCCCACGGCTCGCAATTCTCCCGGCAGAGCAAACTGAAGCCGCACGCACGGAAGTGCTGCGGCTCAGAGCGCGAGAGCCATGCGCCGCAAGAGCAGGAACAAAATGCTCCTTCTATTACGGGCTTCTACGCGATGCGCCGGCGGTCCATGGTCATGTCATGCGCCGCGCCCATGATGAGGGAGCGATGCAAGGAGTCGAGGGCAGGCAGCAAGACCGCAATCTCAGCCAGCAAGGGGTCGGCGAGGATCGAGGCGACCTCTTCGTCACGGCAACTGCGGGCATCACGGAGCAATTGGCGCACGTCCACGCCCAGGGCAGCGGCCAGCCGCTCCAGCGAGCTGAGAGTGGGGATGGCCTTGCCATTTTCGATCTTCGAGATATAGGTGCGGGGCACCTGCATGCGCCCGGCCAGTTGGCGCTGGCTGAGATGGCGCGCGCGGCGGATCTCCTTCACCTGGCCCGCCACTTTCAGGCCAGCTTCGGCGGAGGGGTCCACAGGGCGGCTCTCCACCGCGACCGGCCCAGGGTGAACGGGCTCTTCGACCTCAAGGGGCCTGTGGCACCTTCGGCAGAGGGAGTTGCTGGGTTTGAATTGAACCAGTTTGCAATCGGGAAAATTGCAGCGGACAACTTCGCGTGCTTCCAAGCTCGCCGGGGTAGTCGCCATGAGTGGTGCGCGGAGTGCCAGAGCAGGAACCCCGCGGTGCATTGCAGCACCACGTGTGTGTTACTTTCGGGGAAGTGAACCATAATTGTCAAGTGAAAACTTGGATACAAATCCATAATTCGCGGGACATACCGCTGGAATAGCCGGTAAAACCGTGAGAGGCGCGAACCAGATTGAGCAACAGCGAGAGGCAGAAAATCATGAATAACTGCACTGGAAATGATGCATTGGGCAAGAGCTTTGGGCGCGAACAGGCGTGGCAACTGCTGACTGAGTGGACGCAAAGCGAGAGCCTGCGCAAACACGCGCTGGGAGTCGAGGCCTGCGTGACGGCGTGCGGCGAGACGGAGGCTGGCCGGCTCGGGATGGAGGGGGAAGCGCGCCGGGCGTTCATCGAGCTTTATGCGACCACGGCCCTGTTGCACGACTTCGACTACGAGCGCCATCCTACGGCAGAGGAGCATCCGTTTGTGGGCGTGCGCGAGCTGGAGCGGCTGGGCTGGCCAGAGGAGTTGCGCATCGCCATTCTGGGCCACGCGCAGTACAGCGGCGTGCCGCGCGTTACGCATCTGGCAAAATCTCTCTTTGCCTGCGACGAGCTGTCGGGGTTTTTGACGGCCTGCGCGCTGGTGAAGCCGACCAAGGCGATTGCCGATGTGCAGGTGTCCAGCGTGCGCAAGAAAATGAAGGACAAGGCCTTCGCGCGCGGCGTGAACCGGGCGGACATTCTGCTGGGCGCGGCGGAGCTGGGCGTCGAACTGGATGCGCACATCGCGTTTTGCCTGGAAGCGATGAAGAAGCGGGCGGGCGAGCTGGGTCTGTAAGGAGGGTCGAGCCGGTGGAACCCCGGCATAGTCGCCCCGTCATTGTTCCCCCTCTGCCTCTGCTCGATGCGCAACGTCTGCGGGCATGGGGCTGTACGTCAAATACGCGGCGCGACAACTGTCGTGAAGGTATCCTCAACGAACTTGCGCTGTTGTTCCGACCAGCGCCAATAGCGGCGTTCGACCTTCTTCAGTTCATAATTGACGGTCGTCGTCCGCGTCTCCTCCAGCACGTTATTGGGAAAGCGCAGGAAGGTACTGCTTTGCTCCAACGCGTCGCTGCCAGCCACGCCGCCTTCGTCAAGATGGTCCTGAGTGACCAGCGTTTGCTGCAACTTGCCGTTCAGGATCGAGAAGACCTGGGTCTGGTCAGCCAAATAATTGGATCCGTGACCCTCGTTGACGTGGTGAACAACGATATCGTCCACATCGGGCTGGCGCAGCGGCAGGATCTCGAAAGAACATGCCATGTCCCAACAGTCGAACTGTTGGTGATTGATGACGTGCCAAGCCTTCTTGACGGGATCTTCGTCCGATCCCTGGAGGAGGTACAGAGAGCCACACATCCTGAAGCCGCCGGGCAGGTACGCAACACCGTAGTGGGTTTCGCCCTTTGCACGGAGGGGCTTCAGCTCGATCTTTTTCCCCGCTAAAAGATCCTCAGCAACATTCTTGGCGATCACTGGATCGACTCCGAGCCGCACAAGCAGGTCTGCCTTCTGATGGGCGTCGGCCAGATCGAGCATATTCTCCATTGCATCCAACTTGCCCAAGGGAATCGGGCCATCGACGCCCAAACGGGGATACTGTGCAGACGCTTTTTGGAGCGGGCAAAAGACCAGACAGACCAAGCAGACGATCATAAAATTCTTGAGCATTTGAGAAACCCTTTTGTCACTGCTGCCGCATGGCTAGATAGAAAACTCAGCCGAGCGGATTCTTCGCCCGCAGTTCCGCCACGATCTCCGCCGCAGCCACGCGGGCCTGGTCTGCCTGGTCCGGCGGAAAGCTGATGGCGCCTACGCGGGCATGGCCGCCGCCGCCGTAACGCTCGCAGATCTGCGCCAGGTTCACCATCTTTTCAGGGTCGGCCTTGGTCCACGGATTCGATCCAACCGATACCTTCGTGCGGAAGCTGGATTTCGACAGGCCGATGGAGTATGTGGCCTGGGGATGGAGATAGTAAGGGATGAACTTGTTATAGCCATCCAGCGGCAAATCGGTGACGTCGAAGAAGATGGTTCCGTCGCGCTCTTCGGCGCGCTGGCGAATCAGGGCGATGGATTTTTGATGGCGCTCGAGCAGGGGTGGCAGCCGGTCGGCCACAAAGGGCTGGCTGAGCACCTCGGCCAGCGGCATCTCGGTGAGCAGAGGAATGAGCCGCGGGATGAATACATCATCCTGGGAGGACTCGATGATGAGCGTCAGTTTCATAGCCGGCGCGGCCATCTCGACGGCGGACTCGGCGCTCTCATACTTCGCTCCGTCCACGATGTTGGCCCAGTGAATCAGCTCGGCGACGGGCGCGGTGTCGAAGCCGAAACGGGTCGAGCCGATATGCGCCAGAAAGCTGGTGCAGGAGGTATAGTTCACATCGAGAAACTTGTGACTGCCGCAGTCGGGGTCCTGTTTGCAGGCGAGGAAATGCTCGTGATCCGCAGGGGTGAGAAAAGCCGAAAGGTGATGGTCAAACCACCAGGTAATTTTGGGCGAGGTGGAGTACTTGAAGTCGACGATTGCGTTTTCGTCGCCAGTAAATTCACTCTCGTCGAAGAGAGCGCCGGCGCGATGGACAAGGCCGTGGTACTCGTAGCTGGCGCCGGTGGCGATGCACTCGCGGTGAAAACGCGTGAAGAGCGAAGCCGAGCAGGCTCCATCGAAGCATTTGTCGTGATAAAAAACGCGAATCCGCAAGGCGTGAACTCCCATGTACGCTGAAAATAATTGAATAGCCGGAACTGTTTAGCATCAAGGCAACGGCCGGTTGTGTCAAGGCGGCT
>Ga0255354_1000466_pt1 | contig 25564 bp, 18 predicted proteins | sample HBST50metaG_FD_189942 | JGI IMG/M metagenome (GOLD analysis project Ga0255354, IMG submission 189942) | Peat soil microbial communities from Stordalen Mire, Sweden - H.B.S.T50 | ecosystem: Environmental > Terrestrial > Soil > Wetlands > Peat | place: Sweden: Norrbotten County, Stordalen Mire...
GTGATCAGGGGTCAGAGATCAGTGATCAGGGGTCAGAGATCAGAGATCAGGGGTCAGAGATCAGGGGTCAGGGGTCAGAGATCAGTGATCAGGGGTCAGCAGGTGTGGGAAATGGGAATGCGGTCGGCAGCGCAGAGGGCTGACCGAGGACAAATGAATCTGAGAGGAGCACGATGAAACATCTTTTTGTAGCAGCAGTGGCGGCGTTGGCGCTGGCAACGGTTCCAGCCCTGGCCTCGGAGGCAACTTTCGACAAGACGCTCCAAGTGAACGGGCGCGTGGAGCTGTCAGTTTCAACCGGATCGGGCAACATTCACCTGACGCGCGGCTCGGGCAACCAGGTGCACATCTATGGACGGGTGAAGTCCAACTGGGGCGGAAGCGAGGAGCGGGTGCGGGAGATTGCGGCGCATCCTCCGATCGAGCAGACGGGCAACATCGTGCGCATCGGCAGCCATCACGAGAACCTGCACAATATCAGCATCGACTACGAGATTCAGGCGCCTGAGAATGCGTTTCTTGAGGCCAGTTCGGGCTCGGGCAACGTGACCGTGGACGGAATGGGCGAGAATGCCAAGCTGTCGACGGGGTCGGGAAACATTCACGCCACCGGACTGCACGGCGGGTTCTCTTTGGGCACGGGTTCTGGCAACATCTACGCCGAACAGACCGGCGAGGGCGACGTGAAGGCGCAGACCGGTTCAGGCAACGTGGAGTTGAAAAACCTGCATGGCGGGCTGCACGCCGGGACCGGCTCGGGCGACATCAAGGCGGCCGGCACACCATCGTCCCCGTGGAAACTTGAAACCGGTTCGGGCAGCGTGGAGTTCTGGGCGGGGAACGCCGGGCTCACGCTGGATGCGTCCACCGGGTCGGGGAGCATCCACACCGACCGTGAAATGCTGACGCAGGGCACACAGGACAAACACCACATCACCGGCAAGATCAACGGCGGCGGCCCGACGGTGCGGATCGATACCGGGTCGGGAGACATCCGGGTTCACTAGGTCTTTGACCGCGTGATTTTGTGTTTTGTGTTCGTGCTATCCCCGGTCCCGATTCTGGGACCGGGGGCACCCAGCATTCGTACAAATACATTCTGGTTCCTCAGGCGAGACCCCTGCCGCTCCAGGGAGCGGTCTCGCCTTTTTTTATGCTTTCCGGGCGCACGCGCCCCGCAGGCATCCGCTCCCCGGGAGGAAGCTGAAATTGACTGTTTTTGCAAATTGGACAACTTAGAGCATTTTTTCTGATGGTAGAGAGGAAGAATGCACCGTCCCTACGGGACTCCGGCACTGTGGGGATGGGAAACACTCACCCCACGCTGAAGCGCGGGGCTAGCCAACAATGCGCCTACGGCGCGGGGTTTTCATGTCCCCGTTGATCTGCTTTGCCGGTTGACGACTTTACACTGGAAGCATGATTCGTGTTTTTCGTTCAATTCCCGTGGAACAACTCAAGCTGCTGGTCTTCGATCTGGATGGCACGCTGATCGACTCGGCGCAGGACCTGTGCAACAGCGTGAACGCGGCGCTGGAGCATGTGGGGCAGGCGCCGCTGCCGGACCCGGTGATTGCCAGCTATGTAGGCAATGGCGCGCCCCTGCTGGTGCGGCGGGCGCTGGCGCGTGGCCTGGGCGTTGGCGTGGAAGAGGTGGACGCCGAGTTGCAAGCCACGGCCTACACCTTCTTTCTGGACTACTACAGAGAACATAAGCTGGACTTTACCTATGCCTACGAGGGAGTTCTGGAAGCGCTGGCGGCGCTGCGCAGCCTGCACGATGCGCACGGAGGGACGGCCAGAACCATGGCGGTGCTGACCAACAAGCCGGTTCGCCCGGCCCAGGGCATCTGCGAAGGGCTGGGCATGGCCGACTACTTTCTGCATATCTATGGGGGAGACAGCTTTGCGGTGAAGAAGCCCGATCCGCTGGGGCTGCGCACTCTGATGGAGGAAGTGGGAGCAAAGCCGGACGAGACGGCGATGATCGGCGACAGCAAGGTGGACGTGCAGACGGCGCGCAACGCCGGAGTCTGGAGCGTGGGTTGCGCCTTCGGATTCGGCCCGCAGAACCTGATGGAGACCCCGCCGGACATCCTGGTGGACTCGGCCGCGGACTGGACGGCAGCACTGAGTCCTGCGAGAATCGATAGAGGGGAATAGCCGGAAGGCTGCACCCGCGACTGGACCGCGCCGGCGTTTTGAGCGTTTATGGCAGCGGCAGCGTCTTCTTATAGAGGCGACCTCGATGTGAAGGCCGCCTGCTTGAATCCCGGCATCCCATGGCCACGGATGCGCTTACAGCAAGATCCATCATCCAGCTGCAGGCACGGCAAGTTTTGTGCGTTTCATTGCCCTCGCTTGGCCACACATTGCACGTTTCACCTTGCAATTGCCTTGGAGATTTGCCTCATGCGTTTTCGTTCATTTTCTCTTATTTCCTTGCTCTTCCTGAGCTCGGCAGTCCTTGCTTTAGCCTGCAGTACCCCAACCCCGACGCCCCCGGCGCCCGCCTCGCTGCACGGCGTGGTGGCCGACCCCAGCGGCGCCATCGTTCCCGGCGCCGAAGTGGACCTGATGAATGCCGACGGTTCGGTTTCCGGCAGCTTCCACTCGGACGGAGAAGGCAATTTTCAGGTGGTTGCGCCGCACGGCGGGCCGTACACGCTGGTGATTTCGGAGCCTGGATTTGAAACGGTGCGGACGCCGGTGGTGATTGCCAGTCCAGCTCCGTTGGCGATCAAACCGGGAGCCACGGCGCTGGCTGCGCCGCTGCACATCGTTCTGCCCATCGCTTCGTTTTCAACCAACGTGCGGGTGAGCGCGGACTCGAACGAGGACCTGACCGCATCGGAAGAGAATCGGGACTCCGCGGTGATGACCTCAGAGGATCTGAAGGCGCTGCCGATCTTCGACAACGACTATGCAACCGCGATGAGTGCGTTTCTGGACGACAGCGCCACGGCGACCGGCGGCAGCGGGCTGCTGGTGGATGGCGTGGAGGCCAACCGGGCCACCGTCTCGGCGTCGGCAATCCAGGAGATCCGCATCAACCAGGATCCCTACTCGGCGCAGTACTACTGGCCGGGCCGCGGACAGATGGAGATCATCACCAAGGCGGCCGCGGACCATTACCACGGGGAACTCAACTTTCTTTACCGCAACTCGGCTTTGAACGCGCAGAACGCGCTGGCGCCGTCGAAGCCTTTCGAGCAGCGGCAGAACTACGAAGGCAGCGTGACGGGGCCGATCTTCTTCGCGCCCAAGAGCAGCTTCCTGGCCTCGTTCAACCGCACGATGTACGACCAGGACTCGGTGGTCAGCGCGACGGTTGCGCCGACCACGGCCAACCCGACGGGGGCGTACGAAGCCAACGTTTTAGCGCCGCAACGGGACACGGAGTTCAGTCTTCGCGGCGCCCACCAGTTCGGGACCAAGCACTCCGGTTACGTGCAGTACAGCTACCAGGACTGGACCGGACAGAATCAGGGCGTGGGCGGACAGACGCTGGCCGCGGCCGGGACCAACAGCGAATACCGGGAAGACGACACGGTGGCGCACCTGGATTCGACGCTGTCGCCGGTGCTGCTGAACCAGGCTTCAGTGGTGGCCGAGCGCGATTGGAGCCGCAACAAGAACATCGTGGAAGCTCCGCGCATCAGCGTTTCCGGAGACTTTCTGGCCGGGTCGGCGCAAGGCGACAGCTACGGCAGCGAGTACAACTTCCGCGTCTACGACATGCTGAGCTGGACCCATGGGCGGCATTATGTGAAGATGGGCGCCGGCACGCCGCACATCAGCCGGCGCGCCTTCGACGACAACACCAATGCGCTGGGGACCTACACCTTCGGCCCGACACTGGCCTCGGACGGCGTGACGGTGCTGCAAACCTCGCTCCAGAACTATGCGGCCAACCTGCCCTCGGGCTTCTCGCAGAACACCGGCGATGTGCACTTCATCTATCACCAGCAGGAGATGGGCGCGTTCATCCAGGATCAGTTCAAGGTGAACAGCCGGTTTGCCATTACGCCGGGCGTCCGCTACGACTGGCAGAACTTTATGGCCACACGGCGGCTGGGATTCTCGCCGCGCGTCTCGTTTGCCTGGGTGCTGGACGAGGAATCGAAGACCATTCTGCGCGGAGGCGGCGGCATCTACTATGACCGCGTGGGCTCCGGACCGCTGCTGGACCTGGCGCGGTATGAGAATGGGCGCAGGCGTTCGGTGATGCTCTCATTGAACCCGGCCACATTACCATCCACAGGCTGCGTGCCGATCAGCGACTGCCTGACGGTGACCGAACAGGCGCCGGCGCTGGCCCGGCTGGAGCCCAACGCCAAGCTTCCCTACCAGGAGCAGTACGGCCTTTCGATCGAGCGCCAGTTGGGCGAAAAGGCCACCGCGATTATCAGCGCCTATTCTGCGCGCGGCATCCACGAGTTCCGTTCGGTGGACATCAACGCGCCCACGCCGGAAACCGACTACACTTTGCGCCCCGATCCAGCGTATGGACGCATCCGGGAGATGCAGCCCGAGGGCTTCTTCGAGGGCAGCGGCATGGACATCTCCTACCGCGGTCGATTCAACAAGTATTTCACCGGCTTTGGCCGCTATACCTGGTCGCACTACGAGGCGAACACCGGCGGGCTGGGGTGGTTTCCGCAGAACCAGTACGCGCCCAACGACGAGTGGTCGAACGCGGGCTGGGACCGGCGGCACCGGGGAGGCATGTATGCCATGTTCAACCCGGAAGGAGTGCTGAACCTGTCGGCGGGCGTGTTTGCCAACACCGGGACACCGTGGACGGTTGCGACCGGTACGGACGCTTACGGGGACGACCTGTTCAATACGCGACCCACGGGCGTGGCGCGCAACACCGAGACCAATCCCGGCTATGTGGATGTGGACCTGCGCTGGGGCCACGACTTCCACCTGACGCCGAGCAAGGACGAGGAAGCGCCTAAGCTGGGCTTATCGGCCGGCGGGTTCAACGTGCTGAACCATGTGAACGGGGGAGGCATCGACAACGTGATCACCTCGACGTCGTTTGGCGAGATTACTTCGGCCGCGCCGCCGCGGAGGATTCAGTTGGGGATGCGGTTCGAGTTCTAGATTCTGCTGGGATAACTGGTGGAACTGCTTTAGGTCAAACGCAGAAGGGGTCCCTGACGGGACCCCTTCTGCGTTTTCAGGATAGGTGAGGAAGAGCCTCAGTGGCTGGGCGTCCGGCCTCCCCACTCGATGCGCAGACCGATGCGGGCGTTGAGGGGCAGGCTGGGATAGCCGATGGGGGCGATATGACTGCTGCTGGTGAGGTTCTCCGCCTGGGCGTAGATGTTGAGCCAGCTGAGCAACTTGAAGCTGGCGCCGAGATCCAGTTTGGCGTAGCCGTAATCGAGATTGCGATTGGGCAAGAGCAGGCTGTTGAGGCCGTTCAGATCGTAGCCGCCGAGGAAATCCGAATCGTCTGAACGGCTGGCGAAGGCGGAGGTGAAGCTGGCGGTGAGCCGCTTTTGCGAGTAGCTGGCGGTGAGAAAGCCAGTGTGCGGGGCACGGCGGAAGGGACGCGCGCCCTTGAGCGGCGAAATGGAGCCGATGGGAATGCCGTTGAAGGTGGGAGCGTATCCGCCGGTCAGCGCCTCATTGTCGCTGGAGAAGGAACGCTGCACCACGGCGTCGAGATAGGTGTAGCCGCCGCGCAGGAAGATGTTGCGGCCAATGCCGCCTTCGACGGTGGACTCGATGCCCTGCGCGCGGAAGGCCTCGGAGTTGATGGCCAACCCGTAGTCGTAGGTGTAGTAGTAGCCCAGCGCGGTTTCGAGTTCCTGCTGTCCGGCAGCGTTGAGGCCGGGAATCAGGTTGGGCAGCAGGCGGGCGCCGACCGACTCAATCTGTTTGCCGAACTGGTTGTGAAAGTAGCTGGCGCGGAACATGAGGCGCTGGCTGAAGAATGCCTGCTCCACGCCGCCTTCGTAAGTCCGCGTGGCCGGCGCGGCCAAGGGCGTGATGTGCAGTTGCTGGGCGACGGATTGATAGCCGTTCGACTGAAGGAACTGATAGAGCGAGCTGAACTGGTCGGTCAGCGCAGGTTCGCGCACCGCGTCGCCGAAGTTGAAGAGGATGCGGGTTCCGCTGAAGACGCCGCTTTTGGGGCGTAGCGCGTAGGCCGAGAGACCGGCATAGGGCGAGGTCTGCGTGCCGAAGAGCGAGTAGTGCTCCAGGCTTCCGCCCAGCGTGTAAAAGAAGCGGCCCTTGAAGTCGCCATGCACCGCGGCCAGGTAATCGTAGTTGGTGCGCTCGGTGGCTTCGTCGATGGAGTAGGAGGGAATCTTCTCGGCTCCGCGCTCGTCCTCGTAATGGAAGCCGACCAGTGCGGTCAGATGCGGAGTGAAGCGGTAGTCGCCCTGATAGACGAGCTGGTCGCGGTTGGAGACAATCTGGGACTCGTAGGGGTAAGTCCCGGCGAAATCCAACAGCGCGCGGCCGGTGACCGAGTCGCCATTGGCGCCGGTGATGGTGACCACCTTGCCGAAGCTGTCGCCGTAGGCATCGAAGACGCCGTCGCCGGCCTGCAGCCACTGGTGGTACTGCTCGCGCTTGCGGGTGAGGCCGTAGCGCACCATGTTGTGAAAGTCCGGAGTGGTCTGGTTGTCCACCGAGCCGCTGAGAAAGATGTCCTGATCCTTCTGGGTGGCGTTGTCGGCGACCTGGTAAAAATCCCACGCGTTGGGGACGCCGGTGGCATCCACGCCATAGTGCAGCGTGCCGCGAATCTGGGTGGTTCCGTTTGGCTGCCAGCCGAAGTTGGCGGCCGTGGTGGCCACGTGGTACTCGTCATTGGGCAGATCGTTGCCCGTCTGAAGCCAACTGAAGGCGCCCAGGTAATCGATCTTGCTGTGCGCGCCCGCCACTTCCAACTCTTCGCGGGAGGAATTGAAGTTGCCGGCGTCGCCCTGGAAGAGGAACGAGGGGAACGGCGTGGTGCCGTGAGGGGTGGTCAGGCTGACCACGCCGCTGGACGCGTCCGCGCCATAGAGGCTGGAACCGGGGCCGCGATTGACCTCAGCGCGCTCCACGGCGGTTGTGGAGAGCGGGCCGAAGTCAAAACGGCCGCCCAGATCGCCGACGCTGACGCCATCGAGCAGGATCTTGTTGGAGTCGGAATCGCCGCCGCGGACAAAGAGCGAGGTTTGCGCGCCAAGCTGGCCGGTCTGCACCACGAATGTGCCAGGCATCAAGCGCAAGACACCCGCCAAATCGTCGCGCAGGGCCAGGTCCTGGGGTCCAAGCACGCTGGTGGCGGCGCTGGTCTGCGGCTGGGGGGTGGGGGTTCCGGTGGCCGTGACTACGATGGACTCGCGCACCCACTCGGGTTCGAGCACCAGGTTGCGCTCAACCGAGTCGAGCCGGCCCGCGTAGAAACCGGGCGTCTCCATCTGGCGGAAACTTTTGGCGGAAGCAACCAGGAAAAATCGGCCTTCGACGCCAGTAGAAAGCTGAAAACTGCCGTCGGCGGTGGAAACGGCGGCGGCAATGACCTTTCCATTGCTCATCAGAACCACATTGGCGCCGGTGACCTTGGCGCCGGATGCGTCCGTGACCACGCCGCGAATGGAGGCAGCCGGACAGAGAGCTGCGGCAAAGACAAGCAGAAAGGCGGCCAAAGCACGGGAGACCGTGAACCCGGATGGGATGCGCAAACGCGCGAAAAAACGTAGGAATGGTACAAAAGCAGGCATGAAAAGCTCCTTCGTTCCCCTCGGAACGCAAGCGGGTAGGGGGCACCGAGGACCGGTCTCCTGACTTGCGCAGATCCAGCAACCTTCCCAAAAGCGCGCCAAACGGCTCGTCTTCAGTGGTAGATAGGGGCCTTTTCAATCAGCGGAAGAAGCCCGGCTGGTTCCCTGCCCTGCCCCATACGACGGGCCTCAAGACAGGGGCGCTCACAGTTGCGGGGCAGTGGCGGAATTTCACCGCCTTCCCGAGCATCCTGGCGATTGCCGTAGTGGAGTGCGCTGCCCAAATGTGTGGGCAGCCTGATGGCATGGAATAAATTTCCATGTCATGAATATTTATAGCTTGGGTAAGGTGTGAAGTCAAAGTGCAAAAGACGGGGAAGGCGGCTCGCGCGAGAGAAGAATCCCGCGAAGACGGAGGATGGGAGCGGCAAGCAGCGCTCAAAGAAGAATGGTGACCCCGGGCAGATTCGAACTGCCGACCTGCGGTTTAGGAAACCGACGCTCTATCCATCTGAGCTACGGGGCCACGTTGATCATTATCAGCTAGAAGACGATCGCAGCTGATTGGGACGCTGTTGATCACTTGATTCAAACCTGGCATCCTTCCCCGGACGGACGGAAGGGTGGCAGGGAATGAAGTGAATGAAAGCACTCCAAGAACAGGGTAGCATCTTCCAGATTGGCTCGACTCGGAAGCCGAATGATTCCCCTTCAGACACCGCGGCGAAGCGGAGAAGATGGGAGCGGCAAATACCGATCCGGCATGAAACGAATTGATCGCGGTTTCCCACCCTTTCCGCACAAAACGCGGAAAGGATGGGGCACCCAATCGCGGCGCATTCATGCGGGATCGATCCGGGTGCGGCCGCCAGAAAATGTTCGTCGCATTGACGCCGGCTGGCGGCGAGGAAGCCGCCGAACCCGAGGGAGCGCGTGGACCGGGTTATCCCCGCGCATGGGACAGGCTGGTTGCGGCGGCAAGGACACAGAGGATACATTGGGCAGGCTGCCTATTTTGCGGCGCCAGAGCGCTGCTGCGGTTGAATTGAGCCACGAAACAGTTTGAGAAATCGGAGGATGAACAATGAAAGCATTGGTCAAAAGTCGAGCAGAACGGGGACTTTGGTTGGAAGACGTGCCCGAGCCGTCTATCGGAATAAGCGATGTGCTGATTCGGGTGCGCAAGACGGGCATCTGCGGGACCGACGTTCATATCTTTGCCTGGGACGAGTGGGCACAGAAGACAATTTCAGTACCCACTGTGATTGGGCACGAATTCGTAGGTGAGATCGTGGCGGTGGGATCGAATGTGAGCGACTTCCATCCCGGCGACATCGTGAGCGGAGAAGGACATGTGGTGTGCGGCCGCTGCCGGAACTGCCTGGCGGGGAGGCGGCATCTTTGTGCGTCGGTGCAGGGCGTTGGCGTGAACCGCGCCGGCGCATTTGCGGAATTCATTTCGCTTCCCATGACGAATATCTGGCGTCACGATCCGGGGATCGATCAGGAAGTCGCGGCCATCTTCGACCCATTCGGGAATGCTGTTCACACCGCTCTCTCTTTCCCTGTGGTGGGCGAGGACGTGCTGATTACCGGCGCCGGTCCCATTGGCATGATGGCGATTCCGGTGGTGCGCCATGCGGGTGCGCGCCATGTGGTGGTGACGGATGTGAATCCCTTCCGGCTGGAGCTGGCGCGGAAGATGGGCGCAACGCGCGCTGTGAATACATCTGAAACTCCCCTTGCCGAGGTGCAGAAAGAACTGAAGATGCACGAAGGCTTCGACGTCGGGCTGGAAATGTCAGGCAGCCCTCAAGCACTGCGCGAAATGATTACCAATATGAGCCATGGCGGGAAGATTGCCATTCTTGGAATTCCGTCGAAAGAGATGCAGATGGACATCCGGGAGGTGATCAACAAACTGCTGACCCTCCGTGGCATTTACGGGCGAGAGATGTATGAGACCTGGTACAGGATGACGGTGCTGCTTGAGTCGGGTGTCGATATCAAACCCCTGATCACCCATCGATTTGACTTCAGCGACTACCAGCAGGGATTCGACGCCATGATCTCCGGCAAGGCAGCGAAGGTGGTTCTGGATTGGACGAGCCTCATATAAATTCTTGGCTGGTTACCGATCCGGCATGAAACGAATTCATCCTGGATGCCCCACCCTTTCCGCACAAAACGCGGAAAGGGTGGGGCATCCAATCGCAGTGCTTTCATGCCGGATCGACAGGGCGCGATACCCAACCGATTCACGCCCGGAAAGGAAAGATCATGTACGGTGCTTTCGAGCATCATTTGCAGAGCAGGATCGCAGAGATACGAAGCGCGGGCCTGTTCAAAGAGGAACGCCTGATTGAAGGACCGCAGCAGTCCAAAGTTCTTGTGGACCACGGCGCCTCCGTTCTGAACCTGTGCGCGAACAATTATCTGGGGCTCGCCAACCATCCGGCGCTGATCGAGGCGGCGCAGGAGGCTTTGAAAAAGTGGGGGTATGGATTGGCGAGCGTGCGCTTCATCTGCGGCACGCAGTTGATCCACAAACGACTCGAAGAACGGCTCAGCACATTTCTGGGCACAGAGGACACCATCCTCTATGGATCGTGTTTTGACGCCAACGGCGGGCTGTTTGAAACCCTGCTGGATGCGGAAGACGCTATCATCTCGGACGAACTGAACCATGCCAGCATCATCGACGGGGTTCGACTCTCAAAGGCAGCGAGATTCCGTTATCGCAACGGAGATATGGCCGATCTTGAAGAGAAGCTGAAGGAAGCGCAGAAGGCACGATTCCGGCTGATTGCGACCGACGGTGTTTTCTCGATGGATGGGTACATCGCCAAACTCGGGCAGATCTGCGACCTGGCGGAGAAGTATGACGCGCTAGTGATGGTGGATGATTCGCACGCGGTTGGTTTTGTGGGAGAGAACGGCCGCGGAACGCCGGAACTCTGCGGCGTAGAGGGCAGAGTCGACATTATCACCGGTACGCTGGGCAAGGCTCTGGGCGGAGCGAATGGCGGATATACCAGCGGACGGAAAGAGATCATCGATTTGCTGCGGCAACGGTCGCGACCGTATCTCTTCTCGAATTCCCTGGCTCCTTCCGTTGTTGCCGCTTCTTTGAAAGCCCTGGATCTGCTCACGGAATCCTCGGCCCTGCGGCAGCAGTTGCGCGAGAATACCCTCTATTTCCGGCAGGAGATGACCAGGGAGGGCTTTCAGGTTCTGCCTGGAACTCATCCCATCGTGCCGATCATGTTTGGGGATGCGGTGGTTGCGGCGCGCATGGCGGAGTTGCTGCTGGGCAAAGGGATTTATGTGGTTGCATTTTCGTATCCGGTGGTCCCGAATGGCAAGGCACGCATTCGGACGCAGGTTTCAGCAGCGCATACGCGGGAAGAACTTGAATTCGCCGTGGCTAAGTTTGTCGAGGCGAGAGCGGAATGCGGCAGTTGCTGATCCGGCATGAATCGGATTCATCGTGGTTTCCCATCCTTTCCGCATAAAACGCGGAAGGGATGTGGCGCCCGGTCGCAATGCCTTGATGCCGGACCGATCATAGCCAGTGCCTGCGCGTATGCGAAGGAACAACGAACAAGAGCCTGATGAGCAAAATGCTCATCAGGCTCTTGTTGAGAGAGGCACTTTTCTGGCTCCAGCAGCGGGTCCTTGTCGGTACCCCACTGTCTGAAGGTATGCAGGTGCACTTTCACGAACCGCCGCGAACGCACATTCGCGATGAACTTGTTGATTTAAGGGCGTATTTTGTTGACGATGAAGTTCAAGAAGGTGCGGAGAAGTGCGTGATTGGCTGCCCCCCAGGGATTCGAACCCCGATATGCCGCTCCAGAGGCGGCTGTCCTACCATTGAACGAGGGGGCAACAAGACTCAAATACGCGACTCATCTTGCGCCGTGCTGGCCACGGCCACGGCAGGGCGCCGGGCTCAAAACCAACCTTTTCATCATAAGGGGAATCTTCTCCTCGGTCAAACCGGAGATGCGAATTTCGATTCTGCCTGGCAGGGTCGGGGCCGAGCCGCAAGCCGCTTCCCCTGCCCCTGCCCATGCCCGATTGGTTTTTGTCAGCACTGAAACTCCCTCTGCACTTTTCAGCGGCAACCGCAACTAGAGCGGTTCTCCAATGAGTGTGCACTGATCCAGTTCGTGCAAGGTGGCTTTTTCTTGGGGAAAAAGCCACTCGACCGCAGTGGTTTCGGTGTATAGGAATTGGAGGACCGCTTTAGTGTAAAATTCAGGCTAAGAATGGAGTTCACCCTCAATTTCGCTTGGGCGCTGCTCGCCGCTGGGATGCTAATCCTTTGGCTGCGCCATGCACGCAGCAGCGACGCAAGCAGGGGGACACAGTTTGCGGCGCTGGCGATGCTCCTTCTCATTCTTTTTCCAGTCATCTCGGTGACCGACGACCTGCAGGCGCTACAGAACCCTGCCGAGACTGAGAGCTATTTGCGCCGGGACCACGCCACCGTCAACCCGCATTCCATCTTTCCCGTCCTGGCCGCGCTGCCTCCTTCAGTATTTTCTGGAATCTTCTCAGGGTTTCTTGGCCTTGTCGCCCCCAGCCTTCATCCCGCGCCAGTCGTCGATCATCCCGCCATGGCCGCCATCCAGAACCGACCCCCTCCGGTTGCCTGAGCTTTCTCCCCTTGCTCTCGCGTGACCTTCGGCCGTTTTTCGTCCCAGGCCTCTTCTCCTTTTATGTTCGCCGTGCAACCCACGGCGCAAAGGCTATGTATGAAGCAATTCTTCTCTTCACTGTCTGTTCCGGCAGTGGCCGCGCTGCTTTTTCTTGCGCCGTGCCTGGTTTCCGGGCAGCAAAGCCTTACCTGGGATCAGGTGAGGGCTAAATTCGAGGCCTCCAATCCCTCTCTCAAGGCCGATGCCCTCGGCGTCGACGAGATGAAGGCCGCGGAGATCACGGCTTTTCTGCGCCCCAACCCCGGCGTCGGCCTGTCCAGCGATGGTTTGCAGATCGCGCCGCACACGGTTTCCGGTTTGGGCACCCACTGGCAACCGCTGACCGGCACGCAGCTGGTACCCAGCATCAACTACCTGCATGAGCGCGAACGCAAGCGCGAGTTGCGCCTCCAGAGCGCCAAAGAAGGAACCGAGATCGCCGGTTCCGAGCACCAGGATCTGGATCGCAACCTGCTCTTCGATCTGCGCTCGCAGTTCGTCCAGACCCTCCAGGCCAAGGCGGTGCTCGAACTGGCGAAGGCCGATCTCGAGTACTACGACAAAATCATCGAGATCAGCCGCAGCCGCTTCAAGGCTGGAGACATCGCGCAGATCGACCTGGACCGCATCGAGTTGCTGCGCGTGCAATACGAAGCGGAAATTCAGGCCGCGCTGGTCAATCTCCGCACCGCAAAAATCCAGCTTCTGCAACTGCTCAACGACCGCACCCCGGTGGAGCAGTTCGACGTGACCGGACCCTTCGACTTCGCCGATTCGCTCCAGCCGCTCGAATCCTTCCGCCAGATCGCCCTCGACGAGCGGCCTGACCTGAGGGCTGCGCTTGAGTCCATTCAGCAGGCGCAAACCAACCACAAGCTGGCCATTGCCAATGGTTCGGCCGATCCCACCTTCAGCACCTGGTACTCCTACAACCCCGCCTTCAACAACGCCTACGGCCGCTATACGCTCGGAGCCAGCGTCAACATTCCGCTGCGCATCTTCGACCGCAACCAGGGCGAGAAACAGCGCACCCAGATCGACATCGGCCGCAACCAGCAGTTGACGGAAGCCACGCGCGCGCAGGTCTTCAGCGATGTGGACTCGGCCTACGCCCAGGTAGAGAGCAACGTGGCGCTGCTCAAGCCCTACAAGGCACAGTACAAGGCGCAGGCCACGCGCGTCCGCGACACCGTAACCTACTCCTATCAACACGGCGGCTCCTCGCTGATGGACTTTCTCAACGCGCAGAGCGACTACCGGGTCGTCCAACTGGCCTACCTGCAACTGATCGGCTCTTACTTGACCGCCGCCGGACAACTGAATCTGGCCGTGGGACGCGAGGTAATCCAATGATTCCGCATTTCATCTTCAGGCAAGGACCCGGCAGCGCCTCGGTGCTTGCTTTGGCCGCATTGTTGAGCCTCACTCTCTCCGGTTGCAAAAGCAAGGAACAGGGCGATGGCGCGCCGCCGCCGGCCAAGGTCATTCAGGTTGCCGACATGAACGTGGTCACCATCGACCCCGCCGATGTGGCCAAGTTCCCCCTTACCCGCGCGGACAAAATCGATTCCGCCTCGGAACTCACTGCCACGGGAACGGTCTTTCCCGACATCTCCCGCGAAGTTCCTGTCATCTCGCTGGCCAATGGCCGCGTGGTGGACATCAAGGCTCGCCTCGACGACAACGTCAGGAAGGGCCAACTCCTTCTCAAGGTGCAGAGCCCGGACATCACCGCCGCCTTCAACGCCTACCTGAAGGCTGCCAATGACGAACAGTTGGCCAACAAGGCCTACGCGCGCGCCGAGGATCTCTTGAAGCACGGCGCCATCTCCCAGGCCATGCTGGAGCAGGCCGAAGACTCTGAAAAAGACGCCAAAGCCGACCTGACCGCCGCCGAAGAACAGTTGAAAACGCTCGGCGTGGACAAGAGCCACCCCAGCAGCATCGTCAGTGTCCACGCGCCCATTTCCGGCGTCATCGTGGCGCAGAACGTGACCAACGCGTCCGCCGCCGGCGTCAATCTATCCGGCTCGGCCACCGCCTTCACCATCGCCGACCTCTCCACCGTCTGGATCGTCTGCGATGTCTACGAGAACGACATTGCCAAGCTGCAACTGGGGCAGGAAGCGAAGATCAAGCTGAATTCGTATCCCGATCGCCCCCTCACCGGCCGCATCAGCGACATCGGCCCCATCCTGGATCCCTCCCTGCGCACCGCCAAGGTTCGCATCGAGGTGCGCAATCCCGGCTTTTTGAAGCTCGGCATGTTCGGCTCTGCCACCTTCACCGGCAAAGCCAAGGAGACGCACGCCGTGGTGTCCGCCGAAGCCGTTCTTCACTTGCACGATCGCGATTGGGTCTTTCTGCCGGCGGGCGGAAACCAGTTCAAGCGCGTTGAAGTGCACGCCGGAAAAATGCTCGACGGCGCCCGCCAGGAGATTCTCTCCGGCCTCGCGCCCGGCCAGCAGGTTGTCGCCAATGCTCTGTTACTTGAAACCGCGGGGAACCAGTAATGATTCGCGCACTCGTCGATTTCGCGCTCAAGAACCGCTGGCTGGTCCTCGGGGGCACGCTGGTCCTCCTCGCGTGGGGCGTCATCAGCTTCCGCAGCCTGCCCATCGAGGCCTACCCCGACGTGGCCAACAACTACGTCCAGATCATCACCCAGTGGCCGGGCCGCTCTGCCGAAGAGATCGAGCGCCAGGTCACCGTCCCGGTCGAAATCCAGATGGCCGGCATTCCCCACCTGACCCACCTGCGCTCCACCACCCTGGCCGGGCTTTCCAGCCTGATGCTCATCTTCGACGACGACTCCAAAAGCGACACCAACCGCGAACACGTTCTCGAACGCCTCAGCCAGGTCAACCTGCCCAACAATCTCGTCCCGCAGATGGGCACCGACTGGAGCCCCGTCGGTCAGATCTACTGGTACACCCTGGAAAGCACCAACCCCGCCTACGACGTGATGGAGAAGAAGTCCCTCGAAGACTGGACCCTGGAAAAATCCTTCAAGGGCGTCCAGGGCGTGGTCGACGTCTCCAGCTTCGGCGGCCCCACCAAGGAGTACCAGATCAAGCTCGACCCGGAGAAAATGGTCTCCTACGGCCTCTCCATGGCACAGGTCGAGCAGCAGGTCGCCGCCAACAATTCCAATGGCGGCGGCAGCTTCATCGAGCAGGGCGCGCAGCAGATCAACGTGCAGTCCGCCGGCCTCTTCACCAGCGTGCAGGACATTGAGAACACGGTCGTCAAAACCTCCAACGGCGCCGCCATCAGGATCAAGGACATCGCCACCGTCGCCCAGGGGCCGAAGATTCGCCTCGGCCAGATCGGCCGCTCCGCGCACCGCGACGATGGCACCATCGTCGACAATCCCGATACGGTGGAAGGCATCGTGCTTCTGCAGAAGGGCGACGACTCCGACCCGGTCCTCCTGGGCATTCACGATGAGGTGAAGAAGCTCGACAACGGCATCCTGCCCAAGGGCGTCAAGGTCGTTCCCTTCCTCGACCGCTCCGCCCTGGTTTCCTATACCGTCGAAACCGTCGAGCACAACCTGACCGAAGGCATGATCCTGGTGACGATCATCCTTTTCCTCTTCCTGGGCAATGTGCGCGGCGCCATCATCGTCGCCCTCACCATTCCCTTTGCGCTGATGTTCGCCTCCATCTGCCTGAACCTCAGCCACATTCCCGCCAACCTGCTCTCGCTCGGCGCTCTGGACTTCGGCATGGTCGTCGACGGCTCCGTGATCATGATCGAAAACATGGTCCGGCATCTGGCCCAGAAGGACGACACTCACACCGTCGCCCAGAAAATCCGCGACGCCGCCCACGAGGTGCTTCGCCCCGTCTTCTTTGCCCGCGGCATCATCATCGCCTCCTACCTGCCCATCTTCACCTTGCAGGCTGTGGAAGGCCGGCTCTTCAAACCCATGGCCTGGACGGTCTGCTTCGCCTTGATCGGCGCTGTGGTCTTCGCCATTGTGGTGGCTCCGGTCCTGGCCATCCTCCTCTTCCGCAACGGCGCCAAGGAATGGCAGAACCCCATCATGATGTGGCTCACCCGCCACTATCGCACCGCGGTCCGCTCCGCCATCGTCCATCGCAACTTCACCGTGGGCGTCTCTACGGTGCTCTTTGCCATTGGCGTCTACCTCACCGTGGGCGGCCCCATCGGCTCGGAATTCCTGCCCCACCTCGACGAAGGCTCCATATGGGTGCGCGGCACCCTGCCCCCCAGCGAAGGCCCCACTGCCTCCATCGACTTCACCAACAGGGCCCGCCTGGTTATGGCCTCCTTCCCTGAGGTCACCCAGGTCATCAGCCAGACCGGTCGCCCCGACGACGGCACCGACACCGCCGGCTTCTTCAATACCGAATACTTCGTCGACCTCAAGCGCAAGGAACAATGGCGTCCCTTCTTCCACCAGAACAAGGAAGCCCTGATCGCCGCCATGGACAAGCAACTCTCGCAATTCCCCGGCGTCATCTGGAATTACTCCCAGCCCATCTCCGACAACATGGAAGAAGCCGTTTCCGGCGTCAAGGGCGAACTCGCCGTCAAACTCTACGGCGACGACCTCCGCACCCTCGAGAAACGCGCCGAAGAAATTCAATCGCAGATGGCTTCGGTCAAAGGCATTGAGGATCTGGGCATCTTCCGCATCGTGGGCCAGCCCAACCTCAGCCTCCAGGTCGACCGCGACGCCGCCGCCCGCTGGGGCATCAACGTGGCCGACATTCAGGACGCCATCCAGACCGCCGCCGGCGCCAATGCCGTTACCCAGGTGCAGCAGGGCGAGGCGCGCTACGACGTCACGCTCCGCTATCAGCAGCAGTTCCGCTCCACCCGCGAAGCCATCGAAAACGTCCGCCTGCTCGCGCCCTCCGGCGAACGGGTTTCCCTGGCCCAATTAACCAAGGCCTCCACCGACGACGGCGCCGAAGAGATCAATCGCGAGGGCGGACAGCGCTACATCGCCATCAAGTACTCGGTCAGAGGGCGCGACCTGGGATCCACCGTGGAAGAGGCCATTGCCAAGGTGGAACACAACGTCAAACTGCCCGCCGGCTACCACCTGGAGTGGGCCGGCGAATACGAAAGCCAGAAGCGCGCCAATGCCCGCATGGCCATTGTCGTTCCGATCACCATCCTGGCCATCTTCCTCATCCTCTACACCATGTTCCGCTCCTACAAGTGGGCCTCGCTCATCCTGGGCAGCGTGGTCATGGCCTCCATTGGCGGCCCGCTGGCGCTGTTCCTCACCCACACCAACTTCTCCGTCTCCTCGGCAGTTGGCTTCCTGGCTCTGTTCGGCGTCTCGGTGGAAACCGGCGTCATCATGATCGAATTCATCAACCAATTGCGGGCGCGGCGCAAAGGCATGGAAGTCTCCAATGAAGAACACATCATCGAGGCTGCCGTCGAGGGCGCCGTCCTGCGCCTGCGACCGGTCATGATGACCATGCTGGTGGCCACCCTGGGCCTTTTGCCCGCGGCGCTCTCCCACGCCATCGGCTCCGACTCGCAGCGGCCTTTCGCCATCGTCATCGTCGGCGGCCTCATCGCCAACCTGGTCATCGGCGTCTTCCTTCTGCCCACGTTGTATGTCTGGTTCGCCCGCGAAGACGATGTTCTGCCCGCAGTCGAATCCACCGAGGAGTTTTAAAGTAGGGAGTAGGGAGTAGACGAGTAGGGAGTAGGGAGTAGACGAGTAGGGAGTAGGGAGTAGACGAGTAGGGAGTAGGGAGTAGACGAGGGCCCCATCCTTTCCGCAGACTCATCGCGGAAAGGATGGGAGAGTACCAGCCAGACCTGACCGCAGCTATAATTTCCACGAGTCTCGGTTATTTCTGGACTGCTTCCGGTTTGAAACGGTATTGGCGATTCTGCTTGTCGTTCGCTATGGATACATCGCTGCGACCGCGAGCAACTCGGACTACTCCCTATTCCCTACTCCCTGCTTTTCGTCACTCTTCCCGCAGCACTTCCAGCGGCCGCAGCCCGAGAATCCGGTAGCTGGCAATCCAGCCCGTGGCCGTGGCCAGCACTGCTGTTCCCACCAGCGCAACCAGCGTAGCCGTCCACTCGATGTGGAAGCCGACTTCCAGCTTGCGCAGCAGCACCTGCGTCAGCACGTTGGCAAAAACCACGCCCACCGACCCGGCCAGCAACCCCAGCACGCTGAACTCCACCGAAAAGGTGCGCACAATCCTCATCCGCGTAGCGCCCAGCGTCTTCAGCACCACGGCCTCGCGCATCCTGCGGAAGCGGGTGCTGGCGATGCTCGAAGCCAGGATCATCAGGCCCGCGAAGATCGAAAAACCCGCCAGGAAACGTACCACAAAGGTGATCTGGTCCACCACGCCTTCAATGCGGGCCAGCACATCGGCCAGGTTGATGACCGTCACCGTGGGATAGGCCACAAACAGAGCCCGCTCCAGCGCCGCCACTTGGCTTGGATCGACGTGCGCGCCACCGTACCAGGTGGCCGGCTCGTCCTTCAGTTGTCCCGAGGGCAGTACGAAGGAGGCGCGCGCGCCCAGATGCTGGCCGTCCGCGCGATAGAGCGCCGCCACCTTCAGCGCCCGCGTGGTACCGCCCACTTCCAGCTCCACCGCCGATCCCACGCCCAGGTGCAGCCGTTGCGCTACTCCCTCGCCGACCGCCAGTTCCGCCCCGCCCGCACCCGTCCACCACTTGCCCTGGGTCAGCTTGTCTCCCTCGGGAGGCGCATCCGACCAGGTCAGCTCGGCACTTTCAAGCATGTGCCGCGGAAAATGCTGCTCCTTCAGGTTTTCGATCCGCTGCCCGTTGAGTGAAATGAATCGCCCCGGCACCATCGGCAGCAGGTCGAGCTTCTCGCTCACGCCTGCCTGGCGCGCAAAGAATTCCTTCATCCCGGCCACTTCATCGTTGGTGATATCGACCAGGAAAACATTGGGCAGCCTGGGCGATGCCGTCGCGCGCAGATCGCGCAATAGCGCTGCCTGTGTCAGGTAGACCGCCAGAATCAGCATCACTCCCGTGCCCAGCGCCGCCAACACCGCCGCCGATTGATTTCCCGGCCGGTAGAGATTGGCCAGCCCATGACGCAAAAACGAAGGCAGCCGCAGCCGTACGCGATTCAGCACAAAGCGCAGCGTGCGCAGCGCCACCGTCGCCAACACCAGCATGACCAGAAGCGCGGCTGCAAGCACCAGCGCAAACCTCGTGCCCACCAGGGCCGAATCCGACAGCGCCCAGGCAATCCCTGCCAGCGCCGCAAGCACCACCACCGAAATCCCCAGTTGCAGCCGCCGCGCCCACCAACGGGCGAACCACCCGCCAAGGCCCGCCGGACCCGGCTCGACCAGCCTGCGCAGCACCAGCACCGGGCGCACTCCGCGCACATCCAGCAGAGGCGGCAGGCAGAACAGCAGCGTGGTCAGCAAGCCCGTTCCCAGCCCGGCGCCAATCGACCGCCAGGGAAACTGGAGCGCTGCATGAACCGGCAGCAGGTTGCCGAAGACCGCCGGCAGCGCCGCCATCACGCCCACGCCCGCAGCCACGCCCAGCACGCCTCCGGCCAGCCCCAGCCCCAGCGTTTGAAGGAGAAAGATGCGCAGCAGATCGCCCGATCCCGCGCCCACTGCCTTCAGAATCGCCAGCATATCCATGCGCTGTTCCAGGTGCGCGTGCATGGCCATGGCCACGCCGATGGCGCCCAGCACCATGGCCACCAGGCAAATCAGGCTGAGAATGGCAGTCGAGTTGTCCAGCCCCTGGCTCAACCCCGGATTGCCCTCGCGGAAGTCCATCACCTGCGCGTCGGGCAAGGCCGCTTCCACCTGCTTGCGCATCGCCACCGGGTCAACTTCCAGGGGAAGTTTCATCAGCATCCTCTGGCTGGCCCGGCTGCCGGCCGCCAGCAGCCCGGTGCGCTCCAGAGCCGCGCGAGAGATCATCACCCGCGGCCCCATGCCGGCCCCTGCCGTGATGCGGTCCGGTTCCTGGCGAAGAACCGCCGCAATGCGAAAGCTCCTCCCGCCCAGCCGCATCGTCTGGCCCACGCTGGCTTTCAACCGAATCAGAAACTCCTCGGCCACTACCGCCGAATCGCCCTCCAGAGCCTGGCTCAGGCTCATCTCCGGCTCCAGTTCGGCCTTGCCGTAATAGGGATACTCGCTTGGATCCACTGCCTTGAGCGTCACCAGCAACGGCACCGGGTCGGGCGGAACCGAGGCCATGGAAATGGTCTCCGTCGTCCAGGTGGTGCGGATTCTTCCGTTTCCCTGCTGCACGATCGCCGCAAGCTTCTTCTCTTCGTCGGCCGTCGGCAGGTGAAAGAGCCGCGCGCTCAGGTCGCCGGCCATCAGCGCGCGCGCCTCGGTGCTCAGCGTGCGCCGGAAGCTCTCGCTGAAGCCGCGCACCCCCACCAGCGCCGCTACGCCCACCGCCACCGACAGCACCACAAAGGCAAACTTGCCCGGCGCGGACTTCAGGTCCCTCCAGGCAATGGCCCCCGCCCGATTCCAACTCAGCGCGTGCCTAGCCATTCTTTTCCTCGTTCCGGACCAAATCCTCGTCTTCCGCTGGAGTCCTGCTGGAATCGGACAATGCCCCCTCAAAAGGCAGGCTGTCTTCCACGATCATGCCGTCCTTCAGGACGATTCTTCGATCGGCCCGGCTGGCTACCTCAGGGTCGTGCGTCACCAGAACCAGCGTCGTTCCCGCACGCCGGTTCCGGTCGAGCAACAGGTCCAGCACCAGCTTGCCGTTCGCAGAGTCCAGATTGCCGGTCGGTTCATCCGCCATCACGATGGGCGGCTCCACCACAAACGCCCGCGCCAGCGCCACCCGCTGCTGTTCGCCGCCGGAAAGCTGTATCGGATAGTGGTCCACCCGTTCGCCCAGACCAACCTCCTCCAGCAGTCTCCGCGCCTTCGCCAGCCCACTGCCCTCCAAATTCAACTCATAGGGCAGCAGAACGTTCTCCAGAGCCGTGAGTGTCGCAATCAATTGGTAGGACTGAAAGACAAAACCTATCTTCTCGCCGCGCACCTGGGCCAACTGCGCTTCGGCCAGATTGTGGATCGGCACGCCGTCCAGCCAGATCTCGCCGGAGCTGGGCGTGTCCAGCCCTGCCAGCAAGCCCAGCAACGTGCTCTTGCCGCTGCCGCTGGCGCCCACAATGGCCACGAACTGCCCCGCGGGAATGGTCAGGGAAATCCCTTTCAGAATCTCCACCCGCCGCGCCCCGTTCTGAATCCACTTCTTCGCGTCCCGAACCTCGATCACTCTCACAACCTCCTGGAGCCTCTGTCTATTCCCTACTCCCTGTTCCCCTGTTCCTTTACACTGCTCTTGTGGACGTTCGCCGCACGCTTCTCGTTTCGCTTTCCCTGCCGCTTCTGGCCGGTTCCCTCTTCGCCGCGCAGGCTCAAGCCGCCGACCGGCCCATCCTGGCTTGCTACGGCGACAGTATCACCGCCGGCTACGGCCTCCAGAGCGGACAATCTTTTCCCGACGCCCTGCAGCGGGACCTGGACCGCGACCACTACCGCTACCTGGTGAGAAACCAGGGGACCAGCGGCGCCACCACCAAGGACGCCGTCGCCGGCCTGCGTTCGATTCTGGCTCTCCACCCGGAGATCGTCCTCGTCGAGTTCGGCGGCAACGACGGCCTGCGCGGCCTGCCCCTCGATCAGACCCGCCGCAACCTCGACCAGCTGCTCACCGCCCTTGAAACCGCCCACATCCGGATTCTGCTGGCCGGCATCACCCTGCCCCCCAACTACGGCCAGGATTACATCCTGCAATTCGAGCAAATCTTCCGCGACCTGGCGCGCAAACACCACGCGGCCTTCGTTCCCATGATCTACAAAAACCTGGTCAACGTGCCCGGAACCATCCAGCCCGACGGCATCCACCCCACCGCCAAAGGCTCGGAAATCATCGCCCGCACCCTGCTGCCCGTCCTGGTCCCGCTGCTGCGGAAATGACGGTGAAACAGGGAGTAGGGGTCAGGGGTCAGGGATCAGAGATCAGGGGTCAGAGATCAGAGATCAGAGAACAACGCTCTGCGGCCTGAGGCAATTGAAAGCCGCGCCTCCACTCTTCTTGAAACCCGGAAGCACAAACCCTCACGGAACAAACTGATCCCTGAAACCTGATCCCTGAAACCTGCCTCACCCCATCACCACTACGGGCTGAAACAGCGTTCCAGCCACCCTTTTTGCCACGCCCACCAGCTCCCTCTGGCTGGCAAAGACCTTCACCAGCGGCGCCTGTGAAAACTCCGGCAGATTGGCCTGTGCACCGTTTCGCAACCGTCCCAGGGCCATTGCATCCCCGGTGACCGCCGGCATCTCCGGCAACAAACTGCGCGGATGGATGCAGAGCATCTCCAACGCATCAAGGTTTGCGGCCAGGGGAAGAAGTTCCTCCAGCGTATGCGCCCCCTCCAGCGTGAAGACGCCTGCCTGGGTGCGCCGCAGGCTGCTCAGATGCGCCCCGCATCCCAGATCCTGCCCCAGTTCATGGGCCACCGAACGCACGTAGCCCCCGGCGCTGATGCTCATGGCAAAGCTGGCCTCTGCGTCCGTGAGCGCAAGAATTTCAAAAGATGAAATACGAATGGTGGCGGTCTTCAGTTCAACGGGTTTGCCTTCGCGCGCCAGCTTGTAGGCCGGAGTGCCGGCAATTTTTTTCGCGGAAAAGGCGGGCGGCATCTGCTGCATTTCGCCATGGAAGCGCGCCGCCGCATCGCGCACCCGTTCAAGCGTCAAGGGCGGATTCACCGCGGCCCAAAGGTCCGGCCCGGCCGCCGCCCCCTCGGCATCGTAGGTGTCGGTTGCGAATCCGAACCGGATGGTTCCCGTATAGCTTTTTTCAGCGGAAGAGAAATACTGCGCCAGCCGGGTGAATTTACCCAGCAGGAGCGGCAGGACGCCGGTAGCCATCGGATCGAGTGTGCCGAGGTGCCCGATGGAGCGTTCCCCGGTAATCTTGCGCAGCTTTCCCACTACATCGTGGCTGGTCATGCCGCTTGGTTTGTCGATAATCAATAGCCCGTTCACCTATCAACTGTAGCCGACCGGGCCTTCCGGCTTACAACGCCCCGTTGCCCGACTGATAGACCAGCGACAAAAACTCCGAGCGCGTCTCTTTCTCATGGAAGCAGCCGACCATCGCCGAGGTGACGGTAGAGGAATGCTGTTTTTCAATGCCGCGCATCATCATGCACAGGTGGCGCGCCTCGATCACCACGCCCACGCCCTGCGGTTCGATGGCGTGCTGGATCGCGTCGGCAATCTGCCGGGTCAGGCGCTCCTGCACCTGTAGCCGCCGCGCAAAGACCTCCACCAGCCGGGGAATCTTGCTCAACCCGATCACCTTGCCCTTGGGAATGTAGGCCACGTGCACCCTGCCGAAAAACGGCAGCATGTGATGCTCGCAGAGCGAGAACATCTCGATGTCCTTCACCATCACCATCTCGTCGTAGTCCACGTCGAACAGGGCGCCGCGCAGAATCCGCGTCGGGTCCTCGTCGTAGCCCTTGGTCAGGAAGGCCATGGACTTCTCGACGCGGTCGGGCGTGGCCAGCAGGCCGTCACGGCCGGGGTCCTCTCCCAAGCGGCTTAGAATCTCGCGGTACATCTCCGGGGTCGAGAACCCGCTCAGGCCCTCCGCTGCTTCCTTTGCCCGCCGCGCGGGCATGTTCACTGCAATCGGCTGCGCCATGCTCCTCATCCTCCCGCCCTGGGGAATAGGGCGAACTGCATTCTTTTCCGCAAAAAAGCTTGTTCAATCGGCTTCAAAAGCCCAGTCTCATGCGCCGCAATACTCGAAGAAATTATTCTCCGTCTCTTCCACGCGCACCCGCACCAGTTTCGCGGGCTGCAGTCTTCCATCCAGAAGGTCAAAAACCGCCCTGCATAGATTCTCCGTGGTCGGGACCCGAGTCTGAAACAGCGGGTCCAGATTCAGGTTCGCATGGTCAAACCGGTCCATCACCTGGGCGCGCACCGCCTTATCCAGCGTCGCCATGTTCACCACCATGCCGGTCTCCGCGTCCACCTCTCCACCCACCAGCACTTCCACCACGTAATTGTGTCCGTGGCCGTGCGGGTTGTTGCACTTGCCATAGGTCGCGCGGTTCTGCTCGGCGGACAGCGACGGCGCATGAAGCCGGTGGCTCGCGCTCAGCATGTAGCGGCGGCCAAAATACGCCTTCATGCCTCACCCCGGTCATCCACCCCACGAACGAAGACCTGTTCGTGGGGGCCCCGGTACTCTGCAAAAATCTCTGGCGTCTCGTAAATGCGTATGCGGCTCAACTGCGCTCCGCCCGCCGCCGTCACCGCCGGCTCCAGCCGCCGCCACGCCGCAATGGCAAGGTTCTCCGTGGTCGGAATCGTCTGCGCGAATTCCGGCGCTTCCAGGTTCAGGTGGCGATGGTCCCACGCCTCCAGGACCTCGCGCTCCATCACCTCCCGCAGCCACTTCAGATCCACCACAAAGCCCGTCACCGCGTCCGGCTCGCCGCCTACCGTCACTTCCAGCGTGTAGTTGTGCCCGTGCCCGTTGCGATTCGCGCACCGTCCGAAGACCTGCCGGTTCTTCTCCTCCGTCCAGCCCGGATTCCAGTAGTAGTGCGCGGCGGAAAAGGTGGCGCGCCGTGAAAGATAGATCATTCCGACCTCTCGTTAAGAAAGATGCCCCAGCCCCCGCCGAAGTTTCATCCGGTGCAGAGCCTGTTTCGCCTCGTCAAAAACAATCGCCCAATCCCACGCAGCCCATGAAATGCCGGTTGCCCCAGGTCCGGATTTTCGGACCTGAGAAACCACAAATCTCAGGCGCAACCTGTGAGATCACGCGCCCGGAAACCTACGCCGCGTAGCTCCTGCCCTTCCAGCTCACCTGCTTCAGAATCTTGTGCTGAAACCAGCTTCGGTAAAGCAACACCACAAACAGCGGCAATCCCAGCGGCGCAATCGCGCAATCCCAAAAAGGAAAATTCGACTTCGCCACCCGCCCGTAGAACCGAAACAAATTCCGCACCCACAGGATCGCCAGCACCCACCCCGCACCCAGCCATTGCAGCGAATGCGCGCCAAACCGCGCGCTCCACAG
>Ga0255354_1000467_pt1 | contig 25543 bp, 26 predicted proteins | sample HBST50metaG_FD_189942 | JGI IMG/M metagenome (GOLD analysis project Ga0255354, IMG submission 189942) | Peat soil microbial communities from Stordalen Mire, Sweden - H.B.S.T50 | ecosystem: Environmental > Terrestrial > Soil > Wetlands > Peat | place: Sweden: Norrbotten County, Stordalen Mire...
GAAAGGAGGTTCTGATTGCATGGCAATTGCGCAAGCAAGAAGAAGTCCTCCATCCATTCCTTGACGAACGTATTCCTTTTGGCCTTGTGCCTCACGCGCAGGCACTGTTGTTGGCCCGCCACCTGCGTGGTGATCTGGACGTCTACCCTGCATTTATTTGGAGATGACAACGCATGATGGTCCTTGTAACGTATGACATGGGAACCCAATCGGAAGACGGAAAGCGCCGTCTGCGGCATATCGCTAAACTGTGTCAGAATCATGGTCAGAGGGTTCAGTTTTCCGTCTTTGAATGTCTACTTGAGCCTGTCCTCTGGGTTGAATTCCGCGCCAAGCTCCTGGCGGTCATCGATCCCTCAGTAGATAGTCTTCGTTTCTACTTCCTGGGCGCCAATTGGCAGCGGCGCGTGGAACATGCAGGTGCAAAGCCCGGATACGACCCGGAAGGTCCACTAATCCTGTAGCGCGTACGTAAAGCACACAGCTTATCCCTGATAGATTCGCGCTGAGTGCATCTCACTCAATTCACACAGGTTGCTCATTACGGGTAAGCCTCAGGCGTGTAACGAGCCCCAGGTCCTGGGAGGTTCGCGCAAATAGCCAAATAGAATACAGAAAACAATACTGTTATAGTTGAGCCGTCGCGCCCCTCGTGGGCGCGTGGATTGAAACACTTCAAGTTCGCCGCTCGGCAAAGATTCGCCTGTCGTCGCGCCCCTCGTGGGCGCGTGGATTGAAACTTCGGAATCAACTTGTCTACGCGGCACTTCATGCGTCGCGCCCCTCGTGGGCGCGTGGATTGAAACCCTGGCGCTTCACCGCCAGTAATCGTAGTCCCATGTCGCGCCCCTCGTGGGCGCGTGGATTGAAACACTGGGTACTGCGTTTCTCTGGCGGCTTCGCGCCCAAGTCGCGCCCCTCGTGGGCGCGTGGATTGAAACTAGTGTGACCGGCGATGTTGTTGACCATTACATGTCGCGCCCCTCGTGGGCGCGTGGATTGAAACACCGGTGGGGTTCCGTCAACCGCAGATTCAGCACGTCGCGCCCCTCGTGGGCGCGTGGATTGAAACCCGTCAAAGGTTCCAGTCGGGGTGATCCAATCCGGTCGCGCCCCTCGTGGGCGCGTGGATTGAAACATTCCAAATGGTGGAAGTGGGGTCCTGACAGCGTCGTCGCGCCCCTCGTGGGCGCGTGGATTGAAACTTTATCCTGCTGTGAATCAACTCGCGCTTATTGGGTCGCGCCCCTCGTGGGCGCGTGGATTGAAACCTGATGTTATAGTGCGCGGTCCGAATCCGAACGCCGTCGCGCCCCTCGTGGGCGCGTGGATTGAAACTTTGATGTAGGGCTTCGGGTCGGTCCTGAATGCGCGTCGCGCCCCTCGTGGGCGCGTGGATTGAAACAACAAAGACAGCATGTATGAGTCTCTTGAGGATCGTCGCGCCCCTCGTGGGCGCGTGGATTGAAACAGAAGAGGAAGGCGGTACCCCAGAGGAGGACCTGGGTCGCGCCCCTCGTGGGCGCGTGGATTGAAACTTATCAGGACACGACGAATAATGTCGAGTACAAGGTCGCGCCCCTCGTGGGCGCGTGGATTGAAACCATTGCTTCCATCCGATCATTCTCGCTGAGAGGGGTCGCGCCCCTCGTGGGCGCGTGGATTGAAACCGCACTATTTCAGCCTTCTCCTCTTGGCTCAGCGGGTCGCGCCCCTCGTGGGCGCGTGGATTGAAACATCGATCTTTGGCACGATACTGTTGCCGTCAATCGTCGCGCCCCTCGTGGGCGCGTGGATTGAAACAATTTTTGAGCAGATGGCTTGCGAATCAGGATACAGTCGCGCCCCTCGTGGGCGCGTGGATTGAAACATAACATCGTGAAGCAGTTTCTCCTGGCACTGAGGTCGCGCCCCTCGTGGGCGCGTGGATTGAAACTTCATAACTTACAGCCGCTCGCCCGTGAGATTTTGTCGCGCCCCTCGTGGGCGCGTGGATTGAAACAATTCGAGCCAATCGTGGAGTCGCCGCAAGATACCGTCGCGCCCCTCGTGGGCGCGTGGATTGAAACTATATTTCTAACGTTTTTGTCGGTTCTGTGACTGCGTCGCGCCCCTCGTGGGCGCGTGGATTGAAACAATTTGAATTCTTGGGGAATTGATGAGTGACGCTAGGTCGCGCCCCTCGTGGGCGCGTGGATTGAAACACTTCCACTGATTCTGCGACTGGAGTCGTAAGCAAGTCGCGCCCCTCGTGGGCGCGTGGATTGAAACAGCTTTATCGCAACGGTCAGAGTTAATCATCACAAGTCGCGCCCCTCGTGGGCGCGTGGATTGAAACAAGCTGGAGCGCTCGCAGGAGGAACTCGAAACGCAGTCGCGCCCCTCGTGGGCGCGTGGATTGAAACATGAGCAACATGCTAGAGAATCTTGGGCAACCAATCACAAAACCTTGAGAAGTCCGTGGTTCATAAAAAGGGAAGTAAAATTACCTCGTATTGAATCACGGCACACCGTGATAGATCTGGAAAGAGCAAGATGCACTACTTCTATTGGAACCCCGCTGTGCCAGTCCTAGATAATCCGTTGACGTGGGTCGTAATTCTGTTCCTGCTGTTTTGCGTTGCGCGATTCAATGCCGTTGACGACGCCAAGTCACCGATCAGATTTATAGGGGCTCTGGTCGGTATTGCAATATGTGTGGTCATCCTACCTGCTCTATTTTTTGTGAGTTGCTTTAGCATTGGCCCCTACGATGCGGAGGGCAAGCCAGACAAGAGGAAGCGACAGATCTATTGGGATTAAATGCTTTGTACGGAACATGCTGGATCGGAGGGAGCCCGCATTGAGCAAATGTGGGCTCCCTCTATCTACGCTGGAGCGTGCTGCGAGAGGGTAGATTTGCCGAGGTCATAGATTAGATTTGCAGGATCGGACCAGCCCATTTGTGAAAGATATGGCCAGATTTGAGAATGGCTCTTAATGTGGCTGCATTGAACAGCCCTGGCGTCAAGATATCGACTTTTATTCTTCTGACGTTACGATCCTGAAGATAGCTCAAGATAACTTAAATAGTGTACCCGTGGACGTTGGCTGTTCCCTACCCCTTCCCATAATCTGCAGAGATGGGGTTACACTCTCCAACCGCGCCAGACGATCAGAGTCGGCCTGAAAGGCACGATTCTTCAACTTTGCAGACCTTCTTGGGATTTGAGCCCTATGTGGCCCCGGAGGAGGCGGGGGCATTTTTGAAAGTCACCCCTCGGCGAGTGAAGGACATGGCTCGCGCCGGAATCATTCCAGCGCACCCGGTAGACCCAAATGCGGAGCGGAGAGAGTGGCGATTTCTTCTCTCTGAGCTCACGGCTTGGATGCAGAGCTGCTCTGGAAAGAAGCGCTGGATGTAGTGCGGTGCGATTAACGGGGAACAACGGTACAATTTAGTCCGCTTAGGCGGTATCCGTGGTTGCCAACATTGGAGAGGACATGGCAGGCATGCGATATCAAGAAGGCAGTTTGAAAGAATTCAAGACGAAACAAGGCAAGGTTTGGAGATTGCGGTATTTTGCTACTCGCTGTTCTGATGGCAAGTGGTCTGAGCAGACTCCGCTGTATGTAGGAGCGGTATCCGACTTTTCCACGGAGAAGAAGGCTCGTGTGAAAGCTGTAGAGCTTGGGCTGATTGAACAAATCAACCGAACCAGCATTCCGGTCAACAAAGTAACCTTTGGCTTTCTCGCAAGAGACTACATTCGCTTGAACCTTGCAGATGATGCCATAAAACCCAAAGCCTCCACGACGAGGTACACGGAGCGTCTCATTATCAACAGGCATCTGCTTCCTCGTTGGGATGAAGTGCCCGCTATCGAGATGAAGGCTTTGGTAATTGAAAAATGGTTGAAGGGCGTGTCAATAGACACGCTCGGAGAGGAGGGGCAGGAATGGGATTCCCTAACCAAATGGCGTCGGGTGATGAAAGACATTTTCCTCCATGGTCAAAAACATGACCTCATTTCCGAGTCGTGCAGCCCCATGGCGAAGGTGAAGGTCAAGGCTTCTAGTTCTTATTTTGTTCCAATCATCTTGACGCCGCAAGAGACGTATCTAATACTCACCATCCTTCCGCTGTTGCAGCAAACGATGGTTTTGCTGGACGCCGCGACCGGAATCCGCTACAGCGAGATTGCGGGGCTCCAATGGAGAGATATCGATTGGAAGAACAGTTGTATCCATATCGAACGGCGTTGGATCCGTGGTGAGGTTGATGAACCCAAGACGTTAACTTCCAAGGCTCCAGTGGCAATGTCTGAGGTACTTGCCGCCTACCTGTTGGCCTGGCGTCGTGAAACGAAGTACGGCAGAGACACAGATTGGGTTTTTGCCAGTGACAGGAGCGAGGGCAAAAGCCCACGGGTCGGCAACATGCTCGTGCGTGATTACCTGTACCCGGCAGCAGTCAAGGCGGGGGTTCTCATCACCGCCAACGTTTGGGTGAAAAAGCTGGACAAGAAGACTGAAAAGGAGGTCGAGGTTGAAAAGATCATCTACTTTGACAAGAAAGGCAAACGAGTAAAGCGATTCGGGTTCCACCAGTTCCGCCACAGCTTGTCGAGCTTTTTGACGACAAAGAAGAAGCTTGACCCCAAAACGGCTCAGACGGCGTTACGCCAGAGCAATGCAGCTTTCACGCTGAACAAGTACACGCAAACCGACAACGAGGAGCTTGTGGCAGCTCAGAATATGATGCTCGACGCGATCTTCAACACGAAGACCGCGGTGGTTCAGTAGCTTTGGGTGAAACCTTGGGTAAAATTTATTGGCTTTGGGAGACCTAAACCATTGATAAATATGGTAGGCACGACTGGATTCGAACCAGCGACCTCTTCCGTGTCAAGGAAGCGCTCTAACCAACTGAGCTACGCGCCTGCTACCAACTATTAGGTAGTCTATCAGGATCTGAGCCATGGGGAAAGATGGAGTGCCGGGAGGGACGGCCATGCTGTACCATCGTGGACTAACGAAGCACTGACCACAGCGCGCGAACCAAATGACTGGATCTGCAGAGGCGGTGTGGGCCATGGGTGTTCAGGCGTGGGACCGCCACACCTGGAGACCGTTGGCTTGCAGTGGGAACGCTGTTTTACGGGTGAATGAAGCTGTTATGGCCGACGCATCGACGACACGACTGAACCCCTTCCGCACAGCTCCGAATCTGCTGACGCTGGCCCGCATTTGCCTGGCGCCGTTTCTAGTTGCCACCATACTGGATAACAACTACCTGCTGAGCTTTTGGCTGTTTGTGGCGGCAGGATTGACCGACGCCCTGGATGGGATCCTGGCGCGCGTGCTGAAGCAGCGCACCATGTTGGGTGAATACCTTGACCCGGTGGCCGACAAACTGCTGCTGAGCACGCTGTTTTTGGTGCTGACCCACAAGGGGCTGATACCGGTCAAAGTGACGGTGCTGGTTTTTGGCCGGGATGTGGGGATCCTGCTGGTGGCGGCGATTTTGTTTGCAGCGGCGGGACGGCGGGAGTTCAAGCCCAGTATCTTTGGCAAGGCCAACACTGTGGCGCAGGTGAGCGCGGTGGCGTCCGTGCTGCTGCACCAGGTTATTGCTGCGGGCTGGATCGTGAACGTCCGGATGGTGACGCTGGATGCAACGATGGTGCTCACTGTAGCCTCAGGTCTGCATTATGCGTGGCTTGCGTCTAGACGCGGAAGCAGCGGGCCGGGAAGCAAATAAAGGATTGATCTGAGGTTGTTGAACGGGGAACAGTCTAGCTTTTTGCTTTCCCACCCTTGCCACAGAAGCAAAGACGCGGCAAGGATGGGGCACCCTGTGCATGCGGGCGTTATCTGGCCCCGGTTCGTCTATGGGCTCAGGCGGAGTTGATTTTTGGATCTTAAGGACGGCACATCAGAGCGGACTGCCGGAGAAGACAGCCTGGTGGTGAAGCAACCCGATTCGCCGAATTCGTGGCACAGATTATTCAGAAATCGTCGTCGGCACCCTCTGGTTCGACGGATTCTTCAATCTCCATATCACGGAACTCTTCGGAGTCGAAGACTTCGCCACACTCCAAGCACTCGACATATTCGGTGTCTTCGTGCCGGGAAACAATGCGCACCTTGGGATGTTTACAGATCGTGGCCATCACTTGGGGGTTGGTGGAATAACTGCTCTTTCCGCCAGATTGTATCGATCTTTGGAGCAATTTGAAACGGATATTTGTTGAATAGTGGACCTGCAGGGCAGAAATTTTCACATTCGTCCGAGAACGGTTCCATATCGGGCTTGTAATCCCGACGGAAACGGTCGTATACTGAACGCGGACTGAAGAAGTCGGATATTCAATGCTGAAGCTGACCAAAAAAGCGGATTACGGGTTGATGGCGCTCAAGTACCTTGCCGAGCACCCCGAGACACCTGCGCTGAGCGCGAAGGATGTGGCCGATGCGTATGGCATCCCCGCGCAATTGCTAGCGAAGATTCTGCAGCAGTTGACCAAGTCGGGCCTGCTCAAATCGCATGCTGGCATGAACGGCGGCTATGCATTGGCGCGGGATGCGCGCCAGATTTCGGCCTACGAAGTGATTCACGCGATTGACGGGCCGTTTTTCATTACCTCCTGCACCAAAGGCAGCAAGGGCTGCGATCTGACTCCGAGTTGCACAATCAAGGAGCCGCTGGCGCGGGTGAACGAGACCATAGCCGGAGTGCTGAGAAGCATCAGCATTCAGGACTTGGCAGAACATGAACAACCCGCAAGACCAGCCGCTGTCGTGCAAGAGCTGGTGGAATTGACACTGTAAACGGAATCTTCCCCTCCGCGACGCAGAGGAGAGCAATCCCAAGGATGGAGCCAAAGATGAACACAGTTGCCAGCAATGTGGAAGTGCCGGCAGGCGTTAGCCTACCGATTTATATGGATAATCACGCAACCACCCCCCTGGATCCCCGGGTGCTGGAAGCGATGATGCCTTACTTCACCAGCAAGTTTGGCAATGCGGCCAGCCGCAACCACTCGTTTGGGTGGGAAGCCGAGCAGGCGGTGGAGGCGGCGCGCGAACAAATTGCGCGGCTGATCGGAGCCACGTCCAAGGAGATCATTTTTACCTCTGGCGCGACGGAGAGCGACAACCTGGCCATCAAGGGCATTGCGGAGATGTACCGCGAGCGCGGCAACCACATTATTACCCAGGTGACCGAGCACAAGGCGATTCTGGACACCTGCAAGCGGCTGGAAAAGCACGGGTACCGGGTGACTTATCTCCCCGTAAAGGCCGATGGCCTGATCGACATGGAAGACCTGAAGCGGGCCATGGACGACCAGACGATTCTGGTGACGATCATGGCGGCCAACAACGAGATTGGCGTGCTACAGCCTATTGCTGATATCGGCAAGCTGTGTCATGAGAAGGGCGTGATCTTCCACACCGATGCAGTGCAGGCGGTGGGCAAGATTCCGGTGGACGTAATCGCCGATAACATCGATTTGCTTTCGCTTTCGGGACACAAGATTTACGGGCCCAAGGGCGTGGGCGCGCTGTATGTACGGCGGCGCAATCCGCGGGTGCAGCTTGCCGCGCAGATTGACGGCGGTGGGCACGAGCGCGGGATGCGGTCTGGAACGTTGAATGTGCCCGGCATTGTGGGCCTGGGCAAGGCCTGCGAGATTTCCCAGCAGGAGATGGCCGCGGAAGCGGTGCGTGAGACGGGCCTGCGCGATCGGCTGAAGTCGAAGCTGGAAGCGGAGTTGGACTACGTCCACGTAAACGGCTCTTGGGAACACCGGCTGCCCGGCAACCTGAACATGAGCTTTGTGTATGTGGAGGGCGAATCGCTACTGATGGGCATCAACGACATTGCGGTCTCCAGCGGTTCGGCTTGCACCTCGGCTACGCTTGAGCCCTCGTATGTATTGAAGGCTTTGGGACTGGGCGACGATGTGGCGCACAGCTCCATCCGCTTCGGATTGGGTCGCTTCAACACCGAGGCCGAAGTGGACTATGTGGCGGCCAAGGTGATCGACATTGTGAAGAAACTGCGCGAGCTTTCGCCGCTGTACGAGATGGTGAAAGAGGGCATCGACCTGACCAAGATTCAGTGGGCGGCGCATTGACCACCTGCGGTGGGGCCAGCGGCCTTCGGCACGCAGGTGCTAGGTGATTCGGATTCCCACCCTAGCCGCAAAAACAAAGACGCGGCGAGGATGGGGCACCCGGCAAGTCAGCAGGTCAGCGAGTCGGTAAGTCGGCGACCTGACAAGTTAGCGAATCGGCGAGTGAGCCTGCCGAATCAAATGCAAGTAACGCGGCTTCCCCCCGCTACAGGAGATTGAACCATGGCATACAGCGACAAGGTAATTGACCACTACAACAACCCCCGCAATGTGGGTCAACTGGACAAGAGCTCGAGCGAAGTGGGCACGGGCCTGGTGGGCGCGCCGGAGTGCGGCGATGTGATGCGGCTACAGATCCGCGTAAACCCCGAGACGCAGGTGATTGAAGAAGCCAAGTTCAAGACCTTCGGCTGCGGCTCGGCAATTGCCAGCTCATCGCTGGCCACCGAGTGGATCAAAGGGCGGAGCGTCAACGATGCTCTGGCTATCAAGAACACGGACATTGTGAAGGAACTGTCGCTGCCGCCAGTGAAGATTCACTGTTCGGTGCTGGCCGAGGATGCGATTCGCGCGGCCATTGGCGACTGGAAAAAGAAGAACGGCGCAGCGGAGACGGTGGAAGCCGGAGCCGCGGTGGCGGCGAAGTAAGTACAGGAAATATGTAAGCCCACCCTCGCCGCAAAAACAAAAGCGCGGCGAGGGTGGGGCACCAAATGTTTTTCTGGGTAAGTTGTAAGGGGCGATTATGTCAAACATGGTGGCGATCGAAACGCAAACATCGCAAGTGCCGCTGGGCGGACCGACACAGGCTGCGGCCAAGCCAGCGGTTGCGCCCACGCAGGGCCTGCAAGTGACCGAGAAGGCAGTCAAGCGTATCCGCATTGCCATGGCCAAGGAAGGCATTTCGCCGGAACAGGGCGGACTGCGGCTGGGCGTGCTGGGCGGCGGTTGCTCGGGGCTTTCGTATTCGATCAAGTTCGATACGCAGCCGCGGGAGCGGGACCGGATTTACGAATTTGACGGCGTGCGCGTGTTTGTCGATCCGAAGTCGTTTTTGTATCTGCACGGCATGACGCTGGACTACGAAGAGACGCTGATGCGGCAGGGGTTCAACTTCATCAATCCCAACTCGACACGGTCGTGCGGGTGCGGTTCTTCTTTTTCATCGTAATGATTTGGTTGCGGAGAGCGGCTCATTGGAAAGAACCTGCTCGATGGATGGCTTTCCGTGCCCTTCACAGCCCGCGGTTGTTGGCAGGCAGTTAGAGTGTAATCATGTTCAAGGTTCTCGATTCCGCGGTTCCCATTGCCTGTTGGTCCTGTTCGGTAGGCCATGTAGAGTCCACATTATTCTGCCCGCATTGCAGCAAGATTCAGCCCCCTTCCGGCAGCGACTATTTTCACGTATTCGGCCTGGAACACGAATTCAACGTCGATCTGGCAGCCCTGGAAAACGAATTTCACCGTCTAAGCCGCAAGCTGCACCCCGACCGCTTTGCGCGGGCCGGAGAGATTGAGCAGCAGTGGAGCCTGGCGGATACGGCGCTGCTGAACGACGCCTATCGCACGCTGAAAGACCCCATCAGCCGCACCGAGTACCTGCTGAAGCTGGAAGGCGCGGAGATTGGCGAGGAGTTCAGCGGCCAGGATCGGGCCACGAACGGAAAGAATCCGTCGCGGGTTCCCGCCGATCTGCTGGAAGAAGTTTTCGAACTGAACATGCAGTTGGAAGAGATGCGCATGGCGCGCAAGACAGGCGAGGAAGATCCAGCGCTCGAATCTAGCCTAAAGGAAGCAAAGCAAAAGTTTGATGGCCTGACGGTCGCGTCGGATGAAGATCTGCGCAACCTATGGAAGGTGTGGGACGAGGGCGACGCTACGGCACGCCAGGCCGCACAAAAGAAGATGGTGGCCTTACTGGACCGGCGGCGCTACCTGAATAACCTAGTCCGCGACGTAAACGAAGTTCTGGGAGCTTGAAAGAGAAGGCATGGCGGAAGGACGCGTAGTAGGAATCGATCTGGGGACCACCAATTCGCTGGTGGCATATATGCAGGGCGAAGCGCCGGTCGTGATACCGGGCGCGGACGGCTCCAACCTGGTGCCGTCGGTGGTGGCGCTGGATCCTTTGCCGGCCGAGGGTGGCCGGCCCACAGTGACGGTGGGCAATACGGCGCGCAAGGCGCTGATTGAGACGCCGGAGCGGGTGATCTACTCCGTCAAGCGGCTGATGGGCCGCGGGCTTGAAGAAATTCACGACGAGCTGAAGATGTTTCCCTTCCGGCTGGCCGAGGACGTGGAAGCAGGCGAAGTGCCGCGCATCAAGCTGGGCGAGCTGAAGTTTACGCCGCCGGAGATTTCGGCCTATGTGCTGCGGCAGTTGAAGCGCAATGCGGAGCGGTTCTTTGGCGAGCCGGTGACGCAGGCCGTGATTACCGTGCCGGCGTACTTCAACGACGCGCAGCGGCAGGCCACCAAGGACGCGGGGCGCATGGCAGGCCTCGATGTTCTGCGGCTGGTGAACGAGCCGACCGCGGCCGCGCTGGCTTATGGGCTGGATAAGGCTCATGTGGGAACCATCGCCGTGTACGATCTAGGCGGCGGAACGTTTGATATTTCGATCTTGAAGCTGAAGGACGGCATCTTCGAGGTGCAGTCGACCAATGGCGATACGCACCTGGGCGGCGACGACATCGACAACCTGCTGCTGACCATTGCGCTGGACGAGATTCACGCCGAACACGGCATTGATTTGCGCGTGCATCCGAGCGCGGTGCAAGCGGTGCGCAAGGCGGCGATTGAAGCCAAGATCAAGCTGTCGTCTGAAACCTCGGCCAGCTTCGACATTGAGCTGCCCAACGGCGACCGCTATCAGAGGGAGATTCCGCGGGCGGTTTTCGAGCTGCTGATTGAGCCGATTCTGGCGCGCACGGCGGGCCCTTGCAAACAGGCGCTTACGGATGCAGGCCTTACGCCGGAAGGGGTTGACGAAGTGGTGCTGGTGGGCGGCTCGACGCGTATCCCGGCAGTGCGGGATCTGGTGGACGATCTTTTCCACCTGGGAGCGCGCGGCAAGAAACTGCACACCGAACTGAATCCGGACGAAGTGGTGGCGCTGGGAGCGGCGGTGCAGGCAGACATTCTGGCTGGCGACTCGAAGACCACCGAAGAGATGCTGCTGCTGGACGTGACGCCGCTTTCACTGGGCATTGAGGCGTTGGGCGGCACGGTGGCGCGGATTATCGAACGGAACTCAACGGTTCCTGCTTCGGCTACCGAGTACTTTACGACGGGCGTGGACGGGCAGACCAACGTGGCCATTCACGTGGTGCAGGGCGAGAGAGAACTGGCTTCCGATTGCCGCTCGCTGGCGCGCTTTGACCTGAAGGGGATTCCGCCGATGAGCGCGGGATTGCCGCGCATCGAGGTTCGCTTTCTGATTGACGCCGACGGGATTTTGCAGGTGACGGCGAAGGAACAGCGCAGCGGGAAGGTTGCGGAGATTGAAGTGAAGCCCACCTATGGCCTGACGGACGAGCAGGTGGAGGGCATGATTCTGGACTCCTTTGACCACGCCGAGGAAGACTTTGGAAAGCGGCTGCTGATTGAGGCGCGTAACGAGGCGGAGACGATTTTGGCGGCAGTGGATCGTGCGCCGCAGAACCCGGCTTGGGTCATGCTGAGCGGCGAGGAACTGGCAGCGATTTCCGCTGCCCGCAGCAAGCTGGAAGCCGTAAAGCTGGGACTGGACGCTTCGGCGATTCGCGAGGCGACCCTGGCGCTGGACCAGACTACGCGGCGGTTTGCCGAGTTGATGATGGATGCCGCCGTGACGACGGCCATTCGCGGCAAGACGATGGGCGACGCGGGCAAAGAGATGGGCGACACGGTGACCGCGCCGCATGCCATGGCCAAAGCGCAGTTTGAGTAAGTGGAAGTTAGCGGGTGAGCCACGATGCTGATTAGGGCTTTGCTGCTTTCCCACCCTTCCGCGATGAGACTGCGAAAGGATGGGGCACCCAATGAGTTAGCGGGCGGGTACGATCCCGATTCGGGATTTGTGCTTGCCAAGCGTGTTCGCTATATTAGCGAGTTAGCAAGTCGGCGGACGAGTACTAGGAGTTCGGACTTATGAGTGAAACAAACGAAAAGAACATTCCGGCCGAGAAGCTGGTGCGTATCACCTTCCAGCCCGAAGGCAGGACGGTGGAGTTCGAGTTTGGCACGCTGCCCTATGAACGGCACGGCAAGCCGATGTCGCTTCTGGACGTGGCCGAGAACTACGGTATCTTTCTGGATCATGCCTGCGGTGGGGTTTGCGCCTGTTCCACCTGCCACTTGCTGGTCAAGACGGGCGAGGGCGGACTGACCCCGGCGGACGACGACGAGTTGGACCGTCTGGATATGGCAGCGGATCAGCAGTTGAACTCGCGGCTGGGATGCCAGGCTGTAATTACACGACCGGGCGAGTATGTGGTGGAGATTCCCAAGTGGAACCGCAACTATGTGGCCGAAGGCAAGCCGCTGACACTAGCGGAAACAAAGTAAGGAGCCCCGATGCCGCGCGAGATTCATTGGACCGACGCCGAAGAGATCGGCATTCAGTTGCAGGAGAAGTTTCCGGATCTGGACCCGTTGACGGTGCGCTTTACCGATTTGCATCGCTACGTGATCGAGCTGGAAGAGTTTGCAGACGACCCGGCGAAGTCCAGCGAGGGTCGGCTGGAAGCCATTCAGATGGCTTGGCAAGAGGAGTTCCAGGACGCGCAAGGATAAAAAGTCCAGGCTTTTGCCCGAGTGATTTCGTGCGCTGCTTTCCCAGGTCTCAGAAACAAGACCTCCACCCCACGGACTAAGACCTGTCCGCGGGAACTCCGGACCTGGGGCACCCACGTTGATACAACATCAAGCGGTATGATGCTATTGATAGCGGTCCAGCCGTTCGGTCCAGCCGAAGGCGCTTTCGAAGTGTTCGAATTCCATTTTTTGCCCGGGCACCAGATACACACTGAGAATGTCAAAACGTACCTGTGGCGCCGTCTGCTGCGGCAGCTGACGCACATATTGGCGCGCCAGGCGGCGGAGGACGTGGCGCTTGTGGGAGTCGACGGCGACTTCGGCAGGGGTGGCATCGCGAGCGGTGCGGGTTTTCACTTCAACGACACACAACAGTGGGTCCTGCCAGGCAATCATGTCCAGATCGCCAGGAATTTCGCCGGAAGACCAGCGCCGGGCCACGACCGTGTAGCCTTTGCGGCGCAAGTAGAAGAAGGCCTCGTCTTCGCCTTTAACTCCGGTGGCGAGATGCGCGGGCAGGTCTTCCGCATGGCTATGGTGGCGCGCTGCCCAGTCCAATCCGGCCAGCGCGCGCTGCACGCAGGTAAGGCTAATTCGCTGAAGCAATTCCATGGGAGACCATTTTCGGCTGGATCGGCGAAAGGCGCAAATGCAGAGCAGAAAGCGCTCTCATTCCGCGGGCAGCTGCTCCAGCTCTTCCGCTGCGGGCTGCCTGACTTTCATCTGCGCCGTGGTGAGCAGAAACACCGCAACCAGAATGCATCCCATGCCCGCAAACTCCGTCGCTGCCGGGCGCTCGTGGAGCAGGAAGAACCCCAGCAGCACGGCAACCACCGGGTTTACGTAGGTGTAGGAAGCGACCTTGGCTACGGGCACATTTTCAATCAGGTAGATGAATCCGGTGTAACCCAGCAGAGAGCCGCCGGTGACCAGATAAGCCAGCGACCCGACCGAGGCTACGTTCACGTGGAACTGCGGCCACTGGCCCAGGGCTGTGCCCAGCAGAGTGCTGAATGCGCCTGCCAGCAGCATTTGCCAGGCGGCGGCCACAAAGCTGTTGACCGGCAGCCGCGCCCGACGCGACAGGATGCTGCCCACGGTCCACGAAAGCGCGCCGACCAGCAGGGCGGCAATGGCCCACAACTGCAAGCTGTTTCCGGCCAAGCCGTGATGCATGGTGGGCCAGAGCATGACGCCCAGGCCGCCAAGGCCGAGGACCACGCCCAACCAGCCGCGCACGGGCAGCGGTTCGCCGCCGGGCAGAACCATCTCAATCAGGGCTACATAGAGCGGAACCACGGCTTGCGCCAGCGAGGCCATTCCGCTGGGCACGGTCTGCTCCGCATAGACCAGGCCGACGTTGCCGCCGCCGAGCAGCAATAGCCCTACGGCTCCCAGCATCAACATGGTCTTGGGCGGCCAGTTCACCTTTAGCCCACGCCAACGGCACCACGCCAGCAGAATTGCGCCCGCGATGAGAAACCGCGTGCCAGCCAGCAGCAGAGCAGGCATTTGTGTTGCGCCGATGCGGATCGCTGTATAGGTGGAACCCCAGAAAAAGTAAACGCAGGCAAAGACCAGCACAATGGAAGCCTTGGTGGCCGTTTTGCGTTGCGGCACTGGTTTTTGAAGGGGCGTGTTGGTCATGATTTATTTCCATCTTATGCCGCGGCTCCATTGCCCTGCTTCCCGTTTCTTGCGCGTCATCTTCATGGAAAACTCATGCGGGTGCGTGCTATGCTCTCGCCATCGGGGTTTCCATGCCAATGCATTGCGCACAACGTGATCCGCTGAAACCAGCCCTCGGGAGTTGGTCGGAGTTGCGCGCGCGTTGCATCGGCCCCCGTCAACCCCTGCGCAGCCTGCCCTCCAGCAATCGCCCCAGACTCTTCGGCGGCGATTAGTACCAGTCTGTCGAAGAACCTCGCCTGCATTCTCGCCCATCCGGGTGAGCGGAACTAGATGACCCCGCCTAACGGGGTCTGCGGCCACGTCCTATCACATGGTCCGCACAACCGAAGTCCGCCGAGGAGATCGACTATGACCAAGCAAGAAATCTATGCACAATATGGGCCCAAACTGGTTTGTCCACTGCCCGGCCCCAAAGCGAAGGCTGCGATCAAGGCAGATAGGCGGCTTATTTCGCCCAGTTATACCCGCTCTTATCCTCTGGTAGCCAAACGCGGCCGCGGCATCCGCGTAGAAGACGTGGACGGCAACGAGTTTCTGGACATGTCGGCCGGCATCGCCGTGGCTTCGACGGGCCACTGCCACCCCGAAGTTGTGGCCGCCATCCGGAAGCAGGCAGGCGAGTTGCTGCACATTTCCAGCACGGATTTCTACGACGAACACATTACCGATTTGGCCGAACGGCTTTCCGCGGTGGCTCCCATGCCGGGGCCGCACAAATTCTTCTACGGCAACTCTGGCGCAGAAGCAATTGAGTGCGCTCTGAAGCTGGCCCGCTATCACACGGGCCGCCAGCAGGTGATCTCCTTCTTCGGAGCTTTCCACGGACGCACGATGGGCGCGCTGTCGCTGACCGGATCAAAGCCGCAGCAGAAGCGCCGCTTTTCGCCGCTGGTTCCGGGCGTGACCCACATTCGCTATCCCTATGCCTATCGCGGGTGCAGCGGTGGGGCACAGGACGAGGAGGCCTTCAGCCTGGGCTGTGCGCGGTTCATTGAGGAGAAGCTGTTCAAGACCATTCTTGCGCCCGAGGAGGTGGCAGCCATCTTCGTCGAGCCTATCCAGGGTGAGGGCGGCTACGTGGTTGCGCCCGACAACTTTCTCCGCGAATTACGCGCTATTTGTACGCGCCACGGCATTCTGTTGGTGGTGGACGAAGTGCAATGCGGCGCGGGACGCACTGGCAAGTGGTGGGCTATTCAGCACTCCGGCGTGGAGCCGGATATTGTCTGCATGGCCAAGGGCATTGCGAGCGGCATGCCGCTGGGCGTGTGCATGAGCCGCGCGGAGATCATGGATTGGGCGCCCGGCTCGCACGCTTCCACCTTCGGCGGCAACCCGGTATCGATTGCCGCGGCGCTGGCGACCATGGATGTTCTGGAGCGTGAGGGCGTGGACAATGCCGCCCGCGTGGGCGAACTGATGCTGGAGCGTCTGCGCGGCTGGAAGCAGACCCATCCCCTGGTGGGCGACGTGCGCGGGCGCGGCTTGATGATTGGCATCGAACTGGTGAGGGACAAGATCACCCGCGAACCGGCCACCGAACTGCGCAACCACCTTGAGGCGCTAGCCTTCGAGCGTGGCCTGATGGTTCTGGGTTGCGGCGAAACCACCCTCCGGCTGTGCCCACCGCTGCTGATCAACGAGTACGAAGCCACGGTGGCGCTGGATATTCTCGAAGAGTCGCTGAGCGTGGTGGAAGAGGAGTTCGTTCAAGTAGAAGCAGCAGTTACCGTATGACGGCTGGCGGCGGTGCAGGTTGCGGCAGGCCTCGGAGACTCGAATCGCAGGGACCCTCCATGCTAACCTGAAAATTCGAGCACATGGAGTATCCTTTTGCAGCCCAGCAGTTTCATCATTGCCGTCTTCGAGTTCGTCCTGCTCATCTTTTCGCTTAGCGTGCATGAATGCGCGCACGCCTGGATGGCCTCGCGCCTGGGTGACCAGACCGCGCGGCTGCAAGGGCGCATCACGCTCAACCCCATGTACCACATAGACCCCATCGGCACCCTGCTTTTTCCGGCGCTGATGATCTTCGGACCCCTGCTTGGCGGCGGCGCGATGGGCGGCTTCCTGATCGGCTGGGCCAAGCCTACTCCTGTGATTACCCGCAACTTTCGCAAGATTGTGCGCGACGATGCGCTGGTGACCCTGGCCGGACCGGTTTCAAACCTGCTGCTGGCCTTCGCCGGCTTTGTTGGACTGGCCGTCATCATCCTCTCCCAGGGCCACCTGCCGGAAGGCGAAAGCATGGCCACCAACATTCAGGCGCTGGGACTGCTCTGCCAACTCGCCATTCAGGTGAATCTGGCTTTGTTCTTCTTCAATCTGCTGCCCATTCCGCCGCTCGACGGGAGCCGCATTGTGCGCAACATGCTGCCCTACAACGCGCTGCAGTCCTACGACCGGCTCAGCGGCTGGATGGGGCTGCTGGTGATGATCCTGGTCGGCGGCCCCATCGTCCGCTTCTTCATGGTGCCGACGCTGCATCTGGTGTACGCCGCGCTGGCGCTGATCTAGGCCGCGGGAGCGCCTTCTGACGGCTCCCGTTACAATGGAAGGAGCCTAACCGGTTTTTTTGAATAGACGGCTGCCTTCCCTGGCGACCCCCTGGAATCGATAAGCATAATGCCTGAATCCGTAATTGCATCACCCCGTCCCCGCGTCCTGAGCGGCATGCGTCCCACCGGCAAGCTCCACCTGGGCAACTACATGGGCGCCTTGGCCAACTGGGTCAAGCTGCAAGACCAGTACGATTGCTACTTCTTTATCGCCGACTGGCACGCTCTGACCACCGACTACGCCGACACCTCCAAGATCACGCAGAACATTCTGGACGTGACGCTGGACTACTTGGCCGCGGGCCTGGACCCAGCCAAGAGCGTGTTGTTTTTGCAAAGCAAGGTGCGGCAGCACGCCGAGCTCAACCTGCTGCTGGGCATGATTACGCCCCTCGGTTGGCTGGAGCGCGTGCCCACCTATAAGGAACAGCAGGAAAACCTGACCAGCAAGGACCTGTCGAACTTCGGCTTCCTGGGCTACCCGCTGCTAATGGCCTCGGACATTCTGATCTACCAGCCCCAGTTTGTCCCCGTGGGCAACGACCAGACCGCCCATGTGGAGTTGACCCGTGAAGTGGCGCGCCGCTTCAACCAGTTCTACAAGCTGAACGGCGAAGAAGTGTTGCCTGAGCCGAAGGTGCTGCTGACGCCTTCACCCAAGCTGCCCGGCACCGACGGCCGCAAGATGTCAAAGAGCTACGGCAACACCATCATGCTCACCGACCCCATTCCCGAAGTTCGCAAGAAGCTGAAGACGATGGTGACGGACCCGGCCCGCGTGCGCCGTACCGATCCGGGCGATCCGGACAAGTGCCCCGTAGGCGACCTGCATAAGGTCTTTTCATCGCCTGAAACGCTGGCCAAGATGTACGAAGGGTGCCGCTCGGCCGGAATTGGCTGCATCGAGTGCAAGGGCTGGGCCGCCGACTCGCTGGTTCAAGTGCTGGAACCCATGCAGGAGCGCCGCGCCCGCTATACCGTGCCGCAGGTGATGGAAATTCTTGAGGATGGGTCAAACCGCGCCCGCACCCGTGCCGAGCAGACCATGCAGCAGGTACGCGCCGCCATGCAGATGCCCCTGACCACCACAAGCGCCCACTAACAGGGCCAGGCAAATTGCCCGCCCGGCACATAGAATGATCCATGCGAATGGTTGATGCGCAAAGGGTCGCAGGAGAAGCGCAAATGTCCGCCGCCGATGAAGTAATCCAATCCGTTGACGTGACCATGACCACCCCCGAACCCGGTCTTCGGCGGCAGGTGATGTCGTATAGCCCGAACCTGATGCTGGTGCGCCACAAGATGGAGCCGGGATGGCTGGGCGCCGCGCACTGCCATCCGCAGGAGCAGTTGCTTTATGTCGTCTCCGGCGCCATTCAGCTCACCATCGGCAATGTTGTACACAATTTGGAGGCGGGAGACAGCATCCTGGTGGCTGGCGGAGCGCCGCACCAGGCCAGCGCGGACCGGCCGGCCGAAGTGCTGGACATTTTTACGCCTTATCGGGCCGACTACGCAGAAAGTGAATGATCGGCGGTTGCGCGATCTTCGGCATTGCCGTTGAAAGCGCGTTTTTAGCAGGAAAGGCCATTGGCCGCACACCGAATGCGGCTTCTGGCGCCAGGGCATGCAGATGCTTGAAAGGGCACTTCCGTGGTGGCGAAAAGCTCTCCATTTTGCAATGGATGGACTTCGTTACGGGTTTGGCCTCTTTTCGCGGACTGCGCATCCTGAGCCCCACGACGAACAGCAAGAATCCAACAGAACTGAAGAAAGTCCAGAAGAAGCATTGACGAATCAGCCCGACAATCCGGAAATTCTTGCAACGGAACAGGCCCTTGTGCCGGAGCCCGCAGCCGCTGTTGAGCCCGCTGCGACGGTCGAGCCCGAGCTTGCACCGGTTTTTGCCCCAGTAGAGCCCGGTCTCGCCGAACCAGCAGCCGATGCTGTTGAAGAGCCGGTCCATACCGAACATCCCTTGAGCGGCGAGGCTGTAGAAGAAGGGCCCGCTGCTCTTCCTGAGCCGGTCCTGGAGGCTATGGTTAACCCGGTCCAGCCGCCCACGGAAACACTAGAGTTGCCGAGCGCTCCTGAACCCGCTGCGGACGAAGCACCTGTCGACGAGCCTGTTTCAGAACCTGCGGTGGACACCGCCGAGCCGGCCGTCGCTGTAGGCGAGCCCGAATCCGAACCAGTCGCTGTGGCGGAACCGACTGCTGAGCCGGTTCAGGACATCGAAGCTACCGCTGCAAACGAGTCTGCTGCTGTTCCCGAGCCAGCAGTTGTGCCTGCCCCGGAGGCGTCGGCCGAACCGAAGCTGCCTATCAAGACGCGGGACGATGCCGCTGATCTTTCGCCCTTTTCGGTCATTGTGAGCCAGGTATACGACGGCCCGCTGGACCTGCTGCTGGACTTGATTCGCAAGCAGGACATCGACATTTACGACATTCCCATTGCGAGGATCACGTCCCAGTTCCTGGCCTACGTGAACCAGCTCAAGGCCACAGATGTGGACGTGGCCGGCGAGTTTATCTACATTGCCTCGTTGCTGATCCATATCAAGAGCAAGATGCTGCTGCCCCGCGCGGCTGCTGGTCCCGATGACGCCGCCGAGGATCCACGCCGCGAGCTGGTCGAGCGCCTGCTGGAACACGAGCGCTTCAAGAATGCCGCCCAGATGCTGCAGCAGAAGCAGATGCTCGAAGCCGCGTCCTGGAGCAATCCCGGAATTCGCGAATTTAAGGACGATGCCGCGGCAGAGCCGGAGATAGCCGCCGACACCGTGGACCTGGTCCGCATTTTCCGCGATATTCTGGAGCGCGCCCGCCGCCGGCCCGTCTTCAGCGTGGATGAAGACTCAGTGACCGTGGGCCAGATGATGCAGTTCCTGGCCCGCCGCTTGACCATGGAAGACAAGCCCGTGGCCCTGCGCCGACTTCTGAGCCACAGCCGTTCAGAACGCGCCCTGGTGGCCATGTTCCTGGCCCTGCTGGAGCTGGTGCGTCTGCAAGCTGTCCTGCTGCGCCAGGACCGCGCCTTCAGCGAAATCTTCATCAAGAAGCACACCGCCTTCGACGCCGTGATGAACGAAGGCCTGTCCAACACGCCAAGCGATGAGTGGCGGTAGCGATTCGTATTGATCCTGTCCAAAAGAATTGATTCAACCACTACGCTGCGCTGCACCTTCCCCGTTGCGCACTTTTGCGCGGAACCTTCGCACGGCGTCAGAAAGAAAGCAATCAAAGTGAAAGACAAGACGAAAAGCGGCCACGACCGGCCGAATCCCGCCTGGGTGGAACGTCAACAAAATGCGAAAGACGACCCTGAAGCTGCCAAACAGCTCAAGGCTGCGCAGCATGTGATTGAGAAATACGGCGAGGCTTTGCAGCGACTGGCGGATTTCTAATCCGCCCGACCGGGCCCGACCTCGTTTTCCGCATGAGATGCCTCATTTTCTCCAACTTTTAACCGTCCGGTGTAGAATCAAGTTGGTCCGACTCCCTCTCGGGCCCGTTGAAACAAACAACTGCGCAAAATGTAGTTGTTGGGGTTTTATGGAAGCCTGCCAAACCCGCCAAGCGCTCTGCCGCCCCAAGAGATCGATCTTCTATATATTTTGTAACCCTGTTTTCGAGACTGATTGTTGCAGTCCCATGCGATGCCGGACAGTTTCCGGCCGCACTGGAGACTACTGATGGCAGACGTCGCAACTTTAGTTGAAGCCATGCCGGCGAGCACCTCCTTGCTCGACTGCAAGATAAAGAAGTCGTCGAGCCGGGCAAGCATTGCGTTCTTCGTCCTGGCGCTGTCGAGCGGTCTGGGCTACATCGGTTTCCATGTGGCGTCGGATCTGAGCAATGTGACCGTCGTCAGCATCTGGCCCTATATGCTGCTGGCCCTTGCCCTGCTGATCGCACTGGGCTTCGAGTTCGTCAACGGCTTCCATGACACGGCCAACGCCGTGGCGACGGTCATCTACACCCACTCGCTGGAGCCCAACGTTGCGGTGGTGTGGTCGGGAATGTGCAACTTGGCGGGCGTGCTGGCCTCCACCGGCACTGTGGCCTTCGCGGTCATCACCCTGCTGCCGGTCGAGCTCATTCTGCAGGTCAGTTCCGGCTCCGGTTTCGCCATGGTCTTCGCCTTGCTGATTGCCGCCATCCTGTGGAACCTGAGCACATGGTGGTTCGGACTGCCCGCATCGAGTTCGCACACCATGGTCGGCTCGATCATCGGCGTGGGGGTGGTGAATCAACTGCTCAACACCCACACCGGCACCTCTGGCGTGGACTGGGACCAGGCCCTCAAAGTCCTCAAGGTGCTGCTGATTTCGCCAGTGATCGGCTTTGGCGCCGCCTTTCTGCTGATGCTGGTGTCAAAGTTTCTCTTCCGGTTCCCGTCGCTCTATGAGGCGCCCAAGGACAACCAGCCTCCGCCATTTCCGATTCGTGCTCTGATGGTGCTGACCTGCACGGGCGTCAGCTTCTTTCACGGGTCAAACGATGGGCAGAAGGGCATGGGACTGATCATGCTCATCCTCATTGGCACCGTTCCCACCGCCTACGCCCTCAACCACGCCGGCACGCCTCACGATATTCAGGAGTTCATTGCTGCCTCAGAGCGCGCGGGACACATTCTGGACCGCCACGTGGACAAGAATGGCATTCTGGGCCCCGATGCCCGTGCCGAAGTCACCGACTACATCCGCACCAAAAAGCTTCAACCGGACACCATCCTGGCCCTCCGCGAACTGGTTGAAGACCTGAACCACGAAGTCGCTCTCTACAAGGCTTACAAGTCGGTCCCCGCTCAGGATCAAACCAACGTGCGCAACGACATGTACGTGGCCAGCGAAGCGATTCGCCTGATGCAGAAGGACGGCAACCCGTCGTTCACGCCGGACGAAAATGCCGCTCTGAAGACCTACAAGAGCAAGGTGGACAAGGCCACCAAATTCATTCCCGACTGGGTGAAAGTGGCCGTGGCGCTGGCTTTAGGGCTGGGCACGATGGTGGGCTGGAAGCGCATTGTGGTTACAGTGGGCGAGAAGATCGGCAAGGAGCCCATGACCTATGCACAGGGCGCTTGCTCCGGTCTGGTGGCCATGGGCACCATCTTCGCCGCAGACACCTGGGGATTGCCGGTTTCGACCACCCATATTCTGAGTTCTGGCGTAGCGGGCACCATGGCAGCCAATGGCGGAGGCTTGCGCCTCTCCACCATCCGCAACATCGCCGCTGGATGGGTCTTTACCCTGCCTGCCGCAGCATTGCTCTCAGGCGTGCTCTACTGGCTCTTCCGCTATATTTCCTAGCTGTTGCTGCGTCGCTGCTCCCGCGGTGAGATGACACTCCGCCGCATTGCAGCAGCAGTCAAAATGCTTCAGACAGACTCCATCACCGCATTCATGTGCAGTTGGCCGCCTTCCGGCTGCGCATGAGTGCGCGTTCCTGGAACTCCCAATGCATCGCGGACCGGGGCCATTGCAACCGTCGGCTCTGCGGCGGCCTTCTCGATGGCGACACGGCCCTTAATGAATGCACCATCCTCAATGCTCATGCGAGTCGCAATCACATCTCCGGTGACCGAGCCCTCGGCGCGAATGTCGATCCGATTGGCTGCGGCGATATTGCCGAAAACCCTGCCCAGCACCAGCACATCGGAGGCGACGATATTGGCGGTTACGTGGCCATTGGGTCCCACGGTGACCAAGCTGTTCGGCAAGCTGATGCTTCCCTCGACGCTGCCATCGATGAACAGAGGCTGCGTGCCGCTGATCTTGCCCTTCAGAATCAAACCTTTGCCGATATGCGATTCGTCCAGAGTGGAGGCCGCCTTGTGCACAACGGGGCGGAGCGGCGGGATGGCCGGTAATGGGCGCGCGAGCTGTGGGACGGGACAAACAGGGGTTGCGCCGTCAAGGCTGGATTTCCACATAGCTTAAATACGACCCTTTTCCGTTCTAAAAAACAGGACGCTCCGGGCGGGGACTGTATTTTCTCTCCTCTTGCCCGAAGAAGCTGTTGTCTTACCTATCGGCAAACCGGCAGCTCTGTTCCTGCTGACCTGCCTTGGTTGGAGCAAATGAATGTCCAGATACGGGCCAGATTTTGAGAAGGCCCCCATGAGGAAGATCGAATCCTCCTCCGGCGAACTACTCCCAGCACCGCGCAAAATTAGCTCTTGAATTTCGCACCAATTCATTCCCCTTTCATCTTTTTCCTATATCCATTGCTCATTCAGGAAGTTGCTGCCTCCGCGCATCTGGACGGAAATTCAATCCAAGCAATGGAGCCTCATCATGTCCGATATGGCAACGACGGTCGGCGACCTGCCCGCAGGGGCATCGCTGCTTGACCGCAAAATGAAGAAATCGTCCGCGTGGGTCAGCAGCGCGGTAGTCATCGCAGCACTGGTCGGCGGCCTCGGATTCATCGGCTTCCACATCGCCCAGGATCTGGGCAACATCGTAGTCAGCAGCATTTGGCCTTATCTGCTGCTGGGCGCGGCGCTGTTGATTGCCTTGGGCTTTGAGTTCGTCAACGGCTTTCACGACACGGCCAACGCCGTGGCCACGGTTATTTATACTCACTCGCTGGAACCCAATATCGCGGTGGTCTGGTCGGGGCTGTGGAACCTGCTCGGCGTCCTGACCTCAACCGGCACGGTGGCCTTCACCATCATTACCCTGCTGCCGGTCGAACTGATTCTTCAGGTCAGCTCCGGCGCAGGCTTCGCTATGGTGTTTGCGCTGCTGATTGCCGCCATCCTGTGGAATCTGAGCACATGGTGGTTCGGCCTGCCCGCCTCCAGCTCTCACACCATGGTGGGCTCGATCATCGGCGTGGGCATCGCCAATCAGCTCATGAACGCTCACTCCGGTACCTCGGGCGTGGACTGGGAGCAAGCCACCAAGGTCTTCAAGGTGCTGCTCATTTCGCCACTAGTGGGCTTTAGTTTGGCGGCCATCCTGATGCTGTTGTCCAAGACATTCATCAAGTACCCGGCCCTGTACACGGCACCCAAGGACAACACGCCTCCACCGTGGCCGATCCGCGCCCTGCTGGTGCTGACCTGCACGGGGGTCAGCTTCTTCCACGGGTCCAACGACGGCCAAAAGGGCATGGGACTGATCATGCTCATCCTCATCGGCACCGTTCCCACCGCCTACGCCCTCAACCACGCCGTGACCGGAAACGACATCCAGCAATTCATTGCCGCCTCAGAGCAGGCCGGGCGCGTGCTGGACCGGCACGTGGACAAAAACGGCATTCTTGGCGAAGACGCACGTGCCGAGGTGACCGACTACATTCGCACCAAGGAGCTGCAGCCAGCCACGGTTCTGGCGCTGCGGGAATTGGTTGAAGATCTGAACCACGAAGTCTCCCTCTACAAGGAGTTCAAGTCGGTTCCGGCCAAGGATCAGACCAACGTCCGCAACGATATGTATGTGGCCAGCGAAGCCATCCGGCTGATGCAGAAGAACAACAAACCAGCCTTCACCGCAGACGAGAACGCCGCCCTCAAGAACTACAAGGGAAAGGTGGACAAGGCCACCAAGTTCATTCCTGACTGGGTCAAGGTTGCCGTGGCTCTGGCACTCGGCTTGGGCACCATGGTGGGATGGAAGCGCATTGTGGTCACCGTGGGCGAAAAGATCGGCAAAGAACACCTGACCTACGCTCAGGGCGCCAGCGCCGAACTGGTGGCCATGGCCACTATCTTTGCCGCCGACAATTTTGGACTGCCGGTTTCGACCACGCACGTCCTCAGCTCTGGCGTGGCCGGCACCATGGCTGCCAACAAAAGCGGTTTGCAGTGGTCCACCATCAAGAACATTGCCATGGCTTGGGTGTTTACGCTGCCTGCTGCCGCCCTGCTCTCGGGAAGCCTCTTCTGGCTCTTCCGGCAAGTAGCGCCCTGAATCTGACCCGTCGTTGCGTAGCTTTGAGGGCATCCGGGGCGCCGGATGCCCTTTTTCTGTCCCCTGCACCTGCTTTGCGCGTCAATAGCCGTACGGACAATCTGTAATTCCGGTACCATACTTGAGGTACCTATTGCAGAATGAGCCTAAAAGCTAAGCTGGAAGCAGTTATCTACGCCGCGGAGGAGCCGGTCACATTGGCCCAGCTCGCCGCCCTTTTTGCCGCCGACGCCCTTGAGTGGAAAGCGGAGCAGGACGCTGTGTCTGCCGAACTGGCCACCGAGGCCAAGACGGGAGAAGAGCTGTCCCTGGTAAACGGGGAGTTTGTCTACGTGGAGCCGGACGGCTCTATCGTTGATTCTGTTGTACTTGACTCGCCCCCCAGCGCCGAGGAGCCCGCAGCAGAACCGGTCGCTGAGACCGATCTGGAGCCAGCCCCGGCTGAGGAA
>Ga0255354_1000488_pt1 | contig 25092 bp, 23 predicted proteins | sample HBST50metaG_FD_189942 | JGI IMG/M metagenome (GOLD analysis project Ga0255354, IMG submission 189942) | Peat soil microbial communities from Stordalen Mire, Sweden - H.B.S.T50 | ecosystem: Environmental > Terrestrial > Soil > Wetlands > Peat | place: Sweden: Norrbotten County, Stordalen Mire...
GCCCGCAAAGTAGACAGCAGACTTCAATCTCAACTTGCGACATTCAGCTTTCAGCGCCGTTTCTTCAGCGCCAGCGCCAGCGATCACCAGATCAGCATCAGGAAACCACCTATGGACGATTGCCAGCGCGTTCAGCAACAGATCGAAACCCTTGACCGGCGCGAGTCTGCCCACGGCAAGCAGATGAGGACCGGAACCCGTCCACCGATTTGGGCATTTGCTGACAGCATCCCGGATCGCGTACACATCAACGGGATTCGGCAAGACCGCGAGCTGGGCCTGTGTAATCCCAAACTCGCAGGCAAGATCGTTTGCCATTGCCTGCGTCTGGCAAATAATCCGATCCGCACGGCGGTAGAGCAGCCAATAGAGCAGGCGAGTATAGCTAGGCTGATCTCCAAAGGCCAAGGCGGATGAAGCGGTTCCATTCTGTCGCACCAGTACGCGCGTATTCCGTGGATAAAATGGGCGGAGCAGGAGCACCATGAAATTCAGGTGCGCCATGCTGGATAAGATCACGTCGGGTTTGATAAAGCGGATGAGCTTGAGCAGAGGGAAGGCCGCCGTGCGCACTCTCTTTGCTCCGAGGGCATGGATGTGGATCCAGTTAGGCAGAGGCTTCGGGCCAGCATCTAGCTGCGTAATCAGCCCCAGGTGCAGTTCGTACTTGCTGTCGGAAAGGCCCTGCGCCAGAAGAGCAGTTACCTGCTCCGCGCCACCACCGCCTAGATGCGGAATCAGCAAAAGGACCCTGGGTCGATGAGTCATGCTTTTTGAGAAACTAAGTGAGTATATGCAGAATAGTTACAGAATGGCAAAATATCTGGATTTGATCTAGCCTTGAGCCGCATTCGGTGATAACTTATTTTTAACTTTTCTTTGCGTCCGTAGTTTGATTCATGACGCAGAGTCTGCGAAAAATGGCTCGGTTTGGGCCCGAATCGGCAAACAGGTTCAGGAGAACCTGCCTCCTATCGAGAGGATGCCGGCAACAAATGCAATGCGTCTTTCCCAGTCTGCCGTCTTTTGAACCATGCAGTTTCAGACCGTTTCCTCCATGTTTCGAGAAACGGTTAGAGAAGGCGGGACGGTTCTATGCTGGATTTCGCATCGCGCCAATCGGCAACAGAGTCTGCGGCTCATTCGACGCCGCATCGGCCGCACATTGTGGTCGGAATTACCCACCAGGAAACCTGCCTGGCTTTGACTGGACGATTGCGCACCCTGCGCGAGGCGGGCTTTCTGGTCACGCTGGTTTCCGGCCCCGGCAAATTGGTTGAAATCACCGCTGCGAGCCAAGGGGTCGCAGCGATTACCATTCCTATGCGGCGGGAGATTGCGCTGTTTGCGGATATAGTTTCGCTGGTCCGACTCTGGCTGCTATTGTGCCGGCTCAAGCCCGACATTACTGAATTCAGTACACCCAAAGCCGGACTTTTAGGCTCCGTGGCCGGGTGGCTTGCTCGGGTGCCGAGGCGTGTCTACCTGCTGCGCGGGCTCAAGCTTGAAACGTCCTCTGGATTCAAGCGAAGGGTTTTGCTGGTTGCGGAGCGGATGGCCGCGCGATGCGCCCAGATTGTGCTTTGCACCAGCGAGAGTCTGCGCGATGAAGCACGGGCGCTAGGCATCGCTCCGGCAGCCAAACTGCAGCTGCTAGGGGCGGGTAGCAGTAACGGAGTCGATACAGAGCGATTTTCTCCTGGACCGAGTGACGTTCGAGACATGTTGAGCCTGCCACGGAGAGCTCCGGTCGTTGGATTTGTGGGGCGGCTGACTCGTGATAAAGGCGTGCCTGAGTTGATTGAAGCCTTCGATGCAATTCTGAAAGCGCAACCGAAAGCACACCTACTGCTGGTGGGCTGGTTCGACACTTCAGAAGATGCGCTGGATAAGGAAACGCGAGCCCGCATTGAAGGCCATCCGCGTATTCATCGAACAGGGTTTGTTGTCGATACGGCGCCCTACTATCGCGCCCTTGACGTGATGGTGCTGCCCACGTGGCGGGAGGGGTTTCCCAATGCAGTGTTGGAGGCCGCTGCAACAGGCATTCCGGTAATCACCACGGAGTGCACAGGATCCCGCGACTCCGTGGTGCCTGAGGTTACCGGCTTGCTGATCCCGCCGGGCTATCCCGAGGCAATCAGCGATACGGTGCTCAAGCTGCTTCGCGACCCCAAACGACGGCGGAGTATGGGTGCTGCCGCACGCGTCTGGGTGCTGCCGCACGCGTCTGGGTGCTGAAACACTATGCGCGTGAACGGGTAACTGGGCTGGTCGCAAAGTATTACTGGAGCTTGCTGGAACCGGCGAGTGCGGCAAGCTCGTACCGATTAAGGCAGTTTTTCGACGACGATTCCGTGCGCCAAACCGTGGACGCCGGTCTGTGAAGGGGGCGCTTGCAGCGAATGCGCACCTGCCTCTGCAGCGCGCAACACTTCGCTGGGAACGATGCCTAGAACCAGAGTGGCGGCAACCGCAAGCAGCAGGGCCGCGCCCACAGCTACGCCAACCTGAGGCGCGGGAAGCGTCGAGGCGGCTTCCATATCGGCCGGGCGCTGCGCTGCTGACAAAGCCAGCCGCAAATAGTAGGCAGCAGCCAATCCTGAGTTCAGCAGGCCGATGATCGCCAGCCAAATTGCGCCGCCGCTCACCGCAGCCGAGAAGGAATAGAACTTGCCAAAGAAGCCGCCGGTAAAGGGAATTCCGACCAGGGAGACCAGGAAGAAGATCAACAGGCTGCCTAGCAGTGGAGAGCGGTAAATGATGCCGCGAAAATCCGCGACCAACGGCAGCTCGTCGTTGTATCCACTGATCAGCGTAATCACGGCAAAGATGCCGACGTTCATGGCCGCGTATGCGGCGATATAAAAACTGGCGGCTGCAATTCCGCTGGTTCCGAGCCCGGCAAATGCGGCCAGCAGGTAGCCGGCATGGGCGATTGAGGAGTAAGCAATCATGCGCTTTACGTTCTGCTGACGAAGCGCGGCCAAGTTGCCCACGGTCATCGAGAGTACGGCCACGATCCAGAGCAGTGGCGTCCACAGAGACTGGAGCGAGGGAAACATCTCGTAGACCACGCGCAGAAGCAATGCGAAAGCCGCAGCCTTGGGCGCGGTAGAGAGCAGTGCAACAACGGGTGAGGGTGCGCCTTCGTATACGTCTGGCGTCCAGACATGGAAGGGAACTGCGGAGACCTTGAACAGAATGCCCACCAGCATCAGAGCCAGTGCAGCCAGAACCAGTGAATGATTCGGTGCGGACGGCGCAAGATGAGCGATTTCGTAGATCTGCGTGGTGCCAGTGGCGCCAAAGATTAGCGCAATGCCATAAAGCAGAAATGCAGTGGCAAAGGAGCCAAGCAGGAAGTACTTGATGGCCGCTTCAGGGCCTCGGCCTGTGTCCTTGCGATAGCCGGCCAGGATGTAGGTGGCAATGGAAGAAATCTCCAGTGCGATGAAGACTACCAGCAACTCTACCGCTCCGGTCAGCAGGCACATGCCAACCGCGCCGAAGACTACAAGCGCGTAGAACTCGCCTTGATGATGGCTGTCCTCGGGCAGAGTGTCCAGCGAGAGCAGCAGCGCCACCAGCACAATGCCGCAAATGAGCACATGAAAGAAGACAGTGAAAGCGCTGGTTTCAACGGTGCCGTAAAAGCCTGTGCCTTGGGGAAAGTAGAGTTGCCCGACGCTGGCCCACAGAGCCAGCATGGTGCCAACTGCGGCAACCATGCCCAGATAGCGCCGCGGAAACCCAGGAGGGAGGGAGGCCTCGGTCAACATCACGACTACGCCGGTCAGGGTGAGGATGACCTCAGGAAGGATGCGGAAGATGTCAGGAACAGGATTCACCGCAGACCCTCCATTTGGTGCGATTCAGGTAATGCTGATTGAGGCAGTGCGTATGCAGGCAAGACGGCCGATCCCTTCAAGGGTGGAAGATGAACGCCCTTCTCGATGGACTGAATCCAGAGAGAAGGAGCCAAGCCCATGACCAGCATCAGAACCGCCAGGGGCCACAGAACAGCCTGTTCACGGACGTGCAGATCATCGGCGGGTCTCGATAGAGCCAGGGTGCTCTCGGGTCCGTAGAAGATCCGCTGTACCAGCCACAGCATGTAGGCTGCGCCCAGGATGATGCCCAGCGCCGCGGCAATCGTCCAGCCTTTGCTGACGCCGGTAAAGGTGCTGGAGAGGATGAGGAACTCGCCGATAAAGCCGTTCAGCATGGGTAGCCCGATCATGGCGAGGGTGGCGATGACAAACAGCGTGGCGGTACGCGGCAGTTTGCGGGCCAAGCCGCCGTAGTCTGCGATCTGACTTGTCGAGTAGCGGTCGTAGAGAACGCCTAAAAGAACGAAGATCGCGCCGTCGATGACTCCGTGATTCAGAATTTGATAGATCGCACCGTCCCAGCCGGTAAATGTAAGGCCGTAGATGCCGAGCGTGATCAGGCTCAGATGACTCAGCGCGGCGAAGGCCAGCAACCGCCAGAAGTCGCGCTGCACAAGCGCCAGACATGCGCCGTAGAGAATGCCGATGACGGCCAGAGCGACAAGGTAGGGAGCCGCAGCCCGCGCCTGCTCCGGAAACAGCCCGATGTGGAAGCGCAGCATGGAGTAGAGGCCAAGCTTGCCGGCCACCACCATAGCCAGGGCAACCGGCGCCTCAGTGAAGGTATCCGCCAACCAGCCGTGCAGCGGGAAGGCCGGCACCTTGACAGCAAATGCGAAGAGAAATGCGAGTGCGACCCAGCACATCGGCCCGGCGGGAAACGCTCCGTGGGCAATGAGAATCTGAAGCGTGGCAAAGTCGAAGCTGCCAGTCTGCGCGTAGAGCCACAGAATCGCCACCAGCAGCGGGGCAGAGGGAATGAACGTGAAGAGGAAGAACTTGACGGCAGCCTTGGGCCCGCTTTTGCGACCGTACATGGCGATCAGAATCGCCATGGGCACCAGAGACAGTTCCCAGAAACCGTAGTAGAGCATCAAGTCCAGCGAGATGAAGACGCCGAACATGGCCGTCTGCTGGACCAGGAAGAGGGCAAAGAAAACCTTGCGCCGCTCCTGGATTGCGTTCCAGCTGGCCAGCACGCCGATGGGAGCCAGCAGCCCGGTCAGGACCACCATCCACAAGCTCAGGCCATCCACGCCGACGTGGTAGAAGATAGCCGGATTCTCAATCCACGGCACGCTGGCTTCAAACTGGAAGCCGCCCTGGCTCAGAGCAAAATGCGTGGGCAGATGGAGAGTGAGGCCGAAGGTGGTCAACGCCGTCAGCATCGCAATCCAGTTGGGCAGCTTGCCGCGGTCGGGCATCAGCGCGACTAGCACCGCTCCGGCCAGCGGCAGCAGCAGGATCAACGTGAGAATCGATTGGTTTATCTCTGTCATTCCCTCAATGCCCCGCCACGCCAAAGTGAATTGCTGAAAGGCTGGCCAGAACCATGGGCCAGGAAACTACAACAAAAAGCAGTACCGCCGCAGCACCCGCGGCCAGCCATGCCGCATAGGAGCGCAGATTGCCGGATTGCCAGCGCTGCAGGATCGCTCCCGCCAAGTTGGCTATTCCAGCCAGTAGCCAAGCTGCGCCGCCCAAAATGGCTGTATCCACGACCCAGCCAAGCAGATATTTGGAACCGGCCAGCAGCGGCTTGACCACCGCTGCGCCGTAGAACTCGTCGACGTAGTACTTGTTGGAGACGAAACTGTACGTGCCGGGTAGAGCCGCGGCGAGTTGAGCCGGGCTGTCTGGCTTCTGGCGATAAAGGCGATCCGCAATGAACCAGCCCAGGAAGGCGACCAGTACGGCCGCTCCAGTGAGGATGTATTCAAGCTGAGCGCTGCCTGATTCTGCCGCTCTCGGACCGATGGAGGGAGCAAGGAATGCGGAGAAGGGGCCGATGCCGATCCAACCGCCGCAGATCGAGAGCAGGGCCAAAATCACCAGCGGCACTGCCATTGACCAGGGGGTGGAGTGGTGATGATGAGCGGCCTCGCTACGCGGCTTGCCCAAGAAGGTCAGATACCAGAGCCGGAACATATAAAACGAGGTCAGCAGAGCAGTGACCAGACCCGCGAACCAGAGAATCCGTCCGCTGCCGCCTTGCGCAAAAGCCGCGTAGAGAATGGCGTCCTTGGAGAAGAAACCGGCGAAGGGAGGGTATCCGGCGATGGCCAGAACGCCGACAGTGGTGACAGCAAAGGTGACGGGCAATTTCTTCCAAAGGCCGCCCATCTTGCGCAGGTCCTGTTCGCCGCCGATGGCGTGAATCACCGCGCCCGCGGCCAGGAAGAGCAGCGCCTTGAAGAAGGCGTGGGTCATCAAGTGGAAGATGGCAGCCGAGTAAGCCGCAACGCCGCAACCCAGAAACATGTAGCCGAGCTGCGAAATGGTGGAGTAGGCCAGTACCCGCTTGATGTCAGTTTGGACAAGAGCAATGGTAGCGGCAAACAGAGCCGTGGCTGTGCCGATGACGGCGACCGTGCCCAGCGCAAACGGGGAATGGTCAAACAGCACATGGTTGCGGGCGATCATGTAGATGCCGGCGGTGACCATGGTAGCCGCGTGGATCAGGGCGGAGACCGGTGTGGGGCCTTCCATTGCGTCGGGGAGCCAGATATAGAGCGGAAGCTGCGCGCTCTTGCCTGTTGCGCCCAGCAACAGGCAAAGTGCGATGACGGTGACTACGCCGCCCTGCCAGCCGGGGTCCTGTCCAAGCTTGGTGGCTATCTCGCTGAAGGTCAGCGTGCCGAAGTTGGCCAGCAGCAGGAACATGCCGATGAGGAAGCCAAAGTCGCCGATGCGGTTGACGATAAAGGCTTTTTTGCCCGCGTCCGCCGCCGATTTCTTCTGGAAGTAGAAGCCGATGAGCAGGTACGATGCCAAGCCTACGCCTTCCCAACCGACGAACATCAGCAGGGCATTGCCGGCCAGCACCAGCACGGTCATGAAGAACAGAAAGAGGTTCAGGTAAGCGAAGTAGCGCGCGTATCCCTCTTCGTCGCCCATGTAGCCGACGGAGTAGATGTGGATGAGGAAACCCACGCCGGTGACGACCAGCAACATGACCAACGAAAGCTGGTCGAGGACAAAGCTGAAGCCGATGTGCAGCGCGCCCGCGTTGATCCAGCCGACAGGGCAGGTTTCCACATAGGGAACCTGCAACTGGCCAGACCAGAGCGCCCAGCCGGCATTCAGCACCACGGCGAATGCGGCCAGCGGAGCCAGCAGCGCGACCGTGGTCACAAGAGCCTTCGGTAGGCGGCGGCCCAGGAGCCCGTTGATCAGAAACCCCGCTAAGGGCAGCAGGGGAATCAGCCAGAGATGAAGATTGTTACTCATATAACTAGTCATAGTTTCATCAGGTCGATTCTGTCGACGGCCAGGGTTGCGCGAGCCCGGAAGACGGCGATGATGATGGCCAAGCCCACAGCAGCTTCCGCCGCGGCAACCATCATCACAAAGAAGACGAAGATCTGCCCTCTCACCTGATGCCATTCATGCGCAAAGGTGACAAAGGAGAGATTGACGGCATTGAGCATCAGCTCAATGGACATGAAGACGGTGATCAGATTGCGCTTGATGAGAAATCCAACGACGCCAAGGCAGAACAGCGCCGCGCTCAGAAGCAGATACCAGGAAAGAGGAACCTCCTGCATGAAGAGGGAATTCACTTGGTACCCATCCTTTCTCCGTCCCCGCGACGGGCGAGGGCAACTGCGCCCAGAATCGCGATGAGGATCAGCACCGATGTCACTTCAAAGGGCAGCAACAGCTCCGTGAAGAGGATGCGGCTCAAGTCTTCTGTGCTGGTGATCTTGTCGCTCAGGGCCGCTGCGCCCAAGCCTTGTGCCTTGAGGAGCACCGTGGCGATGACGCCCAGGATGACCGCAACAGCGGGAAAGCCGATGGTGCGCGCTGAACGGCTTCCCAAGGTGCGTTCTTCGCGCCCGGCATTGAGCAGCATCACCACAAAGGTGAACAGCACCATGATTGCGCCAGCATAGACAATCACCTGCGCGGCGGCCAGAAACTCCGCGCCCAGCAGCAGGTAAAGGACCGCCAGCGAGGTCATCACCACGACCAGCGACAGCGCGCTGTTGATGGGATGGCTCTGGAGCAGGAGATTGATTGCTCCGGCCAGACAGAATCCAGCAAAGACGATAAAAAGAATCAGGTGCATCGTTACGTTGCCTGTGGGACGAAGCCGACTGAAGAAGACCGGCTGGTTAGGGGAAGGGGAACGGAGCAAGACAAGGCCCCGTAAAATCCTTCACGATTGTAAATCAACGCAACGCAACCCAAAGGCTGGTTGCCACAATGTTGAGGACGGCAAACGGCATGAGATAGCGCCATCCATAATTCATCAACTGGTCATAGCGAAAACGCGGAAGTGTTCCGCGAACCCAGACATACAGGAAGAGGAAGCAGAAGACCTTGGCCACAAACCAGAAGATGGGAAACAGAGCGTGGACAAAAATGTTTTCTGGCGGAGGAATCAGGTTGCCGAAAGGGCTGGTCCATCCGCCCAGGAAGAGCAGAGTGGCCACGCAGCCCACGTTGATCATGTTGCCGTACTCGGCCATGAAAAACATGGCGAACTTCATGGAGCTGTACTCGGTGTGGTAGCCAGCAACCAGCTCGCTCTCCGCTTCGGGCAGATCGAACGGAGAGCGGTTGGTCTCCGCGAAAGCAGCCATCAGGTAGATGAAGAAGGCGAAGAATTGCATTCCGCCAAAGATGTTCCAGGTGAGAATCCCCTTGACCGCCTGCTGCTCCACGATGGAGCGCAGGTTGAGCGTTCCAGACAGCAGCACCACGCCAACCAGAGAAAGCCCCAGAGCCAACTCGTAGCTGATCAACTGCGCCGAAGAGCGAAGCGCGCCAAGCAGCGAGTATTTGTTGTTGGACGACCAGCCGGCCAAAGCAACGCCGTATACCCCGAACGAGGTAACGGCCAGAATCACTAAAAGGCCGATATTGGTATCCGAAATCTCGAAGAGGTGCAAGCCGGCCGGCCCCACATTGGGCTCGCCAAAGGGCACCACGCCGATGGTAACCAGCGCGCAGCCAAGGGCGAGAATGGGCGCAAGGATATAGAGGGGCTTGTACACGCCAGTGGGGATCAGGTCCTCTTTCATAAAGGACTTGGCGCCATCGACCAGCGGCTGCAGAAGGCCGAATGGACCCACGCGGCTGGGTCCCCAGCGGTTCTGGATGCGGCCCACCAGCTTGCGTTCCAGCAGCACGGTATAGGCGATGCCGAGCAGCATCACCACCGTTACCACCGCCACCTTCAGCAGGCTCCACAGGAAAAACTGCAAAATCGTCACAGGTATTCAGCCTCTCTTGCTTGTTTCTGTTGCCGCAATCTCGTACTCAACGCTTCTCCGCAACGGTCTCTTCCAACTCTGGCGCCTGATGCTGTTCCAGTTTCTGCAGAGCAGGGCTAAACCGGCCCAGCGTTGCGGAAGTAAATAGTCCATCGTGCGCGGGTACCACCAAATCCGGCCCGCTCAGGCTCGGCGCAGTCAGTGCGGAGACCGGCACAAAGCCGGCTTCGGTCTGCACATCGTTGCCCGAAAAAAGATTGGTCCGATCCAACTTGTAGCCGGGAACCAGCCGCTCAATCTCGTCCAGCACGGCCAGCGGATCGAAGGGGCTGAGCTTCCACTCAAGATTATTGGCCGCCAGCCACACCGCGTGGCGATCGGCCTCACCAGCCTGTGCGCCGCGTGACTGGCCCAGATCTGCTGTCACGCTGCTCTTGCCAAATGGAACCAGAGTCTTTACGTCCACGCCCATGGCGCCGGCCAGGCGGACCAGAATTTCAAAGTCCGGCTTCACGCCTGCGCGGTCGGCCGCCTTCTTAGCCAGTTGCACATCGCCATAGGTGCTAGTCACCGTGCCGGTCTTCTCGTAGAGACTGGCAGCCGGGAACACGACATCGGCCAGGGCAGCAGTCTCATTGAGAAAAAGGTCCTGCACGATGACGAATGTGTGTTTGAGAGCTTCCGGAGAGATGCCGAGCTTAGCCACCGGATTGGCTCCGACAACGAACAAAGCGCCCAGTTCACCCTTGCTGGCGGCATCGAACATCTCTGGCAGTGTCTTGCCGGGAGTTGCGGGCAAGCCGGGATACTCGGCAAATGCGCCGGGAGCGGTGACCGGCACATAGCCGGGCAGCAGGTCAGGGAACAGTCCCATGTCCGCTGCTCCGCGCGAGTTGGCGTGGTCACCAAGGAAGGCGAAGCGCACGTTACCGCGCTTCAGGCCCCAGGCAACTAGCGACTCCACCGCTTGGCCGCGATACTCCTGGCCAAAGATCACGACCAACGATTCCTCAGCCAGCAGATCTTTGCTGAAGGGAGTTTCGTTGCTGTCCAGAAAAGACGCGAGATTCTTGTAGCCATCTACCGGCAGTTCCTGCGTGGCCTTGGCTTGCCGTTCCAGCTTGATGGTCTTTGCATTGGCAACATAAAGACGCGCTTTGTTCAGGCGCACATTGGTGCGTAGCAGCCACGCCAGCAGCGGATGCTCTTCCGTCGGGTTGCCGCCAACCAGCAGGATGGCCGGAGCCGCCGCAATGTCGCGCAGGCTGGCCGTCTTGTCCGTGTGGCCGGCGAGGGCTCGCGCAAAAGCCGCATAGTCGGTGGTGCGTTCGTGGTCGATGTTATTGGTGTTGAGAACCGTGCGCGCGAACTTCTGCAGCAGATAATTCTCTTCGTTGGTGGTGCGGTTGGAGCCAACGACGGCGATGGCTGCGCCGCCCTTGCTGTCACGCACTTCTTTGAGCTTACCCGCAGCAATACGGATTGCATGCTCCCAGGTGGCTGGTTCCAGCTTGCCTTCGGCGTTGCGCACCAGGGGCTTGGTCAGGCGCTCTGCGCTTTCGACAAAGTCGAAGCCGAAGCGACCCTTGGCGCAAAGGAAATCGCCATTGATGCCGCTCTTGTCGCGATTGTCGGCGCGGATGATCTCCGCTCCGTCGATGGTCTGGCGCACGCCCAGCGTCACCTTGCAACCGTCAGCGCAATGCGTACAAACCGTGGAGACGTGGTTCATCTCCCACGGCCGTGTTTTGTAGCGATAACTGCCGCTGGTCAACGCGCCTACCGGGCAAACGTCGATGCACATGCCACACTGCTCGCAGTCCAGATGGTCGCCGCCGTTGGGGGCAATCACGCTGCTGACGCCGCGGTTCTGCACGCCCAGGGCCCACACGTCCATGCCTTCGCCGCACATGCGAATGCAGCGGTAACAGAGAATGCAGCGGGGGCGGTCATAGTAGACGGCCGGCGACCACTGCTGCTCTTCGCGATGCTGCTTGGCCTCGGTATAGAGGCTCTCGCCAGCGCCGTACTTGAAGGTCATGTCCTGCAGTTCGCACTCGCCGCCGGCATCGCAAACCGGGCAGTCGAGCGGATGGTTGCCAAGCAGTAGCTCGATGGTCGCCTTGCGCGCCTGCGCAATCTCGGGTGAATCGGTGATGAAGACCTGGCCCTCGGCAACGGTGGTGGTGCATGCGGTTTGCAACTTGCCGACTTTTTCCTGGCGCACCACGCACATGCGGCAGGCAGCCTGCAGGCTCAACCCAGGGTAATAACAGAAAGCCGGGATCTCGATGCCTGCCTTGCGGCAGACGTCGATCAGCAGCGTCCCAGCGGGAGCCGTCAGCTTCTTTCCGTCGACAGTGATATTTACGTCAGCCATTCGTCTCCAGCGCCCTTACAGCACGGCCATTTCTACATGTTTGGCGAACGGGCAGGGCTTCCCGTCCAGGTGGTCCTCGAACTCCTTGCGGAATTTCTTCACAAAACCCAGCATAGGCATGGCTGCCGCGTCGCCCAGCGGACAGAAGGTGCGACCCAGCATGTTCTCAGCCAGGTATTGAATATTGTCGATGTCCTTGGCGGTGCCGAAGCCGGCGTGGAATCGCGTCATCGACTTCTTCAACCAGTCTGTGCCTTCGCGGCAGGGAATGCACCAGCCGCAGCTTTCATGCTGGTAGAAGCTGATGGTCCGCAGCGCGAATTCAACGATGCAGGTCTGGTCGTCCAGCACCACTACGCCGCCGGAGCCGAGCATGGAACCAGCCTTGCCCACCTGATCGAAATCCATGCCCAGGTTCTCAATCTCCTCAGGCAAAAACACGGGGGTGGAAGAGCCGCCGGGGACTACTGCCTTCAGCTTTCGTCCGCCGCGTACGCCGCCAGCCACTTCGTAGATCATCTTCTTCAGGTTGTAGCCCATGGGCAGTTCGTATACGCCGGGCCGCTCCACATGGCCGCTGATGCCGAACAGGCGAGTACCGCCGTTGCGCTCTGAACCAATTGCCGCGAATGCCGCTGCTCCCATGGCAATCACATGGGGCACGGTGGCGATGGTCTCCGCATTGTTAATGACCGTAGGCCCTCCGTAGAGGCCGACAACCGCCGGGAAAGGTGGCTTGATGCGCGGCACGCCCCGCTTGCCCTCCAACGACTCCATCAGCGCCGATTCTTCGCCTACTTCGTAAGCGCCCGCGCCGGTGTGCGTGATGATCTGGAACTCGGTATCTGACCCGAAGATGTTCTTGCCCAGAAAGCCCTTGGCGTAGGCGTCGGCGACCGCCTTCTCCATGATTTCGAGCAGATAGCGATATTCGCCGCGCAGGTAGATAAAGCCCAGCTTGGCGCCGATGGCCAGGCCGGCAATGATCGTGCCTTCAATCACCGAATGCGGATCGTGCAGGAATATCAGATGGTCCTTGCAGGTGCCGGGCTCGCTCTCGTCGCCGTTGACCAGCACATACTTGGGCTTGTCCGATTTCTTGGGGACAAACGACCACTTCAGGCCGGTCGGAAAGCCCGCGCCGCCGCGTCCGCGCAGGTTGCTGGCCTTCATTTCGTTGATGGTCCACTCAGAGCCCTGGTCGAGGCACTTCTTCGCGGAGGCGTAACCGCCGAGTTCGACATAGCGGTCGATGTTGGCTGCGCCCTTGCCGAAGCGGCTGGAGACAACTTTGACTTCATCGGGATGGGAGACAAGCCTAGGCATGAGTGACCTTCCCATCTGCTCCGGCTTTGCCGCGATATTCAGCGAGGATGCCGGGCACTTGCTCGGGCTTGAGCTCGTCGTGGAAGTCGTAGTTCACCTGGATGGCTGGGGCCCAGCAGCAGGCTCCGATACATTCCACTTCTTCAAGAGAAAAGACGCCGTCTGAAGTCACGCCCTTGGGGCCGATGCCGAGTTCTTCCTGGAAACGCTCGTAGATTTCGTAGCCCCCGCGAAGCATGCAGCTGATATTCGTACAGACCTGCACGTTGTATTTGCCCACCGGCTTGAAGCGCAGCATGGAGTAGTAGGTGGCCACGTTGCGCACGTCGAGTTCGGTAATGCCAATGCGTTCCGCGACTTCAGAAATAACCGAGTCGGACAGGTAGCCGATCTCGTCCTGCGCATAAAGCAGCATGGGAACCAGCGCCGAGCGCTTGACCGGATACTTGGCCGTAAGCGCGTCGAAACGTGCCGACAGCCGGGGTGAAAAGATGGTCATACTTTCAACACTCATTGCATCAACTCCCGCGCCCAGGCTTCAGCCGCCATATCCATCTCCACCTCACCAGAACTACCACGGAGCCGTCCAGATTCAGTCAACTCCAACTCCCCACTTCGTACCTCTTCGCGCCGCCAGCTCACTCGGGAACCTTCGCGCCGCAACTCAAGCCAATTTGTACCAGAGCGCGCCATAATCCATTTCTCTTCCAACTCCACCGTTGCCTGCCTACCGCTGCTTAGTCCATGAAGCGCCGTGTAACTCTGGAGCAGGGAAGCGAGAGAAACCCAAAGCTCCCTCCAAAGCTGCTCCAAAGAGACAACCGGCAGAGTTGATCTCAACGGTCAATCTCTCCCAAAACAATATCGATGGAGCCAACTACGGCCACTACATCTGCCAGCAGGCGTCCCTTGCACATGGTCTCCACCGCCTGCAGAGTAGTGAAGCCGGGGTAGCGCATGTGAACCCGGTATGGTTTGGCCGTGCCGTCGGAAACGATGTAGTAGCCCACTTGTCCGTGGCCCGATTCAATGCCCTGATAGACCTCGCCAGCCGGCACCACAAAGCCTTCGGTCACGATCTTGAAGTGATGGATCAAGGACTCCATCTGGGTCTTCATCTTTTCGCGCTCGGGGAGCACGATCTTCGGCGCGTCCGCGTTGAGAGGGCCTTCCGGCATGCCGTCCAGCGCCTGCTGGATGATCTTGACGCTCTCGCGCATTTCTACGAGCCTGACTTCATACCGCGCCCAACAGTCGCCGTCGGTCGAGGTGGGCACATGGAACTGGAACTTCTCGTAGCTGGAGTAGGGCATGTCGCGGCGCAGGTCGTAATCGACGCCGGAAGCACGCAGCACGGGACCGGTGACGCCGAAGGCAACCGCGTCTGCAGCCGACAGATAACCCACGCCCTTCAGCCGGTTCCTGAAGATCGGGTTGCCGGTCAGCAGGTTGGAGTACTCGTCGATCTTTTCTGGGAAAGTGCGGATGAACTCCTGCACGCGGGCGAAAAAGTCCAGAGGCGGCTCCATGGAAACTCCGCCGATGCGGATGTAGCTGGTCATCATGCGCTGACCCGCCAGAGCCTCAAACATCCTGAGAATCTCTTCGCGCTCGCGGAAGGTGTAAAGGAAGACGGTCAGCGCGCCAATGTCCATGGCGTGCGTGCCTAGCCAGATGAGGTGCGAGTTCAGACGGGTCAACTCCGCCAACAGAACCCGAAGCCACTGGCCCTTCTCAGGAATCTCCAGGCCCAACAGCTTTTCAACGGCCAGAGCGTAGCACAGGTTGTTGGCCATAGGGCCCAGGTAGTCAACGCGGTCGGTGAGAGGCACCACCTGGTGATAGAACTTGGCCTCGCAGGTCTTTTCGATGCCGGTGTGCAAATACCCGATCTCCGGGTAGAGCCGGACAATGATTTCGCCATCGATTTCCAGCACCAGGCGCAGAACGCCGTGGGTCGAGGGATGCTGCGGCCCCATGTTAAGGACCATGTGCTGATCATGGGAGCCTTCTGCGGGCGGCGCCTGAAGGATGGGAGTACCAATTGAATCAATCATTTAGCGGTACCCCTCCACCGGATAGTCTTTGCGCAAAGGATACCCTTCCCACTCGTCGGGCATCAGGATACGGCGCATGTTGGGATGTCCTTCGAAGCGAATGCCAAACAGATCAAAGACCTCGCGCTCATAATAGTTAGCCGCGGGCCAGAGCCCGGTTATGGATTCGACCGACGGGGAAGCCTCGTCGACCAGCGCCCGCAGCCGGATACGCTCCTTGAAAGCATGCGACAACAGGTGATAGCTCAACTGGAAGCGCGGCGAAGAAGGGAACCAGTCAACCGCGGTCATGTCTTCAAAAAAGTTGTAACCTGCCGCTTGCAGGGCAGCGGTAGCGGGGCGAATCTCTTCGGTCACGACGGTAAGTGTGAGTTCGTCCCGGTCGAATTTGGCGTCAATAAGCGCCTGCGGGTTCCAGGCCAGGAGAGCCTTTACGGCGGGGTGCTCTGGAAGCCCTTCCACTACGGCAGCTTTGCCTATCAATGTCTTCTTCTGGTCCATGCTAGAGATCCGCCCTGTCCTGGCCCCAGTTCAGGATGCCTTTGCGCAGAATGTAGTAGAGCCCAACGGCGACAAAGCCCAGATAGACCAGCATCTCCCAGAAGCCGAAAAAGCGGGAACCGGTGATCTCTGGCAGCTTGCGATAGATGACCGCCCAGGGCATCATGAAAACCGCTTCTACGTCGAACAGGATGAACAACACGGCCACCAGGTAGAAGCGCACACTGAAGCGCCCTCGGGCATCGCCTACGGCCTCAATGCCGCACTCGTAAACAGCGAGTTTGGTTTTCGTGTTGCGATGCCGCCCGACGAACCAGGAGGCAACGACCATGCCCAGCCCAAGGCCAAACGCTGCCAGAATCTGCATCAACAACGGAAGGTACTGCCAGTAGTAGGGGATCACGGCCGCCCAATCCGAAAAAATCCAGGGAAATTGCACTCTGTTCATCACAGTCATTTGAGGCTGCGAATGAACAGGATACTGGATTGAGATTAGGTTTTAAGCCTCGTCACGTCAAGGCGTACGGTGAAAGATCACGTCTACGGAGTCCTGGAAACGACAGACTTGACAAACCCGGTAAACGTGATCGTTATCACGGGGGGATGGATAATCTCCCGCGATCCACGTTTCGGCAACTATTCGGTAGGCCGAGCATCAGTACCTTGAATCAAACCGTGTACAATATGTGGCACGTGTGAGCTTCATCACATGTATTCCGGAAACGGGCACGCAATAATCGGTTGTCCTATTAAGGGAACGGTACATTCGTAATCTGATAGAAATATGCGAAAGGGCCGAAGAGTCGGGTGAGGATTAACAGCATGGCAGTGATTATGACAAGAAACAGCTACGTTCCCGCCTCCGCAGCGGAATGTCCCACTGTTCGCCCGCAAACCAGAAACCGCCGCATCTCCCAACAGACAGGATGGGCGTTGGATGTTCTGGGCCACGCTATCGATTATCTGGCAACTGATCTTGTGGACCATAACCCCTCGTATTCCGCCGACGATGCGCAGTTGGAAGCCGTGCAGTTGCTCATTTCGCTCAAGCGCCAAGTGTATTTGGAGTGTCCAGAGACGCACAGTATGGGTGAACGGTTCAGAGAGATTTTGGACATCATCCATCGCAAACCTAGGCCGGACAAGTCGACATTGGCTTGAACTGGAACGGTTCAAGCATGAGCGTCTTGCCTTGTAAGCTGCTCTCCTAATACGGAAGACCGCACTACCATTCCCGCTGGATGCGCCAATTTTCGCTTCGTGGCAAGGGCTTTGTGGGCTATTTTCCCGTGGCTAACACCGTTAGCAATACTAACCAGGTTAGGCTCATGGTGTGCCAGTACCAAGTCGTTGCATCCACGAAAATCTGGCGGTATTCCACCCGCTTCAGCCAGCAGAGTACGGTAAGGCACAGGGCCAGAGCGGCCACCCCTAGCAGCAGATGGGCTGCATGCAGGCCTGTAATGATGTAGAAAAAATAGCTTGCCGGTGTCGACCACCGATCAAAAGCAAAGCCCTGCGCCGCCAATTGTCTCCAGGCAGTAACCTGGCCATAGAGGAATATCACGCCGAACACCAAGGTAGCCGCCACCCAGGGCAGCGTGCGGCGAAGCGCCGGCCGCCCCAGTCCAAGCCATTCTTCCATCACGTCGATTTCGCGGAAGATGTGTTGTCTGGCCCGTTCCATGGTGACTGTGCTCAGCAACAGCGCTGCGGTATTCAGGTAGAGGATGGGTGGCAGTATCACCGGACGCCAGTCGCCGATCATCTCGTGGGAGCGAGGGTCCATACGCAAACCTGCCTGGCGCGCGTAGAACAGCGCTACCAAGACAACAAAGAACATCATGTCGCCTGCCAAGGCTGAGAAAACAAAGAGCCGAATGCGGTAGAGAAGTTCCCGCGGACCGCCACGTTCCTGGTTCCGGTCGTCATCGCCACCGCCACCGCCGCCACCACCGGTCGGACGCCGGGTCACAGGCGGTTTGCCGCCAATGCCTGGTTCTCTCCGTTCCGTTTCTACATGCGTGCGCGTAAAGGTTGAGGGCATGGCGAACCTCTGTGGAAATGAGATTACTCTCACTTCTACTTGGACGCATCCAAATTCGGCGAGGTTTACTTCTTGTGCGCAAGACCGCGCACAAGGGATATCACTTGGTTTTCAGCTTGGTGGATGCTGCCCTTACAATCTCGACAAACAGCCGATGAACCCGTCGGTCGGCTGATAGCTCGGGGTGGAAGGTGGCCGCCAAAACATCGTCCTGCCGCACCAGCACCGGAGAGTTTTCACGGCGTGCCAGCACCTGAACTCCGAGCCCGGTCGCGAGAATGCGCGGGGCGCGAATGAAAACCATCTCCAGCGGGCCGCCGGCGACGTTGGTCTCCTCGGTCAGAATGGCCGAGTCGATTTGCCGGCCGTAGGCATTGCGCTCCACCACGGCGTCCAAAACGCCCAGGCTGCGCTGCGCCGGGTTGCGGACCTCCCGGGCCAAAAGAATGGCTCCGGCGCAAGTGCCAAAGACCGGATGGTGCTTGCACCACTTCTCCAAAGCCTCGAAAAAGTGGTGTTTGGAGAGGAATTTAAGAATGGTTGTCGACTCGCCACCAGGCAAAATCAATCCGTCCAGACCGCCAAGTTCTTCCGGTTTGCGCACTTCTACCGGCTCGGCCCCGGCCTCAGTCAACGCTTCCGCGTGAGCAGCATAATCGCCTTGAATTGCCAATACGCCGATGCGCGGTAGCGTGCGTTCTTCGGTCAAACCTGGGTTCTCCTGTGCTTGAGTTTGATTGTTGGCTGCGAGCTTGGAGGCGGATGCCTCTTCAATTGCCGACCCGCCCCTTGCGCTTTCTTCTAACGCAAGGGGCGGGTCGTAAACGAAGTTTATGCGAGCGAACAGCGAGCGGCCCGCCGCACCGCAGGTGCCTACCAGCCGCGGGTTTGGAGCAGGTCCTTCTCTTCGATGGCGGCGGCGGCCAAGCCCTTCATGGTGCCGGTAACCATCTCGCTGGCTTCTTCCAGGATCTTGGGGTCGTTGAAATGGGTGGTGGCGATCACGATGGCCTTGGCGCGGGAAACGGCTTCCGCCCGTTCCTTGGGGTCGTTCTCGACGTCCAGAGGGGTGGCGCGTTCCTTCATGAAGATACCCGAGCCCACAAAGACAGCCTCGGCTCCCAGTTGCATCATCAGAGCAGCGTCTGCAGGGGTAGCAATACCGCCGGCGGAGAAGTTGGGAACCGGCAACTTGCCGGTCTGGGCGACCATGCGGATCAACTCATAGGGAGCCTGATGATCCTTGGCCGCGGCGTAGAGTTCCTGCTCGGAAAGCACTGTCAGTGCGCGCATCTCGCGGGTGATCTGGCGCATGTGCTGGACGGCGTGGACGACGTCGCCTGTGCCTGCTTCGCCCTTGGTGCGGATCATGGCTGCGCCTTCGGCAATGCGCCGCAGAGCCTCACCCAGGTTGCGCGCGCCGCAGACGAAGGGCGTAGTAAAGGCATGCTTGTCAATGTGATGCGCTTCGTCGGCGGGAGTCAGCACTTCGCTTTCGTCGATAAAGTCGACGCCCAACTCCTGCAGAATCTGCGCCTCGACGAAGTGGCCGATGCGAGCCTTGGCCATCACCGGAATGGAGACGGCCTTAATAATTTCCTTAATGAGACTTGGCTTGGCCATACGGGCTACGCCGCCTTCCGCGCGGATCATGGCGGGTACACGTTCCAGGGCCATGACCGATGTGGCGCCGGCCTCCTCGGCAATGCGGGCCTGTTCCACGTTCATCACATCCATGATGACGCCGCCCTTGAGCATCTCTGCGAGGCCAATCTTCAGGCGCAGGCTGGTTCCAGTAAAACTCTTGTCTTGATTCTGTTCCGGCATAGTAGTTCGACCTCGATTCAAGGCGGCTTCCAGGCCTTGTTGGGTTGGAATGTCGCTTTTTCTTATTGCTATCAAGTGTAGCAGCGATGCTGCTCGCAGGTTTCATGGGGCGCAACGCCGGGAGTTTCGCAGAGGCCACATTAGTTTTCTCCCATGTTTCCCTTCTTGTTCTGGTCACGTTTCTGCATGAATCCTAAGCACATGGCTACCACCCATCCATTACCGTCGCCGGCAACCGAACAACCTCACGAGATTGCTCCATCCGCGGCTGCGGCTGGAGCGGAACAAGCGCTGGTGGGCTCGACCCAGATTCAGGTGGAGGACGAGCCGGATTCACTCAGCGGTCTGATCGCGCGACTGCCGGTGGAACTGGACGTAGCCATCCCTGTGCCCGAGTTCCGAGTGCGCAATCTGCTGGCGCTAGAGCCTGGACAGGTGATTGAGACCGAATGGGCACTGGGGGCAGATTTGCCGCTGGCCTCGGGCCAGACGCAGCTGGCTTGGAGCGAATTTGAGGTCATTGAATCGCAGTTGGCAGTACGTGTAACCCGGCTGGTCTGAAGGGCATGGGTGCAATTTGAGCAGTGAGAGCTGGAGAAGCCGGGATATGAAGCGAGCGCGCGAAGGAAACACAGGTTTGGCAGTAATACAGGGGGAGAAACTGCTCGGCTGGCTGCGGGGAAGGCTGCAGGGTACGGGGCGCGCTCCGGCGCGGCTGGCGCTTCTCGAGCGAATTACGATTGCTCCTCGGCAGTCGCTGGCTCTGGTGGAGGCCGAAGGCCGGCGGTTTCTGGTGGCCACATCGCCGGAGGGCGGCCCCGCCTTCTATGCGCTCGACCAGCAGGCAGGGAACGTCACCTCTGTGCGCTCGACCGGGCCAGTGCGCTCAGCGGGGAGAGTCTCATGGTAGCCCTGTGGGCCGCAGCGCGGGTTGCGGCGGCCCTGCCAGCGCTGCCCGATCTGAACGCACACCTTCATCCCGCGGATTCTACTCCCTGGACAATTCTTCTCGTCCTGACGCTGATTACCCTGCTGCCCGCGATCCTGATGGCCATGACGCCGATGGTTCGGCTATTAGTGGTCTTTCATTTTCTGCGCCAGGCGCTGGGCACCCAGACTGCGCCCTCCAATCCCACCCTGATGGGATTGGCCCTGATGATGACCTGGTTTCTGATGGCGCCGGTGCTGACCCAAGTGGACCAGCAAGCGGTCGAGCCCTTCCGCGCCGGGCAGGTGACGGGCATCGAAGCCATCGACCGGGGAGCGCAACCGATCAAACATTTTCTGCTGCGCTACGCCCGGGAGAAGGATCTTGCGCTGTTTACCTCGGCGGGACAGATTCCTCGCCCCAATAAACCGGACGACCTGCCCATGCGGGTGGTGGTCCCTGCCTACATACTTTCCGAATTGAAGGCGGGATTTGCCATCGGTGCGGTGTTGTACCTCCCCTTTCTGTTGATCGATATCGTCACAGCCTCGATCACCACCTCGATTGGCATGTTCCAGTTGCCACCTGTGGTGGTCTCGACCCCATTGAAGATTCTGTTGTTTGTGATGGTGGATGGCTGGAACCTGTTGGCTAACTCGCTCTTGAAGAGCTTTTAAAGGATCACCCGATGACACCAGACATGGTTGCCGAATTGCTGCGCCAGTTGATGAAGGAAGCCATGATTGTGGCTGCACCGGTACTGATCGCCACCGTCCTGCTGAGTTTTGTATTGAGTCTGGTCCAGACCCTGACCAGCCTGCAGGAGCAGTCGTTGACCAGCGTTCCCCGTCTGGCGGCCGTGGCCCTGATCTTGCTGATCGGGATGCCCTGGTTCCTGGGCCGTATGGCGGCCTATACCCGGCTGTTGTTTACCGATTTGCACCGTTTTCTGGGTTAGACAGCGGAGAGAGACGCCATGCCTGAATGGACCACCTTTTTGAGTGCAATGACACTAGCCCTGGTGCGGGTAAGCGGGATGGTGGTCTTTGCGCCCTTCTTCTCCTCAACCGCGCTGCCCGTGCGCGCCAAAGCAGTCTTCGTGGGGGCTGTGGCTTTCCTTCTGGCTCCCCTTGTAGCGACATTACCCAATGCTCAGGTATCGATCGGCTTTTCGGCTCTGTTGGGCGAACTCGCAGTGGGTCTGGTCTACGGCCTGACGCTGGCGCTTTTGAACGAGATGCTGCTGTTTGCTGGGCAGATCGCCGGCTTGCAGTTCAGTTTTTCGATGGTCAATATCATGGACCCCACCTCATCGATCCAAACACCGCTGATGGGCGAGTTATTTCAGCTGATGGGTACGTTGGTGGTGATTGCCGCTGGATTGGACCGGATTCTGCTTGCTTCCATGGTGCGCAGCTTCCGCGTGGCGCCCTTGGGCAGCTACGCGCTGGCACCCGCTACGGCGCAGGCGATTGTGCGCGCCGCTGGCGGCATCTTTTTGGCCGCAATTGAATTGGCCGCGCCCGTGTTGGCGGCCACGATGCTGGTTGAAGTCGCGGTGGCCCTGTTGAGCAAGCTTAGCCCGCAATTGCCGGTGATGTCGCTAACCGTTCCGCTGAAGACTCTGACTGGATTTGTCATCCTGACCGGTTCGCTGGCCTTGTGGCCGCGCTTCATTGAGGCGCGTTTCGCGGGATTGCTCGATCTGGCTGAGCGGCTGATTTCCGCGCCAGGCCAGGGAGCGATCTCTGGACTAGGAGGATAGCCGATGGCCGGAGACCGCACAGAACAGGCAACCCAGCATCGTCGCGAACAGGCCCGCAAGGAAGGCGACATTCTGCACAGCCGCGAGCTCTCGGCCGCGGCCGGAACGCTGGCCGGTGTAATGGCATTGGGAGCGCTGGGCAGCCACACACTTACGGCTTGGAGGGGAACATTTGCAGCTTTCCTCGATTTGGGAGCGCCGATTCGATGGGAACCCACGCAGTTGCAGTCGACGCTCAACGCCATACGCCATCTTTCGATCTCGGTTCTGGTGCCGATGGCGATGGTGATGGCCACGGTAGCCGCAGGTGCGCTGGCCGTAGGCGTTTTGCAGACAGGCGGACTCAACTTCAATGCCGCAGCGGTTGGCTTCAAGCTGGATCGCATCAACCCGGTGAGCAACGTGAAGAACCTGTTTTCGCTGCGGGCGGCAGCCCGGCTGGCCAAGTCTCTGCTCCCGGCCAGCTTGCTGGCCGTCTTTGCCGTGCAGCGCATCGCCCGCCAACTAACCGTTCCCCCGTTTTCAACCGCCCGTCTCGAACTGCTGGGCACAGACGTTTACGGACTTCTGGTCGCTGCTGCCTGGCTGCTCTTCGGATGGGCGGCCATCGACTATCTGGTGGAGTGGCAGAGCCGCGAGTCCCGTCTGAAGATGAGCAAACAGGATATGCGAGACGAGATGAAACAGACCGAAGGCAACCCGCAGATCCGCGGCCGGATTCGTGGCCTGCAGCGTCAGATGCGCCGTCGCAGAGTGAAGGCCGATGTGTCCAAAGCGGCTGTGGTTCTTGTGAATCCCACTCATTATGCCGTAGCACTGGGCTTCGATTTCACCACCATGGAGGCGCCCAAGGTGATGGCCAAGGGCCGCAATCTGCTGGCGGAGGAGATCAAGGCCGAGGCCCGCTGGGCCGGAGTGCCCATCATTGAAAACCCGCCTCTGGCCCGCTCTCTTTATCGCTCGGTCGAGGTAGGTCAACCGATCCCTGCTGACCTCTATGCCGCCGTAGCCGCCATTCTGGCCTATCTCTATCGCCAGCGGGTGGAGTCTGAGTTGCGGGAGCGGCGCGCTCGTGAGGCCCGTGCTCGCAGCCAGTCCAGCGCACCGTTTCGTAGCGAAGCCGCGGCACCGCCGAACCGGCAGCCCGGCTCCGGCGCGACACCCCGTCGAGGAGGAACCTTATGAGTACCACTACTATGGCCGCCGGTCCGCTGCCTCACGTGTCCATCTGGCATCGCATGCAGGAGTACCTGTTGCCGATGGCGGCCATCAGCGTAATCTTCGTCATGCTGGTTCCGCTCCCAGCAGCGGGTCTTGACCTGCTGCTGGCGCTGTCGATGGCCGCTTCGATCATCGTGTTCCTCTCCTCGGTGCAGATCCGCCGGGCGGTTGAACTCAGCGTCTTTCCCACCCTGCTGCTGTTATTGACTCTCTTCCGTTTGGCCCTGAACATCGCCTCCAGCCGCCGCATTCTGCTGCACGGCTCGGAGGGGACCTCGGCCGCTGGCAAAGTGATCGAGGCCTTCGGCCAGTTTGTAGTGGGCGGCAACTATGTAGTTGGGTTCGTGCTCTTCCTGGCCTTGATAGCCATCCAGTTTCTGGTAGTTTCCCACGGCGCGGTGCGCACCGCCGAAGTCACCGCCCGTTTCACTTTGGACGCCTTGCCTGGCAAGCAGATGGCCATCGACGCCGACATGAATGCCGGTCTAATCGATGAGGCCGAGGCCCGGAGGCGCCGCCAAGCGATTGCCCGCGAGGCTGAGTTCTACGGCGCCATGGACGGTGCCGCGCGATTCAATCAGCGTGACTCGCTCGCTACGATTCTGATCACGGCCATCAACATCATTGCCGGCCTGCTAATTGGAACCCTGCAGCAGGGCATCGAACTCGGTGAGGCGGCCCGCACCTACACCATCCTGACTGTGGGCGATGGGTTGGTCACTCTGATCCCCTCACTGCTGGTCTCGGTGGCAGGAGCTATCACCCTGACTCGTGCCAACTCGGCAGGCATGCTGGGCGGAGAAATCCGCCAGCAACTGCTAGGGCGGCCGGTCACTCTGTATCTGGCCAGTTTGGTTTCTGCGGCCATGTGCCTTATTCCAGGACTGCCCAAGCTGGCCTTTCTGCTGGTAGCGGCGGGACTCTACTGGTGCGCACGCAGAGTAGCCGCCCATCCCCAAACGGCAGCTCCAGTCGAGTCGGGCACGGTCGAGAAAAAGAAGGCCGAGCAGTCGCAAGGGACTGACCTTGCCGCATTGTTGCGCTTGGAGGACCTGACTCTGGAGATTGGCTTCCAGTTGATTCCACTGGTAGACGAGAAGCAGGGCGGGCAACTTCTAAACCGGGTACGCTCGCTGCGCCGCCATCTCTCCGCGGAGATGGGATTTCTGGTGCCGCCCGTGCATATTTCGGACAATCTGCGTCTCAAGCCCCGCGAGTACCTTTTCTCGTTACGGGGGATGGAGATCGGCCGCTGGCAAACCGAGGGACCGCAGTTATTGGCCGTCTCAGGTGACCAGGGCCGCCGTCCTCTGGTCGGTAAAGAGACTCGGGAGCCGGCCTTCGGAGTACCGGCTGTCTGGATTGCCCCAGCGCTGGAGGATCAGGCAATTGCTGCCGGCTACTCGGTGGTGGATCCGGTTACGGTCATCACCACACATCTCGGCGAACTCATCCGGCAACATGCCTTTGAACTATTGGGCCGGGCAGAAACCAAGCGGCTGATGGATGCGTTGAACGAGAGCCATCCCAAGCTGCTGGAAGAACTGGTGCCCAAACTTCTGACCCTGGGCGAAGTTGGCCGTGTACTGGAACAACTGTTGCGGGAGCGGGTATCTATCCGCGATCTGGGAGCGATTCTGGAAGCCCTGCTGGAGATCGCGCCGGCCAACAAAAACTTGGTGGCGATGGTTGAGGCTTCACGCCAG
>Ga0255354_1000489_pt1 | contig 25038 bp, 20 predicted proteins | sample HBST50metaG_FD_189942 | JGI IMG/M metagenome (GOLD analysis project Ga0255354, IMG submission 189942) | Peat soil microbial communities from Stordalen Mire, Sweden - H.B.S.T50 | ecosystem: Environmental > Terrestrial > Soil > Wetlands > Peat | place: Sweden: Norrbotten County, Stordalen Mire...
GACCTTGGCCAAGACCGAGGGGATGCTGTTCAAGTGGGGATCGGGAACGGGCACCAACCTGTCGTCGATTCGCGGCTCAAAGGAGCAGTTGTCAGGCGGCGGGCAGGCTTCGGGTCCGCTCAGCTTCATGCGCGGTTTTGACGCTTTTGCCGGCGTCATCAAGTCCGGTGGCAAGACGCGCCGCGCCGCCAAGATGGTGATTCTGAACGTGGATCACCCGGACATCATGGACTTCATCGACTGCAAGTCGAAGGAAGAGAACAAGGCTTTCGCCCTGATCAAGGCCGGATACGATGGCTCGGGGCCGGATTCAGAGGCATATTCGTCCATCTTCTTCCAGAATGCCAACAATTCTGTACGGGTGAGCGACGAGTTCATGCGTGCCTACGAAAAAGACGGCGATTTCACCACCTATACGGTGAACGGCCATGAGCCGGTTGAGACTCTGAAGGCGCGGGACATCATGCGCAAGATTGCCGAGGCCACGTGGGTATGCGGCGATCCTGGCATGCAGTTCGATACCACCATTAATCGCTGGCACACGTGCAAGAACACGGCGCGCATCAACGCCTCGAATCCTTGCTCGGAGTACATGTTCCTGGATAATTCGGCCTGCAACCTGGCCAGCTTCAACCTGATGAAGTTCGCAACTCCGTCAGGCGGGGTTGACGTTGCCGCTTTCCGGCACGGGATTTCGATCATCATCACGGCCATGGATATTCTGGTGGACAACTCCGGCTATCCCACCGAGGCCATCGCCAAGAATTCGCACGACTACCGGCCCCTAGGCTTGGGTTACGCCAATCTGGGTGCGCTGCTGATGGCGATGGGTCTGCCTTACGACTCGGCTGCCGGACGCGATATGGCCGCTGCTCTCACTGCCATTCTGTGCGGCCAGGCCTATTTGCAGTCGGCCATTCTAGCGGCTGCCTGTCCGCCGATTGCTTCCGCCACTCCGCTCACGGCATCCGTGGAGCGGTTGGGCGGCGCCTGCCCTGGCTTCTATGTGAACCGCGAGCCGTTCCTTGACGTGATCCGCATGCACCGCGCCGAAGTGAACAACATTGGCAAGTCGCGGCAGAGCGGTGAGCCCTTCAACGTGCCGCAGCTTGACGCGCTGATCGACTCAAGCCGCGAGTGCTGGGACATGGCTCTGGTCTATGGCGAACGCCACGGCTACCGCAATGCGCAAACCACCGTGCTGGCCCCGACCGGCACCATCGGTTTCATGATGGACTGCGACACCACCGGCATTGAGCCCGATCTGGCGCTGGTCAAGTACAAAAAGCTGGTGGGCGGCGGCATGATCAAGATCGTCAACAACACTGTGCCAGAGGCGCTTTTCAAGCTTGGTTACGACAGCGACCAGGTGAACGCCATTGTCAGCTACATCGACGCGACGGGCACCATTGAAGGCGCGCCGGGCGTCAAGCCGGAACATCTCGCGGTCTTCGATTGCAGCTTCAAGCCCACCAAGGGCACCCGCACCATTCAATACATGGGACACATCAAAATGATGGCGGCGACACAGCCGTTTCTTTCCGGCGCCATCTCCAAGACCGTCAACCTGCCGCACGAAGCCACCGTGGAAGACGTGGCCGAGGCCTATGCGGAAAGCTGGCGTCGGGGCATCAAGGCCGTGGCCATCTACCGCGACGGTTCCAAGGGCACCCAGCCTCTGAACACCAGCATGGACGCCAAGCGCACGCCTTCGGCGCTGGACGCCGCCGGCAGCCGCATCCTGGATAAACTGGCTCTCGGGCAGCCTGCCGCCGCGGTCGATGTGAAGACGCTTGAAGCCAAGATTGGCGAAAAGGTCGAAGTGACCGCCAAGCAGGTGATCGCGGCCGCCACGTCGTTCCAGAAAGCTCTGGATCAGATTGCCATTGCCGCCTCGGTACCGTCGCTCCAGGCTTCCGCTTCCGTCGACGCCAAGCCTGCGCCGGCTGGCGAGGAGCCGCAGGATCTGAACGGACCGCCCCGCGCCGTTCGCCACCGCCTGCCCGATGAACGCGCCTCGGTGACCCACAAGTTCTCCATCGCCGGGCACGAGGGCTACATCACTGTGGGCCTCTATCCCACCGGCCAGCCGGGCGAAATCTTCATCAAGATGGCCAAGGAAGGCTCCACCGTCTCCGGCCTCATGGACGCCTTTGCCACCTCCATCTCAATCGCCCTGCAACACGGCGTGCCCCTCAAGGTGCTGTGCGAAAAGTTCGCCCACACCCGCTTTGAGCCCTCCGGCTGGACTGGCAATGAGCAGATCGGCTATGCCAAGAGCCTGATGGACTACATCTTCCGCTGGCTCAATCTGCGCTTTCTTTCCGGCACCCAGTTGGCGCTGTTTGCCGGTTTCGCTCCGCAGGTCTCGGAATTGCCCGCTTCGCCCAGCCTGCTTTCGGACCCCGATCATGACGAAGATGCAGTCGCTTCGCACGATCATCTGTCCCGGCTGGCCGAGGAGGTTGCCAAGCGGCTCAACATGGTCAGCGGCCAGACCGGCGCAGCGGCCGGAGGCGGCGGAATAGCGCCGGAGGCCCAGGCTTCGCCTGCGGCAGCCGGCAGCCCCACCGACGGCCTCAACATGACGGACCGCGGCATCTACCATGCCGCCGATGCCATGGGCCAATTCATCGTCATGGGCGATGACGCTCCCAGCTGCTCCACTTGCGGCGCCATTATGGTCCGCAACGGCAGTTGCTATCGCTGCATGAGCTGCGGCTCAACGAGCGGATGCTCCTAGCAATTTGCACTTACTCTAACCGGGAGCAGAGGCCACTCTGCTCCCGTTTTTATTGGGCTTTGAACCGGAAATTAAAGCAGCCTCTACTTATACCCTCAAGTTATTTATTCTTCCCAGGATTCCCATTTTGAGATACAGCACGACTTAGTAGCAGTTTGGGACAGCGCCGCGGGAGAATTGCCATTCAGTATTTGTTCTCAGGTGCGGCAGAACGATCAACCGGAACAGGCACGGGTGCGCCTTGAAGAGCGATGAACTTCGCGGGGCTGCAGCAGGCTCTGGACAGACGAGCCCGGTCCGCCTGCATGGCCCGATCATCTGTGAGCCATGCCAGTGTCTGGCGTAGTATCTGTGCGGCTCCTGGATTGGGGGGCATGACGATGCGATAGTGCATCCACTTGCCGTCGCGGCGCGCCGCAACAATTCCGGCGCTGCGCAGATAGGCCAAATGCCGGGATATCTTGGGCTGGCCCTGCTCCAGAATCTCAACCAGGTAGCAGACGCAAATCTCCTGGTCTCCCATCAGGTTGAGCAGGCGCAGGCGGGTATTGTCTCCCAACGCCTGAAAAAAACGCGCCATATCGAATGCAGACGAAGTTGCTGCCATGCCTTATTTATACGCATTGACGAATATGTTTGCAAGAGATATAGTTGCTTTAGCGAATATGTTTTGAGGGGGCATCATGGCAGAGCAGATATTGGATTCGGTCCGGTCAAAGTACGGCGCGGTTGCACAGAGTACGCTGTCGAACGACGACGCGGGAGTGAAGGCTGTGGCGGAAGCCTTTGGCTACACCGCTGAGGAACTGACCTCGATTCCAGCGGGGGCCAACATGGGCCTGTCGTGCGGCAATCCCACAGCGACCGCTCACATTAAACGGGGCGAGGTGGTGGTCGATCTCGGCTCCGGCGGCGGGCTCGACGTGTTTCTGGCGGCGAAGATGGTGGGGCCAGAGGGCCGCGCCATCGGCATCGATATGACCCCTGCCATGATTGAGCGGGCGCGCGCCAACGCCAAGGCGGGCGGTTACACCAATGTCGATTTCTACCAGTCGACGATTGACCGGATTCCGCTGCCGGACGCTTCGGTCGATTGCGTCATCTCCAATTGCGTTTTGAATTTGGCGCCGGACAAGCCAGCGGTCTTCCGCGAAATTGCCCGCGTCCTCAAGCCCGGCGGCCGCGTGGCGGTGAGCGACATTGCCTTGAAGCATGAGCTTCCCGAAGCCGTGGCGCAGAGCATTGCCGCCTATGTCGGCTGCATTGCCGGAGCCATCAAGATCGACGACTACCGGAATGGACTGCTCGCAGCCGGTTTCGAGCACGTCGAGATTGTGGACAGCGGCAAGGACTTGAATGCCTACGACAAGGTGGAGAACCAGTCCGGCTGCTGCTCGCCGGCAATGGATGCGTCCAACCCTCTCCAGGTCATCGAGTCGTCCTGCTGCACGCCTGCAACCAAAGCATCGGACTCACTGCACGATGAGCTGAAAGAACTTCTCGCGCAGTACGACATCAACGCCGCCGCGGCCAGCGTGAAGGTGTACGCCATCAAGCCCGGCGCAAAAGCGTAAGATCGCACACGGTTTGAGGACGGAATCAGTGCGTTAGGTTTTTGGCCGGATGATTTTGCACATTGAGTTCCTGCTTTCCCAGGTCCCAAAATCGTGACCTGGGGCAAGTTGGCACAACGACAAACTGTCCTAGGCTAGGGTCGTCGCTTTCTCAAGACCCAGGTCGTCATGCAGCGAAAATCCTGCACGATCGTTGTCTTCAGCGGATCCACGAGCACCGCGTTCAGTTCCTCAGTCAGATCCAGGAGCATGTCCTCATCCACCAGGAACCACTCGGAGCCGTCCCCAATGAGGAATCGATTGCCCTCCAGCCGCTCAAAGTCCATGCCGATTCGCGAACCTAGCCGGCAGAACAGCATCCCGCCTGGCCGGAGCACCCGCCACAGTTCGGTCAGCATGGCGCGGAAGTGTTCCTCATCTCGCGCAAAGTGAAGCACTGCATTGCAGATCACCACATCCGCAATGCCGTCGGGATACGGCATTTGCTCGATTGCGCCGACTTGAAAGTTCTCCGCGGGCAGTTCGGTCATCAGGGATGCAGACAGCTTCCGGACGTGCTCCACGGCTTCGGCATTTTCGTCCAGGGCAAAGACCTTGCATCCTTCGCGCAGCAGATGGACCAGGTTGCGGCCGTAACCGCATCCGGCGTCGAGCACGCACATGCCGGTGGCAATGTTCCCGCGCAGGATTTGATCGAAGACGTAGATATCAATCTGCCCGAACTGCTCTTGCACGTTGAGGGTCAATCCGCCACCGCCTTTAGTCCAAGTTGTATCAGCATTTTCCTGTGCGATCTGTTCTCTTCGTAACTAGCGCTGGGAAAAAAAGTGCTTCTCGCGATGAATCGGAGCTTTCACCGTTGTGACGGCGATCCATGATAATGAAAGATGGCGCGATTCCCCGTGCGCTGCAGAAAGAGGTTTCCTTGCGCCGTTTCACTGCTGCTCTTTTATGTGTTCTTTGTGGGTTTGTCGCAAGCACGGTTCTTGCCGCAGCGCAGGCTCCGGTGCAGTCCGCTCCAACTATTGTGCGGCACGGCCTGTTTGCGCTCGATGAGGACTTGCAGAAGCTGGCGGAAAGCGTGGGGCCTTCGGTGGTGACCATCGAGGTGAGCGGCCTGACCACGGTGCTGGATCCCAATACGCGCCAGGTAACCTACATTGCCAAAGAGCAGGGCATGGGGTCGGGCATCGTCGTCGATCCGTCGGGATACATCCTTACCAATGCCCATGTGGTGGAACATGCGACTTCCGTTTCGGTTTTGGTCTATCGCCATCGCAACAAGACAGCTGGTGGCGCAGAAGACGGCCAGCGCTTTACCGCCAGGATTCTGGGCAGCGACCCGCTGACTGACATTGCCCTGCTCAAGGTGGAAGCCACCGACCTGCCGGCACTCAAGCTGGCGGACTCCGATGAAGTGCATGTGGGGCAGCTCTGCCTTGCCTTTGGCAGCCCGCTCGGTCTGCAGAATACGGTGACCATGGGCGTGATCAGCGCCACCCAGCGGCAGCTCAACAACACGACGCCCGTGGTGTATCTGCAAACGGATGCAGCCATCAATCCAGGCAACTCTGGCGGGCCGCTGGTCGATATCAAAGGGGAAGTTGTTGGCATGAATACCATGATTGCCTCCCAATCTGGAGGCAGCGAGGGCGTCGGTTTTTCGATTCCCTCGAACATGATCCGCTTTATCTATGAGCAGTTGCGCAACTATGGGCATGTGCGCCGCGGAACCATCGGAATTATCTCTCGTGGGATTACGCCAGCGCTCGCCAACGGGCTCGGCCTTCCGTTGCAGTCTGGAATCATCATTGAGGACGTGTCGCCGGGTTCTTCGGCCGATCACTCAGGCCTGCGTTCCGGAGATATTCTGCTCAGCCTGGATGGCAAGCCGTTTCAAGATCCACGCGCCCTCGCTACCGCGCTCTTCCAGAAGAATATCGGCGATACCATCGTGTTCAAGGTTCAACGAGCCACGCAGGTTCTGACCCTGTACGTCCTGGTGACCGAGCGTGAGCGCACGCCGGAGAGCATTCTCGATCCCACTCACTCGGCCGGCAACATCGTTTCCAAGTTGGGAATCGTCGGCATGCCGGTTACGGATTTGGTGGCGAAGCTCATTCCGCCGACGCGCATTCCGGGCGGCATCCTGGTGACTGCGCTGACTGCGGGAGGCAACGCAGCCCAGTTCGGACTGCAGCCAGGCGACGTGCTCCACTCACTCAATCGCACGCCGCTGGATTCACTTGAAACCCTGCGCAAGTTGCTGGCTGGCTTGCAGTCCGGGGATCCTGTGGTCTTCAACATCGAGAGGCACGGGCAACTGCAGTACATCGCGCTTGATAATCCGGAATAAAGATTGCATTTTTAGTAGTTTAGAGGCTGCATATCCTCTAGAGAATCTGCCTGCCGGATGCGTCTTCCGGGAGAATGCAGCAAAGCTATCGTTCCTTTCCGCGTAGTCGGCAGGAGGGGACGATGGCTTTGCTGCATGGGGGAAATTTGAGTCTCAAAAAATCAATACAAATATAGTTTCGCAACCGAATATTTTGGACTATCATCATGTGGTATCGGTTTACGTCATCGTCAGGATCACGTAATGGTCCCCCTGTTGCCAGGGGAAGGTTGCCCCCCTGCCTAGGTGGAGTACGGAACGGCAGGCGGCATGACCCTGGAATCTTGTGCGGGCGATGAGCAGGTTGGGCACGATGCGGAAGGCGCTGCAAAGACAGCAGAGCCACAGGTGGGCGTGATGAGTGAGGATGGGAAGCTGTCAGCGCAGTATCCCTGTTTTGTTGCGGCCGATTTGGGCGCGGGCAGTGGGCGTGTGATTGCTGCGCAAGTGGTGGAGGGGAAACTCCGCCTGCATGAAGTGAACCGGTTTTCGACATCGTTTGCCAAAGATGACGAGAGCGGCTATCTCAACTGGGGAATCGACGCAATCGAGGAGCAGGTGCGCCGCGGCATTGAGCAAGCGGCCGCCTTGGCGCCGATTCGCAGCGTCGGCGTAGATAGCTGGGGCGTGGATTACGTTCTGCTCAACGCGGAGCTGCAGCGCGTTGGTTTGGCAGTCTGTTATCGCGACGACCGTACGCAGGGGATGATGGAGCGGGTTGCAGCCAACATGCCAGCGGCTGAAATCTATCGCCGTACCGGCATCCAGTTCATGCCGTTCAATACGCTGTATCAACTGGCCGCGATGGCTGCTCAGGAGCCGGAATGGCTCGGCCAGGCGCGCCATCTGCTGATGATTCCCGACTACCTGCATTACCGGCTCAGCGGCGTTTTATCGAACGAATACACCAACTCCACGACAACTCAAATGCTCAACTTGAATGGCGAATGGGACAGCGGCCTGTTTGCAGTCGCGGGCCTGCCTGAGATTTTGATGCTGCCTCCAGTTGAAGCGGGAACGGTTCTGGGCGACTTGCAGGTTGCAGGCACGACGGCAAAAGTGGTGGCTCCGGCCACCCATGACACCGCGTCGGCAGTGCTCGGTACGCCGTTCAGCGGTGATGGGGAAATCTTCCTCAGCTCTGGGACATGGTCCCTGATGGGCATGGAAAGCTTGGTCCCGTTTGCGTCGGAGCAGGCGTTGCGCTGGAACTTCTCGAACGAGGGCGGCTTCGGACGCCGCTATCGTGTGCTCAAAAACATTATGGGTCTGTGGCTTTTGCAGCGGGTGGCGCAGGAGTTCAACACGCCCATCGACGATGCCCTGATGGCTTCTGCCGCGCAAACTACGCCGTGGCGGTCCATCGTCAACCCGGACGACCAACGATTCCTGAACCCGGCATCCATGAAGGATGCAATTCGCAACTACTGCCTTGAGACCGGGCAGCCGGTTCCTGAGTCGCTGGCCGAGTTTGCGCGATGCGCCTGTGAGAGCTTGGCGCTTACCTATCGGCTAGTCAAAGAGGAGCTGGAATCGCTTTCGGGCCGCAACCTGACGCGGATTCGCATTGTGGGCGGCGGGTCCAAGAATAGGTTGTTGGATCAACTGTGCGCCAATGCCTGCCAACTGCCGGTCAGCGCCGGCCCGGTGGAGGCGTCGGCGTTGGGCAATATCTGCGCACAGATGATTGCCATGGGAGAGATTGCCGGACTGGATGAGGCGCGCGCCTTGATTCGCCAGTCCTTTCCGATCGACGAGTACCTGCCGCACGAGGAAATTCCTGCGCAGGTGTGGAAACAATTCAAGCAATATGCAGCAGATCACACGAAGGAGAAAGTTCAATGAAGGACGCTCAACAGAAGATCAAGGCGGCTTATGAGCTTGCCAAGGAACGTTTTGCGGAAATCGGAGTGGATACGGAGAGTGCTCTTCAGAAGTTGAACGAGATTCCCATCTCCATCCAGTGCTGGCAAGGCGACGACGTGCGTGGTTTTGAGAACCCCGACGGGGATTTGACGGGTGGAATCCAGACCAGCGGCAACTATCCGGGACGCGCCCGCACGGGCGATGAATTGCGTGCCGATCTTGAGGCGGCGCTGGCGCAGATTCCCGGCAGCAAACGGCTCAATCTTCACGCCATCTATCTGGATTCCGCAACGCCTGTGGAGCGGGACGCGATTGAGCCCAAGCATTTCGAGCGCTGGGTGAAGTGGGCCAAGGCCAACCATCTGGGCCTGGACTTCAATCCCACCTGCTTCTCGCACTCGCTCAGCGAGAAGGCGACACTCAGCCATCCCGATGCGGCCGTGCGCAAGTTCTGGATCGACCACTGCATTGCGAGCCGCAAGATCAGCGAGTATTTTGGCAAGGAACTCGGCACTCCTGCAGTGATGAACATTTGGATTCCGGATGGGGACAAGGATCTGCCCGCGGACCGCATGGCGCCCCGTAAGAGGCTGATCGCCGCGCTTGACGAGATCATCGCCGCGCCGCTTGGCGACCATCATAAGGTTGCCGTCGAGGGCAAGCTGTTCGGCATCGGCACGGAGAGCTACACGGTTGGCTCCAACGATTTCTATCTGGCCTATGCCGCCACGCGCAAGACGCTGCTCTGCCTGGACGCTGGGCACTTCCATCCCACCGAAAACGTCTCTGACAAGATCTCCACAGCGCTGTGCTTCCTGGACGAGATTCTGCTGCATGTTTCGCGGCCGGTGCGTTGGGATTCCGATCACGTGGTTCTGCTCGACGATGCCACCATCGCCATTGCACAGGAGATTGTGCGTACCGGCGCGATCAATCGCGTGCACATCGGCCTGGACTTCTTCGATGCCAGCATCAACCGTCTCGCGGCCTGGATCATCGGTGCGCGGAATATGCGCAAGGCCTTGTTGCTCGCGCTTCTGGAGCCGGCTGCCAAACAACTCGAAGCGGAAAAGAACTTTGATGGAGCGGCGCGCATGGCCATCTTTGAAGAACAGAAGTCGATGCCGTGGTCCGCGGTGTGGGATTACTACTGTGCCAGCCAGAACGTTGCAACAGGAATCGAATGGCTCGATGCAGTGAAGAGCTACGAGAAGGAAACTTTGGCGAAGCGCGGGGGAGCACAATGAGCAGTTCGATAGAGCAGTCGTGGTTTATTCAGGGGATGGTCAAGGCGACTACCGATATGTGGTTGAAGGGCTGGGACGAGCGCAATGGCGGCAACGTCAGCTTGCGCTTGTTCCCGGAAGATGTCGAACCCTATCGGCAGTTTCTCTCGGGTGATCGAGTTGTAGAGATTGGCGAAACCGTTGCCGAACTGGCAGGACAGTTTTTTCTGGTCACCGGTTCCGGAAAATACTTCCGCAACGTGCAGTTGGACCCTGAAGAAAACCTCGGCGTGATTGAAGTAACTCCCGATGGCAAGTCGGCGCGCATTCTGTGGGGATTCAAGGGCAAGGCCGTTCCAACTTCGGAGCTATCAGCGCACCTCAAGTCGCATCGCTCGCGCCAGGGAGTTACCAAGGGCGCAAGCCGCATCATCATGCACTGCCATGCCACCAATCTCATCGCACTTTCCTATGTGCTGGACCTAACTGCCGCGGCTGTAACTCGGGCGCTATGGGAGATGAGTACGGAGTGCCTGGTGGTGTTTCCAGACGGCATCGGCGTTCTGCCGTGGATGGTGCCGGGAACGGATACCATCGGCGAAGCAACGGCAATCGCTATGCAAAAGCATCCGCTGGTGCTGTGGCCGTTTCACGGAATCTTTGGTTCCGGCGCAACGTTTGACGAGGCTTTCGGCCTGATCGACACAGCGGAGAAGGCTGCGGAGGTTCTGGTGAAGGTGCTGTCGATGGGCGGAAAGAAGCAGTCCATCACCACACAGGAACTCAAGGACTTGGCCGCGCGCTTCAATGTAACTCCGCTGCCCGAGGCACTAGCCACGGAGAAGTGGATTTCGTAGATGGCCTCATCTACTTAGATCTATAACTGCACCCCACCCATAGGTCGTAAGTACTTACGGCTGCGGGTGGGGTGTACTTACCTGAAAAGCAAAGGGGAAAATTAATGTCCTTTACATATGCAGTGCCGCGTATAAGCTTGAGCGGCGAGGGCGCAGTGAACGATGCGGTCGCCGTGTTGGAGCAGCAGGGAATTCGTAGCGCCCTGGTTCTGACCGACCGCGTGATTCGCGGGCTGGATGGCGGCAAATTGCTGCTTTCCGCGCTGGACAAGCAGGGCATCAAGTATGAAGTTTTCGACGCCATCGAGCCGAATCCGACCACGCAGACCGTGGACGCGGCGTTCGCGGAATTCCGCAAGCTCTCTCCCGACGTGGTTATCGCATTGGGTGGCGGCAGCGTGATCGATACGGCCAAGTCGGTGCGCATTCTCTCCGCGAATCCCGGACCGATTGCCCAGTATGAGGGCGTTCACCACAACCTCAAGAGCGGCGTGATGCTGGTAGCCATCAGCACCACCTCTGGCACGGCTGCTGAAGTGACTAGCAATGCGGTTATCACAGACACCACGCGCCACATCAAGATGGTCATCATCAGCCACTCCAGCATTCCAGATATCGCTGTCAACGATCCCGCCGTGCTGTTGTCGATCCCGGCCGCGATCACCGCCAGCACCGGCATGGATGCGCTGACACACGCCATTGAAGCCTATGTTTCGACCGGCGCGCACACGCTTACCGATCCTTCTGCGCTGGAGTCGATTCGCATCATCACCGAGTGGCTGCCCAAGGCGTATGACAACGGCAAGGACGCCAAGGCGCGCGAAATGATGGCGCATGGGCAATTCCTCGCTGGCATGGCGTTTAACAGCGCGGGATTGGGTTGTGTCCACTCGCTGGCCCATCAGCCGGGAGCCACGCACAATCTGGCGCATGGCGTCTGCAACGCGATTCTGCTTCCCGTGGTGGAAGAGTTCAACCGTGTGGCTGCTGTTCCGCGCTTTGCGCGCATTGCGCAGGCCATGGGCGTGGAGACGCGCGGCATGACCGACGAGGCGGCTTCTCTGGCGGCTATCGCCGCGATTCGCACGCTCTCTAAACGGGTGGGAATTCCCGCCAACTTTGGAACGCTGGGCATTGTGGAGGCCGATGTCGAGGCATGGATTGAGCCAGCTTTGAACGACCCTTGCACGCCCGGCAATCCGCGAGTGCTCAGCGCGGACGATGTGCGCAAACTCTATAAGTCAGCGATCTAGCGAAAGCAGTCCCGCCGGTCGTAGATATTCTGCATGCTCCACCCTCGCCGCCTGCTCTTCGAAAGCAGAGTTTCTTACGGCCAGGGTGGGATTGCACGCAGCAACGTTTTGCTTCCACCCCAGCAGCAGATGCTTGCCGCTGGGGCCCTTTTTTTGCGAACTTGCTTCTCTTATTCAGAACCGAACTTAGGCCAGTGACAACGGGGCCGCCGCCGGCAAAGCCGCGGTCAGTGCAGCCAAAACGCCAGCGTCGATTCCCGTGGTGAGTGCGAGTCCGCTGGCGCTCTGGAAGTTATGCAGAGCGGTCAGCGTGTGGCTTCCAACCTGCCCGTCGACGCCTTGCGGATTGTATCCGAGAAATAGCAGGTACAGTTGCGCGGCGCGAACCGTCAGGTCGGGCACGTTGGTCCCAGCTTGCAGCGTGGCATAGGCCTGGGCCAGTTTCGTGTCGTAACTGTTCTTGGCATAGCTGGCGCCGTTGTATCCGCGCGCATAACTGGCCCAGTCCTGTTTCTGCAGAGCTTTATCCAGCCCGTTGGAGGCAATGAAATCCACCACCGCGGCCAACTGCGCATCTTCCGATGCGGCCATGGCGGCGACCATGCTGCCCACGTCGGCGAAACCTGCGACGGCAAAATTCTCGCCCATCACCTGGCCCAGTCCCCACGACGCGCTTTTCAGAGCGGCTTCCTGATCCAGAGCGGCGGCGGCTCCCAACCGCGAATACTGTGCCGCTCCTGAGGGCCCGTAACCGCCCGGCTGTGCGTTGCTGATGTCCGGGTTGGTTTGGTCCCATTGGCCGCCTGCCAGTTTGTGGAAGATGTGCCGTTCGAATAGGATCTGCGGGCGGCGATCGGGAAGATATCCGCGGCCCAGGGTTTCGACAGAGAGCATGGCCCAGATGGTTGCCGGGTCCACTCCAAGAGAGTCGACCGCGCTTTGAAACCCAGTGCTGCTCAGCGCCAGTGCGCTGCAGGGGAAGGGCAGTGTAGACATGGTTGCGATCCTTTCGATGCAGTCAAGGTTGGGACGTTCAACATGTTGGCGATCCGGCGCCGGTTCTTCTCGGCAACTCCATATCGCAGGGGAGGCGATACGACCCTAGCTCGGATTGGAAACCCGTTGCGCGGTTGCGCCAAAAAAGCTGGTGAAAGCTGAAATCACGCTGTGCAGTCCGTCCGCGCCGCCGGCCAGCAGCGCCGCCGTCAGCACAATATTGAATCCGTCAAACAGGGCATGTTGTGCCGGTAGCAGGTTGTTCAGAGCGTCCTTGGCCAGAAAGGGCGATAGCGCGCTTACGCCCGCCAGACTGGCTATCAGCCCCAAACTCAGTCCGGTGATAAAAGCATAGCGTTTGGTCAAGCCGCTGTAGACGTTCAAGGAGTCGGTGGCGTCGGCCACAGCTTGCACCTTCTGCACCTTCGCTTGGTCGTCGGATACCGGCGTCGCTTTGGCCGCTGCAATCGCCGTGGCGTGCCGGCTTGCTTCGGGGTCCCGCCAGGGGCTGATCAAAACCTCAATGGCCCGCTCAATGAAGCCTGCCGTCAAAATCAGGGGAGTCAGGCGATTCAGCACGTCAGCCGGGCCAAAGGCTGAGAAAGTCAGCGCCTGGGTTTTGAGCCACCCCAGGGCGATCAGAGCGGCAACGATGACGCCAATTTCCGCCAGCAGAGTGACCTGGTTTGCCTTCAGGCGATCAGACACGAGTCAGCCTCCCGAGCCATAGGTTTGCGCCACATTAGCATCTCGGCGAGAGGGGCAGCAAGTCCCCGCAACGCTAATAGCTCAAAAGTAAAAGCATTGGTTACCTGACTTATCGATTGAATCTTGCGCGGGAAGGCATGGGCGGTGCGGAACTCGGTCGTTTGCGCTCATCGTGGCGCTCTGGGGCGTGCGAGAATAGCAGGGTTGTTCTGGGATCTGCATGCTGAAAGGGCAGTTGGCCCTCCGAGGTGGAATGGGTGATGCGCCGAGTCGCACTGATTTACAATCCGGCTTCCGGCCAGGATTCCCCGTGGCGAGCGGGCGTCATCCGCGACGCATTGGCTGTGCTCCATGGCGCAGGCGTTCAAGCCGATGCGCTGGAAACGGATGGCCCCGGAAGTGCCAGCGCTCTGGCCCTTGAGGCGATGCAACAGGGGTATGACACCATCCTGGCTTGCGGTGGCGATGGCACCGTTCATGAGATCCTGCAGTGCCTGGTGGGAACGCCGGTGGCGCTGGGTGTGGTGCCGCTGGGCACGGCCAATGCCCTGGCCGCTGACCTGGAACTCGGCCGCAACCCGGTAAAGGCGGTCCAGAAGCTGTTGACGGCGGTTCCTGAGCGGGTTCCGGTGGGACTGATTCACTATCGCGACGACCAGGGCGCGGCGCGCTCGCGCTACTTTACCGTGACGGCCGGGGTAGGCGCCGATGCGCTCTTCATGTCCCGGCTGGACGCAAGCCTCAAGCGCCGGTTCGGTTATCTTCTCTATCTGGTCGAGGGGCTGCGGGTTTGGGCCACGCACTCGTATCCGCTGTTTCAAGCGGCTTTTGGGTCGCGCGGAAGCCGTACCCGGCGGGTCGAAGAGGTGTCTCAACTTCTTGCTGTGCGCATCCGCAACTATGGCGGCATCCTGCACAGCCTAGCTCCCGGCGCAACCCTGCGTAAGGACACGCTGCGGGTGGTGGCCTTCAAGACACGCAGCCGACTGCACTATCTGCGCTTCCTGCTGGCCGTCATGTTCAAGCGGCAAACTTTCTCCCGGCAGGTAGAGCTGCTGAACGCAGTCTCGGTGGAGTGTCACTCGCTTCCCGGTTCCACAGTCCGCGTGTTTGTCGAGGCGGATGGAGAATTGCTGGGGACTCTGCCGGCGCGGATCGAAATCGCGCCACAGACCCTGATTCTGCTGATACCCTCTAATGCGCGGCCCTAACACCCAGTCCTTTCGCCCGCTCTGGACTTGGAGGCAGGGATCAAGGCGCGGGAACCACAGCTGCAGGGGCTGCGGGGGGTGCGGACTGCAACTGGCTCAAGTCCGTCAGCACTTCCTGCCAGCGCGCCGGGTCTTTCTTGGTCGCGATCGGCAGCGAGAGGTCGGAATAGAAGGCGAGGACATTGCTGCGGAGCTCTGGCGATGTCTCATCGAACTTGTTCTTTGCCAGCCTGCCAAGCAGGGTTGCGTAAGTGTCGTCGCTCAACGAGTACTCCGCCGCCGTGGCCAACTGGCCGCTATCCAGATCGAAGTTGAGCAGCTCCAGCTTGCCTGCGCGCGTTTGCTCTAGCAAGGCGCGGTAATCATCGACGGTGGTGTTGATGCTCTTGATATAGAGATCTTCGGTTTGCGGCGTAGGGTTGTTGAACCCCAATGCCTTGAAGGGCCCGACTTTGGGTACGAAGCGCAGCAGTACGGCGACGAAGCGAACCCCAAACCCCGCCTTTTCGTAGGATTTTCCCCAGTTCCGCTCATAGTCGGCGCGAGACAGGTGATAGAGGAACTTGCGCCGCGCAAAGTTCGGCGTTTCCCGCATCAGTTCTTTCTTGTGTACGCGCAGCGCGACCTGCGTCATCTTTGGAATCAGGTTGCTGACGGCAAACCGATACGAACCCACCGCCAAACCCTCGTGTGGCAGCACGTCTTTCAGCTCCACTCCGTAGACAACAGGGAAGGTCCGCTCCAACAGTGGGGCCGCGACCTCGAATCCGATGAAATCGTGGAACTGATCCGAGGCATAGCGATTTCTGGCGACCTGCAAGGTGTCGAATCCAAACTCTGTCTTCAAATGCGCCGACTTGTCCTGTGCAAAGCGAACGGAAAAGCCGAATCTCTTGCGCAGTTTTGGGTACTCGATGGCCACCGCTTGGTTGACTGCCGGGTGGCCGTCCATGTCCGCGGCGTAGTGCGACAGCGCGCCCAGGGCAAAGGCGTACTCGTCAGCATCCTGGCTCTGATGCAGCAGCTCAAGCACGAAATCTCCGCTTCGGACGTAGTGCACCAGTTCGCTGAACTCCTTGCTGCCGAAAGGATAGTAGCCAAGGTCTTGAATGACCGAGCCACCATAGGCATAGGAGTGCGCTTCCTTGATCTGCTCTTTCGTCAGACCCGGATAGCGCTCCAGCACAAGGGGACGAATCTCCGAGGTCCACAGCAAGTCCACGATCTCTTCGTGCGTTAGAACGGAGTATGCGAACACAGTTCCGCCCGTGAGCAGCGCGAAGAGAAAAAGCGCTGCCGCACGAGCCAACAGTAGATGCCAACGACGGGTCATACTCCGTCGTGCAAGGTTCAAATCCGGCCTAGAAGCAGAAGGATGATCACGATCAGGAGGATGAATCCCAACCCTCCGGTTGGGTAGTAGCCCCAGCTCCTGCTATGCGGCCAGGTTGGTAATGCGCCAATCAGCATCAGGATCAGAATCACAATCAGTATTGTTCCAAGCATGTTTATCTCCAATCATTTCCGCGCGGTGCGTCTTTTCATTTGCGGACGCCCGAGAACGGCAATGCAGTGAGTCTGTCATGCTGCGAGCTGACAATCTGGTCTATCGGATACATACGCGCTGTGCCCATCAAGCCAAATGCTGGGCCATTTGCATCGCCGCCCCTCCGGCTGCAATCATCGCAGCGACATTTTTTGTAGGGAGGCTTTTCGCATGAATAGGAATGTACTTCCACTGATTGCGGCCGCAGCGGCATTTTCTACGGGCATTTTTGCCCAGCAACCTGCCTGGCAGCCTGCGCCCGGCCACCTCACCTTGCCGGTTTGGCCCGGTCTGGCGCCCGGCGCTCCGGCCAATCCACCCGCTGAGATTAACACCACCACCGCCAAAGACAACCTCATCGCCGGCAAACCGCTGGTTCGCCTGGGCAACGTTTCCACGCCCACCCTGACCCTCTATGCGCCGCAGGGCAAAAACAGTGGCGCTGCCGTAGTGGTGTTTCCCGGAGGCGGTTACCGGATACTGGCCATCGACCTGGAAGGCACTGAGGTGTGCGAATGGCTCAACTCCGCCGGCATCAACTGCATCCTGCTCAAGTACCGCGTGCCTGACACCGGCCCTTATCCCAAGTCGCCAGCCGCCTTGCAGGACGCGCAGCGCGCCCTTGGCCTGGTTCGCTTGCACGCGGCGGAGTGGAAGATCGACCCCAACCGCATCGGCGTGCTGGGCTTTTCCGCCGGTGCGCACCTAGCCGCCGCCCTCAGCACACACTATGACCAGCGCCTCTACGATCCAATTGACGCTGCCGACAAGCTCAGTTGCCGCCCGGACTTTGCTGTCATCGTCTATCCCGGCTATCTGGCTCTCGCAGACCAGAACTTTGCACCCAACGCAGACATTCATCCCACGGCATCCACGCCGCCCTCGTTTGTCGTTCAGGCAGAGGATGATCCGGTCCATGTGGAGAACGCGGTGGTCTACTATATGGCGCTGAAGAATGCCAAGGTCCCTGCCGAGTTGCACATTTATGCCGAGGGCGGGCATGGCTACGGCCTGCGCCGCACGGCTCTGCCCGTGACCACTTGGCCGCAGAGCGTGGAAGTATGGCTGCGCACCATCAAGGTTCTGCCCGCACAGTAGCGGGGCAGGACGTCGCTGGCCGGGCGCATTCGTAAATCGCATTACTTGGGAGCTTCCCGCATGGGAAGCTTCTGATTTTCGGGAAACGCTTTCCGTTTATTCCCGATTCTGACCGTTTCCAGGGCTGGCCAGCTTGCAGAGGGTACGGCCAACATGCCATATACAAACCATTTGCGCCTATTTTTTGCGCAGAATCGTATTTTGAGAAACAGCGGGAAAGCGTACAATTTAGTCATCTTGAGCGCCTCCAGAAACAACGCCTCTGATCAGCGACGGCCCGGAACCGCCAATATACGCGACGTAGCCAGCCGTGCTGGCGTCTCCATCGCCACAGTCTCCCGTGCCGTTAACCACATCTCTACCGTCGACCCCGAACTGGCACGGCGCGTGTGGAAGGCTGTCGAAGAAGTAGGCTACCTGCCCAATACGCAGGCGCGGGCGCTGGTCTCCGGTCGCAGCCGCATTCTGGGCCTCATCGTCTCGGAGATCACCAATCCCTTCTTTCCGGAACTGGTGAAGGAGTTTGAGGACCTAGCCGTCGCGCAGGGATATGAGGTGATGATCGGCTCCACCAACTACGATCCGGTGCGCACCGAGTTGCTCATCCGCCGCATGCAGCAGCGCAACTTGGACGGCGTGGCGGTGATGACCTTCGGCATCGAGGAGGACCTGATACAGAGGCTCGTGGAGCGTGAGTTTCCGCTGGTCTTTGTGGATGCCGGGCCGGACCTGCCCAACATTCGTGTCCTCAAGGTGGACTATGCCGAGGGCATACGCCAGGCCGTGCAGCACTTGGCCGCGCTCGGCCATCGCCGCATCGCATTCGTCAGCGGTCCGCTGCGCCTGCGCTCCGCCACGGCCCGGCGCGACGCCTTTCTCAAGTCCATGGCTGAGCTGGGGCTATCTGTTCCCGCCGAACACCTCGTCGAGGGCGATCACACCATGGAGGGTGGCATTGCGGCGGCGCAGCATCTGATGGGCCTTGCCGAACTGCCTACGGCTGTCCAATGCTCCAACGATATGACCGCGATCGGTGTCCTTCATGGCCTCTACGAGACCACCCACAAGGTTCCAGAAGACATATCGGTTGTGGGATTCGACGACATTCATTTGGCCCAGTTCATGCTGCCGCCGCTGACCACGGTGCAAATGTCGTGCAAGGATTTAGCCTTCGCCGCTGTTGAGGCGCTACGCGCCGGTATTGAGCGGGACCACCCCAAGGCCGCCAAAACTGAGTGGCACATTCCGACCCACCTGGTCGTCCGCCAATCCACAGCCTTTCCGCGCGGCACTCTGCCGGCCCTGGCAGAGCGCGCCGCTTTCAAACGGAAGCGCTGAGTTGCGGATCGTGTAACGTTCAGGTGCCCCACCCTCGCCGCGATCTTGTTTTTGCGGCTAGGGTGGGCCAGCAGGATGCCCGTATTCCAGTAACAGTGAAAAAGCCGCTACCGCTGCCTCATGCTGGCTTGTTGGCTCGAACAAAGTACCAGCCCGACTGCTCCTGGGTCATGACGTCTTTCCCGCCTAGATTGGCAAACACCGTTCCCATCTGCTTCGCGGGAGGCAGGTGGTCCTGTGCAATTGGCCCATGCAGATTCGCGTGAAAGCGATTCAATTCGGCGCTGCTCATCAGGTGGCCCACCGCGATCACGCCGCCTGGCGCAAGCACGCGAAACATGTCGCGGAATGCCGATTCTCCCTGGCCCAGGTGCGGTGCGGCATTGAAGCAAAGAACCAGATCGATGGACTCGTCCGGCAGGGGCAGATCTGTAGCATCGCCTTGCAGCCGGACCAGCCGCCGACTGCGAAATTTGGCCCGATTGCGCCGCAGCATCTCTTCGGCAAAATCCAGTTCAATGATGGGCCTGGTGCGCGGATAGTTGTCCAGCAGAAAAGGCACAAGAATCCCTGTCCCGCAGCCAACATCGAGAATGTTTTTTGCTCCTGTGAGGTAGGCGCACTGCACAAAGTTCCGGGCGCCCGATTCGACTTGAGGCCCACGCTGCATGTCATCCCACGAAGCGGCGATCTGATTGAATAAAGCCCGTTTTGGTTCCGTCATCATCTGGTAATACGTTCCCGTGTTGCGGAAGATCTTTCAACGTGTCCGATTCCTATGTTATTCCAATGAAGCTTGCCATGAGGTAGTACTCGCTGTCAGCAGTACTCCGGCCGCACACCAAGAGAGGATAAGCGTATGGCTTCCGCATAAAGTCCCATTCAGTAAGGCATACGAGTTCAAAATAAATATGCGCATACTATTTTAATAAACGTGCTACGTGTGCGACAATTATACCCATACAAATCCGTGCCTAACGAATTGTTCAAACCCTTCAGGAGCCAGTGCAGATGCTCGTCCGCAGTTTTGTTCCCTTTGCCCTGTTCACTGCAGTCTCACTGCTTTCCGCGCAACAGCCCGCGATCAGTAAGCATGTGGTCGATCCGCAGGGGCGCAGTGTCGCCACCAGTGATACGGCCTATCCAACTCGGCTGTCGGGAACTGTCGTTGACGCGTCTGGTGCGGTGCTAGCGGGGGCTACTGTGCAGATTCAAAGCGCGAACGGTACTGCGCTAAGAACGACACAGTCGAACAGAAACGGCTCCTTCATTCTTTCTGGACTCGCGGCAGGGAATTATCGACTCGTGGTATCGAATCCCGGTTTTGAAACCAAAGAAATCCCCGTCACCATTGGAACCTCCGGGACGTCGGCTCCACTGCTCATCTCTCTGACAGTGGGTGCCGTGAGCACCACCATCAATGTGCAGGGCCGTGAGGATGACCTGATAGGAATTGCCGACTCCAGTACTCAAGGAACGGTGGGTGCGACGGAAATCCAGGATCGTCCGATTCTTCGTTCGGGAGAAGTATTGGAGACGGTACCCGGCCTCATCGTCACGCAACACGCCGGCGGCGGCAAGGCTAACCAATATTATCTGCGCGGCTTCAATCTCGACCATGGCACGGATTTTGCCATTTTCATTGACGATATGCCGCTGAACCTGCCGTCACACGCGCACGGCGAGGGCTACTCGGACATGAACATCGTTATCCCGGAGTTTGTGAAACGGGTGAATTTTGAGAAAGGCCCGTATTACGCCAATATCGGCAACTACGGCTCGGCTGGCGCGGCGCATGTGGAATATTTCCGGTCGCTGTCGCATAACTTCGGCAAGGCGGAAGGCGGCACGTATGGCTATGCGCGGGCGGTTTTCGGTGCGTCGCAAAAGCTCGGTGCGGGGAGTCTGCTTGCCGGCGGAGAAGCGTATTACGACAACGGCCCGTGGAAGCATCCAGATGCGTTTACCAAACTCAACGGTTTGCTGACCTACAGCCAGGGAGATGATGCCGAGGGTGTCAGCATCACGGCCCGCGGCTACCACGGAAGATGGCACTCAAGCGATCAAATCCCCGTAAGCGCCGTGTCTCAGGTTGGTTTATACGGCACACTGGACCCGACCGACGGTGGCCACAGCCAGCGTTATAGCTTGCAAGGTGAGTGGTATCGGCAAGGGGCAAATTCCGCGTCGAAAATCATGGCCTACGGATTTTATTACGATCTCGATCTATTTTCCGATTTCACTTATTTCCTGGTGGACCCGGTGCGCGGCGACCAGTTCGAACAGCAGGATCGGCGCTGGGTGGCCGGCTTTGACGCGCGCCACACAGTCTTCGGCCAATGGGCTGGCCGCAAAGTGGAAAATACCATCGGCCTGCAACTGCGCAACGATAGGATCCACAACGGCCTTTATGCGACGGAAAATCGCGTGCGCATGGAAAAATCCGATTACAACACCGGCGACGCGACTCCTCCGACGTTGCCCGCGACCAGGGAGCGGGATCGCTTTACGGATACGATTGTTGGGTTTTACGCGGAAAACAAAATTCAGTGGGTGGATAAATTCCGCTCGGTCGTAGCCCTGCGTGGCGACGACCAAAAATTTGTTGTCCACAGCCTGGCTTACTCAGCTGCGGTAAACGCGGCCAATTCCGGCTCAGCCAGCAAGTTTCTGCCCAGTCCAAAACTGAATTTGATCTTCGGCCCGTGGGCCAATACCGAGTTCTATGCTCAGGGCGGATTCAGTTTTCATTCGAACGACGGCCGCGGCACAACGCAGACGGTGGAACCGATTTCGGTGGACAATCCGTACCCCAATACGCCGAGCGAGAAAATCCCACCTCTGGTCCAAACCAAAGGCGGGGAAATCGGCGCGCGCACGGTGGCCGTTCCACATCTGCAAAGCACGGTTTCACTCTGGTATCTGCGCAGTAATTCCGAACTGCAGCAGTCTGGTGACACCGGAGGCACATCTGCTTCAGCACAGCCAAGCAACCGCTATGGCATCGAATGGGCAAACTACTACACGCCGCGGGAACATCTGGCATTCGATTTCGATCTGGCAAATTCCAAGGCCCTATTCACCGAAATCGACCCGGACGATGCGGCGCCGAACAGCGCGGGTGGCAAGCGTGTACCGGAAGCGGTTGGGGTGGTGATTTCATCCGGCATCACACTGCACGATTACGCTGGCTTTTCGTCGAGTTTGCGCCTGCGCTGCTTTGGTCCGCGCGATCTGACCTCAGACGGAATCTTTCGCTCCAATCAAACGGTGATGCTCAATGGGGAGCTCGGTTATCAGATTAAAAAGAAATGGCGCGTTTCGGCCGAATTCCTGAACATGCTGGACCGCAGCGATAGCGACATTGATTACGCCTATGAATCCCGCGTCACGCCAGGACTCACTTCAGCAGGATCTCCAATAGGCGCGGCGGCATTCACGCGCGTTGCCCATCCCGTCGAACCGTTTCAGGTGCGATTCGGGTTAAGAAGAAGCTTTTGAAAAAGTGCCGCTCACTTTGGTAAGTCGAACGGCAAACAAGACAGTGTAGATCAGTGTTTATGGGTATGCGGGTGCTTATGCGCCTTCTCTGCCGGCGCTGCTAACGCCTGTGCCGGCACGGTCATCACCAGCCGTCCGTGCTGCACGCCTTTGAGGCCAATGAGCCGGTCGGCAAACTGCTCCACCTGGGCCGACTTGCCATGCACAATCAGCACTTCAAGGCAAGACTCGTGGTCAAGATGCGCATGGCTGGTTGAGACTACCAACTCGTGCTGCGCATGTTGCAGTTCGGTGAGTTTTTCGCTGATGCCGCTGGCATGGTGGTCGTAGATCAGGGTAACGGTGCCGACGACGACGGCACTTGGAGTTGCCGCACGCTCGCCAACCAGACGGTCGCGGATCAAGTCCCGAAACGCCTCAGAGCGGTTTGTGTAGCCGCGCCGTCCCATCCACTGATCGAACTGCTTGAGAAGATCGGAGTCCAGCGCAACGCCGATTCTGCTTAAGATTCCCATACACACTCCTGCCCGAACAACCGAATCCCCATGGCGAAGATTCAGAGTCGTATGTAAGCCTCAATCATGCTACCGCAATCAAGCTGCGGCAGAAGAGTCGTCTGAACTTGTCTGTGCGTTTTGCACCGGCTGCTTCTCGGTAATGGAGAGCCGCAGGCCCACAGTCTTCAGTACGGCGACCAGAGTCTTGAGCGTCGGATTGCCCTTCGGAGACAGTGCGCGATAGAGGGACTCGCGGCTGATGCCCGCCGCCGCCGCCACTGCGCCCAACCCGCCGTAGGCCTCGGCAACAGCGCGCAAGGCAAGCAGTCCGCCACCGCGCTCTTCGGGATTGTCGAGCGCCTCCATAGCGACTTTCAGATATTCGACAGCAAACTCCCGGTCCTCACGCAGCTCTTCCACTTCGCGCTCGTGATGCGAAACTACGCCAACGAGTTTTTTCATGGTTGCCTCCGCTTCCATTCCGTCCAAAGCGCTTTGGCTGTAGCAATGTCTTTGGTTTGGCTGCTCTTGTCTCCACCGCAAAGGAGAATGACCCAGCAGCGTCCATGCCGTCCGCAATACACCCTATATCCGGCGCCAACGTGAATCCGCAATTCCGTTACGCCCTCGCCCACCGGTTTCGAGTCGCCCAAGTTGCCGGATTCAATCTGGCGGCAATGCGGACCTTGGCCGTTTCGTCGCGAAGACTGCGGAACCATTCGGTGTATGGTTCACGCCCATCCTCGTGCTGGTAACGGACAAGTTCGATCACGGAAGAAGTGTAGCATAAAAGCTACAAATTGCCGACGAAAGCTGAGTATAGTGGATGGCTATGGATACCACGATTGTCGTTTCGGTTATTGCGGCTGCTTCCGGCGTGATTGTCACAGCTGTCAGTTTTTACTTGACCAAGGAGAAAGAGCGGGAAGCAGACTGGCGTAAATATAAATATGAGCAGTACAAGGAATTTCTTGTCTCAATGAGCGGAGTTGTTGGTACGGATTCGACGCCGGACGGCAAACGAAGCTTTGCTGTGGCCTGCAGCTCACTCCACTTAATTGGATCGAGTGGCGTACTTGTTGCACTCCATGAGCTTATCGATGCTATAGGGAATCCCGATCTCTCCAGAGCTGCACATGACGCGCTCTTATCAAAGCTGATTTGGGAGATTCGGCAAGACGTTGGAATCCCTGGGACTCCCGATGAATCAGAATTCTCCGCGCGCCTCTGGAGTTCCGGCTCAAATGGGATTAGGCAAGAGTAATTTCCAAGACACATCAGCTCAGAAACATGGTCCGATACAGCGTATCCCTCTGCACGGGCTTGAAGCCGGCGTCGCGGATGATTCTCCGCAGCTCTTCTTCCGTGGTGCAGTTCGAAGTTCCCGCGGCTTTGACCACGTTCTCTTCCAGCATCACCGAGCCCACGTCGTTGCCGCCGAAGTGGAGTCCCACTTCCAGCACCTTCAGGCCCTGCGTCACCCAACTGGCCTGCACGTTCTCAATGTTGTCCAGATAGAGGCGCGAGATCGCCAGAGTCTTCAGATACTCAACCGATGTGGCTTCTTCCCATCCGCGGCCGCCCAGGGCGGTGTTATGCGGCTGAAAGCTCCAGGGAATGAAGGCGGTAAAGCCGCCGGTTTCTTCCTGCAGGCGGCGCACCACTTCAAAGTGGTTGATGCGCTGCTCGAAAGTCTCGCCCACGCCGAACATCATGGTGGCCGTGGTCCTCATGCCCAGCTTGTGCGCGGCGCGATGGACGCTGACCCAATCCTCGGTGCTGCACTTGATGCGGGCAATACGCTGGCGGACGTCGTCGTCCAGAATCTCCGCGCCGCCGCCGGGGATCGAATCCAGCCCCGCGGCGCGCAGCCGGATCAGGGTTTCTTCCAGACTAAGGTCACTGTAGCGGGCAATGGCCAAAATTTCAGACGAAGTAAGGCAGTGCAGCCAAATCTGCGGAAAGCGCTCTTTAATGCCGCGGAACAGGCGCTCGAACCAGTCGATCTTCAGGTCGGGATGGATGCCGCCCTGCATTAGCACACCGGTGCCGCCCATCTCCAGCGTCTCGGCGATCTTCTCGTAGATCTTTTCGAAATCGAGGATGTAGCCTTCTTCCGAGCGCGGCCCTTTCAGCGGCCGGTAGAAGGCGCAGAAGGTGCAGTACTCGGTGCAGAAGTTGGTGTAGTTGATGTTGCGATCGATGATGTAGGTGACCACGCCCTCGGGG
>Ga0255354_1000490_pt1 | contig 25002 bp, 16 predicted proteins | sample HBST50metaG_FD_189942 | JGI IMG/M metagenome (GOLD analysis project Ga0255354, IMG submission 189942) | Peat soil microbial communities from Stordalen Mire, Sweden - H.B.S.T50 | ecosystem: Environmental > Terrestrial > Soil > Wetlands > Peat | place: Sweden: Norrbotten County, Stordalen Mire...
CCTTTGCAGTTCTCTCCGGGTTGATTCGTCCAGCAGGATGGATGCGGCGACACGCATGATGAGTCTCCTCATCATAAGATGCGGCCCGGATTATATTTGATCCTATTTATGACGCACTACACTAGCTCAAGCGCAAAATTAAAATAGAATTCATTCAGCAGGTAAGCGAATGATCAACGGAAAGCGTATTGCGGTAGTCATGCCGGCGTACAATGCGGAAAAGACTTTGGAACAGACTGTGCGGGATCTGTCCGATGTGGTGGACATCAAGATTCTTGTGGATGACTCGAGCAAGGACCAAACTGCGGCTCTTTCGCGGAGTCTCGGCCTAGAAACTTTTGTTCACAACGCCAACTACGGCTATGGACGCAACCAGCAAACCTGCTACCACGAGGCCCTGGCCGCGGGCGCTGACATCGTGGTGATGGTGCATCCCGATTATCAGTACACTCCGTCCCTGGTCCCGGCCATGGCGGGCATGGTGGCCAGCGGCGTCTATGACATGGTTTTGGGTTCGCGGATTCTTGGAGCGGGAGCGCTGAAAGGCGGAATGCCGCGCTATAAGTACATCGCCAACCGGTTCCTCACGGCTACTCAGAATCTGTTTCTAGGGGTAAAGCTGTCGGAGTACCACACCGGATTCCGGGCTTTTTCGCGGCAATTGCTCGAGACTCTTCCGCTGCTGGAGAACTCCGACGATTTCGTCTTTGACAACCAGATGATCGCGCAGGCGGTAATGTTCAACTTCAGCATAGGAGAGATCTCCTGCCCAACAAAATACTTCCATGAAGCCTCCTCCATCAACTTCAAGCGCAGCGTGGAGTACGGGCTCGGCGTCCTCAAAACCACGGCCGGTTTCGTAGCGCACAAATGGGGCATGGCTCACATTCCGCGCTTCAATGCAAACGGAAGAAAGATTACGCAGCAGTATTATTCCGAGATATCGCACCGTTTGTAACAGAAGGGAACCGGACCATGACAAGGGCGCGGCGCGATGGCCTGTGTTTGGTGCTGCTGGGGAGCGTGGCGTTTCTGCTTCTGGGGATCGTACTGGAGCAGGCCGCTGCTGCCCCAATGGTGGATTTCAAGGTTGTTTACTACCCCGCGCGATGCCTCATTCAACATCGCGACCCATACATGGAAAGCGAGGTGCGGCGCATCTATGCGGCGGAAGGGGAAACCGCCCAATTGGATAGCGCGAAGACCGGTCAGATTATAACTCGGAATATGTACCCGCCCAGTGGGCTGTTCCTCATGGTTCCCTTTGCCCTGCTGCCGTGGGGGCCGGCGCACATTCTCTGGCTGGCGCTCACCGCGGGGAGTTTTATTCTGGCTTCGCTTCTGATTTGGAATATCGGGGCGAGTTACGCGCCCATTGTTTCCGGCGTCCTGGTTGGCTTTCTACTGGGCAACAGCGAATCGCTTCTGATTACGTGCAATGTTGCCGGTATTGCGATCAGCCTGTGCGTAGTGGCCGTCTGGTGCTTTTTTCGCGAGCGGTTTGTGCTGGTGGGCATTCTCTGCCTTGCGGTTAGCCTGGCGCTCAAGCCGCATGATGCGGGTCTGGTGTGGCTCTATTTCTTATTGGCGGGCGGAGTTTACCGCAAGCGCGCTCTGCAAACCCTCGCAGTGACGATTGCCATCAGTTTGCCGGCAGTTCTGTGGGTTGGGCAGGTGTCGCCGCACTGGATACAGGAACTGCACTCCAATGTATTGACGTTATCAGCGCACGGCGGTCTCCTGGATCCAGGCCTTGCTTCAACGGGCAGCCACGGCCTGGATATGCTGGTAAGCCTGCAAGCGGTCCTCAGCGTCTTCTGGGACGACCCGCGCTTTTACAATCTGGTGAGCTATCTGATATGTGCGCCGCTGGTGCTTGCATGGGGATGGGTCACGCTGCGAACTCGCCCTTCGGCCGGGAGAACATGGCTCGCGCTGGCGGCCATCGCGGCTCTTTCCATGCTGCCCGTCTATCATCGGCAAGTGGATGCGAGGCTTCTGCTGCTCGCGGTTCCCGCTTGCGCGATGCTGTGGGCAGAAGGGAACCGCATCGGGCGGCTGGCGCTGACGGTGACCACGGCGGGGCTTGTGCTGACCGGGGATATTCCGTGGACAATTTTTCTTAGCCTCATCAGTAAGCTGCATCTTCCCGCGACGGCGCTGATGGGGAATATGCTCGTAGCTGCGCAAGTCTTTCCCGTTCCGCTGACCCTGCTGGTCATCGGCGTGTTCTATCTGTGGGTTTATGAGCGCGGCGGAAGGGACACAGTTGAACACGAAAATGTGCGCGCGGCGGGCGGGGATTGATGGATTTCGGCTTTCATCGAGGTTTTGCATTGACCAGGTGGCATTCTTTTGCGCGCTGTTTGCATTTCGGTGGCCGTTTCGCTATGATTCCAATATGTGTCCGGGGGAAATCCCTGGGCCGTCAATAACACCACGGTTTCTGGGTTCAGTTGGTCTGAGGCGCGGCGACGCAAACGTTGCCCCTCCGGCAAGGAGCTCTCCGCAAAGCGGGGCTGGCAGAGACGGTGGGAGACGAGGGAAGAATGGCAAAAACCAGCAAAAATATTACGAAGGCGCGCGCGGCTGTGGTCAAGCCCGCATATCCGCTGCCCGAGGCAGTTGGCCTGCTGAAGCAGGTGAAGTACGCCAAATTCGACGAGACCGTCGATTTGACGATGAGATTAGGCGTGGATACGCGCCATGCGGACCAGATGGTGCGCGGAACGGTTGTGTTGCCGCACGGGCTGGGCAAGACCAAGACCGTGGCCGTGATTGCCTCGGGCGACCGCCAGAAGGAAGCGACGGCTGCTGGAGCAGATTTCGTGGGCGGCGAGGAGATGGTGGAGAAGATCCAGAAAGAAAACTGGACCGCCTTCGACGCGCTGATTGCCACGCCGGACATGATGAAAGTCGTGGGCCGGCTGGGCAAGGTCCTGGGCCCCAAGGGTCTGATGCCGAATCCCAAGACCGGCACGGTGACCATGGATGTGGCCGCGGCGGTGAAAGAGATCAAGGCCGGCAAGGTGGAGTTTCGCGCCGACAAGACCAGCCTGGTGCATGTACCGGTGGGCAAACTGAGCTTTGACGCGCAGAAGCTGATCGACAATACGACGACGGTCATCGGCGCGATTGTGCGCAACAAGCCGTCGGCGGCCAAGGGCAAATACATCAAGAGCGTGACACTGAGCTCGACGATGGGCCCCGGAGTGCCGTTGGATTCGGCGGTTGCGGACGCGGCCGGCAAGCACTAAAAGCAGTGGGCAGTGAACAGTGGTCGGTGAACAGTGACCGCGAGTTCAGTTTCTGTCCCCAATAGTGGACTTTTGAAGAGATATGGAAGCAGGAACATTGATCGAGGGTGGCTTCTAGCTGACCACTGATCACTGTTCACTGTCGGAGCGGAGCGACAAGATGGCGATTTCAAGGGCGAAGAAGACGGAGAAGGTCAAGTTGCTGGCGGGCGAGCTGGAAGGCTCGACAACGGCGATTATCGGCACTTTTTCCAAGTTGACGGTGGCCAAGGACTATCAGTTGCGCAAGGTGATTCGCGAGGCGGGCGGCAAGTACCGCGTTGTGAAGAACAAGCTGGCGGCCGTATCCGGGCAAGGCACGCAGGTGGAGGCCGCGCTGAAGGGGCTTCAGGGCGTGAACTCGGTGGCGTTTACGGCGGGCGACCCGGTGGCGCTGGCCAAGGTTTTCGCCAAGTGGGCGAGCGACAACGCGGAGTTCCAGTTCAAGCTGGGCATTGTGGACGGCAAGTTGCTGACGGTCGCCGAGGTGAAGGCGCTGGCGACGATGCCGGGCAAGGAAGAGCTGTTCTCGAAGCTGCTGTTCCTGATCAACGCGCCGGCGCAGAGGCTGGCGACGGTGATCAACGCGGCAGGACACGATCTGGCGGTGGTGCTGGGCCAGGGCGTGGAGAAGGAAAAGTTTGCTGGAGCGGCTGCGGCATAGGGCGTTTTCATTGCTCCCGTAGCGCTGGCATTGTGTAATCCCACCCTAGCCGCAAAAACAAGAACGCGGCAAGGATGGGGCACCCGAGGTTTTTTCAAGGGATTTGGCCTGAGGTGCAGGTGGAAAGTGCGCGGGTCTGGCGCATCGGAAACTTTCTGTCTGGGCTTGAGGCCGGGAACAACAAATTTCAAACGTTTCTGATTGGAGAAGAAAAAATGGCGGATCTAGTGCAGTTGGAAGAGCAAATTGTGGCCCTGAGCCTGTTGGAAGCGGCGGCTCTGGTGAAGAAGCTGGAAGAGCGGCTTGGGGTTTCGGCGGCGGCTGCGGCTCCGGTTGCGGTGGCGGCTGCGGGCGCGGCAGCTCCCGCGGCGGAAGAGCAGACGGAGTTCCAGGTGATTCTAAAGGACTTCGGCGCGAACAAGATCAGCACCATCAAGGCGGTGCGTGAGGTTACCTCGCTCGGTCTGAAGGAAGCCAAGGATCTGGTTGATGGCGCCCCCAAGGCGATCAAGGAAAACGCGACCAAGGACGAGGCCGAGGCGATCAAGAAGAAGTTTGAAGGTATCGCAACGATTGAAGTCAAGTAGGCTCGGTCAAGTGTCCCGGCCGCGAGGCCGGGCCACTTGCAAGGCTCGCCGGGACGCGCTAGAATGTTCGTTGCGCGTCTTTTCGGCTCTTTCCTGTTTTCAGGGGATGATGCCGGTTTTGGTGGCGCGTCTTATTGGGTTGTGAATGGGCACGCGAGCGTCCGCTGGCCGGGGCAGAGCCAAGCCCTCTGGCGGCGAGGTTCGCGTTTTAGTTAAGTGCCTTAGGGTCAATGGTTTACTTAGGTAGTCAGGGCGAGTAGCCGTTGACGTTGCGAGTGGCTGGCGAGCGAGCGGCAGAAGCGAGCTTTGGGATCGGCGAGAGCAGTGCAAATGAATTCGGATGGGAGCACAGGCAGTGGGCCGCGCTCGTGAGGCATTGTGCCTCGCGGGCTTTTCGTGTCTCCGGGCTGTGGCAGAGTGAGTTTTGAAGCACTTGAGGGAATTTCTGCCCAGTGCGTACCGGAGTTGTAAGCAGATTTGATGGTTGTGCTGGCCTCCTCGATTGTGCGCAGTTTAGCGCACCTGCCGGATGTGCGGCAATGTCCACTACGCGTTTTTGACCAAACTCTCACGGAAGAGCATGGCCGTGAGGAATTCCCCGGTGTGTTTGCGGCCTGACTGCAAATTGGATTTTGGGGGCTTGCAGGGGCGGGGGCTGGATAGAAGCAGCGAGCCAGTCCAATTTTTTGACTTACTTACCGTAATCAGCCGGCGCCGATGAGACTCAGGCGCTGGCCCGGGCCCACACGGGGCGCTGGAGCGACGAGACTCAGGAGTGAAGCATGCCCAACGAGAAGCGCGCGATTCGCAGCCGACTCGATTTTTCAAAGATACCCACCGCAACCCAGATTCCCAACCTGATCGAAGTGCAGCGCCGCTCGTATGAGCGATTTCTGCAGATGGACAAGCTGCCCAACGAGCGCGACGATGCGGGCTTGCAGTCGGTGTTTGTGTCGGTGTTTCCGATTTCAGACTTTCGCGGCATCTCGCAGTTGGACTTTGTGGATTTTTCGATTGGCAACTGGGAGTGCAAGTGCGGCCACTTGAAAGGGCTGCATCACCTGAGAACGGCCTGCGTGCATTGCGGGTCGATGGTGATTACAGATCCGTTTCATGCGGGGGACGTGCTGTGCCAGAAGTGCGGCACGTACAACAAGAACACGCCCGACTTCTGCAACAAGTGCGGCGACCCGGTGAGCCTGCAGTTGAAGTACGACCAGCAGGAGTGCGAGGAGCGGGGGATGACCTTCTCGGCGCCGTTGAAGGTGACGGTGCGGCTGACGATTTACGAGAAGGATGCGGAGACGGGCAACAAGACGATTCGTGACATTAAGGAGCAAGAGGTGTTTTTCGGCGACATTCCGCTGATGACGCCCAACGGCACTTTCATCGTGAACGGCACCGAGAGAGTGATCGTCTCGCAGTTGCACCGGTCGCCCGGAGTGTTTTTTGAGACGGCCAACAATCACACTTATTTTCTGGGCAAGATCATTCCGTATCGCGGCTCTTGGGTCGAGTTCGAGTACGACCAGAAGAACACGCTTTATGTGCGCATCGACCGCAAGCGCAAGTTTCTGGGGACGATCTTCCTGCGCGCGCTGGGGTTGCGTTCGGACGAGGAAATTCTCAAGACGTTCTACACGGTGGACCGAGTGCACATCGCTGACGGAAAGCTCCAGTGGGCGGTGGTTGAGGAAGGCAAAGGCGCGACGCATCTGGTGGGAGTGAAACCGGCGCACGCGGTGGTGCATAACGGCGCGGAGATCGCGCTGGCCGGGCGCAAGATTACGCCCCACTCGCTGAAGGCGATTCGCGCGGCGGCCATCGACAGGGTGGAAGTGGAAGCGGCCGAGCTGGACGGAGCGCACACCGCGGCTGACGTGGTGGACCTGAACACCGGCGAAGTGGTGGTGGAAGCCAACGTCGAATTGACGGCTGACCGGCTGCACAAGATTTTGTCCAGCGGCGCGGCGGTCTTCGAGGTCTTCTTCCCCGAGCGCGACGATGTGGGCAACATCATTGCCAACACGCTGAAGCGCGACACGATCAGGAAACCAGAGGAAGCGCTGATCGAGATTTACCGCAAACTGCGTCCCGGTGATCCGCCGACGCTCGATACGGCGACGGCGCTCTTTGAAGGCATGTTCTTCGATGCGCGCAAGTACGATTTTTCGCGCGTGGGCAGGTTGAAGTTCAACATCAAGCTGTACGAGAACCAGGACGCAACGCAACTGCACCATCGCACGCTGACGCCGGAGGACTTCTACGCGACCATCCGCTACCTGCTGAAGCTGCGCAAGAACGTCGGTATGGTGGACGACATCGATCATCTGGGCAACCGGCGCGTGAGGGCCGTGGGCGAGTTGATGGAGAACCAGTTCCGCATCGGCCTGGTGCGCATGGAACGGGCGATCAAGGAAAAGATGAGCGTGTATCAGGAGCTTTCGACGGCCATGCCGCACGACCTGATCAACGCCAAGCCGGTGATGGCGGCGATTCGCGAATTCTTTGGCTCCTCGCAGTTGTCGCAGTTCATGGACCAGACCAATCCGCTCTCCGAGATTACGCACAAGCGCCGTCTTTCGGCACTTGGACCGGGCGGTCTGTCTCGCGAACGCGCGGGATTCGAAGTCCGCGACGTGCATCCGACGCACTATGGACGCATCTGCCCGATTGAGACGCCGGAAGGCCCGAACATCGGCCTGATCAGCTCGCTGAGCTGTTTTGCGCGGATCAACGAATACGGTTTCATCGAGTCGCCTTACCGCAAGGTGAAGGACTCGAAGATTCTGGACTTCGTTGAGATTGCCAACGCCGGCGAGAGCGGCCTGCGCGTGGGCGACCACATTGAGAAGGAAGAAGCGGCGCGGCTGAACGCAGGGTTGAAGAAGGCGGGCAAGCGGCCCATCGACCATATTCCGTTCAGCTTCTATCTCTCGGCATGGGAAGAGGACAAGCACACCATCGCGCAGGCCAACATCGAGTTTAATGAAGAAGGCCTGATTACCGAGGATCTGGTGAATGCGCGGCGCATGGGCAACTTTGTGCTGGTGAACCGGACCGAGGTGGACTATATCGACGTCTCGCCGAAGCAGTTGGTTTCAGTGGCCGCGAGCCTTGTTCCATTTTTGGAGCATGACGACGCGAACCGTGCGTTGATGGGTGCGAATATGCAACGGCAGTCTGTTCCTCTGCTGGTGGCCGAGGCGCCGCTGGTGGGCACGGGAATGGAAGGCGTGACGGCGCGCGACTCGGGCGCCGTGATTCTGGCCAAGCGCAACGGCATTGTGGATTCGGTGGATTCGCAGCGCATCATCGTGCGCGTGGAAGGCGAGCATCATCCCACGCAGCTTTCGCGCGAGGTGGGTTCCGACATTTACACGCTGATCAAGTTCAAGCGGTCGAACCAGAACACCTGCATCAACCAGAAGCCTGTGGTCCGCGAGGGCGACCGGGTTATCAAGGGGCAGGTGATCGCCGATGGACCATGCACGGAGCGTGGCGAGCTGGCGCTGGGGCGCAATGTGCTGGTGGCCTTCATGCCATGGCGCGGCTACAACTTCGAGGACGCAATCCTCATCAGTGAAAAGCTGGTGAGAGAGGACTACTACACCTCGGTCCACATTGAAGAATTTGAAATCGAGGCGCGCGACACCAAGCTGGGACCGGAGGAGATCACGCGGGACATTCCCAACGTGAGCGAGCACGCGCTCCGGGACCTGGACGAGAGCGGCGTAATCCGCATCGGCGCGCAGATTGGTCACGGCGACATTCTTGTCGGCAAGGTCACGCCCAAGGGCGAGACGCAACTGACGCCGGAAGAAAAGCTGTTGCGGGCCATCTTCGGCGAAAAGGCGGGCGATGTGCGCGACGCGTCGCTGACTTGTCCTCCGGGCATTGAGGGCACGATCGTCGATGTGCGCATCTTCAGCCGCAAGGGCCAGGACAAGGACGAGCGGGCGAGGCAAATCGAGGGTGAGTACATCTCCAAGCTGGAAAAGAACCTGGGCGACGAGATTCGTATTCTGACCGATGAGCGCCTGAAGCGCCTGGAAGGCATTCTGGGCGGCAAGGAAGTGCTGGCCGATCTGCACGACGAGCGGACCAACAAGCGCTTGCTGACCAAGGCGGCGATTCTGGACAGGGAGACGATTGAGCGCATCTCGACCAAGAATCTCAAGCGTATCCGCTATGCCGACAAGGACCCCAGGGTCAACGAGCAGATCGACGAAATCGAAGAGATGACCTCGCGCCAGATCGAAGTGCTGCGCAAGATTACCAACGAAAAGGTAGCCAAGCTGCAAAAGGGCGATGAGCTGCCCCCGGGCGTAATCAAGCTGGTGAAGATCTACGTGGCCATGAAGCGCAAGCTGTCAGTAGGCGACAAGATGGCCGGCCGGCACGGCAACAAGGGCGTGATCGCGCGCATTCTTCCCGAAGAAGATATGCCGTATCTGCCCGATGGAACCCCTGTAGAGATTGTGCTGAATCCGCTGGGCGTGCCTTCCCGTATGAATGTGGGCCAGGTTCTGGAGACGCATCTGGGTTGGGCCGCGCATGTACTGGGCAAGAAGATCGCCGATCTGATCAAGGCCAACACGGATGCGGCTTACACGCGCGAACTGATGAAGAAGGAGTTTGCCGGAACCGCGGCGCTGCGTCAATTGCTCGAGTTGGACGACGAGATGCTGTTGCGTGTCGGAGCGGGCATGGAGCGTGGCATCTGGTTCGGAACGGCTGTCTTCGACGGCGCCCGCGAGGAAGAGATCAAGGCGCTGCTGGCCTCGGCCGGTTTGCCTTCCTCGGGCAAGACGGCGCTGTTTGACGGCATGACGGGCGAACAGTTTGAGCAGCCGGTAACGGTGGGCTACATCTACATGCTGAAACTGTCTCACTTGGTGGACGACAAGATTCACGCACGGTCGATCGGGCCGTACTCGCTGATTACGCAGCAGCCTTTGGGCGGCAAGGCGCAGTTTGGCGGGCAGAGGTTCGGCGAGATGGAAGTGTGGGCGCTGGAAGCATATGGCGCGGCATACATCCTGCAAGAGTTGCTGACCGCGAAATCCGACGACGTGTATGGCCGTACCAAGATCTATGAGGCCATCGTGAAGGGCGAGGCGGCTATCGAGCCGGGCGTGCCGGAGTCATTCAATGTGCTGATACGTGAGTTGCAGTCGCTGTGCCTGGACGTGGAGTTGATCAAGCGCGCGGATTTGGTGCGCAAGGTTCCCGAGCCGGAGATAGCGGCGGTTGCCGATTGAGGTTGGTTTCCCACCCTAGCCGCAAAAACAAAAGCGCGGCGAGGGTGGGGCACCCAGTTGATTGAGCAGGACCGGTCAGAAAAACTTCGGACCGGATGCAGAGGAAGTTACGGGTTCTTCTTGAAAGCGGTAAACGCCGCTTCCCGGGAAGGGAGAGCCCATCAGGAATATCAATCCCGGGAAAAGCCGCGGCAGGCGCCGATGAGGCCCGCCAAGGAGGGTCGCCTTGTTCCGTTCGAACCCGTTTGAGCTTTCCAGCCCCATTACCGATTTTGACGCTATCCGCATCATGCTGGCATCACCGGAGAAGATCCGCTCGTGGTCGCATGGCGAGGTCACCAAACCGGAGACCATCAACTACCGCACCTTCAAGCCGGAGCGCGACGGTCTTTTCTGCGCGCGCATTTTTGGGCCGGTAACGGACTGGGAGTGCCTGTGCGGCAAATACAAGCGCATGAAGCACCGCGGCGTGATCTGCGACAAGTGCGGCGTGGAAGTGACGGTGAGCAAGGTGCGCCGCGAGCGCATGGGGCACATCGAGCTGGCGTCGCCGTGCTCGCACGTGTGGTTCTTCAAGGGGCTGCCATCGCGCATCGGCCACCTGCTGGACATCTCTCTTCGCGATCTGGAAGCCATTCTTTACTTTGAATCGTATGTGGTGATCGATCCGGGCGACGCGCCGGTGAAGGAACGCGAGATCATCAAGGACGAAACGAAGTACCGCGAGCTGGATACGCAATTCCGTCCCTCGGGCTTCAAGGCGATGATGGGCGCGGAGGCGATCAAGGAGTTGCTCAAGCGCGTCAATATCGACGAGCTGGGCGTCGAGCTGCGCGAGAGGATGAAGACGGAAACCTCGGCGCAGAAAAAGCTGAAGTATGCCAAGCGCCTGAAGGTTGTGGAAGCCTTCCGCAAGAGCGACAACAAGCCGCAGTGGATGATTCTGGACGTGCTGCCTGTGATTCCTCCCGAGCTGCGCCCGCTGGTGCCGCTGGATGGCGGCCGCTTTGCCACTTCGGATTTGAACGACCTTTATCGCCGCGTGATCAACCGCAACAACCGGCTGAAGAAGCTGATGGACCTGCACGCGCCGGAAGTGATTGTGCGCAACGAAAAGCGCATGTTGCAGGAGGCGGTGGACGCGCTGTTTGACAACGGCCGCCGCGGCCGCGTGCTGAGGGGCGCCAACAACCGCCCGCTGAAATCGCTGTCCGATACGCTGAAGGGCAAGCAGGGCCGTTTCCGGCAGAATCTGCTGGGCAAGCGCGTGGACTACTCGGGCCGCTCGGTGATCGTGGTGGGTCCTGAATTGAAATTGCACCAGTGCGGATTGCCCAAGAAGATGGCGCTGGAACTTTTCAAGCCGTTTATCTATCACCGCCTTGAACAGACGGGCCACTGCACAACCATTAAGCAGGCCAAAGAGATGGTGGAGATGCAGGAGCCGGTGGTGTGGGACATTCTGGAAGAGGTGATCAAAGATCATCCGGTGATGTTGAACCGCGCGCCAACGCTTCACCGGCTGGGCATTCAGGCTTTTGAGCCGGTGCTCGTGGAAGGCAAGGCGATCAAGCTGCATCCGCTGTGCTGCACGGCCTTCAACGCCGATTTTGACGGCGACCAGATGGCGGTGCATATTCCGTTGTCTCCAGAGGCGCAGATCGAGGCTAGTGTCTTGATGCTGGCGACGCACAATATTCTTTCGCCTGCCTCAGGCCAGCCCATCACGGTGCCCTCGCAGGACATGGTGCTGGGGCTCTACTACTTGACCAAGGCGAAGAAGAACGCCAAGGGGGAGGGCCGGGTCTTCGCCAATGCGGAAGAAATTCTGATGGCTCTCGAAGCCAAGGAAGTGGAGACGCTGTCTCCCATCCGGCTGCGCTACACAGGCAAGGTGCTGGATCTGACCACAGCCTACGACGATCAGGACCTGACGCACATTGAGCCGGTGGATTTCAACAAGCAGTACATCTCGACGACGGTGGGCCGCGTGATTTTGAACGACTCGCTGCCGGAGGGGATGCCGTACATCAACGGCCTGCTGAAGAAGAAGGGCATCGGGCAACTGGTGAACTACTGCAACCAGAACCTGGGCCTCGAAGTGACGGTGGGGATGCTGGACAAGATCAAGGCGCTGGGCTTCCACTATGCCACGATCTCCGGGCTGTCGGTAGGCCTGGACGACATGGTGATTCCAGACAGCAAGTACACCGTGGTGCACGACGCCGATCTGAAGGTGATTGAAGTCCAGAAGCAGTACATGGACGGCGCCATCACCAACGGCGAGCGCGCGAACAAGGTGATCCAGATGTGGTCGGCGGTGACCGAGAAGGTGGCCGACGAGATGTTCGACAACATGAAGCGAGCGGACCAGGAAGGCGTTTTCAACCCGATTTACATCATGGCCGACTCGGGCGCGCGCGGATCGAAGCAGCAGATTCGCCAGCTTTCGGGCATGCGCGGACTGATGGCCAAGCCTTCGGGAGAAGTGATCGAGACACCCATTACGGCGAACTTCCGCGAGGGGCTGACGGTGTTGGAATACTTCATTTCGACGCACGGCGCACGCAAGGGATTGGCGGATACAGCGTTGAAGACGGCCGACTCCGGCTACCTGACGCGGCGGCTGGTGGACGTGGCCCAGGATGTGATCGTGACGGAGTACGATTGCGGCACGATGGAAGGCATCTACGTCGGATCGATCGTGGAATCGGGCGAGATCATCGAGGAACTGAGGGATCGCATCATCGGCCGCGTGTCCCTGGAGCGGATCAAGGACTACGACGGTAATGTTGTGGTGGATGTGAACCAGGGCATCGATGAGGATATCGCTTCGGCGATTCAGGCCGCGGGCGTGGAGAAGGTGAAGATCCGCTCGGTGCTGACTTGCGAGTCGCGGCGCGGCGTTTGCGCGCTGTGCTACGGCCGCAACCTGGGCTCGGGTCGGATGGTGGAGCTGGGCGAGACCTGCGGCGTGATTGCGGCGCAGTCCATCGGCGAGCCGGGCACGCAGTTGACGATGCGTACCTTCCACGTGGGCGGCACGGCCAGCCGGGTGCAGGACAGGTCGCGCCTGGACGCCAAGAACAAGGGCTTTGTGCGCTTCATCAACCTGAACTATGTGGAGAGCAGGGACGGCACGCTGGTGGCGATGAACCGCTCGGGCTCGATCGCGGTTCAAGACGAGCGCGGCCGGGAGAAGGAGCGGTATCAGGTGGTCTACGGCGCGCGTCTGAAGGTGAAGGACGGCGAGCAGGTGAAGCTGGGCCAGTTGCTGGCCGAGTGGGATCCGTACACTTACGCCATTCTGACCGAGATCGGCGGTGCGGTGCAGTTCAAGGACTTGCAGGAAGGCATCACGCTGAACGAAGAGGTGGACGAAGTAACAGGCCTCTCGCGCTGGGTGGTGGCCGACTCGCCGGATGAGAAGCGTCAGCCGACCTTCGTGGTGAAGAATGCCAAGGGCCACAAGCGGTATCTGTTGCCACGCGGTGCTCACTTGATGGTGCAGGACGGAGAAGAAGTGGGACCGGGCGACGTGCTGGCCAAGATTCCCAAGGAGAGCACGCGCACCAAGGACATCACCGGCGGCCTGCCGCGCGTTGTAGAACTGTTTGAAGCGCGCAAGCCGCGCGAGACGGCTGTCATCAGCGAGATCGATGGCGTGGTGCGCTTTGGCGAGATTTCCAAGGGGCAGCGCAAGATTTACGTGACCGCTGACAACGGCGACGAGAAGGAATACCTGGTGCCACGCGGCATCCACGTGAATGTGCAGGAAGGCGAGCGTCTGGGAGCGGGCGATCCGCTGATGGACGGCCCGCTGAACCCGCACGACATTCTGGATGTGCTGGGCGAAAAGGCGTTGCAGGCTTACCTGGTGAACGAGATTCAGGAAGTCTACCGGCTGCAGGGCGTGGCGATCAGCGACAAGCACATCGAGGTGATTGTGCGTCAGATGCTGCGCTGGGTGCGGATCGACGATGTGGGCGACAGCAATTTCCTGCTCGAACAGCAGGTGGACCGCTTCCGCTTCCGCGAGGAAAACGAGCGGGTGCTCGCCAACGGAGGCCGTCCGGCGACCGGGCGACCGCTGCTGCTGGGCATCACCAAGGCGTCTCTCTCGACAGACAGCTTCATCTCCGCGGCCAGCTTCCAGGAGACGACGCGCGTGTTGACCGAGGCCAGCATCAATGGCGCGATCGACAACCTGCGCGGGTTGAAGGAGAACGTGATCGTCGGGCGTCTGATTCCGGCGGGCACGGGCTTGGAGTACTACCGCAACGTGCAGCTCTCACCGGAGCTGGAGGAAGCGGCAGCTCGCGTGCAGCAGGAAGTAACGGCGGAGATTGAAGCCGCCGAACGCGAACTGGAGCTGATGCGCCAGGAGGGCGAGGCCGAGGAGATGGCGGCCGAGTAAGGCTGCAAATCGCGCTTCGCTTGAAACAGGAATGATTGTCGAATTACTTGAAGGACCCGGCGCAAGCTGGGTCCTTTTTATTTAGGATTGCCAGATTCGCCTTCGGGGTTCCGTTGACGGCCAGCGAAACCAGCAGGCTGCTTTTTGTGGTGCTTGGCCGTGTACATGGCGGCGTCAGCGGCGCTCAGAAGCCCGTCAGTGGTATCGCTGTCTTCGGGGTATAGCGCAATGCCGAAGCTGGCTGAGCCTTTCAGGGTGTGCTCTTCGAGAACAAGCGGATCGCTGAAGCAATGTTCCAGACGCTGGGAGATTTCCTCGACATCGGCGCGATTGCGCACCGTGGGGAGCAGTGCGACAAACTCATCGCCGCCCAGCCGCGCCAGCAAGTCTTGAGAGCGAAGCTGCAGCTTCATGCGCCGCGCGGCCTCTTGCAGGTAGAGATCACCGATGTGATGACCATAGCGATCGTTCACCTGCTTGAATTCATCAAGGTCCACGTAAATCAACCCGAAGATGGCGGCGTTCTGGCGCGCCGTCTTAATCTGGGCGTCTATGCGCTTCCCCAGCGAGAAACGGTTGTGAATATCCGTGAGCTGGTCGAACTCCGAGCGGTGCAGCAGGTCGGCATTCATGCGGCGGGTTTCAATGGCCAGCGTGGCCAGGCGGGCTCCCACGATGAGCGCTTCTTTCTCCGCCCCGGTGAGCGGCGCGTCCGGCTTGAAGGCAGCACAGAGCCTGCCCAGCGGGGGCCCCGAGCGCGCGGGGATTTCTTGGCAGATGATATGAAGACTGTTTGCCGCAGCAGGAAATCTTCCAAGGCGGGCTCCCTCGGTGATTTCGCACCAGCAGGGAGCGCCCTCCAGGCGGTAAGAAACCAGTTGGGCGATCTCTTCGACAATGCTGGCAAGGGGCTTTGCCCCGTTGATGTCTTCGAGGATGCGGCTGCGCCGCCGCTCCAGGCCGGCCTCTATCTCCGTGCGGGCAGTCATTGTGAGCGCTTGCCCGTGTACCCTGCGTTCGAGAACCCAGCCCCTGACGACAACCACGAGCATAACGGCAAGCAGCAGGGCGACGAGGATCATGAGGTTGCGAACGTTGAGCAAGGAAGGCCTGGCGATAAACTCAATATCATCGAAGGAGCGGATCAGGATATTGAAAGACACTTCATTATTGACAGGATAGTAATCCTCCATCATGCAGATGCCTGTGACCCGGACTTTGGATCCCAACGGGACCTCAAGCATTGACGGAAGCGGGAGAGGCGAAGGCGGGTGGCGGTAAATCGCGGTGAACAGCCGCTGACCGGCGACCAGGACATACTCGTCTTGCGCGGCCTCCCGGACCTCGGTCACAACTTGCCCTTCGATGGAAACCAGATCGTACTCGTGTCCGTAGGGCTTGTTATTCTCCCAGAAGGCAAGCTGATGCCAAGTGGCTGGCAGTGGCGGGATGGGCGCCCGCATGTGGCTGTCCTGAATCTCCGCATGGGTTAAGGCCAACCGGCGGTTGCGGCTGTCGGGGAAGCCGGTTGCGTCGGCTACATCGCCTATCCCCAAAGGCTCGTCGGTGTTTGTCGAGACCCACAGGCTCCTGGCGCCGTTTTGCAGCACAACGCCTGAGCCGGGCTGGTAATACGTGATGGTTCCATGAACCCGGAGTCTCCGCGAAAGATCGCGCACATGATAGCCGGTGATGATTTGGTCCATCGGGATGACCGGAAGGGACCATGGGCTGGCATCGGCGCGTTTGAGAATCTTGACGTTCGCAAATGACGAAACATGAATAACGACTCCGGTTTGCTGCACCTTGCTGTCGAACTGTCTTCCGCCAATGCCGGAGACCTCGACTTCCGCGTCAAGCAGGTCTTTGATTGCCCCTGCATCCCGGCTTTCCACCTCCACGTCGACGTAGCCGCCCTCCACGAGCATCTGGAGGCGGGTGCCAGCCATCTTCTGGATTGACATTGGATCTGCCGTGCGCACCACTCCGCGAACTCGCACCAACATGCACATGAACTTGGTTCTAACCAGATCGTCGAAGGTGGCCGGCATGGGTTCAGGCGGCTTGCCGTGCCGGAGGAAGGTCACGCTGTCGCCAAGGATGAAGGGACGGAAGCTAGGTTGTGTCGTTCCTTGCACCCGGACGCGATCACCAGGAACGAGGCCGGCGGCATTCGGGGTCCTCACAAAGATACCCTGGCCGTCCTCCTGCACATCGATGCCCTCGCTATTGGGGAAGACGTAATTTACCGTCGCTTCGAAAGCGGCAGGGAGTTGCTGGCTTGCTTCAGTGCTGGTAAGGGCCCGAATGTCATGGAATGAGGTGAGTGTGGCGGGCGGTGCTGCCCAAGAGATCGATCCACAGGCGAACAGGATGGCGAATATGGGATGCAGTCTGTTCATTGAAAAGAGCCAGGTTGCGCCGCTGGTATGATCCTACGCTCCTGAATGTTCTCATCGGCAGCAATCGTTGAACCAATTACTGCCGCTGGTAATAGCGGGAAGCCTGAATGCAGCCAAAGGCACGGATATCAACGAGTTCTCACCTTACTGTATGGAAATCTGATTTAATGACCCTTGGGAGAGATGTCTATATGCCAAATTCCACTGAAGTTTCCAGCCCCGCATCCTCATTACCGCACCATGGTGCGCAGGCGACGCCTTCCCGCCGCATCCGTGTGATCGGCGTTCCGCTCGACCTGGGCGCCAGCCGCCGCGGGGTGGACATGGGGCCATCGGCAGTGCGCGTGGCCGGGCTGGAGGCGCGGCTGGAAGCGCTGGGCCACGAGGTGACGGATGGGGGCAACATTCGTGTGGAGATTGCCGAGACCCAGGCGTCGGGCAACGAAAACGCGCATTATCTGAAACAGATTGCCCAGACCTGCACGCGCACCGCCGAAGCGGTGGTGAAGACCCTGGAGGAAGGCTTGACGCCGCTGGTGCTGGGCGGAGACCACTCGGTGGCAGCCGGGTCAGTCTCTGGCGTGGCGGAGTTTTATCGGCGCAAGGGAGAGAAGATCGGGGTGGTTTGGATCGATGCCCACTCCGACATCAACACGCCGGAAACCTCGCCTTCGGGCAACGTGCACGGTATGCCGCTGGCCGCGCTGCTGGGGATGGGGCCGGATTCGCTGACGAAAATCTACGGCTTTGCGCCCAAGGTGTTGCCGGAAAATGCGGTGCTGGTGGGCATTCGGGATGTCGACGCCGCCGAGCGGGAGAACATCCGCCGTGCCGGAGTGGCCGCTGTGTACACCATGCGCGACATCGACGAGCGAGGCATGAGAACGGTGATGGAAGAGGCGCTCTCCGTGGCGGGGCGCGGGACGGCCGGATACTGTATTTCGCTGGACATGGATTGGATTGATCCCGAGGACGCGCCGGGAGTGGGCACGCCGGTGCGCGGCGGCGCCACCTATCGCGAGGCGCACCTGGCGATGGAGATCATTGCCGACCACGGGCGTATGTTGAGCTTCGAGATCGTCGAAGTGAATCCTGTCATAGACGAGCACAATCGCACAGCGGATCTGGCTGTGGAACTGGCTTGCTCGGCATTCGGCAAGAAGATATTGTGACACGCAACGGGCGAAGCTGCCTTGTTCATCCGGTCAAGCGCCTTCATGCCGTGCGTGATCTCGGTGTTAACTTATGCAAGATCGCCGCGCCCAGATAGATAACGGCGGCAATGAGCAATAATGCCTTCATTCCTGTGATGAAAGAAAGGTTTTGCGCAAGGCCGCCGGCGACCGCGCCGAGCATGTTCGCGCCGAATGCGCTGCTTTGTCCTGAGAAGCGGCGGAAGCTCTCGGTGAAAATGATTCCAGCAAAGAAGAAGGGCACGCAATAGGCAAGACAGATCAGAATGCCCACCTGCGTGCCCGCCCCTGAGACACGAGCCCAGGGGATTCCATAGTTAGCTACCAGCGCTACACACAGTAGAGCGTAGTAAATGCCCAGGTTTCCGGGGCGCCGAAATCCCACGTAAAAGTTCGCTAAAAGCAAAACCGTGAGGATGCCGGTTAACGCAATGCAGTTCACCTGCCACGTTGTTCCGAAGTATAAAGCGAGGCGGCTGACCAGTTGGTTTTCCATGAGCAGAAATCCAGCTCCGAGCAAAAAGAATTGCCAAGTGCTGCTTTCTTTCGGCGTAAAGAACGGCCCAACCATATAGAGAGCCAGAACCAGTATGACCGCGGAAACCGAGTAATAAGCCCGCGGAATGGTATGTCCGCTGTGATAAACGTAAGGCCAGTCATCGGTAGTCGGCGGCGGGGCGTGATCAACAGCAAGTTGAAATGCAGGCGGGTGCGAACTGACAAACGCCGACTCTTGTGTCTCGCTGGCTCTTTTCCACAGTTCAGGAGAATCAGATTCGATGAAGACGGTGGCCTTAGCAAGAACGTCGATCTGCTCGGTATAGTAGGTCAAAGGCGGGTGGGAAAAGGTGCCGCTGAGCATCGAATAGAAACGCTGTCCAATCCATGTCCAGGGTTGCCTCACCTCAAATTTCAAGACGAGTATTCCATCCTGATTCAGCAACCGTTTGGCTTCACGAAACGACTCCTCAGTGTAAACATAATTGTCGACGCGCATGTTGCTGTAACCGGAGAACTCGGTGTGCGAATCCAGCAACCCGAAAATAATAACGTCATATTTGTCGTGGCTCTGGCGCATGAAGTTTCTGGCGTCGTTGGTGATCAGATGAACTTTTGGCGAGGCATACGGCTGCTCCGGATGGAGGCGCGCGCCCAAAGAAGAAATCAGCGGGTCAATCTCTACCGCATCAATATGAGTAGCCCCATGCCGCAACGCGGCGGCAACATCATTGCCAGCTCCGGAACCGATCACTAAAACACGCTTTACACTCTTGGCAAATCGGAAGGGGCTGTCATACGAACTATCTTGATAAACGTTCGCGAGCTCTGGATGTTTTGCCATGTATTCCGGGGTGACATTGGCAATCGACATATAGCCCTCATTGTTCACGTCGATCATGTATTGCTGGTTTCCGAGGTCCGTCATGGATAGCTTCTGGTACGGAGACCAGTAGACCGACTCATTACCCCGGGGTATCAAGGCCAGCAGCGTGCTCGCCAGCAATGCGCAGGCAATGATGCCGGAGCGCCAGGAGAAAGGTTGCGCAAATAAAACGAGGACGAAGGCTGCGATGAACCAGTACGCCGGAGAAAGCCAAAAATAGGCGAGGACGGCAAGGAGCCAGATACCTGCGAGACTGCCCAGTAAGTTGACCGAATATGCCGCCACGGTATTGGGCGCGGTCTCAAGGTAATGTCCCACCCAACGGCCAAGCGGGATCATGGCGATTGCTATGAGCATCAAGAATCCGGCAACGATCGCCAACGAAACCGCCAGAAGAGGGTAATAGGTGGATTGATGGAATTGAAAAGTTCCCCAGAGCGATGCATCCGGCGAAAACGCAAGAATGGAAGACATCATTCGCAGGAATTCATGCCAGTCCCGGAACGGCAAGTTGACAGCCACCACCAACGCGGTTGCGGCTGCCAGAGAGGGCAATAAGCTGCCGCGCTTCCGGGAACTGAAACAGCCAACGCCGAAGCCCAGGAAACATACCATGAGCGACAGGTTCTGGAAGAAGGCAAATATTTTTACCTCAGTGCCGAGCCAGCGGATCAAAACGATTTCCAGATAAAGGCCAGCAATACTGACCATCAGGAGCCGCCACATGGAGAATGATTGCGAAGCTGCTGGCGGTGGTTTCGGGGGAGTGTCTTGCTTCATGATGAGAGCTCCTTGAGCGACGGAAGCCACAGAGCGACCGAGTTACGATCCTTGCCAAACTGTGATGTCATAGAAAAGAGATGATTATCACTCGTTACTCTATACTGTCAAAGTCAATTGCTGCATGGGCAGAGGGACTCTGGAGGCTACTCGGTTCAGTCCTTCAAACTACAATGGATAAACAATGGCAAAGAAACTGCGAGTAGGAATTATTTTTGGCGGGCGGAACAGCGAACATGAGGTTTCGCTGCTCTCGGCGGCTTCGGTATTGAAGGCAATCGACCGGCGGAAGTTCGACGTGGTGCCGATTGGAATCAACAAGGCCGGGTATTGGCTGACCTCAGGCGCGGCACAGGGGCTGCTGGAGGGGGCGGCGGCGCAAACTCCGGAGCCAGCAATAGCGCTGACTCATATCGAAGCTGCGGCTTTGGATAGCCACGCGGCGCTCGGCGGCCAGTCGCTGGATGTTGTTTTTCCGGTGTTGCATGGGGCCTTTGGCGAGGATGGGACCGTTCAGGGACTTTTTGAACTGGCGGGGATGGCTTATGTCGGTTCCGGCGTGCTGGGTTCAGCGGCGGGAATGGACAAGGACGTGATGAAACGGCTCTTTGCCAACGCCAAATTGCCCATGGTCAAGCACGTGACGCTGCTCAGGACGGAGTGGGAAGGCGCGCCGAAGAAGGCCATTGCGCGGGCGGAGGCGGCGCTCAAGTACCCGGTCTTTGTGAAGCCGGCTAACGCGGGCTCATCGGTGGGCATCAGCAAGGCGCATAACCGCAAGGAACTCAAGGCAGCGCTCGACCTTGCCTCGAGGTATGATCGCAAGCTTTTGGTGGAGCAGGGTGTAGGCGGAAAGAAGAGCAAGGCGCGCGAGTTCGAGGTTGCGGTGCTGGGCAATGATGACCCCCAGGCGAGCGTGGTGGGCGAGATCATTCCGGGCAAGGAATTTTACGATTACGAGGACAAGTACCTCTCCGAAGGCGCGGTTCCGGTGGTTCCGGCGCGGCTGAGCAAGGCCGAGGCAAAGCAGATTCAGGAGATGGCAGTCGCGGCCTTCCGGGCCTGCGATCTGGCGGGCCTGGCGCGGGTGGATTTCCTGATGGAGCCGGAGGGCAAGCGGCGCATCTTCCTGAACGAAGTGAATACCATGCCCGGATTTACCAAGATCAGTATGTATCCCAAGCTGTGGGCGGCCACGGGGCTCAGCTACAAAGAGCTGATTACGCGGCTGATTGAGCTGGCCCTCGAACGTCATGCGGAGAAGAGCCGGACGGTGTACAGCAGGGAATAGGGATCAGAGATCAGGGCTCAGGGTCCGGCAGCACGCGCTGAGCGCTGACGTCGCCAGGGAACTCGCAAACTGGTTTCGGTGTCTAAGTAAGTATAGGGAACAGGTCTATTCTGGATCTGACGGGGTTCTGATCCCTGATCCCTGATTTCTGACCCCTTTCTTCAAGGAAGAAACTCAATGACTCTGCTCGATGCTCCAGTTTATGACGAGAGGCGCGACCACCGCCGGCGCGTGATCGCGCTCAGCACGGTGGGTTTCCTTTTTGTGCTGTTTGTGGGTTGGTGGCTCGTGGCTGGCAGGCCGGTGGATTGGCCTTGGCAGTGGAACAACCATCTGCGGGGAAGAACGACGCTGAACCACTTCCTGACGGCCGTGGAAAAGAACGATCTGCCTACGGCTTATGGCATCTGGATTCACGACAAGAACTGGCAGCAGCATCCGGCGTTGAACGGCCCGTATACCTTCGATCGCTTCCAGGATGACTGGAGCTCGCAGAGCCCCGACAACGAATATGGCGTTATTCAAAACCACCATATTGTTGCGGCGCGCATGTACGGCAATGTTCTGTTGATGGCCGTGCTGGTGAACGGGCGCAAGAGCAAGGCGCTCAATATCGACTTCGATCCCAAGACGCACCAGCTTAACTTTTCACCGCCTGACGTGGAGTTGTACCTGGGGCCATAAAGTCGGCGAATCAGCAAGCCAGCAGGTCAGCGAGTTAAAGCTTGATGCGTTTTATGCGGGCTTCAACAAATCTTTCCGGCGACTTTGCCCTCCGGTTTGCATCGAACCGCAAGGAGAACATCATGCCCCAGAGCACGCACGAACGAGCCGCGGAACTCCACAACCTGGCGGCTCACGCCCACGCAGCAGCCGCCGAATCCCATGGAAAAGCAGACCATCTGACCGCTCACGAACTCAGCCAACAGGCTCTCGAACATTCGCAGAACGCCCATAGGCAGTCCCAGCAACTCTTCGAGGAAGCGGAGAAGCCCAGCAAAGAATAGGCGAGAAGGCACATTCCTTCAGGGAGATACGGATTTATTGTCTTTATGCGCCTGTGGCACGGTTTGACAGGCTGCGAAAAAACTCCAATTCCCGGGCAAATTTGGAGAAAAACGTCCCTCAGAGGCTAAAGCCCGCGATTCTTCTGGCGCATTTGCGGCACGGCTGAAGCCGTGCCCTGACGCAAAGCGGCCTTTTGAAACAGCTTCTACGAGTTTTTCCGCAGCCTATGAAGTCATGCCCTTTCAAAACAAAGGGCTTTTCCGCAGCCTGTGAAGCCGTGCCCCATCAACGCAGACAAATTTTCCGCAGTCTGTTTATGCGGCGGAGTTTAGGGTTGCCAGCTCGGTCAGCGCTTTTTGCAGACTGGCGATATCTTCCACATTCATAGACTTCTGTGCAGGGTCAATCTGCTTAAGCAGGCCGCAGAGCACCTTGCCTGGGGCAAGCTCGACGTAGGCTTGCGTTCCGGCGCCGATCAGCGTCTTCACGCAGTCGATCCAGCGCACCGCGCCGGTGACTTGGCGGGTGAGCACGTCGCGCACCTCATCGGCGGTGGTGACCAGGCCACCGGTGACGTTGGCTGCCACGGGAATGCGCGGGTCAGATAGCGTCAACCCGCCCAGCACGCGCGCCACTTCATCCTGCGCGGGTTGCATCAGGGCGCAGTGGAAGGGCGCGCTGACGGGGAGCATCACGGCGCGCTTTGCGCCTTTGGCCTTGGCCAGCGCGGAAGCCCTCTCCACCGCGGCTAGCGCGCCGGAGATGACCGTCTGGCCGGGAGAGTTGAGATTTGCCGGGGAGACGGTCAGGCTGGTCTCTTCGGCGGTTTGCCGGCAGATCTCTTCCACTTGGGCGGAGTCGAGCGCTAGAATGGCGGCCATGGCACCCTGACCGGCTGGAACCGCCAGTTGCATGGCCGCTCCGCGCGCCTTCACGGAGCGCACAGCGTCGGCAAAGCTGATGGTCCCGGCGGCCACATGGGCACTCCATTCACCCAGGGAGTGACCGGCAGCTATGGCCGGCACAATTCCATGCAAGGCCAGCACGCGCAGGGTGGCGATGCTCACGGTGAGAATCGCCGGCTGGGTGTTTTCAGTGAGTTTGAGGTTTTCCGCAGGCCCCTCGAAGATCAGCTTTGAAATCGGGAAGCCAAGGGCTTGGTCGGCCTCGGCGAAGGTCTCGCGCGCAACGGGAAAACGGTCAACGAGTTCGCGGCCCATTCCAACGGCCTGCGAACCTTGTCCCGGAAAAAGAAACGCAATTTTAATGGACATGGCAGAGATAATTTTACCGGATTGGGAAGGCGAGAACATTCGAGGTTTGCGTTTTCCCACCCTTTCGCCAGAAAAAAGGCGAAAGGGTGGGGCACGGAGCATTTGTAGAAGAATCAGTGTGCCGGTTTAATTCCAGCGCTTCTTGTCGTCAGGGTCGTCGTCCAACTGGCGGCCCTGGCCGTCGAAGCGGACGGTGCGTCCCTGGGAGCGCATATAGACCTCGAACTTGCGCGCGGCACGGCGGCGCTTCCAGCGGTAATAACGGTTGCGCAGGCTGTACCAGCTCTCGCTAAGGCCGAGCGAGAGGCCGCGGCGCGGGGCCATGTGGATAAAGAACAAGCCGGCCAGCGCGCCGCCCAACTCGGCAAAGGCATACATCCTCTGCTCGCCGAAGAGCATGGCGACGGCAATCAGCGCGTAGATAGCAGTCAGATAGCGGGCCTTGATGCCCATGGGCAAGGGAAAGAGCATGAACTGCACGTCGCCGTAAAGCGTGCCGATGGCCACCAGCAAACCGAAGATGCCGCCGAAGCAGCCGTAGAGCGAGATTGCTTTCACCGAAAAGCCCAGCGTGTGGCTGCACTCATAGATCGCGAGCGCGGCAATGGCTGTTCCCAGCACGGAGGTGGCGTAGAGACTCATTACCCAGTTGGAACTGTGCGTGCCCTCTAGAAAACCGGCCAGGAACCAGAGCGACAAAAGTTCGAAAAGCGTGCCGAGCAGCGTTGGATGGATGAGACTGTAAGTGAAGGGCTGCCAGAGCCAGCCTTTCAGGAAGAGGCCGGGAGTGAATTCAAAGGAGCCGGCAAGCGCGTAAGCAGAGCCTCTGGAGGCCAAATCCGCCACCAGGAGCGCGAAGTAGGCAATGAGGTTCCAGAGCACCAGGCGGCGGGTGGCGCCGTGGAACTCGGGGAAAGCGAATTGAGTGGAGCCAATCCGGGGCATAGTGTCTATCTCAGGTTAAACCGAAAAGTGGGGAATTGTCGCTCTCTGGAGCGGACGGCTTGTGCGCCGCTCATATTCAGGAAAGGTCCTCATCCGAATTCGTCTAAGGGTAGTGAGCGCGTCTCGAAGCGGGAGAGTTCATGGCGTATTCTTCCTCTTGGGAGTTCCTGTTGCGATTTTGGCTTCGGCCTCTTGACCTCAGGCCGGTTTCTCTCACAGAATAGCGGAGTCGTACAAGAAATTGCCGTCATCTTACAGTACGGAATAGCGAGGGGAGAGAGGAGGCTGCAATGCCCATCTGCACTGAATGCGAGAATAGCCTTGACATCGAGTTGGACGAAGTGGAAGAAGGCGACGTGGTCGTCTGTGATGAATGTGGAACGGAGTACGAAGTGGTCGGCATTGAACCACTGGAGCTGGTGAGGGCGGGCGAAGACCTGGACGAGGACGACGAAGTTTTGATGGACGATGAAGAGGAGGAAGAGTGAAGTTTAATC
>Ga0255354_1000496_pt1 | contig 24944 bp, 18 predicted proteins | sample HBST50metaG_FD_189942 | JGI IMG/M metagenome (GOLD analysis project Ga0255354, IMG submission 189942) | Peat soil microbial communities from Stordalen Mire, Sweden - H.B.S.T50 | ecosystem: Environmental > Terrestrial > Soil > Wetlands > Peat | place: Sweden: Norrbotten County, Stordalen Mire...
CCCGCCCTCGTTTACTTGAACGAGGCGATGGCGCTGGCTTCATCGTCCTTGATGTCAAAGACCGTGTACAGCTTGGTCAACTGCAGAAGGTCGTGAACCTTCCGGGTTAAATTGAGCAGTTTCACATCGGCCTGCTGGTTCTTGGCCGTGGTATAGGCGCTCACCAACTCGCCCAAACCGGAGCTATCGATATAGCTCACTTCGCCCATGTTGAGCAGGACGCTTTTTTTGCCTTTACCGATCAGCCCGCGAATGGCGTCGCGCAACTGCACACTGCCCTCGCCCAGGGTGATTCGCCCACTCAGGTCCAGAACGGTGACGCCGTCCACTTCACGGGAAGCAATTGTCAGTGCCACGGATATTCCTCCTTGTTGGTATTACGTTTATCACACTCTCGCAGTTCGCGCCGACAGGAAACCCCGGCGTGTGCCTTTGGTGTGTGGTGACGCTCCCGGACACAAATTATGCGGAGTTGCCGAAACACCCGAAAACCGGACAGAGTTTGTATCCTAATTGTTACCACAGCGATACCGCAAGAAATTGGATGAAGAGAATAATTGGTATAAGTCTTTTGTTGGCGCCTCCGACGGAATTTGAACCCGTGTTAAAGCCGGGGAAGTAGCTCCTACTGAGGCAACTCATTGACCTCTTTGCGGGACAGGCGGCTACCTCGGGGCACGTTATTGGACCACTATTGGACCGCCGGTTTGGCATTCTCGTCAGCATCCGACTGGCAATTGGACCCTTTTAATGCACCTGTGACCAAAGTCATTGCTCACTCTTTGTCCGTACACTACTCTTGCACTTAGATGGAAATTCAGACCAGGGACGCTCAAGAGGTAGACAGGAACTGCCTGCACGAAAAAGGCAAGAAGGTCAATCGCCGTTTCGTGACAGACCGTTCGCAACACGTCCGGCATTGCATGCAGGGTCTGTTTGTGGGTTTGAACGGCTGGATCGGCATACAGTTCTTTCTCTGGGTCCGCTATTTTGAGAGCGGGGGAAGCACTCTCTACGTCCCGCGACCTGCCGGCGTCGAAGGCTGGCTACCCATCGCCGGCCTGATGAACTTCAAATATTTCCTTCTCACCTGGCGCGTGTCGGCAATTCATCCAGCGGCAATGGTATTGTTTATGGCCTTTCTGCTGATGAGCCTCCTGCTGAAGAAAGCCTTCTGCGCGTGGCTCTGCCCAGTGGGAACGTTTTCGGAGCTTTTATGGAAATTGGGTCGCAGAATCTTCGGACGAAACCTGCGTCTGCCTCGTTGGGGCGACATTCCGTTGCGCGGGCTGAAATACTTGTTGCTCGGATTCTTCATCTTTGTCATCGGCGCCATGTCCGTTGAGGCGCTCCAAAGCTTCATGTACACGCCCTATGGCCTGGTCGCAGACGTGAAGGTGCTGAATTTCTTTCGCGACATGGGGCACACAGCGGCCATTGTCATTGCTCTCTTGGTTCTTGGCTCCATGCTGGTACAAAATTTCTGGTGCCGATACCTATGTCCATACGGCGCGCTGATGGGGTTGGTCTCGCTGCTGAGTCCGGTCAAGATCCGCCGGGACGCCGAGGCTTGTGTCGATTGCGGGAAGTGCGCTAGGGCTTGTCCGGCCGGTCTGCCGGTAGATCACCTCGTGCAGATCAGGTCCGCGGAGTGCACTGCGTGCCTGGTATGTGTTTCGGTTTGCCCGCAGCAAGATGCATTGCAGTTCGCGTTTGCGCCGAGACGGACGGCAGTTCCCGAGCAACGCTGGTTCCGCCGCACCCTCGGGCCTCTGGCTGTTGCGGGCATTCTCGCGTACATTTTCTTCGGGCTAATACTTCTTGCACGAACCACGGGCCATTGGCAGACGAACATCCCCCGCGCCGTCTACACAAACCTGGTGCCATATGCGAATGACTTGTCTCATCCTGGTATGTAAGAGTGTGCCGCACGACAGAAGTGATCCAAAGCAAGAACAGGATGTTGAAGGGCGAAGAAATCATGTGGGTGTCTGATGTCATTTTGCTATATCTCATAATCAGCGAGCTGACCGCTAGACAAAGCGACTCCGCCGTTCAGTCAACGACGAGCTGGAATGGACCGCATGAGCTAAACTCTCCTCAGAGGGGCACAATGAAAATCGGCCTGTTTTTGCGATATAGGATCGCCGCTATTCTTGCATTCGCATTTCTTTCATTCCCTTTACATCTCTGTGCGCAGTTTTCTCCGGCTCTGACGGCAAGCGCATTGTCCATTCCCGCGGCTCAGTGGTTGAAACCTGAGGCTATGCTTCACCTGCAGCAGGCCAAAGGAGCGGAAAAGCCGTTGGTTCTGCAAGTAGGTTCGCATATGCTCTTTGCTCAGGCGCATATCCCGGGTTCGGAATACATTGGGCCCGGTTCGCAGCCGGCGGGTATCCTACAACTGCAGAATCGTGTGAGCGCACTCTCGCGCAAGAAGCTTATTGTGCTCTATTGCGGGTGCTGCCCGCTGAATCGTTGTCCGAACCTTGGACCGGCATTCGCAAAACTGAGTGAGATGGGTTTTACCAACGTGAAGGTACTCTATCTCGCCGACAGCTTCGGCGCGGATTGGGCCGACAAAGGCTACCCGGTTGAACACGGCTACTAGCGTAGAGAGGCGGGGCCGTATGTCAGCGATTCCGGATGCATTATGGATTGTGCCGAGGGCGCTTCGCTGCTCATCCGCGGTGAAGTTGTTTTTGTGCCTCTGCGCCGGGGTGAGCGCGGCGCAATCTTCAGTAACAACAATTTCGCTCCTTCAGAAAGAGGCGCCGGAGTTCGCGCGCATTGATTTGGAGAATCGGAAACTAGATCTCCGCGCCTATCGAGGCAAGGTTATATTGCTTGACTTCTGGGCCACATGGTGTGCTTCTTGCCAACTTGAAATGCCTCGTTTTGTAGCCTGGCAGTCTCAATACGGTCCGCGTGGCTTGCAGATCATAGGCATTTCCATGGATGATGATCCTGCACCGGCACGGAAACTTTACAAGAAGATGAAGCTGAACTACCCCGTAGCCATGGGCGATGAAAAACTAGGACAACTATATGGGGGCGTGCTCGGCCTTCCGTTGACTTTTCTGATCGATAGAGAAGGGAAAGTCCAGGCACAATATCGCGGCGAAACAGACCTAAAATTGATCGAAGAACAGTTCAAGCCCCTTCTTCGTCCGTGAGTTTTAACCTGCGCCCAAGTGTAACCCTGAAAAATGACTGGAAGCATCTATAGGTGAATCCAACCACCCTGAATGAGTGTAAGTGATCCCACCGCGACGAGGATCCAGAGAAGGATTCCATGAAGAAACGGCCGAACTCCGACTTCGCGGAGCGTCTTCATGGAGAGGCCAGTTCCAATCAGGTAAAGCGTTACGGTCAGGCCGATGCCCCCAAGATGCTTGAGCACTGGATAGGCAGACTGGAAGACGTGAATATATGTATTTGAGACGGCTGCAAGGCAGAAGAAGAGAATAAACCAGGGCCATTGAAGGCGCGCCTTGCTCTTGTTTACCATTGCGGTTCCGACCGAAAGCGGTACGATCCACAGAGCGCGGGCTAACTTGACGGTGGTGCCGACAGTTAGAGCCACCGCTCCGTACTTTGCTGTCGCGCCGACGACGGAACTTATGTCATGAATAGCAAGCGATGACCACAGGCCAAACTGCGACTGAGTCATGTGCAGCGCAGTTCCGATCGAGGGAAATGTGAGCAAAGCAATCGAGTTCAGCACAAAAACGGTTCCGAGCGAGACGGCAATCTCTTCCTGGCTCGCATTGGTAATTGGGGCAATCGCGGCAATGGCGCTGCCGCCGCAGATTGCCGTGCCGCACGAGATGAGATAAGAGATTCTCTGCTTCACTTGCAAGAGTCTTCCCAGCCCCCAGCCCAGGAGCAAGGCAATGCTGATGCTGCCTGCGGTATAGATGAACCCCGAGCGTCCAGCTCGCATAACCTGCTGCAAATCCATACCAAATCCGAGGCCGACTACAGATGCTTGAAGGAGGAGTTTGGATAGTTTCTTCGCCTCGACATGGAATGGATGGATGAATGAGAACCCGTAGATGAGACCGCCGGCCAAAGCAACGGGTGGCGACACGAGACCGCTCGCGGCGAGGATCAATCCGATGAAGAATATATTCTTGGACACACATCCAGTGTTCCCCAAGAACGCGTCGCCGTCCAAGCAGAAGTAATCATGCCCTATTTGCGAATCTTATTGACTCGCGCAAATCATGAAAGTTTCGTATCGGATAGAGTTAGTTGCTGGCAAGCAAACAGACTAGGGCAATTGTGCCGGAGCGAGGCTCTGCATGAAACTCGCCCTTTGGGCCGCAACGCTGGCTGCCGGGTGGTCCTCAAGGAACTCCGGCCCTGCAAAGCGTCTATAGATGCTCGCACGCCCTGTCGCCGCCATTTGCACAAATTCCACGGACAGCGGTTCGTCAGGGATGCGTGCTCCGAACCAGTGCGGGTCGTCGCGCTGCGCCCATGTAACGAGCGCCAGCACTGCGTCAGGAGAGTATGCCGGAGCCTTTTGCCCGTCCATTGCAGCTGCTTGCGATCGCACGGCCTGCATAGCTGTGTCGTTGCCGTAGAGAGTTGCCGTTGTGTGGCTCTTTGGGTCAACGTACATTGTGATTGCGTTCCAGCCTAGCGGCTGATAGGGAAGGCTTATGGGCAATGCGGCAGCCCGGTTGTTCACCACCTCATTACGGCCTACTGTTGCCGCAGTGATTGGCAATGTGTAGACATAGTCGTTGCCGCGCACCGGCATGTGGCAGTCCGTGCATTCGTTCACGAAGTGCGCATCCTTGCCGTAAGGCTTCAGATCCATGCCGCGCCAGCGGCCCCAGCCCCATCCTTCAGTCGCCTTATAACGCTTGGCGTCTTTTTTCATAAATTCTACCTGCCAAAACTTGCCGGGGTGCAACAGTCCATCAGAGCCGGTCTCCTGCAACCAGGCAACTTTGGCAAAACGAGTTCCGTCCGGCCAGGGCGAGATGTTGCCCGAATGCGCCGCCTTCATTGCCAAGTCATTTCCGAGGACGAAACGAAAAGTATTATTGTCGCCGCGGTCAGTCGTACTGATTAGCCTCCAGTTCTTGAAGTTAGGATCGAAGGGAAGTCCGTTAAACTCCGGCTGTACCATCGCCAGAGAGGTGGGTTCAGAAGCCTCAGCGGAAACAGCCTCTCGCGCTTTGCCAGACTGGTTTGGAACGGGAGCCCACGGCGCTAGGTATGCCTTCAACGTCGCCAACTCTTCGGGCGTCACCTTTGCCTCGGGATGCAGCTTAACGAACTGCGGCAGAGGCATTGCGCCAAGCTGGATCATGTTCACTGCCTCGTAAAGCGTCGCTTTCTGCACGGCTGCGGGTTTGGAGCCCAGCGTCGAAAAGTTGAGGTGCTCGCGCGCGGAAAGAATGTCGTGCCGCACCAGCCAGTAGCCGGGCACGATCTGGTCGAACCACGAGAGCCGCCGCTGATCCGAGTGGCAGCTATAACAGCCCTTATCGAGAATGTGCCGAACCTCTGGCGGGGCCTGTAGTTCGGCCGTCGCCGGCTTATCAGGTATGCCGGGCCGTACCAGTTGCAGCAATGCAGAGACAACCACACCCGCAACGATTACTTTACCAACTACGCTCATCTTAGTCATAGTTCAGGTACTCCCGAAGCAAGCAATCGCGTCCAGGCAGAAGTAATCATGCCCTATTTGCCAATCTTATGATCCCGGCAAGTCATGGTCGTCTGGTTCTAGCCAAATTTCTTTGCATACCTGCTCGTGCGATTATGAATCTGCGAAATTCAAGGGCAAGCCCTTGAGGTTCTGGTCCGGATGCGTAAACCACCAGGAACTGGCGCTTGATAGTCAACCCTTCGACCTCGACAATCTTGAAGTTGTTGCCAAGTCTGAGGTCTTTCGCGATCGCCCAGCGGGAGACGAATCCGACCCCTAGCCCGGCTTCCACAGCAGATTTGATGGCTTCGGTCGAATCGAGTTCCATCACGATGTGCAGCGAATTCCGTTTGACGCCTTGCCGCTCCAGCGCCAATTCAATCACATGCCGCGTGCCTGAGCCGCGCTCCCGCATGAGCAGCGGAATTGAGGCGATTTCAGAACTGCAGACCGAAGTGCGCTCGGCCCACTCATGCGCAGTGGACGTAATAAGGACCAACTCGTCTTCAAGAAATGGCTTGGTCTTAACCTCACGACTTCGCGCTGGACCTTCGATGAAGCCCAATGCAATCTTCTGCTTTTCCACGGTCTCTACAATGTGCTCCGTGTTGCCGCTGATCAGAGTGGGGTAAACACGGGGATGCGCTCGACGAAACTCTCCCAAGATCCGAGGCAACACGTATTGTGCAATGGTTGTGGAAGCTCCCAGCGCCAGTTGCCCGGCATGTTCTCCGCTTAACGCCGCAATCTCGTGCTCGGTTTGGGTGAGAAGCGTCTTGACCTGTTCACAATAGTTAAGAAGAACCTTGCCTGCTGCCGTTAGCGTGATGTGCGCACCTGCGCGATCAAAGAGTTGAACACTAATATCCTCTTCCAGCGCCTTGATCTGAAGGCTCACAGCGGGCTGCGTAAGGTACAGTTCTTCGGCTGCCTTGCGGAAGCTGAGCTGTTCCGCAACTGCCCGGAAGACCACGAGACGGAAATTCTCAAGACTCGCCATTCGATGATTAAAACACAAGCTCACGGCGGTCAATGCAAGCCCTGCCGGAATCTGTGCGGGGTGTCAGATGTGGGCTAGGATGTGTTCGGCTACAGCCATCTCGATCTTGATCTGCGGAGGCGTCAGGCCGGAGTCTTCCCCGCCGTTTTCTGCCGGCTGGTCACACAAAGTTGAATGTGACCGCGACTGGATTGCGAACTTCACCTGGTCGAAATGCGTAATCTTTACTTCCATCGAGATTTTCCTCTTCATTAGAAGATAGACACAACAAGAGCATTTAGTTACAAAATCGGGGAGGTTGATTTTGCGGCCGGCATCCTCAACATGCGCAGGTATTCCCGTGTAAGAATGGCACGCAACCGAGGCGCGACCACCGGCTCGCAGGGAATCTCCAGGGAGCGGCAACGATCGATTGCGGCGCGCAGGTCGCGCAGAAATGTCACGCAGGCTGGGCATGCCTCAATATGTTCGCGCATCTGTTCGCAGGTGAGCGTTTCCATCCTTCCGTCAAGATATTCGGAGAGGTTGGCGAACAGATTGCGGCATTCCGCAGGACGTTGCCGATTTTCGGCCTTGGCGATTTTTCGTTTCTTCGCAGAGGGATTGGCGTCATTCCGATCCTCAGTAGCTCCACCAAGAAGTTGGTTCATTATCTTACGCACGCTTAGACGTGCCCGATGAAGCCGAATCCGAACGGTTCCTTGCCGAAGTGAGAGAACCTGCACAACCTGCTCGGTGGTCAACTCTTCCATATCGTGGAGCACGAGAACGATACGCAGGGCCGACGGGACGCGCAGAATCGCCTGATGCAGAAGTTGGTGCTGTTCGGCGGCAAGAACATTGCATTCCGGGCTAGCTGCGGCATCTTCCAGCAATCTTCCCAGTTCCGCATCGTCCGGCATCAACTCGTCGAGCGAGAGGATGTTTGCCGGGGCGTGAGCAGGCTTGCGGCGCATGCGCCAGCAGCGGTTCCTGGTGACGGTGTAAAGCCAAACATCCATCTCCTGCGGAGTCTGGATCTTGGCCAAGTGCCCCAGAGGCCGGGAAAGCACCTCTTGCATGGTGTCTTCCGCATCTTCAGGATGCCCGCAGACCTTCATGCTGAAGGAATATACCGTGTTCTGCAGCAAGCCGATTGCTTCTTCGACAGCTCCACGAGTATTGCGGCGCAAGAGATCTGTAGCTTGAATTAGTTCAGGTCGCATTGCATGGGATCGTCGCGTGCAAGACCAGTATATTCTCCTGCGCGCTTGAACAGAGCCCGGAGCCTCGTCGGTCCATCGCGAAGGGAATCCGGTAATCATGTCACTGCGCACTGGATAGCGCGATAACATTCGCACTCAAAGCCGCCTCAATCATTTGAAGGCAAATGGGAGATATCTTCTTAAGCCAATCTCGATTCTCCCTGCATTGAGGCTTGGAGTCAGCGGCAATCCACGTGCGCAACAGGACAACAGCAAGCCCTATCTCGGTGCCCGGGCGGCTCTCTTCCAGTCGAAACATCTGGCGATAGACCTTTTCTTTGAGTTGCGCGGTTCCACGCCGGGAATTCAAAATCTACCTTACAACTTTTGCGAGTTCACACTATTTCCGAAAATGGCGCAATCAACCTGACGCCAGGCAGTCATCGCGCCAGCAATCCATTACTGCAGAAGTGGCTGCTGTAGTTGCAGACTGCCCGCCCCAGGAGAGGCCGGGCCGGTTTCCAACAAAAGAACATTATTGCTATCGATGGTGTAAAGAACGCCATCGAGCGTATTGCTGGACAGGTTCGTGATGGTGAACGGCGAGAGCGGGAAGCGGCCGCCTGTGCCAGCGGTGAAGGTTCCGCTCAGACTGGCGCCAATGTTCGTAGTGACGGTTGAATTGTACCCACTGGTCTCATCCACCGTTCCCGTCAAGGAGGAAGTTCCATCTGCCGTCAACAGTCCAGTGAAGTTGATCTCATCCGCGGCATTCGATGCGAAATGGCCAAGTATGGCATAGCTGCCGGTGATATCCGCAACAGACGGTGAGCTCTGGGTCTGTGTGTATGCCGTACCAGCTCCCCAACCACCGGCCGTGCCACTGGTGCCGCCATCGAGTTCTATAAGTTGCCAGCTCTGGCTGATCGTCGCATAGGCATCGGCAGTTGGAAAGGGGCCGACCGTCGGATAGACGGCATAGGACTTCACCCCAGCTGAGTCGGCGCCTGTGATCGTGATCGTTCCCCGTCCTGCGGTCAAGGCCGAACAGTTCACCGTCACCGCCTGCGCCGTGAGCGGCGAGGCAGCGCCACCCACATCCACAGCGCCATCTCCGCCGCAGGTGAATGTTCCGCCCACGGCTTGAGAGGTTGCTGAAGCGTTCCAGCCGTTGGCTGTGAATGCGTAGTTACCGGTCATCGTCGCGCTAGCCGGCTGCGCCACAATGTAGCCAGCAAATGAGTGGGTCGAGTTTGCATCCCAACCGGCCACCGCAAAGTGGCTGGCGTCAATCATGACAGTGTCCAGTGTGAACTTCGCGCTGCCGGAGCCGAAGTCGACTTTGCTCATACCATTGACGTATCCGTAGTTGTCCACACTCAGCGAGAGAGCAGGCGGCGAGGACATCTGCTTTTGATTCAATACTCCCAGCACCACTTCGTCCATCACGGCGCCGGTTTCTGTTGTAGCGCCACTATTGAAAGTAAAGCTCAGCGCTGATCCGAGGTAATAGTCGTCAACCAGTCCGGCCGGGTAGTTGGTAGCCGCTCCGGCCTGAACGCCGGACCAATTGGTTGAGTACGTCCCGTTCAGGCCCTCTGTCTTGTTTTTGAATGCTTGCAGATCGGTCGCGTTCTGTACGTCGAGCGTGCCCACTGCGGTTCCCCAACCGTCGATCTCGCTGAGCACTGCGTGTTGCGGCGTGACGAAGGTGACGCTGAACTCCGCCTTGCAGTCCGCGTTATCCCAAATGTTGTAGCAGTTCTGTCCTCCCGGCAGATCGGTCGACGAATTTCCCCAGTTGTAATCCTCGATCGTGATCGTTCCCCGGCCGCTCGCGTCGAGCGAGTAGGCTGCGGAACCGCCATCGCTGATAATGTCCGACGACGAGTAGTTATTGCCGCTCGGATCGCCACTGACGCGCACATAAGCGTCAGTGAAATTTCCGTTTCCGTCGCCAATCAGCGTACCGATAAGGGTGTGCGTCTCGCCGGATGTGTTCTGGCCTTTGATCAGGATCACGGACTGCCCATTCAGCAAGCCATTGGGAGCACGCGCCGCAATGAACAGTGCATTGGATACCGCAATGCTGGGCACGGTTACGGAACTCGCCGTAATCGTCACATCGTTGCCCTTCGGCGTCACGGCCGGCGCGGTGTAATTGACAATAGCGCCGCTGGCGCTTGACGCGGGGATGGAACCGCAGTCGGCTGACTGGCAACTCAGCGTCCAGTTCACGCCCGCGTTCGTACTATCGCCGGTCACTGTCGCACTCAACTGTTGCGTCGCCCCAGGGATCAAGAACGAGGGCAGAGTGGACACCGACACGGCGACATTCGAGACCGTGACCTGGGCGGAAGCGGTTCGCGTCGCATCCGCCGTCGAGGCAGCCGCAACGGTGACCACCGTGCCAGCCGGCAGCGACGCGTTCAGCGAAAAGACGGTGGCGCCGCCGCTGGCCGTATGAGCCGGCGAGAACGAGCCGCAACTGGTAGCGGCACTGCACGAGACCGACCAGTCGATTCCAAGCCCGGTGTAGTCACCCGAAAGGACGACCGTGATGTTGATCGGGTTCTGCAATCCCATTGCGCTTGGCGGAGCGGGGTTGAAATTCACAGTTACACCACCCGCGCCTTCGATGTAAAACGTGACATTTCCGCTCACCGTCGCTCCGGACGCATCCGTCATCTTCACCGTAATCGAGTATGCGCCGCCCACTGTTGTTGTGCCGGTGATGGTTCCGGTGGAAGTGCCCAGGGTCAATCCCGCAGGCAGCGTACCGCTGGTCAGCGTGTACGTAAAGGGCATCGCGCCGCCAGTGATTTGCAGCAATGCGCCGCTGTTGTAGTTCACGCCAACCTGTCCGATCTTTGGCGTTGCGGCGCCCACCAGGAACAGCGGCAGGCTCTGCTTGCGCATGGTTCCCGTGCCCGGATTGGCGGCATCTGTTGTCATCAGCAGCGCGTGGCTGGCGTCGACGAGATAGTATTCCGTGCCGAGAGTGCTGCCGGCCAGATTCACGGAGCCGCTGAATCGCCCGCTGGCGTCGGCGCTGAAGGTGCCGGTTAGAGGCGTATTCAGCGCCACGGCGCCGCTCGAAGTACTGAGCGTCAACTGGCTGGTGTCCGCCTCCTGACTTCCGCTCGTGCTGGAGACACTGGAGACGCCGTCGGCCAAAATCGGCGCTACGACGCTCTCCAGCCCTGCCGTATTGTTTATCAGCAGATCGCTGGCGTAGACGCCGTTGAGCGTGGAAGCGGAGATGGCCGTCGTTTGTTGGGGCCAGGCCACGCCTGCTCCGGCGGGACCGTTGCTGTCGATTTCAACCAGTTGCAACCCCATGTCCGTCGTCGGATAAGCGGCGAATTTGCTGATGCCGCCGGTGGTCCCCGTGACACTGACCAGTCCGCGTCCATTGGAGGGCGCGGTGCAACTGGCCTGAATGGATTCTTTGCTCAGCGGTGTGCCGCCTTGGGTGGTCACGTCCATCGTCCCAGTGGAACCACAGGTAAAGACGCCTCCGGCCGCCATAGGCGCATTCGACGCCGAGACGCCCGCCTCCGTGAAGGCATACCCTCCGCTGATCGACGGAGATGCAGGCTGCGCGGTCAAATACCCCGACGTAACGGAAAAGTTATCCGTATCCTGGACCAGAAGGTAGTGATTCTTGTCCGCCATGTAGGCCGTGAGCGTTTGCAGGCTGGAGGTGCCGTACTGAAAGATGGAGACTCCCAGATCGACCGTGCCAAGCGAGGTTCGGCCATAGGCATCGTAGCTTGAACCAAGCGTTGGCTGGGTCGTGGCGCTGACGTTGGATAGTGTGCTTCCCGCGTAATCCGCGTCGCCCACAAAACTCGTTTCTGTGGATAGTCCGCCGCTGGTTTGGGTAGCCGTAAGCACGCCGCCGAGGAAGAGAGTTTCCGTCGGGTTTTCCCTGTTTGCGCCGTTCAGCGTGAGGGTATAACTGCCGTTGAGCGAAACTCCAGTTGGGGAAAGTGCCGTCGCCAAGTCGTTCAGGTTTTGGCGGATCAACATTCCGGTCCCCGTCCCGATACCGTCCGCTTCGGTCAGGACGGCATGGTCGGCGTCAATGAAATCGACGTCCAAGGTGGAATATGGTTCACCGCACGTGTTCAAAGTAATCTGACCATGGCCATTCAGGCCGATTGCATAAGTGCCATATCCACAACCAGTTGGCGTAATGCCGAGTTTGAAATACATGACATCGGATTCGGAGGTCGATACATTCCCCTTGCCGTCGCCGATCAGGCTGCCGGCAATCGCGTAATAGCCGCCATAATTCGCGGTCGTCTTATCGTAGTACGTATCTCTGCCGCTCAATACGAAGGCGAACTGGCCTTCCAGCAGGCCATTGAGGCCGAGCGAGTTGGCGGGGTTAATGGTGAAGGTCTTGCTCGCCGTTATGCTCGGAGCAAGAGTGGAAGCGGCCGTAATTATCACTTTGCCGCCGGAAGGAACCTTGGCCGGAGCGGTATAGGCAATGCCGGCCGTCACCGGATAATTGGTCCGCTGGGTGTTGGATGCGCTGTGGATTGCGGACAGGCTTCCGCAGCCCGTTCCCGCCGTATCCGTGCAACTAAGACTCCAGTCCACGCCGGAATAGGTTTCGTCATTCGCGACATTGGCGCCAATCATCAGAGCATGACCGACGGAGATCGAGGAGGGCAAACCGCCGTTTGCGCTCGGATTCGTAAGTTGTACGGTGACGGGCGGCAGCGGCAGCGCTTGAATGGTAGTCGAGGCTGTAGTTGTAATGCTCGGCATATTCTCAACCGACGCGGTAATGACGACATCCTGCGGGGGAACTTCCGCGGGCGCAATATACAGAACCGGGTCGCCGCTTGTGTCTGTCCTGGAATCTAGCCCCCAGCCGCTTAACCAGCCACAGCCGCCTTCAGCCGTGCTGCCGCAACTGAGCGAGTAAGTGATGTTGAGACCTGTCGCGCCCGGCAGCGTTGCATCAATGTATGTTTGCGAGGCGGCCAGCATGGTAGCCGACGGCGGCCGGGTAAAGGCAATCGTGAAATTTCCGGGAATGTTGAAGGTGCTGGTCGCCTCGCTTGAGCCATTTGCGGTGGCACGCGCATAGAGCGTCGCCGTGCCGCCGGGAAAATAAGCGGGCGCGGTATAGGTTGCTGCAGCGCCGCTCGCCGTGTGGGTCGGGCTGATCGTGCCGCAGGTTCCGCTGTTGGTTGTGTTGGACTGGGTGTTGTACGAACAAATAAGCTGCCAATCGACGCCCTCATTGGAAGGGTCATTGGAGACGATCGCCGAGACCTTGAACGTGCCGGAGGGCTGAACGCTCGCCGGCGGCGCCTGGTTCATGACGATCGATACGAGAGGAGTCGTGGCCTTCGCAGCGGTGCTGCCTCCGCATCCGGACAATCCGAAAATCAGGCCGCCGATCAAAGCTGCCGCCGGGAATAAGAATGTATGTGGCGCGCCCGGCTGGCGATCTGCTCGCCCTGGCTCTGCTGTCCGGCACTGCCCGCTCCGGTTATTCTCCACGCGGCTTGATCCGCTCGATCTCTTTTTACGCTCGCCATCCAATGACTGAAACATCGCTTATTCTCCTGATTCAATGCTGGCCAAGCCAGCTATGCGCGTACGATCTCGTAATCTCACCCATGAACTTGGGCGCCCCAGGTCTCGCTATTGAGATCCGGGAAACCACTTATCGATGTGGCCGGTGCTCTGCCACCCGATTCCTTACTGCAAGGCCTGGAAAAGGATGAGCAACCGGCCGGACGAACCCGTCGAATACGTTCTAAACAGAATCACGGAACGTCCATCGATCTGGGACACAATGGCGGTCCCGCTGGTGGACGTAACAGCGGTCGAAGTTCCGGTGTAGAGCTGCGCGCCGGGAAAGAGGCCATTGTTGGTGGCGTCCTGCGTGCCCAGGTCGATTGCCATGTCGCAGGTTTCCGTGCCGGAGGCGCCGGGGCCAGCAGTGGGGTTGGTGGTTGTTTTGGGAAAGTCTCCCCCATAGATGGCTCGGGCGGAGGGCGCCTGGCTGAGGCTTTTATTCGCCAGGCTGACCGTGATGCCAGCCTGGAAACTGGAGCAGGCAGAGGAAGAACCCGCCTCGTCTCCGAATGCTCCGGCCAGCACACTGGGATCGTAGGCTGACGACTTCACAGCAGACGGGTTTTCGAGCAGACCTATGAAGTGCGTGCTGGAGAGCGCGGTTGTGCTGATCGCGCTGGAAGGCATGGCCAGTCCCACTACGTTCTGGACCACGTACAGGGAGTTGTTATACGCGGGGGCAGGAATGGCGCCAACGAGGAACTGCGATTCCCCAATGGCCGAGTACCCGGGATTGCCTCCAGCAAGTTGATTGACCGGATAGGAAATTACTGAACCAAACTCGGTTGTCGAGCAGGCCGCATCCCCTAGGGAGGTGGTTGGATTAGTCAGAGGCTGCCCCAGAGTGTAATAGCTGGTATTGAAATCCACGCTCGATCCCTGGGTGTTGATATCGGTCGTTCCGTAGTAATTGGAAGATCCCGGCACGGTAACAAAGAGAAAGCGAGTCGCCTTGGAAAAGCTGGGACACTCCGTATTGCCGGCCATCACCACAGCGTCACCGCCGTAGATCGTCCCGTCGTCAAACTGAAGGAAGTTGCCGATGGCGCCAACGCCCGTCATCTCCACCAGCCAAGCGTCGGCCTGAGGCGTATTCACTGCTCTGCCTGTGCCGGTAGTCTCCGTGATGTTGATAACCCCCGAAGCGGTTGTGGTGAATGTGCCTTCGACCACGGGACCATTGACGTCCATAACAGAGAGCTGCTTTCCGTAGTGGTCAATGGTGACCTGCTCCGCGTTTGTACTGGTGTTCCCGGTGAAATAGGTCTGGACCTGGTCGCTCGATGCCGCCGTGGGCAGCTTGGCAGTTTCACCGCAACCGGCCAGGCCGAGGACGAGCGCCGCCAGCGCCATGGCGCAGATTGGGGGCAGGCGCTTCGCAGGACTGACCTTTCGGGCGCACAGGTGCTTTGCTCGACAGATAGAATGGCTTTCAAAGATCTTCATTTCTTACTCCTTCGCTGGTGCCTGTGCTTTAGAAACTGAGTTTCATGCCGAATTGCAGGATGCGCGGATCGTGCGCGTCCACCGGATGCAGGAACGAATCGCCGGTCAGGCAATCCGTGCCGCCGCCACCCGCCGCCGAATAATTTGCCGATGCGCCGCTGTAGCAGCCGATGATGTTGTTGCCGGTATTGCCCGGATGGGCTGGATCGTAGATGCGGAACTGGGTGTGATTGAAGACGTTGAAACCTTCCGCGCGGAACTCCAGATCGCCCCGGCTCATGATCTTGAAGTTCTTCAGCAGCGCCATGCTGAGGTTCAGGCGGCTGGGATTGTTGGCCGAGTTTCTGCCGCAGTTGCCGAAGGTCAAGCCTTGCGGCGCGACATATTTACTGGAGTTTTGTAGCAGCGGACCTTCTGTGTTGGCGTAAACGGTTTTCAGGTTCATCGGCGTGTACGCATCGCTGCTGCAGTCGGCGTATGAACCGGTGCCGAAATAGTTGGCTACGCCGCCGTTGTCCGAAACCGAAATGCCGCCCGAACTGCCGCCATTGATGATGCTGAATGGGGTTCCCGTCTGGTAGAAGGTAATGCCGGAGAGCTGCCATTTATCCAGTAGCACGTGCATGAGACGTGTAGCTTTTTCCGGCGTGGAGATGAAGACTCCCGGAGGGACGGAAGCCATGTTGCTGCGCACGTTGTCGGCCATGTAATGCAGGAAGTGAAGGATGGGCAGGTCGTAGATGTAACTGATGGCCAGATTCTGACGAATATCGAAGCTCGAGCTGGCCTTGTTCGAGGCCAGATCGTAGGAGTTGACGAAGTTGGCGTCGGTGCGGTCGGACGAATCGTCGATCGAGTGGCTATACGTGTAGGCGACCCCCAGGACCAGCGGAGCAACCGTCCGGCGCACACTCAACTGGAATGCATTATACCTCGAGTCGCCGATGTTGTCCACCGCCATGACGCTGCCCAGCGTCGTGTAGGGGCGGAAGGTGCTGGGACTGACTGGCGTGCCGAAACCGGGAGTTCCGTAACAGGCGACAGCCATGTTGCTGTAGCCGGGATCACCCGAAGTGACGGCAACTCCGCCCGCATACTTGCCGTTTTGATAGATTTCAAATCCCCCTTCCCCAGTGTTGCAATCGCTCGACCAGATCATTGGCTGCTTGGGCATATAGGGATTGAGCGAAGAATCGACTGGCTTGACCTGATTCAAATCGCGCACAGTGGTCAGATGCGTTCCTTTAGCGCCGACGTAGGCGAAGGTCGCAAACAGGTGACTGGGAAGCTCCTGCTCGAGGCTGAGGCTGTATTGCTGCGTGCTGGGGTAGGTTGCTTTTGAGGGAATCGAGGTGACGTTAATCGGATACGCCACCGGGCCGTTGATGGTTATCGATGTCGTATCCCGGCTATAACAGGATTGCGCGCTGCCCCCGTAGCCTCCCAGGCATTGGTAACTCGCCGGAGCAGCCGCGGATTCGCTGAGAGTAAAGGGGGCGCTGCCGGTCAGCGAGCCGGTGTTCGCTTCATAGCTGGTTCCGTGTTCGTAGAAGATGCCGTAGCCGGCGCGCAGCGAGGTCTTGCCGTTCCCGAAGACATCCCAGGCAAAGCCAATGCGCGGCATCGGATTCAAGATGTGACTGCTCATGCAGCTTTGTAGAACGCCGCTTTTGCCGCATTGCACCAGGCCGTTGATGACGGAGGGATCTGGATTGGTCAAACTGAGAGGAACGGCCGTCATGGTATTGCGTACCAGGTATCCATATGCGGGATCGAGGAAGACTCCCGCGGCGATCGACGGATCGTAAGCCGATTGCACCCAGTTATAGACATTTCCCTTGGCGTTGTACCACGTGCCGAAGAGTCCGAGGCGGAATCCGAGGTTCAGCACCAGGCGCGGCGCGATGCGCCAGTTGTCCTGAATGTACGGCTCGGCAGTTTTATAGCGGTTGTAGTATTTGTTTTGACTACTGTCCTGCGTATAACTGGCAATTTGCCCGCCGAGAAAATTCGCAAAAGCATTTGTGGTATCCGTCGCGGCAACACAATTTGTGCATTGCTGAAGGTTTCCCACCAGCGCGCTCAGGGGGCTTGCTCCCGCCCCTTCATCGTTGAAGGTCAGCTCTCCCTGCACATCGCCCGAGTTCAATCCGTTCGCCGCGCCATCCTCGTTTTGTTGCGCATACATGATTTGCACGCCGGCTTGCAGGGAGTGCTTGCCGAAAACCTTCGCAACATCTTCGGTCAGCGTATAGGTCGGGTTCACCGTGCTCCAGGGGTATATCCGGTGTCCATATTGAAGCCGTGCCCGCCATACGCCTGATTGGTTCCTTTGAAGAGCAACCCCGGCAGCTTGTCGCCGTAGCCATTATTGAAGAAGCTGCCCATCGCGCCCCATGCGGGATTGGTTGTGCCCTTATCCAGAATGTCGTTGTCCATGGCCGAGCGATCGAGCGTGACTCCCGGCGCGGCCAACGCCGTCAGGGTGACGTGCTCGGCAATGTAGCCGAGTGAGATGTGATTCTGAAATCCATGACCGAGCGTGCTCGAGAGCGCGGCAATCAGGCTCAGGCCCGGACCGACGATGTGGTTCTGCACGGTGGGGAAGCTGTTCATCACCATGCCCCACTGCGGCGAAAGAACCGTCGTATCCCATGTGTCGTGAATATAGCGAAAGTCCAGCATCTGATTTGCGGTGAGGTTGTGGTCGATGCGAAACAGCTCTTCGCGGTAATACGTGCTGGGTGAAACCGATGCGATATAGCACGCCGGGTTTGTCATGATGGAAGCGGTCGAATTGCAGCCCGTGACCGAGTTCGCCGTTGGCAGCAGGCCGGAGGCCAAGAACCCCCTCGATATAGGATCGATGGGAAGTAAATTTGTGACGCCACCGCTGCCGGCGTAGGTAAACTGCGGATAGATTGTAGAGTTTACCGGGTTGTTCGTAATCGGGCAGTCGGGGTATTGGGATTTTGTCGTGGTCGTAACATAGATACCTGAGCCGACGGCAGGGCAAACATCGTTAAAATCCCCGTTCCGCTCTGCTGTCGAAGGCACGGCCTGGTTGTAGGCCACCGGCGTCTTTTCCAGCCGCGCTTCTTCAGAGAAGAAGAAGAAGCTCTTGTCCTTCTTCCGATTGAAGACTCCGGGAATATAGAGCGGGCCGCCAATGGTTCCGCCGAAATCATTTCGCCGATAAAGCGGTGCGCCCTTCGTTGTGTTATCGAAATAGTTTCGCGCGTTGAACATTTCATTGCGCACAAACTCGTATAGATTCCCGTGAAAGTCCTGCGTACCCGACTTGGTCGTCATCTGCACAATGCCGGATGCGGTGCGTCCGTACATGGCGCCATAGCTCGAGGTGAGAACCTTTATCTCAGCGATCGCATCCACGCTCGGGTTCACGACAAAGGTATTGCCGCCGCGCGCCGCGTTGATGCTGTTGTTCAGTATGTCCGATCCATCTGCCTCGAAGACGTTGTATTGAACTCGGCCGCCGTTGACGCTGTATTTCGCGCTGCCGATCACGCCGGTCTTGCCTTCGTCCTGCCCGGTCTGGTTGCTCACTCCTGGAGTAAGGGCAATCAACTGAGTCGCGATTCGCCCATTGAGACCAAATCCCACAACCTCTTTCTCGGTAATGGTTCCCGAAACCTCAGCGTTCTCTGTCTCGATCTGTGCGGCCGTTTGACCCTCAACCGTGACGCTGGCGTTTGCGTTGGCCACGCCAAGTTGCACGTTATAGATAAATGCCTGGCCGGCCGTGATCGGCAAGTCACCACCGTGCGAGGGTCCAAAACCCTCCGCTGTCACGGTAATCTGATACTTGCCGGCAGGCAGAAATGGAACGGTGTAATTACCGGTTATGTCTGTTTTAATCTTCCGCGACACTAACGTCTCCAGATTGACGATCTGAACCTGCGCGTTGAAGATCGCGGCGCCCTGAGGATCGGTCACCTGCCCCGTGAACCGCGCTGTCTGTCCAAACGCAGATACGGCTGCGACGGCGAACAAAAGACACATCAAGCCTCTCATCAACTTCCAATGCATTTTGGCCTCATTCTTGATTGGTTCTTGCTTACTGGTGGCCGCTCCGTGCGGCGGCGTTGGTTAGATCAGAGTCAATGGACAGGGATCGATAAGCTGTACGCAGATCGTAGATGGTGGCAAAAAGTTCCGGGACGACGGCATCGACGGGTCGCGCCTCCGCGCCGTTCGTGGACACGAGTTCACGGCACAGCGCAAGGTTCTTTGCCGCAGTGGCCGACAATCCCCCCGGCATATTCGCGGGATTCACGCCGCCTTGCGAAGCAGAAGGCGTGAGTCCCGCGCTGCGAAGCAACAGTTCCTCGCGGTCCAGAGACGCGCCAATATCCCTCTTATGGCTTCTCACCAAGGCGGCGAGGGCGACGTGCGCGTTTGCGGTGAGATTCTGCCGGAAGGAAAATTGTTTCAGCACGTCGCTGGCTTCCTTGCTGTCGCGGCTCGCCGACAGTGCGGCATGGAGCAAGTTCTGGGTAAGCTGCCAGACCTCTTCACTGGATTTTCCGTGAGGTACGAGGTATAACTCCAGCGGCGAGGGCTGACGGGTTGTCGAGGCTGTCCTGATGCTGGTTGTGCCGTCCACCGATCTGCGACTGTGCGCCATCTCGTCGACGGTGAAAACGAGCGGCGTCACGAATCGCAGCCGGATCAACTGCGACTCGATTTCCTGCTTCCGCTGGTCGTTCTCGACGATTCCGCGTACCTGAATACCGTCCCCGTTACGCGTAACTTGAATCTGCTCCCCCTTGTCGGCGCTCAGTTGGTTGAGAACCAGCAGCGCGGTAATCTCGGCCTCGTCCAACTCTTCGGTCGAGGGCAAGTCAGGCAGACGGGGAAGAACCGAGGAGTGTATGCGGCCGGGAATCGAAGTGTCTCCAGGCAGCGGTTCAAACAAATCCTGATTGACCGCTCCCCAAGGCAGCACGTCGTAATTCAGCTCGGCGATTTCGATCGTACCGCTGTCGCGTAACACAATCGATCTCCCCACCGCGTGAAAATCCGTATCGCGGATGGTGAGCGATTCTTTAAGGACCCCGCCACTGGTGAGGGGCGTGGTGGTAAGAGTGAGAAGATGTTGGCCGGAACGCGTTACATCATCCCGCATCGCGCCGGAACGATGCCGCCACTCCGCGTAATCCATTGAAGCGAGCGGTGCGTCCCAGTTGACGCCGGCGCCTGCCAGCTTGTCCTTTAACTGCTCGTCTTCCTGCGTGAGTTGCTGGCGGCGCGGATGGCGGATACCCTGGGCATCCCGATAGATGGTGCGCTCTGCAGTGCGGCGCGGTGTGCGTATCTGGATTTTTTCGTAGATGACGCCGGGGCGGTTAATCGCGATAGCAGCGCGTTCCGACTTCTGTGCGCGATCCAGCAGTTCGCCTGCCGAAAGAGAGGGGCCGCTGTTCATCCAAGAAACGAAGCACAGCACTGCCGCGATACCAAGAACAATAGCGCCCGTGAGCAGAGGATTCATAGTAGGAATCAAGTTGCGCAGTTTCTCGAAACGCCAGACTCGCCAACCAAATTTTGAATCCGTGGCGGAGTCTGTGCGCCTTGAGGGGAAGTTGAGAATCCGATCTTCTACAGCGATCGCGCGAGGTTCGTCTTCCTCGATGTCTTCGGTCACGGCCGAGAAGAGCGGGTCCCGATAGACAACCTGAATGGACGGGCCAAGTGTCCCGGGCGTGACGGTAACTTCAAGCAAGCGGTCGTCGCTCAAAGGCAGGCGATGCACACGGCGCTCGGAGCATATGAGATCATCGTGGTTCAGAATCAGGAAGTGGAACTCCTGCTCGCTGAGAACCGCAATTGAGTTTGGCACTTCCTTGCTGTCGAGCGAAAGGTTCAACGTATTGCTTGGGCCATTGACCAGCAGTGTCGCGTGAGGCAATCCATCGAACACGAGAGAGAGTTCCTTTGGCTTGTGTTCAAAGACTTCCCTGCGCCGCGCATTCACGTCGCGGAGAATGGCGCGCTTGGATGGCTTGCGGCGGAAGCGCAGCGACAGTATCTTCCCGGTTCCTCCCCCGTCTCCGCCCCGCGGACGTCCGTCATCTCGCTCCGAGATGTCGTCGGCCATGCGCTCTGCCACATGTGTCAGTCCCACCTTCCGGCTAAGCCGGTCGAGACAAACCCGGCAGCTTACCATGTGCGCCAGTTCCTTCACGCCCAGTTCCGTCGGGGTGCCGGTGAGAACAGAGCAATCGGTAGTGCAGGAATCAAAAACACGGCCGCGGAGATACCGGAGCAGGGCGTTCGAGGTTGCCAGTGAGGAGATCGTGCGCTCAGCCCCTTCGCTGTCGGGAAGCGGATAGGGCGATTCGATGTACTGTTTGGTCTCGATGCGGCCCCGTTCTATCCACTGGTCTACCGACCGGCGCCTTGCACTTAGCAGCAGAGCTATCTCCCCCGGGTAATAGCCGTGGAAAAAGCGGAGAATCAGAATGCTTGCAGTTAACGCAGCCTCTTTGCGACAGCAAGCAAAGTCGCAAGCTCTGACCAGCAAGTCCGCAGACTGGAGTTGTTCGACAGAGTCCCATGCGCGAAGTCCAACCACTGCGGAGTCGTGGTCAAACAGCGAGAACGATTGCAGCGGATGGCGCGTGGTCCGTCTCAACTGAAGCAAGTGAAGATTGCGCAGCATTCCGTTCAGATACCCACGCACGTCCGAGATGGAAGCGATGTCGGAATCCTTGTCGAGGAACTGAACGAAAACGTCATGCACCAAATCTTCAGCGCGTTCACGCTGCCCGCGCGTGATGTTCAAGGCACACTCCATCAGCCAGGAGTAGTGCTCCAGAAACATCTTTTCCCTGGACCTGTCGTCGCGGCGGCGAGGGGTTCCATCCGGGATCGTCGATTTGAAGTTGAGAAGCGGCATCTACAAGAAGGTTGCCTGGTGTGCCCTCTATCCTTCACGACGATTGTGAATGTTCGGTGAAGCGTTCAAGAGGTGGGCACTTCGGCAACGAGCGCAGGCTCAAAACCCTCCAATTCAATCCCCTCGCTGCTGCTTAAATTCTGCTTGAACTGTGTGACGTGGTGATTTATTTTGCGTGCCCAATGAAGAACTGCCCCACCGTAAAGCAATTTCAATAGCGTGTTCACGCCATATTCATATTCACCCTCGACTGAGCCGACGACCGGCGGAGGCATCTAATGCCGCCACCCTGCCGCGCTTCTACAATCGTCTCCAGAAAGCAGGTGATCGAAGTGTCCTCGCTATACGCGAAGCCCGGACACGCAAAGCTGGTTCTTCAGGAGCTTCGCCTCGCCCTGCAACGCAGCCGGACCGAAGCCGGCTACCTCCGCATCGGCAATCCGAATGTATGGCAGTTTCGGTGGTCTGAAAAGGATCTGAACGGCCACCGTGTATATCGCAAGCGGGTCATCGGAACTGTAGAACAATACGTTGACGCAACTGCCGTACGCCATGCGGCGTCAGGTCTCTTGTCTGATGTGAATTCGCGATCCCGTCAAGATCGGGCCGGGTCTATCACGATTGATCAGCTGTGTGAGCATTTTGAGCAGCGTGAAATGCGTTCCGTCGCAAATTTGTGGAGCATCGCAACCCAGAGGACCTATCGCGGTTGCATTCGTCGATGGATCAGACCACGCTGGGGCTCTCGCTCTCTAGACGAGATTAAGGCAGTGGAAGCTTGGCTGCATGGGATCAATCTTGCCTGTGCCTCAAGAGCCAAGATTCGAAATGTCCTTTGTGTCCTTTTCAATCATGCTTGTCGGCATGAATTGTTTGATCGCAACCCGATAGGCTTCGTTCGCCAAAGTGCCAAGCGCCGAAGAGCTCCGGACGTGCTAACAGGCTCTGAAATCAAGGTGTTGGTTGAGAATCTGCCACTGCGTGAGCGTACACTTGTTCTGCTGGCGGCATCAACCGGGTTGAGACAAGGCGAACTCTTCGGCCTGAAGTGGAGGGACATCGATTTCGAACACGGGGAGCTGAATGTCATTCGATCGATTGTCTGCAGCGTCGAAGGCCGCTGCAAGACAGAGTCCTCGCAGAAGCCGGTTCCGATGCATTCGTAGCTCGCCGCGGCATTGATTGCGTGGAGACAACAGTGCAGACTCAAGACTTGTGACGATTGGGTGTTCGCCAGTCGATTGCACAACGGGCGAAGGCCGTATTGGGGAGCGGCAATTATGCGCCATTACATCCAGCCGGTTGCCGAAAAGCTGGGTATTCAAAAGCGCATTGGGTGGCATACGTTTCGCCACACCTACTGCACATTGCTTAGAAGCCTTGGAGTCGAATTCAAAGTCATGCAGGAACTGATGAGGCATTCCTCGCTGCGCTCTACGCTCGACGTGTACACGCAAGCGGTTGGCCCGGCGAAGCGGGCCGCGCAAGCCGCGGTGCTTTTGCTCTTCTTCGCGCCGCCGGATTTGCGCGATGGTTGCGAGATTATTGGGCTGGCGTAGCTGAAAGCAATACGGTTTTGAGGGTGCAAAAAGGACACAAAAACGTGGCTTTTGCACCCTCGAAGTTTAGGCGAAACTGAGCGTAAGTTATTGATTTTAATTGGCGTCCCCGACGGGATTTGAACCCGTGTTATCGCCGTGAAAGCCGTGGCTCAACTCGCAACACTAACGAATCGCTGAGAATCGGAATGCATCGGTAGAAATCGTAGCAACTGCAACGAACAGCTTATCTGCTCCGCAAATGTCCGCAGGCTCTAAAACCATCCCTGCGGAACTTTGCGGAGCATTTAGGAAAATGAGAGTGGTTATGTCAAGTTTTATTGCAAGAAAACTTGACATCACGATGCCGTTGAAGGATACTGGCACCGTGAGAACGCGATCAAAACAGCCAACGGAATCGAGCCCTATCATGGGTCTTGTTCGCAGCCGAATCGGATGCGCGGGCGAACGCCTATGGCGGCTTGAAGATTTCTGCGACCTGCCGTTTTCGGCGGTCGCACAATCGCTGTCACGCCTCACGCGCGAAGGGACTCTCGAACGCCTCAGTAAAGGCGTCTACTATAGCGCCCGGCAAACGGCATTCGGGAAGAGCTTGCCTAGTCCAACTGCCATCCAAGAACTTGCGTCCCGCCGCAAGACGGTCTATCCAGCCGGTATCGCCGCCGCCAATCTTCTCGGCTTCACCACGCAAACCGCACGGCGTAGTGAGATCTCTACCAGCGCGCTCAGCCTGCCCCGGAAACTCATTGGCAGCGAGACCATGGTTCACACCAGGCGGCCGGAGGCATGGACCGGGTTGGCCGAGACGGATGCTGCACTGCTTGACTTTCTGAGACGGGGCGGAAAGAACAGCGAGCTGCCGCCGTCAGAAACCATCGATCGTGCTGTGGCGCTGCTCTCTGAAAGTGGCCGCTTTGAGCGTCTTCTCAAAGTGGCGGACTCTGAACCTCCAAGGGTGCGCGCGATTCTTGGAGCTATCGGCGAACAGATTGGCAAGCCGGCTGATATGACGCAGCGTCTACGGGCTTCTTTGAATCCGTTTTCCAAATTCGACTTTGGGCTTCTGACCGGCCTGCCAAGCGCGAAGCACTGGCAGGCCAAGGGAATCATGGACGAGAAACAGAACCTCGGCGAGACCGGGAAAACTGAATCCGAACGGGACGGAAACACCGCTGGAGGAGTGAAATGAAGTTGTACGAACATCCCGACTTCGAGCAGGCGATACTTCGCGCGGCGGAGCATTTTCGCGGGCGCGGATTGCGCCCCGCTGTCATTGAGAAGGATTACTACGTCACAGAGGCGCTGCGGATCATCTCCGTCACCGCTGGCGACAAAGTCATTTTCAAAGGTGGCACGAGCCTGTCGAAAGGTTGGAACCTGATTCAAAGATTTTCAGAGGACATCGACATCTTCCTCGATCCGCTCGCGTTCAAACCACCACTGGGAAAGAACGGCATAGATCGTGAACTCAAGAAACTCCGTGATGCTGTCGGAGCATACCCGGCGCTTGCGTTTGTCGAGAAGGAGAGCCAGACCATTGGTGGATTCGGTC